>Ga0187873_1003649_pt1 | contig 10989 bp, 7 predicted proteins | sample June2016WEW_16_1_2_FD_133012 | JGI IMG/M metagenome (GOLD analysis project Ga0187873, IMG submission 133012) | Peatland microbial communities from SPRUCE experiment site at the Marcell Experimental Forest, Minnesota, USA - June2016WEW_16_100 | ecosystem: Environmental > Terrestrial > Soil >... | reverse complement strand
CTGCCGCATTGAGTTGCGCGGGTTTATATAAGATACAACCCGCCACTCCTCTACACTCAAATTGATGTTCCGGAGATTCGTCCCCGGGCGGTCAGTAAATTTTAAAGCCATATCCAGACTGGGGATTTCATCCTGCAATTGCTCCCATTCCCGCATCTGACGCGAACCCTCAATTATCAGATTTTCAAGATCCATCCGGACGCTGATACGGTCATCCGGTGGAAGCAAATCATTTTCAAAATGAAAAACGCCTTCCACCCAAGTGAACATACGCTGGACAATATCCGTAAAATGTTGTTGCAAATTGGTGAGGATATCTTCCTGGGAAAGGTACCCAGCGTTGATCAGCAACAGACCCAATTCCTTATCGGAAATATGGGCTGCGCCCTGCCGGATGGATTTGTACTGACCTGAGGAGAGTTTCCTGGTGTGGTGCAGGATGGAAGCGAGACTACCATCTTCATTCCCAATTTCGGCATAAGCCAGCTTTCCATCCCGAAATGCGATCTTAGCTGTCTCACTGGGACCTTCAACAACAAGAGTCCCGGTTTTATTAGCCAGGTTGACCAGATTCAATAATTGGGTGATATTAAAGTCGCGCAGGTTGCCGCGCAGAGCCATACCTTGCCTCTAAGATGTCCCGGACGGAAATGATGTGTCGAATGATTATACATGTAAGGTCGCCATGCGTCAAAGGTTAGGCAGATAATAAAACCGTTTGTTATTGCTCATTAAAAAAAACCGCTGGTGGGCATTCCTTCCTTGCCCCAGCAATTCCCAGTACTGCTTAAATCTGTCTCTACACCTCCATATCTTCCCCTTTATCCCGGCAATTCCCTATCAACCACAAAACCAGTGGCACGGTTTTGAACAAGAAGCAGTATAATTTTTGAATAATTTAAGAAAAGGAGCTGGCTTTATGATGAAAATTCAGATCGTTTATTGCACGGTTTGACATTATACTGACCGGGCCGTTGGCTTGGTAGCTGATCTGCTTGCGAATTTTGAACCGGAGATCGAAAGCGTGACTCTGATTCCCTCCAATGGAGGGCGTTACGAAATCAGCGTAAACGGACAATTAATTTACTCCAAACTCCAAACCGGACGCCACCCTGAGCCTGGAGAAGTCCTTGGTTTGATCCAAAAGCTTTCCAGGAAAAAATAGCATTTCGAGGAAATTATGGCTAAAAAAGGTCGTGTCTTTTCCGGTATCCGCCCCACCGGACGGGCTCATTTGGGCAACTATTTGGGTGCGTTCAAGAATTATGTCGCTTTGCAGGACGATTACGAATGTGTCTATTGCATCGTGGATTTGCATGCATTAACCACCATTGAGGATACGGAGAATCTGAAACAGAACACGTATGACCTGGCGCTTGACCTGCTGGCCGTCGGTATCCGCCCGGAAGAAACCATCCTGTTCGTACAGAGTCATGTTCCACAGGTCACTGAATTGCATACCATCCTGTCGATGGTCACGCCGCTTGGAAAACTGACCGACCTGCCCACTTTTAAGGAAAAAGTGCGCCAGAACCCTAATAACATTAACTACGGCCTGGTGGGTTATCCGGTGCTGATGGCGGCTGATATCGTACTGTATAAATCCGATGTTGTCCCGGTTGGGATTGACCAGGCTCCGCATATCGAATTTACCCGCGAAGTGGTTCGTTCTTTTAACTTTCGCTACCATACCAATGTGCTTATCGAACCCGGAATGAAAAATACCGAGATTCTCAAAGTGCTTGGTATTGATGGCAAGGAAAAAATGGGGAAGAGCCTGAATAATCATATTGAACTGGCAGCCACACCAGAAGAGACCCGCCTGCGTGTCATGCAAATGGTTACCGACCCGCAGCGGATAAAGCGCACCGACCCGGGTAACCCGGATGTGTGCAACGTTTTCTCCATGCACAAGATCTTCACGCCCCAGGCCGATGTGGAAATGATCAATGTGGAATGCCGCCGGGCCGGCATTGGCTGCGTGGATTGTAAAAAGATGTTCGCGGGGAACCTGAACATAGCCCTGGAGCCCTTCCGCTCCAAACGCGCCAAGTTCGCCGCACAGCAAGACCTGGTGCCTTCCGTGCTGGCTGATGGCGCCAGGCGTGCCCGGGCGATTGCCGAAAAGACCATGGCAGAGGTCAGGGCTGCCGTTCAGCTCCCCTAGCCAACCAACTTTCTTTTTACGTTTTATGTATTTCGTTTTATTAGTCCTTCATGCGCGCCCTCATCCAACGAGTCAAAACCGGAAAAGTGACTGTAGACGGCCGGACCGTTGCAGAAATCACCCACGGATTGGTCATCCTGCTTGGCATCGGTCATGGTGACACCGAAGAACAAGCCCGTTTCTTGGCCGGGAAAATAGCCTCCCTGCGCATTTTCGAAGATCAGGATGGCAAGTTTAATCGATCCATACTCGATATAGGTGGGGCGGCTATCGTTGTCTCCCAGTTCACCCTTTACGCAGACACGCGCAACGGACGCCGGCTTTCGTTCACTGAAGCGGCTCAGCCCGAAGTTGCCGCACCGCTCGTGGATAAATTCGCTGACTTGTTGCGCGAGCAGGGTATCCCAACCCGAAATGGCGTCTTCGGCGCACACATGCTGGTTGAGATTGAAAACGACGGACCGGTGACAATTTGGCTTGAAAATTAGGGTTCTCCACGACAATCTCTTTGCTTGACGCATTAGAAAGGTTGTGCTAGTATCACTATGAATACTTTGACAATGCGGTTCCTGAGGAGGAGAACATGATAAAGAAAATAATAATCGTTATTTCACTCGCAATAGCAGCGCTGGTGCTCTTGGCAGCCTGTGAGCGTTCCGCCTCACAGCCGTTGCTGGCTACACCAACTGCAGTGGGTACCAACTCTACCCCGCAGCCGCTCGGTTTGCTCCATTTGCAGGATTTGGGGACTCAGACTGCCATGTACGTGCAAACGGAGGTGGCATTGGGTGTGTTCACAGCTGTTCCTACCACTGATTTATCCATGACCAGTCCAACCCCCACCCCGATAGGAATGCTTCCCCCATTGACCACGGCCACACAGCCGCCCTTGGTTCTTGCCACGGTTACGCCCATGACCGGGACCGGAACAACGCCAATTCCCGTAATTATTGTGCCAACCGCCACCCCAGGCCATCCGTCCACTTATACGATACATGCCGGAGAATTCCCTTACTGCCTCGCCCGCCGCTTTAACGTTGACCCGGGTGATCTTCTGAGCCTGAATGACTTGACCTCCGGAGAAATCATCCAGCCCGGCACGACCTTAAGCATCCCGTCGACCGGCACATTCCCGGGCACCCGTGCCTTACAGGCACATCCAACCCAATATACAGTGGCCGTAAATGATACGTTCTTTACCATTGCCTGCTCGTTTGGCGATGTTGACCCGTCCGCCATTGCCGCTGCCAACGGCATGGCAATAACCACCCCGCTGACAACCGGACAAGTCTTGAATATCCCTTAAACAAAAAAGATGTTTTTCATTGCACCCAGGCGGAGTCTCTTCGCCTGGGTGTTATTTTGGAGGGCAGGTATGCCATTTGACCTCGTGAAGACTGAAATTGTTTATCCAGGCCGCGCTTTTACCATCCGTCGTGACACTCTGCGCCTTCCGGATGGTCATGAGACCAAGTTCGACATCGTTGAGCATGTGGGATCGGTTATCATCATCCCATTGGACGACCAGGGCAACCTGCTCTTCGTCCGCCAATACCGCCACGCAGCCGGAATGGACCTCCTGGAGTTGCCCGCAGGGACATTGGATGAAGGTGAGACGCCCGAAACATGTGCCAATCGAGAGATTCGGGAGGAGACGGGCATGGCAGCCGGGCATATGGAACATTTGGGCGGATTCTACCTGGCGCCTGGCTACTCCACCGAATTCATGCACGTCTACCTGGCAACTGACTTGCGTTCTGATCCGCTCGAAGCCGATGCAGATGAGTTCCTCACTGTCGAATATCTTCCTTTTTCCAGGGCATTGGAAATCGCCAGGGCTGGGGAAATACCGGATGCAAAATCGCTGGCGGCGTTGTTATTGGCGCAACCTGCGCTCGAAAAGCCAAGGTAAGCCCATCCCGCGCCCTAATTTCGGACAATATATATCATAATTTATTCATGACATGTCGCAGAGGAATTTGTGCATTAAATAACTATCACTGGTAAAATCGAAGTAATACACTTAAGGGTCGAAAAGTGTGACACACACAGAGTTTGCTCTGTTATTCTAGCTATAAGGAGTTAAGCTTCATGGAACGAAAAAAGGTTACGATTGATGGGAACGAAGCCACGGCTTCGGTAGCCCATCGCACAAACGAGATTTGTGCCATTTACCCCATCACACCTTCATCGAACATGGGAGAGTTCGCTGACGATTGGTCGGCCATCAAGCGCAAGAATATCTGGGGGACAGTCCCTCTGGTAATCGAGATGCAATCTGAAGGCGGTGCTTCGGGTGCAGTCCATGGAGCGCTCCAGACCGGCTCATTGACCACCACTTTCACCGCCAGCCAGGGGCTGCTGTTAATGATCCCCAATATGTTCAAGATTGCCGGGGAACTGACCAGCACCGTCTTCCACGTCTCGGCCAGGACGGTGGCGTCGCATGCCCTTTCCATTTTTGGCGACCATTCTGACGTGATGGCTTGCCGCCAGACCGGTTGGGCAATGCTGGCTTCCGGTTCAGTCCAGGAAGCGCACGATTTTGCTCTTATCGCCCAGGCCTCCACATTGGAAGCGCGCGTGCCTTTCGTACATTTCTTCGACGGTTTTCGCACCTCACATGAAGTTGCTAAAATCGAACAATTAAATGACGATGACTTGCGAGCCATGCTTGACGATGACCTCATCCGTGCCCATCGCGCTCGCGCCATGTCTCCCGAACATCCGGTCCTGCGCGGCTCCGCCCAGAACCCGGATGTATTCTTCCAGGCCCGTGAAACGATAAATCCGTACTATACCGCCGTGCCAGGCATCGTCCAGAAAGCCATGGACAAGTTCTCCAAACTGGTCGGCCGCTCCTACCACCTGTTTGATTACATCGGCGCACCGGATGCCGAACGTGTGGTGATTATCATGGCTTCCGGTGGCGAAACCGCGGAAGCAACCGTGCGCTACCTGATGGCAAAAGGTGAAAAGGTCGGCGTTGTTCGAGTCCGCCTGTACCGTCCATTCTCGAAGGAGCATTTCCTTAAGGCGCTACCGAAAACGGTTAAATCCATTGCCGTAATGGACCGTACGAAGGAGCCTGGTGCGGCTGGCGACCCGCTCTACCTCGATATAATCAATGCCTTATTCGAGGGCAACCGTAAAGAGATCAAGGTTATCGGCGGACGCTATGGCCTGTCTTCGAAAGAATTTACCCCGGCCATGGTCAAGGCGATCCTCGACGAACTCCAGAAGCCTGAGCCAAAGAATCACTTCGTGGTTGGAATTAATGAAGATGTGACTCACACCAGCCTGGACTATGATCTGAACTTCTCGGTTGAACATCCCGAGACCGTGCGCTGCCTCTTCTTTGGTCTGGGTTCGGATGGAACCGTCGGCGCTAATAAAAACTCGATCAAGATCATCGGCGAAGAGACTGAGAACAATGCACAAGGGTATTTCTATTACGACTCAAAGAAGGCCGGTACTTTGACCGTCAGCCACTTGCGCTTTGGTCCCAAGCCAATCCAGGCGCCTTATCTGATCACACCCAACACGGCCAACTTCGTGGCCTGCCACCAGTTCAATTTCCTTGAGCGTTTTGATTTCACCAAGTACGCCCAGCCGGGAGCAGTCTTCCTGGTAAACAGCCTGTATGGCCCTGAGGAAATCTGGGATAAGCTGCCTCAGGAAGTCCAGAAGGACATTATCGAGAAGAAACTCAAGTTCTACACCATCAATGCCTACGATGTGGCCGAAAAGACCGGCATGGGCAGCCGTGTCAACACCATTATGCAGACCTGCTTCTTTGCCATCTCCGGCATCCTGCCGCGCGATGAAGCCATTCACCAGATCAAGAAAGCCATCCAGAAAACCTATGGCAAGCGCGGCGAAGCAGTTGTCCAGAAGAACTTTGCCGCTGTGGACCAGTCCCTGGCCAACTTGTTTGAAGTCAAGGTGCCGGGGAAAGTCACCAGTACTTTCACCCGCCGTGCCCCGGTATCAGCCGAAGCACCGGCCTTCGTCCGCGATGTACTCGGCCCGATGATTGCATTCGAGGGAGACACCGTCCCGGTATCTGCCATGCCCGTGGATGGCACCTTCCCCACCGGCACAACCAAATGGGAAAAGCGTAATATTGCCCTAGAGATCCCTGTTTGGGAATCCAATTTGTGCATCCAGTGCGGTAAGTGCGTCTTTGTCTGTCCGCATGCCGTTATCCGGCATAAAGTCTTTGATAAGAAATATCTTGCAAAAGCTCCAGCGACCTTCAAATATATGGACTCCAAGTTCAAGGAATTCCCCGGGATGGCCTACTCGGTTCAGGTAGCTCCCGAGGATTGCACAGGCTGCGCCTTATGCATCGAAGCTTGCCCGGCCAAAGATAAGACCAACCCGGCCCGCAAGTCCATTAACATGGCTCCACAACCGCCCTTGCGTGAATCGGAAGCGGTTAACTGGGACTTCTTCCTTGGCTTACCCGAGGCTGACCGTACTACCTTCAGCGTGGGCACCATCAAAAACTCACAGTTGCTCGAGCCCCTGTTTGAGTTCTCGGGAGCCTGCTCGGGTTGCGGCGAGACACCTTACATCAAACTCATGTCACAACTGTTTGGCGATCGGGCCATTATTGCCAATGCCACCGGCTGCTCCTCCATCTACGGCGGAAACCTGCCGACCACTCCTTATACATTTAATAAGGAAGGACGCGGTCCGGCCTGGTCCAACAGCCTGTTCGAGGATAACGCCGAATTCGGTCTAGGCTTCCGACTGACACTGGATAAGCAGATTGAGTACGCCCGGGATATCCTGCCTGCTTTCGTCAATGAACTGGGCCAGGACCTGATCGATAGCCTGCTAAAAGCCGACCAGTCCACCGACCTGGGGATCAAGCAGCAGCGCGAACGTGTAGACGCTCTCAAGATGAAACTTGCCAAATCCAAAATCCCGCAAGCCAAGAACCTGTCCGCAGTGGCCGACGCCCTCGTCAAGAAATCCGTCTGGATTGTCGGCGGCGATGGCTGGGCCTATGATATTGGGTACGGCGGTCTTGACCATGTCATATCCACCGGGCGCAATGTGAACCTGCTGGTCCTGGATACCGAGGTATATTCGAATACCGGTGGCCAAGCCTCCAAGTCCACCCCGCGCGGCGCAGTGGCACGTTTTGCTGCCCAGGGTAAGGGATTATCGAAAAAGGACCTGGGGCTGATGGCAATTGCCTACGGTTACGTTTATGTGGCGCGCGTTGCCATGGGCTTTAACGACCAGCATACTTTGAGAGCCTTTATCGATGCCGAATCCTTTGATGGCCCATCGATAATCATCGCCTACAGTCATTGCATTTCGCATGGCATTGACATGGCCAAGGGATTGGAACAGCAAAAACTGGCTGTCCAGTGCGGTCTGTGGCCGCTCTATCGCTACGACCCACGTCTGTCTGCGGAAGGCAAAAACCCGCTGTTGATTGATTACAAGGAACCGTCCATTCCCGTGGACAAATATATGTACAATGAAACCCGCTTCCGCATGTTGGTCCAGAGCGATGAGGCCCGTGCCGAAGCCCTGCTCAAACTGTCCCGCGAAGATGCCAAGGCCCGCTGGAACTTCTACTCTCAGATGGCCGCTATGCACTATAACGAAAATATCGAACCTAAGTAAGCCGGTAAAAAGGAAAAGGAGCAGAGCTTAACCCTTTGCTCCTTTTTATCGTGCTTGCAAGATATACCTGACAAGGAGAGAATATTATGGTTGACTTGACAACTACCTATCTTGGCCTGAAATTAAAAAACCCTATCGTGGCATCAGCTGCCCAACCGATTTCGGAAAAACTGGAAACAGCCAAAAAGTTGGAAGAAGCCGGGATTTCTGCTTTGGTGATGTATTCCCTTTTCGAGGAACAGATCATTCACGAAAGCCTGGAGTTGGACCATTATCTATCTACTGGTACGGACTTCTCACGCGAAGTAACCAGTTATTATCCTCAGACCGGTAACTTTACTCTTACACCGGAAACATATATCGAAGCCGTGCATAAAACAAAAAAGGCCCTTAGCATCCCCGTCATCGGCAGTTTGAACGGCGTCTCCACCGGCGGCTGGATAAAGTATGCCCGAAAGATCGAAGAGGCTGGCGCAGACGCGCTCGAACTCAACCTGTACTACCTGGCAACGGATCCGACTCTCACGGCGAGTGAACTTGAAGAAAGCTATGTGACTCTCGTCGGCGATGTATGCAAGAGTATCAAAATCCCGGTCGGGGTAAAATTGAGTCCGTTCCTGACCGCCATTCCCAATGTTGCTCAGCGCCTGGCGAAAGCCGGAGCAAAAGGCCTGGTGCTCTTCAATCGTTTCTACCAGCCCGATATCGACCTGGAAACCCTTGAAGTCGTCCCGAACCTGGTACTCAGTAATTCAAATGACATGCGCCTGCCGCTCCGCTGGATTGCCATCCTGTATGGACGCATCCAGGCTGACCTGGCGCTCACCAGCGGTGTCCATACCGCGGAAGATGTCCTCAAAGCCATGATGGCCGGCGCCAATGTGGCAATGATGACTTCCGAACTGCTCCAAAACGGCTTCGGCCGCGTCCCGGCCATCCTGGCTGATATTGAAAAATGGATGGTTGATCGTGAATATAGCTCCATCCAGCAGATGCGAGGTAGCCTTAGCCAGAAAGCAGTCAAGGAGCCGGCTGCTTTTGAACGTGCTAATTACATGAAAATACTCAACTCCTACAAGTTTTTGCCGTAAACTCTATAATAAATAAAAAAGAACAAGAAGCCCCTGCAAAAAAGCAGGGGCTTCTTGTTTGACAAAATAAGTGCTACAAGGAACTGGTTATTCTTCTGTCGGGACGGGGTCAGCCTTCCGGTGACGGAAAGTAATCCGTCCGCGTGTCAGGTCATAAGGGGACATTTCCACTTTGACGCGATCCCCAAGCAAGATGCGAATGTAATACTTGCGCATTTTGCCTGCCAGATAGGCCAGGATCTCATGCCCGTTATCGAGCCGAACCCGGAATTGGGTTCCTGGTAACGCCTCTACCACCAACCCCTCGACCTGAATCTTATCCTCGTTCGACATTAACTGCCTCCAGTTCCGTTAGCCGGTTTACTCGAAATCCTTATACGTGCGTCGCTTGATCCGGCGGATTGCCTTTTTCTTTTCCATGCGACGTTGCTCGCTCTTGGATACAAACCAGCGCTTGCGGCGTACCGTGCTCAAGATGCCGCTCTTGACGATCTTCTTACGGAATCGCTTCAAAAGCATATCCTGAGACTCATTACTGCGCAAATTTACGACCGTCAACCTTATCACCTCCTCCCGTGGAGGAATAAAAATAAAAAACTCGGCTAGTTACAGACTCAGCCGAGCACGCGCAAAACCCGAAAACCACATCCAAAAAGCGGATCACGAATTTGTGCTACACACTCCTTGACTGCCAGAAATAAAAACCAAAGCAGCAATCATGCACGCGCTGATCTGTGAACAATGAAATTATACCCCAAGAAAGAATAGCTGGGAAGATAAATAGAAAAAGTCCCTTTGGCAATGACCTACTCTCCCAGGCAGTTACCCACCAAGTACCATCGGCGCTGACGAGCTTAACTTCCGGGTTCGGGATGGGACCGGGTGTACCCTCGCCGCTCAAATCACCAAAGAGACTTATTTCCTTAATAAGTCCGAATAGTTATTGAAAATGATGTATGAACAGTACTAAGTTCTCCGCACCACGCAGATCAGCCCTCGACCATTAGTACGGTTTAGCTCAACACATTACTGTGCTTACACATACCGCCTATTAAGCAGATAGTCTATCTGCGGTCTTACTCCATGACGGATACAGGGATCTTATCTTGAGGCAAGTTTCCCACTTAGATGCTTTCAGCGGTTATCTTTGCCAGACGTAGCTACCCAGCAATGCCGTTGGCACGACAACTGGCACACCAGAGGTCTGTCCACTCCGGTCCTCTCGTACTAGGAGCAGATCCTCGCAAATCCCTTACGCCCACAGTGGATAGAGACCGACCTGTCTCACGACGGTCTGAACCCAGCTCGCGTACCGCTTTAACGGGCGAACAGCCCGACCCTTGGGACCTTGTCCAGCCCCAGGATGCGATGAGCCGACATCGAGGTGCCGAGCGAGATCGTCGATGTGAACTCTTGGATCTCACCAGCCTGTTATCCCCGGGGTAGCTTTTATCCGGTAGCCACGGCCCTTCCACACAGATCCGTGGGATCACTAAGCCCGTCTTTCGACTCTGCTCGACGCGTTGGTCTTGCAGTCAAGCTCCCTTATGCCTTTACACTCTATGGGTGGTTTCCATTCACCCTGAGGGAACCTTTGGGCGCCTCCGTTACCTTTTAGGAGGCGACCGCCCCAGTCAAACTGCCCACCTGGCACGGTCCCCCGCCCGGATGACGGTGCGGGGTTAGGGTCTAAATGTAATCAGGGTGGTATTTCACTGACGGCTCCACCGAAGCTAGCGCTCCAGCTTCAAAGCCTCCCACCTATACTACACAGATCACACCCAAACTCAATGCCAAGATACAGTAAAGCTCCACGGGGTCTTTTTGTCCTACTGCGGGTAGGCCGCATCTTCACAGCCATTTCAATTTCACCGGGTCCCTCGTTGAGACACTATTCCAGTTGTTACGCGGTTCGTGCGGGTCGGAACTTACCCGACAAGGAATTTCGCTACCTTAGGACCGTTATAGTTACGGCCGCCGTTCACCGGGGCTTCAGTTCAAAGCTTCGACTTGCGTCTAACCTCTCCCTTTAACCTTCCGGCACTGGGCACGCGTCAGCCCCTATACATCGCCTTACGGCTT
>Ga0187873_1003645_pt1 | contig 11005 bp, 4 predicted proteins | sample June2016WEW_16_1_2_FD_133012 | JGI IMG/M metagenome (GOLD analysis project Ga0187873, IMG submission 133012) | Peatland microbial communities from SPRUCE experiment site at the Marcell Experimental Forest, Minnesota, USA - June2016WEW_16_100 | ecosystem: Environmental > Terrestrial > Soil >... | reverse complement strand
TCACCTCAAGAGCACATCGCCGGCAATCGATAGCGGTCAGAACAGCGTCCTGCAAACCTTTAAGACCATGACAGGCCTGGTATGGACGAAGGACATCGGTGGGAACCCCCGTGTGCAGGATGGCAGCGGCAAGGGCTGCATCATCGATATGGGCGCTTACGAATACACCGGTACACTCACCGATTGCGGTATCGCCGAAACCTTAACCAGCTCCCTCAACCCCGCGATGGTCGGACAGAGTGTCACTTTTACCGCTCAACTGAGCGCGGCGTTCGGGACACCCACGGGCGATATTCAGTTCCTCGATGGCGCTACCCTTCTCTCGACGCAGACGGTTTCCGGCACTGGATCCGCTACTTTCAGCACTAATTCACTCACCGTCGGCAGCCACATCATCACTGCGAACTATCAACCCGCGGGGAGCTTCGGGGCAAGCACTGCTTCGCTCACCCAGGTGATCAACGGCGATACGACCAGCACTGCTCTCACATGCCTGCCGAACCCCATTTACATCTACAACACAGCACAGCTCACCGCCACCGTTACTTCCGCCTATAGCACGCCGACAGGTTCCATCTCATTCACCGATAATGGAGCCTTGCTGGCAACGCAAGGCCTTCTCAGCGGCACAACGAGTCTTACCTACACCGGCTCGACCGTTGGAACGCACAACATCACCGCGACCTACACACCAACTGGATCCTTCGCCGCGAGTTCGGCAACCTGCTCCGAAGTCGTCAACGCCCTTCCAACCACCGGCAACACACTCACCGCATCCGCATCGAACTTGACTGCTGGCCAGGCCCTGACACTGACTGCTACGGTCAAGGCCGGGAATACCGCTGTCACACCAGGCCAGGTCAACTTCTGCGATGCGACAGCGGCCTATTGCACAGATATTCATCTGCTGGGCACGGCGCAGTTGACCAGTTTAGGAATGGCGACGCTGAAGTTTATTCCCGCACCCGGCAGCCACTCCTATAAGGCGGTCTTTCTGGGAACAACCGCTGACGCAGGCAGTTCATCGAACGTGGTCTCTGTGAGCGTGGCCGGTTCAGGAAGCCATGCAACAACCACAGCCATCGCGCAGAGTGGAGTACCCGGCAACTATACACTGACGGCTACGGTAACCGGACAAGGCACAATCTCGCCTACCGGCACGGTCTCCTTTCTGGACACCAGCAATGCGAACTACGTGCTGGGCACAGCGGTACTGGCACCGGTGTCTGGAACAGCCACGTTGGGCTTTCTCAACTCCTCCAGCCCCGCCACAAATCCTTATCCTCAATCAGTCGCTGTGGCTGACTTTAACGGAGATGGCAAGCTTGACCTGGTTGTTCCGATCTATAGCCTACCTGGGTTCAATGTCCTGCTGGGAAATGGGGGCGGCACATTCTTGGCGGGGTCTACGGCGCCGACCGTGGCCGCCAATGTCAATAACGCCGCGGTAGCGGATTTCAACGGCGACGGCAAAGCGGATATAGCCCTTTCGCTCCCAGACCTCAATGAGGTTCAAGTACTGCTGGGCAATGGCGATGGCACCTTCAACGCTATGCCGCCTATTTCCGTTGGTACGGTATGGCAGGTTGCGACGGGAGACTTCAACGGCGACGGCAAAGCCGACCTTGTCATCCTGAATTGCGGCACAAGGTCGCTGACCATCCTGCTGGGCGTTGGTAACGGAACCTTTACGCCGGTTGCCCCGGCCACGTCTCTCCCAGGTTGTCCCTCGGCGGTAGCTGTGGGAGATTTCAACGGAGACGGCAAGGCCGATCTGGCCGTGGTGATTGATTCCTCCGCCACGAATCTTCCTGGCTCGGTGACAATCCTGCTGGGGAATGGGGATGGCACCTTTAATCCAACGACGCAGAATCTGGCTACCGGAAACTCACCTCTATCCATCGCGGCGGGAGACTTCAACGGGGATGGCGTCCTTGATCTGGCAATCGCAAATTCGTACGTCAACACCCTTAGTACGGGCACAATGACAGTGCTCATTGGCAAAGGAGATGGCACGTTCACGCCAACCGCCGTGAGTCCGGCTGTGGGTTCAATGCCCTATTCCGTCGCCGTGGGCGATTTCAACGGAGATGGAAAGGCGGATCTGGTTACTGCAAACGTAGGCGACAACACGGTGACGGTGTTGCTGGGCAATGGAGATGGTACTTTCACTACAGCAGCAACTCCCACGGCAGGTACGGGTACCCTTTTTGCCGCAGTGGGAGACTTCAACAGCGATGGTTTGTCGGATATTGCCATAGCCGACAATAGTGCCGGTAAAGTGACCGTACTGCTCGCCCAGGAGACCGGAACTGCCACAGCCACGGCTACAGTGACTGGCATCTCGCCGGTCGGTACCGGAACTCACCTGGTGGATGCAAGCTACCCCGGCGATGGATACTATAGCGGCAGCATCTCCGCCACAACCGCGCTCATCGCGGAGCCGGTGACCACAACATTATCTCTGAGCGCGAATCCAACCAGCAGCACCTTTGGGCAGCAGGTTCTTCTCACCGCTACGCTAAACCCCTCCTTGGCGCAGAATCACAACGCCAGCGGAGCCGTCACCTTCTACAGCGGCAGCACGAACCTGGGAACGGGCACGGTTTCTAACGGCGTGGCCACGCTGACTACTACCGCGCTGCCGGCAGGAAATGACAGCATCACTGCCGCCTACCCCGGCGATACGAACTTTGCTGCATCCAACTCCTCCGCACTGCCATTCGCGGTCACCGCAGGCGCCACGACGGTGACGACTACAACTCTCACCGCTGTTCCAACGACCTTAACCGTTGGCCATACGCTGACTCTGACGGCTACGGTAACTCCAGCCAGCGGCGCTACGCCGACAGGGACAGTCACCTTTTATAACGGAACCACGTCTTTGGGTAGCGGAACTTTGAACAACAGCGGCGTGGCTCAGTTGGTTCTGACGCCCGCAGTGGGCAGTTACTCCATCACGGCAAGTTATGGCGGCTCCTCCACCGATGCGTCTTCGGCATCTTCGCCGGCAATCGCGGTGGCCGTGAACGCCATCTCAACGGCCACTGCTCTCACCGCTGTTCCGACTTCATTGTCCTATGGCCAGGCGCTGACTCTGTCGGCAACGGTGACTCCAGCCAGCGGCGCTACGCCGACAGGAACAGTCACCTTCTATAACGGAACAGCATCGCTGGGCAGTGCGTATTTGAACAACAGCGGCGTGGCTCAGTTGATTCTGACGCCCGCGGTGGGCAGCTACTCTATCACGGCAAGTTATGGCGGATCGACAAACGATATAGCTTCGGCATCATCGTCTATCGCGGTCAGTGTGAATACTGCAACGACTACAACAACTCTAACCGCATCGCCCAATCCGGCGCCCTTTGGCGCCAGCGTGACGTTTACGGCAACGGTTGCCAATTCCGCCAGCGGTTCTACGATCACGCCCACGGGTAATGTATCTTTCTATGACGGCGCGACTCTGCTCGGCACGGCATCCCTTAACACGGGCGCCGCCACTTACTCTACCGGCTCCCTAAGTGTCGGTTCGCATAACATTACTGCGACTTACGCAGGCGGAACTGGATTCAATTCCAGCACATCGAATATTGTCGCCGAAGTCGTCTCCCCTGCCGACTTCAGCATCTCTGCCTCGCCGGCTTCGCAAACCGTTTATACCGGGGAAGCGGCATCTTACACCGTCACCATCACGCCCGGCACTGGTTTCAATCTCCCGGTAGCTCTCAGTTGCTACCAGTTGCCTGCAAACACCACCTGCACGTTTTCACCTTCATCCGTTCCCGGGGGCAGCACAAGCTCCACACTGGTTGTGCAGACCCGCGCGCCCATGCAAGCCACATCAGTTTTCGTACCCGCAAACAAACTTCGCGTTCCTCTGCTGGCGGGTCTCCTGCTCCTCTTCATCCCCAGGCGATTGCGCCGCTTACGCAACGGCTGGCCAACATGTCTCTTGCTTTTCGCCTTGCTGATCGCCGGGGCGTTTATGACAGGATGCACCGCGCCCAACCCGCTGCTCGGCGGAACGCCCGTGGGAGCCGCGAACATCACGATAACCGGAACCGCAACCAATGGAAGCCAAACTCTGACTCATGCAACAACAGTAACTCTAAATGTCGAGTCGCTGTTCTAGAACTCTATCGACTGTTACGAGGCGCACGAATGCTGTTTTTTAATCGCTTGCCTGTCTTGCGGACTCGCTGCTGGATCATTGCGCTGGCGACAGGGCTGTTTGCCGGCGCTGCGCATGCACAGGTTGTCCCCTCTGCCACACGCCCTGTTCATTCGTTTTGGGTAGGGGGAGAATACTCTAACTTCAGCGCGAGCTTTCCCTATCAAAGCGGTCAGCGCCTTTGGGGAATCGGCGCCTTTGCCGATTACCACCTCACCAGCCATATCGGCTTGGAAGCTGAAGCACGCTTTCTGCGCTTCAATAGCTTTTACGGTGAGACGGAGGATAATTATCTGGCCGGGCCCAGATACCTCATGGGAAGATTTGGGCGGCTGCAGCCTTATGCTCAATGCCTTGCTGGGATCGGCAAGATTCAATACCCCTTCGCGATCGGCAACGGAAGTTATCTTGCGCTGGCGCCAGGCGCAGGAGCAAACTATCGCATCGCCCGCAGATGGTCTCTGCGTGGGGAATACGAATACCAGTTATGGCCGGGATCGCCCAATATCGCCAACCAACCTGCTCATGAGATCACGCCCAATGGCTTCTACGTGGGGCTTGCTTTCCGGTTGCTTCGATAAATGTATCCATTCAGGAAATCGAGCCTGTCCAGCGGCTTTGGTTTGTGATGTAGGCGGAATCGGGTCTCGGCAAGTCGTCAAGGCTGGATGAGTGACTCGGCCTTCCAGGAGAAGGCTGGTCGGCGTTAAGGCAATTTGCGGTTAAGCAAGTTCATGTCTGATGTTTTCCTTTGCCCGGATATAGGAAGAGAAGCTCAACTCTCCCATCGCCATTGGCAACGTTGCCGTCACCATGCTGCAACTTTCAAACATTGCCTGGGGAGTGAACCGCGAGCTGCGGCTCGACACAAGCAATGGTAAAATTCTGAATGATGCAAGAGCCATGAAGCTATGGAGCCGCGAATACGAGAAGGGCTGGGAGCCGCATCTCTGAGGCTCGCAAAAATCTGAAGTACACGAGGAGTTATCTGGCCATGAAGCAAACTTTGTCACGCCGCAACTTCGTCCACTCCGGCGCTCTACTCGCCATGGCCTGCGCTGCGCCGAATGCTATCCCCGCCTTCGTCGAGCCCAGACCGGCCTCCGGTAAGCCCTCGCCCATTCATCTGGGCCTGGCCACCTACACCTTCCGCAACTTCACCCGCGCGCAGATGATCGGCTTCCTCAAGCGGCTCAACCTTGCCGACCTGAACGTCAAGGACGTCAAGGATCATCTCCCCATGGACCCTGCCGAAGAGTCCAAGGCGCTCGCTGATTATGCCGCGGCGGGCATCAAGCTCCACGCCGCCGGGGCCATCTACTTCCGCAACAACGAAGACGCCGACATCCGCGCCAAATTCGAGTACTGCAAGCGCGCCGGCATCTCCTTCATCGTCGCCGGCGACCCCACGCCCGAAACCCTTCCGCGTATCGAGAAATTCGTCAAAGAGTACGACATCCGCATCGCCATCCACAATCACGGCCCTGAAGATAAGCTGTGGCCCTCGCCTCTCGATGTTCTGAAGTCGCTCAAGAATACCGATCCGCGCATTGGTTGTTGCATCGATGTCGGCCACACCGTGCGCGCCGGCACTGATGTCGTTCAGGCTATTCGCCAGGTGGGGCCGCGCCTCTTCAACGTGCACATGAAGGATCTGACGGATTTTCACAGCAAAGAGAGCCAGGTCGCCGTAGGAGAGGGTATCATGCCGGTGCGCGAAATGTTTGCCGCGCTGATTGCCATCAAGTACCAGGGCTTCGTCGATCTCGAGTATGAGATCCACGCCGACGATCCCATGCCCGGCGTCATCGGCAGCTTTGCCTATATGCGGGGAGTTCTGGCTGGCATGGGTTACTCCAGCCACGATTGAGGCGCGGGTTTGTGTCACCGGCAAAATGAATCAGCCACGGAGCCGGTTCGCAAGCCCGCGCGACAATATTACTTGCTCTCTCCGCTCTTTGCGCCGTTGAATCAGGAAGACCGCTGCCGACATCCAGTCATTGCAACCGATACTGGACCAGATCGGCGAGCGATGCGGCGCGCCGCCGGGCATGGAAGACAATTTCGATTTGGCGCTGGAAACGCCCATGTCGTCAGGAGATGTCCTCTGTTGTTGCTAAATCGCCGATTCACTCATCGAACGCTGCTACCGTAAATGAAGTAGAAATCCCCTGATTTTCGAGTTTCGGGCGGTTGACCGGTGACTCGAAAATAACCTTACTGATTACATGGTCTTTTTACCTAGAAGTGCCGCAACGTTGTTCCTTACAGACACCCACTACAAGGAAAATCCGTAAGGCGTTCGCGTATAACATATTTAAATTTATCGGGGGTCTACATACGTACTACACACGCGCACCATTTCATAGACTATAAGTCCACAAGAATGAATTACATGCCTGATGGCGGAGACGGCGGGAGTCGGATTATGCAGGGGTATTGAAAACACGCAAGTTACAGATTTTAAGGCACTCACGAAACGCTGAAAACGATAGAAGCGTGGTTTCCACACACGTAATACACACACGGAGATTTCCGCAGATTCTGACCTTATGGAATACTGATTCCTATTCGAATGCAAGTTTTCAGCACGGAAACGTTGTGCAATTTCCGATTAGCCAGAAATTCTGAAACCTCCCTTTTCTGAACAGAAGGGCGTTCCAGTACAAATCCGCGTTCCTTACCGGCCAATTTTCCATTGTATCCGTTATCCGCTATTAGTCTGGTCTTGCTCCGGCTGTCATAGATCGGGTGCTCCATCCTTGATTTCCCACCAATGAGTGTACGCGATCCGTGCCGCGCCTCAAATTTTTACGGCAAAGGCAGGATTCACTATTCGATTACTTCATAAGCCGGATCAATAATTGAAAGAATCGAATTGTAGATGGTTGTTATCCTCCGGGATTGCCGAGGACGACTGTAGAAGATGCAAGGAAGGGGAGGCCGGGCGCGCGAGTCGTCAGGAAAAGCCGTTCCACGGTATCGGCGTCGACTGGTCTTGAGAACAGGTAACCCTGAAGATAACCGCAGCCTAACGCGCGCAGGACGCTGAGTTGCTCCTCCGTCTCTACGCCTTCGGCGATGACCTCCAGATGGAACGAGTGGGCAAGTTGCAGGATCGCCTTTACGATGTCCAGGCTGCCTTTTCCCGCGCTCAACTCACGCACGAAGGAGCGGTCGATCTTGAGAATGTCGAAGGGAAGCCGCTGCAGGTAACTCAGCGAGGAGTAACCGGTTCCAAAGTCGTCGATCTCCAGCCGGACGTTCATCTTCTTCAGGCGGACAAGCGTAGCCAGCGTCTGCTCCGCATCTCCCATGATCGAGCTTTCGGTCATCTCCAGCGCCAGCGACTCGTGTTTCAATCCGCTTTCAGACAGCGCTAGCTCCACATCCTCCATCAGACGAGAATCACTCAACTGCCGCGCGGAAATATTGACGCTGATGGTGAGGGGTGGATCGAGAGCGAAGCTCTTCTGCCATGCCGCCATCTGCCGGCAAGACTCGCGAAGAACCCAGCGCCCCAGGTGGAGGATAAGGTCGCTTTCCTCGGCGATGGGAATGAACTCATTTGGGGGGACCAGCCCGCGTTCGGGGTGATTCCAGCGCACTAGCGCCTCGAAGCCGCAAATGTGGCGATCGGTCAGCGAGACAATCGGCTGGTAATACACCACCAGTTGCCCTTCGTCGATGGCTTTGCGCAAACCGGTTTCCATCTCAAAGCGGGTGATGGCCTGCTTCCGCAATCCCTCGTTGAAGAATTCAAAGCGTGCCTTGCCATTGGTCTTGGCGTGATACATGGCGGTGTCCGCGTTGCGCAGCAGGTCTTCGGCGGTGACGCCGGTATTGCTGAGGGCGATTCCAATGCTGGCGGTGACAAACATGCGGCGCCCCTCCAGATGAAACGGATCACTGAGCCGCTCCAGGATTCGCCCTGCCACGATCGCGGGATCGTCCTCGCGCTGAATATGGCCGAGCAGAATGGCGAACTCGTCGCCGCCGATGCGCGCCACCACCGATTGCGTGGGGCCGCCCTGACGGGTGCTGGTACGGATACTAGCGCGCAGCCGTCCCGCCACGTCGATGAGCAATTCATCGCCGGCCGCATGTCCCAGGCTGTCGTTCACCAGCTTGAAACCGTCAAGATCGATGTACAGTACGGCAAATACCGTCTCTTGTTGACAGGCGGTCTCGATGGCCGACTCCAGGCGGTCAAGAAAGTAGAGGCGGTTGGGAATGCCGGTCAGTGGGTCGGCGGTCTTGCCTTCCGTGATGTCCGTCTGTGAGCCGGCCATGCGGATCGCTTCGCCGGATTTCTTGCGGATCGCGATGCCCCGGCTCAGCGTCCAGATATAGCCGCCGGATTTGTGGCGCATGCGATATTCACTCACGAACTCCGGGGTTTTGTTCTCGCAATGCGCGGCAATTTCCGCGCGCACCCGCTCCCGGTCGTTGGCATGAATATGGCTGAACCACTCTTCGGGCCCGGACCAATGTTCGTTCTCCGCGTAGCCCAGCATATGGTTCCAGCGCGGGGAGAAGTAAATTTTATCGGTAGCTAGATTCCAGTCCCACAGGCCGTCGTTCGCGCCCCGTGCGGCCAGCGCATAGCGCTCCTCGCTCTCCTCAAAGGAATTGAGCGCATCCTTCAGCGCTCTTTCGCGCGATTCGATCTGCGAGAGCATCTCGTTGAACGAATTTACCAGAAGACCGGTTTCGTCGCCCGAACTGATTTGCGCGCGCACCGCGTAGTCCTTGTCTATCGAAATGCGGCGCGCCACGGCTGCCAGTTGCACCAGCGGATCTCCGATGAGGCGCGCCAGGCGCAAGGAGACCAGAAAGCTGGCCAGAACAGAGAGTAGAAGCACCAGAACTGCAATCTTCGCGTATTGGAAAAGCCGTGCGCGGAAAGCACGTAAGTCGAAGATCAGTGCAATCGAGCCGGTGCGTTCCCCGTTGAGAAGAACCCCTCGGTAAAGTGTAAGGGAATCACCATCAAAATAGGCTCCATCCTCACGGCGCGTGGGTAATATCAGATTGCGCCGCGTGCCGGGACTGCGGTATTCAGCAAAGATGCGTCCCTGGTTGTCATACAGGCAGGCGGCCAGGAGATTTGGTTCGGTAGCTAGGGCGCCCAGCATCGCTTTGGCCGTTCCCTGATCGTTGAATGCCAGCGACGCAGCGCTATTTGCGCCCAGTGTGTCGGCTAGAGCGGTCAGTTCGCGCACCGCGCTCACGCGATAGCTCTGGCGCTCGTAGATGGCGAAGCCCAGAGAAGCCAGCAGGACGGCAAGCATGCTGGCGGTAAGAATCAGCAGGGCCAGTTTGAAGCGGATGGAGAAGTCCTTGATCTGCATCGCCTCACCTCTCCGCTTCCATCCCGTTGCCGCGATTCACTGAGGTGGCGAGCAGCAGCAGACGGGAGCTGATTTTCAGATGGGACGAATCGGCGGCTCCGAGGTTGATGTCAAAGCGGATTTTATCTTCGTTGAGGTGGAAGCGTATCATCCCGCCGTCTGACAGAAAATTGGTGTTTTCCCCCACGGTGAGAACCGGCTGGCCGCGCAGGCTCTTGAGCATCGCACTCTGTCGCCGGGCTTCGTCACGACTGAGGAAGAGAATGTTGCAGCCCTGGATCTCTTGTTGCTGGCCTAGAAGGCGGAGATGCAGCACTCGGGCGCCGACGGGCTTGCCCTCGATAGTGCTTCGCAGTTCCTGGCGGTGCGGTTCATCGTTGAAGATGCAGAGATTGAGAGATGATTCTCCGGCGTTAAGGGCACCGGCGGGCCATTCCACGAGTTGCGTAAAGTGGAAGAGAAACGCGGCTTTGATCTGGTACTCGTCGGCGGTGGCTTGGGCGCGGGCAGGTGGTTGCGTTCCTGGAACGAGCATGATCAGGCAGAGAAATACGAATATTCGGGCGGCAACGAAGACTCGCTCGAATGATACTTCCGTTGCCGAATTGTGGCCTGCTCGATTCAGTAGCTACCCCTTTCTCAAAAAGACCAGGCAATCTTGGCGTAGGCGGATCGTCGCATCAGTCCAGGCTGTTCAGTGGAATCGATGCCGGAATACTCCATGTGACGGTCGCTGAACAGGTTTTGCCCCACCGCGCTGATGGAGATCCGCTCGCCCGCTCGCCAGGTCAATCCCGTATCAACCCGCGTATAAGAGGGAATGGCCAGCGCCGGGAGGCGGTTGACAAAATAAGCCGACGCATTCCACTGAAGATTTTTTGGCAGACTGACGCTGGAACGCAACTGCGCCTGGTGGTCCGGCGTGTATCCTTCTGTTGCCTGGGCGGTTGTCGTGTCCAGGCTGCCGGCAAAATTGTGCAGGTGCATGGAGAAATACGCATAGCCGGGGCTTAGAGTCCAATGGCTCGTTGCCTTCCAGTTCGCAAAGACTTCTATACCGTGCGTCTCGCCGTATATCCCGTTGCCGTATGTGGTGGGAATAAGCACGTGCGGCGGCGCGGGATTCGTCTCCAGGCCCATAGCTCCCGGTTCCAATGATTCCAGATCGTGATAGCGGTTGTAGAAGACCGTCGTATCCACCGACAAGTTGCTGCTCAATGTATTCCGGTAACCCGCTTCGAAGGCCGTTAGCTCCTCGTTCTTCCCGTTTGGATTCCCGAAGAAGCTGACCAGTATCGGCAGGTAGCCGGTCTGAATGCTTCCCGAGAGGGCATAGTAATTCACGCGGATATCGCGATCGCTGCGGGCGGGCGGGCGCACCGCGCCGGAGACCGCGCTCCATACCATATTCTTGCTGTTCAGGCTCCAGGCCAGGCGCGCGGAGGGTTCCAGGTCGAATCCGGTATATCCGTTGTGCTCC
>Ga0187873_1003644_pt1 | contig 11007 bp, 10 predicted proteins | sample June2016WEW_16_1_2_FD_133012 | JGI IMG/M metagenome (GOLD analysis project Ga0187873, IMG submission 133012) | Peatland microbial communities from SPRUCE experiment site at the Marcell Experimental Forest, Minnesota, USA - June2016WEW_16_100 | ecosystem: Environmental > Terrestrial > Soil >... | reverse complement strand
TGTCGGCGCTGGTGACAGGATGTTTTGCGCCCGATTTCGCCTATTTCCTGTTTCTCAAACCGCACGGACTCATCGGCCATACTCCTCTCGGTGCTTTCATCTTCGATTTGCCGCTGAGCCTGGTTGCGCTTTGGCTGTTTCATGCCTACGTGAAGCAGCCGCTTTCAATGTTGCTGCCGACAGGGATTCGCAGGAGACTGAAGCCCAGGGAGAAGGGTTTCTCTCTCTGGCCGCCGTCACGACTGGCGTTGATCGCGCTCTCGATCCTCATTGGAATTGGGACGCATATTTTGTGGGACTCATTCACACACCCGTTCTATTGGCCGTATCGACACTGGAGCTTCCTCAAGCAGATGGTGCAAGTGCCCATTGAGGGGAATGTTCAAATGTACAAGTTGCTGCAGAACGGCAGCACTTTGTTCGGCCTGGCTGTTGTTGCGGTCTGGATATGGTTGTGGTATCGCGCTACCCAGCCGGTTGAATTACCGGTCGCGGAGCCCTATACACGGGCACAAATTCGCGTCATCACAATGGTGGCGCCTGCGCTAGCGCTCTTCGGCGGAATGCTCAGGGCGTATGTGGACCTCGGCGCTCCGAGCATTGATATTCGATCCATGCTGCACTTCGGGGTCGAGTCAGGAATTACCGCAATCACGTTGTTGGGGCTTGGATTGGTGGTTTGCGGCGTAGTTTTCCGCAGGCGAGTCGCCGCGACGTTGCCGATCTAAGCGGGAATGATCGAGCCGCATAGGGCTTTTCGCCGGGCGTTTCCTTCTCTTTGGGTCCGAGCAGGAATTGAAGGCCAATGTAGGCAATCCAGCTCGGCTCGCCGTTGGTGCGCGTGACCGCGGCACAGGGCAGGTAACGCGACTCCATGATTGGCATTGAGGATTGGCAGCGACCGATTGCGCCACGCCCATCCCAGCGCTAGGCGTTTTCTTCCCGCCGCACTTCTCGATTGCGCGTAAGCAGAAAATAGACGAGCGGCGTTACCACCAGGCTTAGCACCATAGAAACAGTCAGGCCGCCGATCACTGCGATCGCCAGCGGTTGCAGCATCTGCGAGCCGGCGCCGAGCGCGAAGGCCAGCGGCAACATGCCGCAGACGGCGGCAAGAGCGGTCATGACAATGGGTCGCAGGCGGCGCTGCGCGGCGTGCAGCATGGCTTCCTCGGCCGATGCGCCGCGGGCGCGGAAGCGTTCTTCCGCGTCGAGCAGCAGAATGCCGTTCTTGGCCACGATGCCGATGACCATGATGAGTCCCATGAACGACGAAACGTTGAACGTGGAGCCGGTGACAAGAAGGGCCAGAATAACGCCCGAGATGGAGAGCACCGACGAGGTAAGAATTGCAACCGGCGCGGGGAAGTTGCGGAACTCAATCAGCAGCACGCCGAAGACCAGCCCCAGCGCCAGCACGAGAACCTGCAGCAAATCGCGGAAGGATTGCTGCTGCTGCTGGTAAGTGCCCCCGTAGACAACGCGAACCGACGCGGGAAGATGCAGGGCCGTCACCGCCTGCTGCACCTTCTCCATGACTCCGCCCAGGTTTGAGCCTTCCAGGCCGGCAGTCACCTCCACAAGCTGCTGCAGGTCTTCGCGCTGAATTTCGTTTTGCGGCGGCAACTGCTGGATGTTGGCCAGCGAGCCCAGAGTCCCCGTGTGGCCTGAGGCGCTGTTGAAGACCGTGGTGTCAATGGCGTCGAGCGAGCTGCGGTGCTCGTCTCCAAGGCGCACGCGGATGGTGTATGCGCGCCCGTTGGCGACGAGCGGGTTGGTGGTAATTCCATCCAGGATCGAAGTTGCGTCGTCAGAAACTTCGGTGGGAGTGAAGCCCAGCCGGGAGGCGACAATGGGGTCGACCTGAAAGTTGGTCGCGGGTCCGCTGATGGTGTTATCGATGCCATTCGCGACATCGACGACGCCGGAGACCTTGCTAATGGCGTCGCCCACGCGCGGGCCCAGTTGGGTCAGCAGCGCAGCATCGTTGGAGAAGATCTTCACCTGGATTGGCTCTGGCGTATTCGACAGGTCATTGATGTTGTCCTGCAGGACCTGCGTCAGCTAGACGTCCAGCTCCGGCTCAGCCGCCTTGATGCGGGCGCGCGCCTCATCCATCACATCCCAGACTGAGCGGCTGCGTTTTGCTTTGAGCTTCACCGTGAAGTCGCCGGTGTTGGCCTCGGTGACTGTGGCCAGGCCCAACTGCAAGCCGGTGCGCCGCGAGGTGTTTTCCACCTCAGGGATGGACTGCAGGATGCGCGTCACGTCCTGGAGCACGCGGTTGGTCTCGCTCAGCGAGCTGCCGGGCGGCATAAAGTAGTCGAGGATGAAGCCGCCCTCGTCCATGTCAGGCAGCTGATTCGTGCCCAGCAACTGATACCCGCCCCATGTGCCGAGAACCAGGAGCACACAGATTCCGCCGACCCACCGCGGCTTGGCCAGCGCCCATTCCAGGACCCGGGCGTGAAATTGCAGGACGCGCTGCAGCAGGCGGCCGGCACTGTGATCGTGAGCGGCATCGCTTTCGGTTTCGTCCGCGGCTGCCTGCGAAGGCCGGGCGGGCTCGCGCAGCATCACATAGCTCAGCCCCGGTGTCCAGGTGAGCGCCAGCGCGAGCGAGGTCAGCAGGGCCGCGGTCATGGTAATGGCCAGCGCGCGGAAGAAGACGCCGGTCACGCCGCTCATTGAAACCAGCGGCAGAAAGACCACCACCGGCGTAATGGTGGATCCGAGCAGCGGGACGGTGAGCTCTTTAAGCGCCTTGCGCACCGCTTCCGCGCGGTGCTCGCCCGCGTCGCGGTGCATCACAATGTTTTCCACGACCACGATGGCGTCGTCGATGATCAGGCCGATGGCCGCGGCCATTCCGCCCAAGGTCATCAGGTTGAAACTCTCGCCGATGATCCAGAGCGCAACGATGGTGATGGCGATCGTGACCGGGATCACCAGTCCGGCGATCAGCGCTGAGGTCCAGTCTCGCAGGAAGAGGAAGAGAATCACGCAGGCCAGAGCGAGCCCGATGCAGATGGCGTCGCGCACGCTGGAGATGGCGTCGCGCACCAGTTGCGACTGATCGTAAAACAGCTCGAGCTTGACGTCTGGAGGCAGCTTCTGCTGGAGCGCGGCCACTTCCTGGGCTACGGCATCGGCCACGGCAACGGTATTGCTTGAAGGCTGCCGCGTAATGCTCAGGAGTACCGCGGTTTTTCCGTTCGCATTCACCACGGTGTAGACCGGCATGGTGGACGGTTCTACGGTGGCCACGTCACCAAGGTGCACCGGGGCGCCGCTCGGTGTGGTCTTGACCACAAGCTGGCGCAGACCGGCGAGGTCATGCACTTGCGCTCCCACCAGGCCCAGGATCAACTGATGGTTGGCTTCGTAGAGGCCGGGCGATTGCACGATGTTGGAGGCGTTGATCGCGTTCACCAGGTCGGTGATGGTGACTCCCGAGTTCTGCAGCAACGCCAGGTTGGGCACTACGTGAAACTCCGGCACCTGACCACCCTGGACAAGCACGGAGCTCACCCCGTCCACGCGGTTCAACGGCGGCTTCAGGTCATAGGTCGCAATCTCCCAGAGCTGGGTTTGCGGAACCGTGTCGGAGGTAAGGCTATAGCCCAGAACCGGAAAGGTGGCGAAGGTGAGCCGGTTGGTGGCGATGTGCGCCGTGGACGGCAACGTCTGCTGCACCTGGGCAAGCGCTGAATCCACCAACTGCAGTGACTGGACCATGTCCACGTTCCAGTTGAAGGACAGGTCCACCTCGGCCGAGCCGCGGCTCGTGATGGAGCGTATGGACGTAAGCCCAGGAACGGAGTTGACCGCATTCTCGATCGGCCGGGTGATGGTCACTTCCATCTGTTCCACGGGCATCACGCCATTGTCGACGCCAATAATGACGCGGGGGAAGTTGGTTTCGGGAAAGACCGAGATCGGCACCTTGAAGGCGAGATAGACGCCGGCCATCATGAGCATGACGGCGAAGAAGAAGATGGGGCGCGTGGACCTGGCCAGCCAGAATTGCTTGTGCCCGGGACTGGGGCGCCCAACGGGCCCATCATCGGGCATCAGTCATTCCCTCCGCTGCCGGCGGCGACCGCCGCGCTCACCTGCACTTTGGTGCCTTCGTCCAGGCCATAGGGCGCCACGGTGATCACGAGATCGGCAGGCGCCAGCCCGCTCACCACCTGCACGTCCTTGCCGTTGTCGATGCCCAGCGTGACAGGCTTACTATGCGCCGCGCCATCGCTACCCACCACCATCACCGTCTTGCTGCCATCGTCCGCGGTCAAGATGGCGGAGTCGGGCACCTTCCAGGCTTGGGCCACGTTCCTGCCAGTGATCGAGACCTTCACGGGCACTCCCACCTTGAGCTTCCCGGATTTGTTGTCGATCTTCATCCAGACCTCGACGGTGGTGCTGCCGGAATCGAGCGCCGGGCTGATCATGGAGACCTTCGCCGGCACGGGATCGACAACACCCGGCACGAGCACCGTGGCTCCGGTGCCGACCTTCAACTGCTGCGCGAGGCCATGCGCGATGTGCGTCTTGGCCAGGAGTACGGAAGTATCCATGACGGTGATCAGCGGCGCCCCGGCCGCAGCGGTTTCGCCGGCGAATAAAGGCCGGTCCGTCACCACCCCGTTGATGGGGCTGCGAATCTGGGAATAGTTGACCTGAGCCTCAGCGCCGTTGTACTTGCCTTCGGCTGAGGTCAGCTGTCCCTGTGCCGCTTTCAGCGCGGCATCGCGGCTCACGCTCTTCACCGAGTCCAGATGCTTGGCCGCTGCGTCATAGGCCGCCTGCGCCTGCAACAGCGCAGCCTTCGCGGTGTCCAGGTCGCGGCCCGGAATCGCCCCCTCGGCAAACAGTTGCTGGCGGCTGTTCACAATGCTCTGGTTCAACTCAAGATTGGCCTTGGCCTGCGCGAAGTCCGACTCGGCCTTTTGCTCGTCTTCCGGCACTTGCGCTTTGGTCGTCGTGGCGTACGCCGCCTGCGCTGCTTCAAGCGATCCCTTGTTGTCTGTGGCCGCTGCAGCCAGGTCGTTGTTCTCAAGCGTCACCAGCAGCTCACCGGCGTGCACCTGCTGCCCGCGCTCAACGTAAAACTTCCGCACCGGAGCGCTGATCTTGGGCGCGATTGCCGCTTGTGCGATCGGCGCCAGAATGGCGTCGGCGGTGATCTGCTCGGCGATCGGCCCCTGCACGGGATGCTCGGCCTTCACTGTCACCTGCGTTTCAGGCAGTGCAGCCTTTTTGCAGCCCGGAAGGAAGGCGACAAGCAACGCCAGCGCGGCAAACGATATCGCCCATGCCCCTCGGTTTGTGTTCTGCTTCGTTCTTTCGCTCATAACCAATTCACTGTTCTCTGATCCCTGATCTCTGACTCCTGTTCCTCACATCGTTCCCATGATCGTCTACAAAGCGGCTCTCGCGGTTTCGTAGCGCACGCGGCCGTCCTCGCGCGCGTTTTCCGCGCTCACGTAGGCGTTTTCCGCGTCCACCACTTCCAGCACCGTGGCCTCGCCGCCGCTGTAACGCAACTTGGTCAGACGCAGGCTCTCGGCCGCGGTGGTCACGCTCTGGTCCAGCGAAGCGAGTTGATCGCGCGCCGCCTGCGCTTCCTGGTAGGCCTCTTCCAGTTGCACAATGAGCCTGCGCTGGGTGGCGCTCAGCGCTACCTGCTCGGCGTCGCGGCGAATCTCGCTCTGCTTCACCTTGTGCTCGCTCGCCAGCCAGTCCCACACCGGAATGTTCACCGTCAGGCTCGCCGAGTATCCCAGATTGCGCTCCCCGTTTGGGCCGTTGGCTGCGAACTGCGGTGCGTCGATGCCGTAAGTTACGTTCAGGCCCACGTTGGGCAGCAAGGAGCCCCACGCCGCCTGCACATCGGCGTCGCTGGCGGCCAGTGCGGCGAGCGCGCTGTTCAGCTCGGGGTTGTTCCGGCCCGCGGCCTGTTCCACATCGGCTTTCGAGGCGAGCGGGGGCGCTGGCTGCGGGGCGTTCAGGCTGTAAGGCGTACGGGGATCCGCAAACAGCAGCACGCCGAGATCCAGGCGCGCCTTTTCGGCAGCCACTTTTGCGTCTTCCAGATCACGGTTGCGTTGCTGCTCCACCAACTGCGCCTTCACCACGTCGGCGTGCGCGGCCTCGCGCGCCTGCTCCCGTTCGGCAGTCAGTTTCGTAAAGTCGGCGGCCTCCTGGCGCGCCTGTTCGGCCACCGCCAGCTTTTGGTCCGCTGCGAGCGAACTATAGAACAAAGCGGTCACCGCCGCCACCAGCCCGCGCCGCGCAATCTCCTGTTCCGCCTGGGCCATTGCCGCCGCGGCACCGGCGTGCCGAACGGCCGCCACCGGACCCAACCCCAGCGTCTCGTTCACAATCGCCTGGCTGAAATATTCCCGTACTCCGTTGTTGGCAATGAACTTCGGCAAGTCTGGCGTGTCGGAGACCTGCCCCACTTGCCCATGCGCGCCGTTAGGCTCTGTGTAGAGCCCCTGGTTGAAATAGGCCACATTGGGCAGCAGCCCGGCCCGCGCAATCGACTTGTCCAGGGCCGAACTCCGGCTAGCCGCAGCGGCTGCAACATACGCCGGCTCGCTCGCCTGCGCGCGCCGGATCGCCTCATCCAGCGTAATCGTCACCGGGCCCCCAGTGGCCGAAGCCTCCGGTACGGTGCCGTTGTCTTGCGCCTGAGTGTGGGAAACGGTCCCCGGCGCGGCAAGCAGGAGGAAGATCATGACTCGGCCCAGAGATCCAGAGCAGCATCCCGTGTCCCGCCTGAAGTTGTCACACCTACTCACACTCAGAAGCATACAAGCCGCGGCAGAATTCTACTTCAATCTTGATACCTGAGTGCGCAGCGCGGGAACCAGCCGGCCCCACGAAGATTTCATCGCCAAAGAAACCGGAGCAGCGCAGCCGGGCCTTGCGGCGTAGTCGAAGGGTTTTGGCAAATTGCCTTCCACCGTCGGCCCCGCTCTGCGATACTTGTCTGTTATGCCGATTGACGACCTGCAGCAGGCTGCCCAGAAAATTGCCGGATTCCTGAACTCCCTGAACAAGCTGGGCGGGCTGCGCCTGAAGTACCGCATCAGCGCGGCTGATGGAACACAAGAAGGGGAAGGCGTTGCGGCGCGGCAGATCAGCGTTGAATTAGCCGGACCCGATGTGCCTCTCGTAATCCAGCACAACGGTGAGCTGCTGCGGGCCCTGGAAACCCTGGCCGCGCAGATGCTGCGCCTTGACCACCACGAACACGATATGGTGAGCTTCGACGCCGCGAACTTCAAGGCCCTGCGCGCCGAAGAGCTGCGACAGGCCGCCGAAGCTGCCGCGGAAAAGGTGCGCCAAACAGGAGTTCCTTACAGTTTTCCGCCGATGAACAGCCGCGAGCGGCGCATGCTGCATCTTGTCTGCCGGTCGTTGCAGGGCGTTGAGACGGCCAGCGTAGGCGAGGGATCAAACCGCTTTCTGGTGGTCTATCCCGAGGGCAAGACGAACCTGCCCGTCACGCCGCAGTTCAAGCCGCGAGGGTTTGGACGACGGTAGGGCAGTGATCAGTTGTCAGTGGTCTGTAGGGCGGGTTGCAGGCTTAGCCGGGCGAAAAGACCGCGCAGCTGTGCCAAAATCCAATATATGAAACGACAATTTCTCGCGCTCGTTGCGCTGGCTTGCGTCACCATCTGCCCCGCGCAAAAGCGTCTCGTCCTCATTGATCAGGATGGCGCCGGCCCGGGCGGATCAGACCAGATGGCGATGCTGGTGCTGTTGCAGGCGCCGGATGTGCAAGTGCTGGGCATCACCATGGTGACCGGCGACGCATGGCGCGACGAAGAGACGCTGCACACACTGCGCATGCTCGAGCTGACCGGCCACTCCGACGTTCCCGTGGTTCGCGGCGCGGTGTTTCCGCTGGTCCGCAATGAAGAACAAACACGCCTTGAGGAAGCGCTCAATGGCAAAGTGGCGTGGCTGGGCGCATGGGGAGGGGTACCGATGACGACTGCCGGAGCGCCACGGCCGGAGCCGCACGGGCCCTACGAGATTCCACCCATGCCCGAGGGCGTGCCGGCGACCAAGCCGCTCGACGAAGACGCCGCGCATTTTCTCATCCGCGAGGTGCGCGCGCATCCGCACGAGGTGACCATCTACGCCGCAGGGCCGTTGACCAACATCGCGCTTGCCGTCTCGATTGATCCAGAGTTCGCGGCCCTCACGAAAGGCATTGAGGTCATGGGCGGCAGCCTCGATCCGCAGACCGACGATCGGGAGTCCGCCGATCTGGAATTCGCAGACCCACGCCACGAGTTCAACTTCTGGTTCGATCCCGAGGCCGCGCACATCGTGCTGCACGCCGCTTGGCCGCGCGTTGAAGTGACGACCATGGATGTTTCTGAGAAAGCACCGTTCACGCAGGCCATGCTGGGCGCGATCGCGAAGTCGCAGGCGCCGGCGGCGCGCTACATTGCCGCATGGAGCCAGCGGCGCACATTGATGTGGGACGAGCTCGAAGCATGCGCGTGGATCGATCCCGCCATCATCACCAAAGAGGAAGACGTGTATATGGATGTGGACCTGAGCCACGGCCCCAGCTACGGCGATACGCTCGCCTGGCCGGAGCCGATGAAGCCGGCGACCGGTGTCCGGCTCGTCCACGCGCAAATGGATCTCGATTTGCCGCGCTTCCAAAAGGAGTTTGTCGATCTGATGACGCAGACCCCTTAGCAATCAGCTCAGGCAGGCGTCAGTCCGATTTGCTGCCGCCGTCGCGATCGTGATGCTTGTACTTGAGGATGGTCTCGTTCAAACGGTCCGGATCGACCGAAACCTGCACGACATCAAGCTCGTTGCCATCAAGATCGAGAATGAAAAGACCCATGCGCCTGCCCTCGGGGTGCGAGAAGATGAGCGTTTGCTCGCCGCTATGGCGGTTGGTCTCGCGGATCATCCGCTCCCATCCCTGGCCAAGCTTCTCCTCGACCAGCCGGTTCAGCTCCTCGCCATCAACCGGCGCGGAAAAGTGCTCAAACTCGGCAACGTGCACGCCGTCCACGCCGCCGCGCGTGGCCGCGCCCGCGACCACGCTGGCCAGCCCCATGAGCGGGATGCGCATGGCGTGCTCGTGATAGCGGCTCTCGATGGAGCTCACCACGCCGTCAAAGCCGCCCCCGCCGCCCGCCGCCAGAGCAACCCAGGGAACGATCACAGCAACACAAAGCGCCGCGCAGCCGAGCGGAATCCAGAAGTGCCGGTTCCCAGGAAACTCATTCATTGGTCGCCTCCCTTTGCGGTCTTCCCCTTGTCCTTGCCGTCGCCGTGCGGCGTATGCTGAACGCCGCCCAGTGGGCCAGTCGGACCCAGCGGGCCGGCTGGACCCAACACGCCGCCCAGCCCGCCAAGACCCTTCAACTCGCTCAGTTGGTCCATGCGGATGGGGCCCAGAATCAGCACGATCGTGAGCTCCTTCGGCTCGGCATCCAGCACAAAGATTCCGTGCGGCTCACCGTTCACCATCTTCATCATCACGTCCGTGCTTTCGCCACCCTTGCTTTCGCGTTCGTGTACTATCGGCGACCATTCGGGTGTTTCAAAGGCCTTGCGCAGTTGTTCAAGCTGGTCCATCGAGTACTGGCCTTCCTTATCGAACTCGTAGTCGCGCACGTAGATGCCGTCGAGCCCCTCGATCAACTGCTTGGCCGCGGCCTGGTCCTTGTTGTTGTTGTCCATGAATTTCGCGGCGAAATCGAGCATGCCCTTGCCCAGCGTGACTTCGGTTACGTTGGCAGCCCGCGCCGCCAACTCCTTCTCAACGGGCGCGGGAAGCGGGAGCGGCGACGGTGACTGTTGGGCAAGCGCCGGCGCAATCAGCGCGGCGGCTCCCAATATGAGTGCGGCAATGCGATGTTTCATGATCGTTCTCCTTGGCTTTGCGAATCCCATTTTTGCGAGTCGCCTTTACTGCGAATCGCGTTCACTGCGAATTCTTGTCTCGTTCCTGCAACTGCCGGTTCATCACCTGGAACGCGTGATTGGTGATGCGCAGCGCGGTGAACACCTGCTGTTTTGCTTCTTCTCCCTTGTGGCGCTCGATGGTGTAATGCCCGAAAACTGCTCCGCCTGCCACGCTTGCAACGACCAGCGAGGCCGCGATGCGCTCGAACCAGATCAGGCGGGTACGTTGCCGCGCGGACTCCCGACTGAAGCGGAGCTGCGCCCGCTGCTGCCAGCGGCGCTCCATCACCTTGCGCTTCAAGCCGCGCGGCGCTGGTTGGCGCTCGAAGCTCTCGCGAAGCTCGCGTTCGAATTCGTCAAACTGCACGGATGTACTCCTTCAACTGGCTCTCGGCCTTGGCCCGCAGCAGCTTCAATCCCCGCTGCAACTGGCTCTTCACCGTGGCCACGGGCGCATCGAGCGCGGCCGCGATCTCTTCCGGTGTCATGTCCTCTTGGTAGCGGAGGATGAGCGCCGCGCGTTGCGCTTCGGGCAGCGTCGCCAGCAGGCTTTCCAGGCGGGAGCCTAACGGAGAGGTTCGCGCTTCCACTTGTGCCGTTTGGTTCTCGTCCATCTCTACCCAGAACTCTATGCCCCGAGCGCGCCGCCGGCGCAACGCATCGGTCGACCGGCTTATGGCGACGCGCCGCAGCCAAAAAATCGCGTGCTGCAGACTTTCGATCTTGCCCAAATTCCTATCCAAAGCCAGAAAAGTATCCTGCGCAATCTCTTCGGCCAGGCCGCGATCGCCGGTCATGCGCAGCGCGAGCGAAAAGACCATGGACTGGTGCTCGTCGACGAGTTGTTCGAAGTCGGGCTGCCAGCTTTCGGTCATAAAACTCGCTGCTACCTTCTAATCCGCAGGAAAGTGCGAGATGGGATGCAGAGAGTTACGCAATCGCTCAGGAAAAGTTCGTTTCAAGCAGGGCGGGATGGGTAGTGCCCGACACCTGCTGGGCTTGGCGGACCGGCCGTGGCGGCGCTCACGTCAACCGGCCATTAGCCAG
>Ga0187873_1003641_pt1 | contig 11028 bp, 18 predicted proteins | sample June2016WEW_16_1_2_FD_133012 | JGI IMG/M metagenome (GOLD analysis project Ga0187873, IMG submission 133012) | Peatland microbial communities from SPRUCE experiment site at the Marcell Experimental Forest, Minnesota, USA - June2016WEW_16_100 | ecosystem: Environmental > Terrestrial > Soil >... | reverse complement strand
CTCTCGCTCTCCGCCGTTGATCACGGATAATTTTCAGTTATCCATATTAAGGCGTCGGACCGTGGGCCAGAAATGGCGATTTTTCGAGGCGGGAAAGGAAATTGCGCGTAATGCAGTCGAAGGCATGGACCCCGTGGCATAGAATCTCATGGGCTTTGCTTTGATCCCATCAAGCTAAAAAACAACTTTCCATATCCGGCAAGTTTCGGCGTCTTGGTCGGTTTGCCCTCGACGCATATCCTGCGCGTATATGAAAAACATATACAACGCAACAGAGCAAAGCCGTTCTTTCCGCAGATTGGTCAGGCAATGGTTCTCCAGTTTACTCAAACGCCATACCTGCAATCATCGGGAGGATTTTGAACAGGTCTTGGAAAAGCTCCAAGATATCGAAGACTTAATCGAAATCATTGCACGGCAAATCGCCCGATGGGCCAAGGTCAATCCTGGGGAATAGCACGGGACACTTGCCACGCTCGGCAATTTCACCCTCCTTTTGTCAGTTCTTCCAATCGTCCATATTGCCCCCGTGATATAATAAAAACCAGTCGGATAAGGTGAACGAGGGGGACATACAGACGCTTTGGAAGAAATGGTACACCGCCCTGACTAGGTGTTCATTTCTGTGTTGTAACGTCCAAACATTGTCCAGTCCCCCCAATGTCCTGACCCAATCTTCAACGAGATCATCGATAGCACCCGCACTATGAGCGCAAAAAGGCCCCTCTCGCCAAGGAGAGGGGCGGGTGGCGAGCAACGTCATCTGACCGAGGCAGGGCAGCGGTCAATACCCATCCCGAAACGCGGCGGATGGGGACATCTGCTGGCGTCGGCGTATGCGAGGCCGATGCCCCAGCCAAGAGCGCGGCGACAAGCCGCGATGGTCGTGCCGGTGGTGATTACGTTGTCCACAAAATACAGCGGCAGGAGCTGGATGGGGCCGCCGGTGCGAAAGATGGCGTGCTGTTCCACTGTGAGACTGGGAAGACCCCGCATACGGCGCCTGGAGGATGACTCGACGGGGTGGGCGCGGCCGATGGCACATTTGACGCGGGCGCCGGGAACCAACTCGGCGATGGCGCGGGCGAGTACAAGATTGGCGGTGAGGCTCCCGTTGCTTGCGGGAACTGGCACCAGCCAACACGGACCGTCAATGAGCGCTGCCATTGCAGGGGCAGCGATTTGGACGGCTGCCGCAGTCGGGGTTTTCAAGTCTTGGGCGGTGCGGCGGGCAATGATCTCCTCTGGGCTCGGCGTGCGGCAACCGATGGGGATGTACTTTGCGGCGTAGGTATCGGTATTCATGGTGAAGGGCAAGAGGGAGCACCCTCTGTGCGGGTTTGGGCCAGTGAGGCCCAACGGATGGAGGGGATCTGCGATGGAACAAATACAAGGGCTGGCGGTTATGGTTAATCGCCAGCCCTTGAGGTTAGCGTTTTGGCTGTCGGGGTTGGTTGCCAATCCACTCGAAAGCCCGTGCGGCGATCAGGCTCACAACCAAGAGGTTGTTGCGGCCAAAACTGGTGGAGTTCTTCCATGTGTCTCCGTCCTTGTAGGACCGCTGGAAGGTGACGTTGAACAGGGGGCCTTTGTCGGCCTCCTGGCGCCAGATGCTCGCGCTGACGGCACCGTGGCGGATTTTGTGGACGGGTTGGCTGTTTGATGTGCTAGCCGGCGTTTGATTTTTCATGATGTTTTTGTTTTGTTGGTTTAATGGTGGGGAGGGAAAGTGTTGGTGGCGCCTGCTGGCACCGGCACAGGCCAGCGGGAATCCGCAAGTTTTCAAAGTGCTGTTGGTCGCAGACCGCTCCGGCGCTCTAGTGCGAAGAAGGAGCTGGCTGAAGGACTACACGGCTGGAAGGTCGCTGGAGCCTTTGTCTAAATCGCTTCGGAAAGACAAATGAGCGTGACTGAGAAAGGTCGGCCTGCACATGGGACAGCGGCGTCTGCGCCTCCACGTCCAGGGTATGGGATGCCGACCAGGCAAGAAAGAGGTCAAAGTTTGCGTTCTACGGCAACTAACTTCCCGGAGAAATTTCAGGAAACGTGGCGTCTATGGTTTTCGCATCCAGTGGCAGCGGGTCTGTAAAGTTAGGCATACGCCCAACGGTTAGCACCAAATGAGGCGGCTGTAAACAATCAGTTATTGACCGGGTTGTTCAAGCGTTTCGTGAGATGCAGTCGAGGGTGAAACCATAATACGAACCCTGCTCAAGCTCCTTCTTCCAGAAGTCGTGGATTTCGGGGTCTTGGTCAAAGTAGCACATCCCATTATGCCAAGCGCAGCATACACGACAGTCAATATAACCAGCAGTGACATACATGTACTCCTCGGCACAGAGGTTAAAGTAGGCGAAAAGGACGCTGTGGTCGGTGTCTTTGAGTGATTGGCCTTCCGGGCGGTCACGAATCTCGTTGAGGCGGTCGTTGAGAAGGCCATAACGCTCATTGAATTCGTGGAAAAGTTCTCGGAATAGTTGAATATCCTGTGCGTGTTGAGCGTAAAGGAAGCCGGTGAAACCACCAACAGCGGTAAGAAGCGGGATTGCGATGCTCAAAGGCTGCTTGGCGTTGAAAGCGAAGGACAATGCCAACGCGACCAAGCAGCCAACGCCAAATATCAGTGGAAATTTCGTTTTGTTCCGTAAGTCAAAGCAGGCAATTTTAACCTGTGGTGGTGCTGGTGTGGAAGAATTTCCCGGTGATGAGCGTTTTATCGAAGACATGCCAAAAACCAGTAAGCTCCGGCTGAATTTTGTCAACAATTTTCAGGCAGGTGGGGATTCAGCACCAATCTGCGACACCACGACCCGATTTCGTGAAAGTGCGCGAATGTGCTTGAAAAATTATGGGGAACGGCAAGAATCTAAAAAACACGGAAACCAATATGGTAAGAGAAATAATTGGCCAGTTTTACTTTAAAAAAACGAGTAACGGAAATCTTTTTGGCGAATGGTCGAATAATGACAAAGCCGAAATCTTCTCGGAAAGCTGTGATTTAATAAAAGCGGGTAATGATATTTACCTTGGGGAATATATTTCAACTTGGCAGGAGAATGGGAAGCCGATTTCTGCAAAATTAACAATTACGCGAAAACAGAATAATAGCCCTTTGTTCTTTCTGAAATGGCATGGAAATAAATTTGGTTTTGAAGGTGAAGGTATGCTGTGTGACGATATTTTGATTGGTCGCTTTCATGAGGTGTAGGAAATATCGGCAGTGGTGGATTCTGTTTTATTTTCAGGCAAAATTCGTTGTTTTTGGGCAAACGGCCATTTTTAGGCAAAGCCCAACCGATGATAGAAAACTGTCGAGAAAATTATGCTCACGCTTCCCAAAACCTTTTCAAACACCACACACCAAATCGCTCAAACGCACTTTCAAGGCTGTGGCAATTCTCATAAGGGCATCAACGGAGACATTTTCCTCGCCACGCTCAATGTCGCCGATGTAATTGCGATGAAGATCGGCTTTCTCAGCCAGCTTTTCCTGACTCCATTTGAGATTCCGGCGATGCGTTCGTATGTTTTCGCCCAAGATTTTTCGATGTTTCGGGATTTTCACAACCCCTTAAAAGAACCTGAAACGGCACGTATGGACTACCGTATATGCACTGTATTTTGTTCTTGCATTCTTTCCGCCTCTTTGCGATTGTTGCGCAGTAATGAATACGCAGATCGTATTTCGGCGCAGACTCGGCCCTGATCCGCACGCCGGCGGCGCGCTGACATATACGCTACGTGGATGTCCCGACATTTTGGAGCTCGATAACGGAGACTTCGCCGTCATCGGTTCGGACATTACGGCCGATGCCGCCGGCAAATTGCCGCCTTCCGTCAGTTGCGGGCCTGACGAGCGGATAATCAGAATCCCGCGTCGCACGCTCGTTCTTGCCAAACAGGACATCCCTGACAAGCTTTAATCCGCCGTTCGTGGTAAAATGGCGGCATGGGAATCTGGGGGTGGATTTCACAAAACTGGTTCGACCTTATTACTGTCGTCGGTATCGTCGGCGGATTGTGGTTCACCGCCGTTTCGCTGCGTTCTGAAGCGAAGACGCGGCGCATTGCGAATCTCCTTACGCTGACGCAAAACCACCGTGCGTTATGGGAAGTTTTTTACCAAAATGTGCAACTTACCCGGATTCTGGACCCATCGGCGGACATTGCGTCCCTGCCGGTCAATCACGGTGAGGAGATTTATACCACCGCGCTCATTCAACATCTGTTCAGCGCGTATCGGGCGATGCAAAGCGATCTCACCATCAAACCGGAGGGGCTGCGCCTCGACGTGCGCGAGTTTTTCGAGTTGCCATTCCCAAAGCCGTGTGGAAGAAAATCAAACCGTTTCAGGACAAAGATTTCGTCGCGTTCGTCGAAAGTTGTTTGTCAGAAAAATAGACGGGAAAGGACGGCCTTGCCTTCGATCTCAGGGATGTTGAACCATAATTACTGCTGCCGGCAAATCTGTCGGTCTTTTTCAGATCGTGAGAAGTCCTGTGATGCACGCATATGATAACCCTGTACCGGCTGACAACCAAAAATTCATCCCGTAAGCCATATAAACCCGTATGAGCGGGTTTTTGCGAGCGAATGCGGCATTTCTCGGAGCACAGCGGAGAGTAATGGCGTATTGGCTCGCCCGCTCATTTAACAGCCAAAGTCTTGAGATGTTTCGAGCTTTGAGGGCTCCCGCCGAAAGGGTGTCGGGGACGGGGGGGATTCCCGAAAAAGCGATGAAAGCTCACAAGTCTTTGGCGCTCCCGCATCTGCGGGTACTAAACTCGTTTTACCTATGTAAAACTCGTTAAGGACACGCGTCCTTTACCCGTCCAATCCGGTGGTGGATTCTGTCACGGTGCTTCTGGGCATCTCGTTTCAAAAAACGTGAAAGATTAAGGCATCTGCATCCGTATTGGTATTAGAGTGCCAATGTCGCTCCCGCGTGAACGGGAGCCCGGTTGGTTCGCCCGTAACGATCGACTTCTGAAATTGAATTGCAAAAGTTACACCCATGAATGACCGTCCGTTTGAAACGTTCTGCGAGATGATCGACAGCCTTCCCCCGAAAGCAGTGCTGGAAGCTGCGGCGAGAGAGCGGCGCATGCTGGAGGAGGATTTGTCCTCGGGACGGACGCCGCCGAACGGGGACACCGCCTCGGTTCTGGACTTTTGCAGGTTCCTTGAAGGCGCGGTTCGCGGCAGTTTCGTCTTGCCCGACACCATGCTGATGGAGCACTGGGCATTCTACGGAAAGACCGTGAGACGGCTTGCCGGGGCGGAGGAATTGCCGCGTAAGTTGAAGGAGGATATCGAAGCTGCGTTCCGCGATGTCTTTTGCCGCATCATGGACTGAACGCTCGTGCCGCTTTGTTCACGCCGGTCAGTCCCAACCCGTCCCGGGCGTCGTCCTTCGTTGCTCTTTGTTGGCGAATGCAGATGGACAATCGTTGGTTAAGGCAATTGCACTAGGAAGAACTGCTGCTGTATTCCCGGAGTGATCGGAACGTTGTTTGTGAAGTTTCCATTGAGGTCAAAAATATCGGTTTGCAGCGCCGTCCAGTTGGTCAGCGGCACTCCGACGTCTGTGGAGGCGAGCGTAATGTAAGTCGCCCCCGGCAGTGCATTCGTGCCATTGATGACGAGGTTTGTCGCGGATGACAGCGAGACGGACAAAACGGGTTCGCCGAAAGAAAATTCACGCACGGTTACCGGCTGCGTGGTGTCCTGACTTAGAACCTGCACCGCAATATTAGTTTCTGATTCGAAGGAGTCGGCTGTGTACATGACCGCTGTTCCAGAAACTGACAGAACCTCGCCCGAGGGAACATTGAGAATGAAAGTCGTGAATTTCTGAGCCGTTGTAATGCCATCATCACCTGATGAAGAGAAGAAATCATAGGATGTCTGACCGACTGTGACTGTAATATGACCGTCACCACTAGCCGAATTCGTTGCCCATACATTTTGAAGGTCCCTCTTCTTCATAATCGGACTGGTCCTAACGCCATTGGATGTCCACCACCAGGTCGTTAATTGCGGTGCCCGATTGATATGATACTCAAGCTTGACCGAAACACAGCCGTCGGCCTCGACCCCGTTTCCATCACCCTGTTTTAACTCTATCATGTTAAATCCGCTTCCCGTTCCATCGTGAAACACGTCAGACGGGTCCGATACGGTTGCGTCAGACGGATGGTTGGGATCGTTAATGAAGTGTACCGTTCCCAGTGTAAAATTAATGTGAAGATCGGTCGCATGAGAGCCGGTATTGTTACAAAACGGGCCATACCAACTGGTCCCTACTATAGCGGCGGAAGCTGTCTGGACCGTCGCGCTTAAGACGAGGAAACCAAAGAGAACGATTACGCGCAGCATATTGTCTTCCTTTCACTTTTTGCTATTGGTCGCAGAGCCTTTCAGTGTGGGTAATACGGAAGAACCAAACTTATCTTTCAGAAATTTCAACCCACAGGTCTCTGCAACGGAGATAAACGAAGAACGCCCTGCACAGGTTCCTCGGGAAAAGGAGCATGTGCTACTCTGGAATTTCCACCGCGCCCCACATTCTGCTGGCATGACAGGCGTTTCTCAGACAAAATGCTGACCGGAAATTCAATTTGACTTAACATGGCAAAAGTCTTAGGGGATCCGGGCCGATATGTGTCACAACAATCGGCAAAAAAATTCCAACGGCTCATTCTGGTCGCGTTCGCGGGTGTGGGTCTGGGTGCGTTTCTTTTCGGGGTATTCACCGTCTATGATTTGTTCATAAAAAAGTCGCTGGCAGCTACGATCTTCTCGACCTCTGCGTTTCTCCTCCTGATATCGCTAATTGGCCGCATCGTGACACGACAAATGGGGGAACACGAAAAGGAACGACTCAATTTTCTGAAGGGTGCCACGGGCGAGCAGGCTGCTGCTCGGAAAATCGACGACTTGCCAGACGACTATTGCGTCATCCACGACCTGGCAACGCCATTCGGCAATCTTGACCATGTCATCGTCGGTCCAACAGGTGTCTTTATTCTCGAAACCAAAAATTGGAAAGGCACCATTACAGCAGATGGAAAAGGTGACATCCTTTGCAATAAAATCCCACCGAGAAAAGCGACAATCAAACCCTTGATCGCGCGCTTAATGAACGTGCGCACCAAGATCAAAACCCTGTGCGATGCCAGGCAAGAGCTGCCCTATTTCGACGCTTTGCTGGTTTTCCCATCTGCGCACGTTGAGGCCAAGTGGGGACAAACCGGCAAAGCCCGGTGTATCACCGACGAGCAAATCTGGCATTGCGTTGTCGAAAACAAATCCGAACGCAAACTGATCGGACGGGAAATTGAGTTGCTGGCACAGGCGTTCAAGGCACTGGCGACAATGGACAAGGAATTAGATATTTAATTGTGGGAGTTCGGGAGTGTCGCGCTTAGCCGGCACCCTCACCTTTTTCCCCAAAAAGCGCGTGTCCCGCATTTTTGGGATTCGACGCCTGTATTTATCCTTGGACCGACCATCCAAAACAGAACCCCTACAGTTGAGGTTCGTGGGAAGTCCAAGTTTAAACACTTAATATGATGACCATTGTAATTATAATCGCAACAGAGGTTCTCGTCGTGGTGCCCATGGTGAGTCCCGTAATCGAAAAGACACCGCCACCCCATACAGTCGAACCCTGGTATCCAACAAAACCCATCCCGACATTGATGATGTCGTTCAGCGGGTCATATGCGCCCCCTGCGTTCTACATCCACACCGGGTCTTGGGCTTGACCTCCTTTGAGTTCCGCAAGCGTGCGGTGGAGCGTCAGCGAAGCCGCACGTCTTTCCCCCGATTCAGAAAGCGGGCGAACAACACATCGCAAAACGTCGCCTGCGCCGCCGCGTTGGCAAAGCCAACGGTGAGGGTCGTTGAAAACTTACCGCCGCCGGCAAGTTTCGGCGTCTTTTGCCGCATAGTCATCAGGGATATTCTGCGCGTATATGAAAAACATACACAACGCAGCACAACAAAACCGTTCCTTCCGTAGATTGGTCGGACAATGGTTCTCCAGTTTGCTCAAATGCCCAAACGGCGATTATCAGAGAGAATTTGGAAAAGTCATGGAAAAGCTCCAAGACATCGAAGATTTGATCGAAATCATTGCGCGGCAAATCGCCCGGCATGCCAAGCGGCGCGAATAACGTTATACGGATTATCAACAGCCGTGGTCCATGATTTCACTATCCCGCTGCAAGGAAATACTTGGAGCCAACGCCGAAGGACTTTCGGATGAGGAGATTTTGAGCATTCGGGACGGGTTGTGTGAACTGGCGCGCGTCGCTTTGGAGATTACCGCCGAAAGGATAAAGAAACGGGAGTTGCCGATCTCTTACGTTAACAAATCGTCTTGGGCATGATAATATGCAGATACTACACGAAAGGTTTCGGGCGTTGCTGTAATTCCAACCTTTCAAGTCCAGAAAGCGGGATAGCTGAAGCCTTTTGTGTAGTAACTTGAGGCGCTCACTACTATCCCGCTTTTTGGACTCCACACCCATGAGTAAAGGAATCATTTACGTTCGCGTGTCCTCTGCCGATCAGACCCACGGCACCAGTCTCGACAGTCAAGAGCGAGCGTGTATTGAGTATGCCGAAAAGAACGGCATTGAAGTGGTTCAAATCTTTATTGAGAAGGGTGAATCGGCAACGGCTGCCGACCGCACCGAATTTTTGAAGGCTTTGGATTTTTGTCGTGAGAAAAAGGGCGAAGTTCAATTTTTCATAGTCTGGAAAATTGACCGCTTCGCCCGCAACACGACTGACCACTTCGCAGTCCGAGCCAAGCTCACCCAATACGGAATTACGTTGCGCTCCGTGACCGAACCGATTACCCAGGACCACACCGGCAAGCTCATGGAAACTTTTTTGGCTGGCTATGCCGAATTCGAAAACGAGGTCCGCAAACAACGATGTACCGGCGGAATGCAGGCGCGACTGCGAGCGGGCATTTGGTGCTGGTCGCCGCCCATCGGCTATGTCAATTCCAAGAAAGCAAAGGACCGGCGCAAAACAACTCCCGACATTCCGGACGAGGAACGATTTTGTCTCGTTCAAAAAGGGCTGCGTCTTTACATGGAAGGCAATCACTCAATTACCACTCTTGCTAAAGAAAGTGGAAAGTGGGGATTGCGGACGAGGACTGGAAAGCCGATGCGCAAGCAGCTTTGGGAAGAGATTTTGACGAATAAGTTTTACGCCGGCATTTTGGTTGACCCGTGGACCGACGAAGAATTTCCCGGTGCGCACAAAGCGATGATTACGCCTGAGGAATTTGATCTGATAGAAAGGATTAAAAACGGAAAATCCAACGCTGCCACGGCACGGCGTTTGATATGGAACCCCGATTTCCCACTGCGCCGTTTTGTCCTGTGCGAATGTGGGCGTCCGCACACAGCCTCATGGAGTAAGGGTAGAAATAGACGGTATGGGTTTTACCATTGCAAGAATCGGCAATGCAGATATTTTGGACGGTCTATTGCCAAAGATTTAGTCGAAAGAAAATTTTGTGAATTGCTTTTGAAAATCACCCCTCCAGCTAATTTTTTGGATTTCTTCAAAGAAATCGTCGTCAAAACCTACCGGGAGAATCACGCGGCGGCGAAAAACGAGAAAGGTCACCGCGACCGCGAAAGAGCCAAGCTGGAAATGCGGCGAAAGGAGTTACTCGAAATGCGAGTGAATAAGGAAATATCGCAGGTCGAGTACAAGGAAATGAGAGATGCACTGGATGGCCAAATTGCCAACCTTGCCCTCGCCGAAAATCAGTCGCAAGGTGATTTTGATATAGCCACTGCGATAGACAGCGCCATTGATATGATTGCGAATATAGCGGTTATGTGGGAAAGAGCTGACCTGTGGCAGAAGATGAGAATTCAAAGGACGGTTCTACCAAAGGGCGTAATATTCGCAAAAAACTATCCCGAATGTAGAACCGTGATTCTGTCGCCTATTTTCAGGCTAAATCAGACATTTTTGATCAATCCGTCCGGGCTTGTTGCGGAGGTCGGACATAGTTGGAACCAAATCGTGGAAGACGTGAAGGGGCTTCGGGCCATTGTTCTTGAAGATGTAGCAGCGTCAACATAGCCTCTATTATTCCTTGGACAGGATGCCGAAAAAGCGGAGCAACCTGGTGGCTATTTCCCGGACCTCGTCGTCAGACAATATCTCGCCGAATTCCTCCTGATATATGGCCTTGAACTCCTCTATGGCGTCGCGACTCAATTGTTGCGGGGGTTTCATGCCGCTCACTTTACCGGGGCATCGGCAATGGAAAAAGGAGGGTGAGTTTGTTTGATCCGGCAAGTCACCTAAACAAAAAGCGCAGTCCTGTCTAAAGCAGGACTGCACTTCTAATCTGAATAGATGGACTACAGCGATTTCTTTCCCGCTGCCTTGGCTTTAGCCCAGCGAGCCTTCGCTGCCGCCGATAGTTTGGCCTTGGCCGCTGCGCTCATCTTTCTCCTTTTGAGCGTTTTGGCGGCAGGCTTTGCTCTCTTAGCCTTCGCCCAACGTCTTTTTTGCGCCGCCGCGATTTTTGCCCTGGCGGATGCACTCATTTTACGTCTTCTCCGCGCCTTGGCAGATGCCGGAGCAGGAGCGCCAAGAATCGATGCCAGTTTCTTGTTTAAGGCGTCGATCTTTTCTTTAAGGCCGGCCGCGCGGCGTAGTTGTGTCGTTGTCAGTGATAATAATAGGTTAGTCATGGTGGGTTGAGTATATGGCTCCAGAAGGGAAGTTCAATAGGATTTTATAGCTTCCACGCCGCCGAACACCGTTACTGTATTTGACTACAAATGAATTCCGTGCTTTAATATCACGTCATGCTGCCGGGTTTCTATGCTCGGCGTTTTTCGTAAAGTTGCCGTTTCCGGCAAAGGTTCCCTCCGTGCGGTTCCCGTATCCTCCGATATTGTGTAGTTCTGAACTCGCCCGGAGTCCTTCCGCTTCAACACACATGGCTTTGCCTCAACTTCCAAATTATCTGCG
>Ga0187873_1003640_pt1 | contig 11028 bp, 5 predicted proteins | sample June2016WEW_16_1_2_FD_133012 | JGI IMG/M metagenome (GOLD analysis project Ga0187873, IMG submission 133012) | Peatland microbial communities from SPRUCE experiment site at the Marcell Experimental Forest, Minnesota, USA - June2016WEW_16_100 | ecosystem: Environmental > Terrestrial > Soil >... | reverse complement strand
GCGGAAGCCGAGGCCGAACTCCGCATTGTCCTCGAACAACGAATTGCACCATGTGGGCCCCCGGCCCTCGGCATTTTTGCAATAGGGCGTCGTGGGCAGGTTGCCGCCGTAAATCGAGGAACAGCCGGTGGCGTTGGCGATGACCGCACGGTCGCCGAAAAGCTGCGTGAGCAGTTTGATGTAAGCTGTCTCGCCGCAACCGGCGCACGCGCCGGAAAATTCGAACAACGGCCGCATCACCTGCTGTTGCCGCAGGACGGTGGATTTGATTTTTCGCCGATCCATTTCCGGCAGGCCAAGGAAGAAGTTCCAGTTCTCGTGCTCCGCTGCGCGCAGCGGCGCCTGTGGCTGCATGTTGATGGCCTTGAGTTTTGCTTCTGTTTTGTTGCGGGCGGGACAAACATCCACGCATAACCTGCAACCCGTGCAGTCTTCCACCGCGACTTGCAGTGTAAATTTGAGATCTTTCCATTCCGGCACGCGCGCGTTTGTGCTCTTGAACGTCGCCGGCGCGCCATTCAGGGCAGCGGGTTCGTACACCTTCGCCCGAATCGTCGCGTGCGGACAAATAAACACGCACTTCAGGCACTGGATGCAAACCTTCTCGTCCCAAACCGGAATTTCCAGGGCCAGATTGCGCTTTTCGTATTGGGCGGTGGCCGTCGGAAACGTGCCATCATTCGGAAAGGCGCTGACCGGGACTTCGTCACCCTGTCCGGCAACCAGTTTGCCGAGCACGTCACGAACAAAAACCGGCGCGTCCGGCGTCACCGGCGGCAGCAAGCTGCCCGCGCCGTTCGCCTTGCAATTGGACAACGGGACTTCATGAAGGTGCGCCAGCGTATTATCCACCGCCTTGAGGTTCATTTGAACCACTTCCTCGCCCTTTTTGCCGTAGGTTTTCTGTATGGAATGCTTGATGGACTCAATTGCTTCATCCTTCGGCAATACGCCGGACAATGCAAAGAAACAAACCTGCATGATGGTGTTGATGCGCCCCCCCATGCCGCTGTCGCGCGCGACTTTGGTGGCGTCAATCACGTAAAATTTCACCTTCTTTGCAAGGAGCGCTTCCTGCACCGGCGTCGGCAGCTTCGACCAAATTTCGTCCGATGCGAAAGGCGTGTTCAATAAAAACGTTCCACCGGGCACAAGACTGGAGAGCATGTTGTAACGCTCCAGAAACACCGGCTGATGGCACGCGACAAAATTCGCCTTTGAAATCAAATATATGGAACGAATCGGTTGCGGGCCAAACCGCAAATGCGACACGGTCATTGAACCGGACTTTTTTGAATCGTAAACGAAGTAACCTTGCGCGTAATTGTCGGTTTCTTCGCCGATGATTTTGATGGAATTTTTGTTCGCGCCCACCGTGCCGTCGGAACCCAACCCATAAAACATCGCGCGGATGACCTTGTCCGACTCGGTCGAAAAATCCGGATCGACCGGCAGGCTCGTGCCCGAAACATCATCGTTGATGCCGACGGTAAAATGATTTTTAGGCTTGTCCAAGGCGAGATTGTCGAACACGGCCTTGATCATCGCCGGCGTAAATTCCTTCGAGGACAGACCGTAACGGCCACCCACAATTTTAGGCGGCGTTTTCAGGCGTCCCCATCCATTGGTCATGCCTTCGAGAACCGCCACCATGCAATCTTGATACAGGGGTTCGCCCGCCGCTCCCGGTTCTTTTGTGCGGTCGAGAACGGCAATGGACCTGACCGATGGCGGCAGCGTTTCAACGAATCGTTTGCTGTCAAATGGGCGATACAACCGGACTTTGAGCAGGCCGAATTTCCCGCCGCGAAAGTTCAAATACTCAACTGTTTCGTGGGCAGTTTCACAACCCGAGCCCATGAGTACAATGATGTGCTCGGCGTCCGGCGCGCCGACGTAATCAAAAAGCCGGTATTTACGGCCTGTGTGCCTGGCGAATTCATCCATCACTTTTTGCACGATGTCAGGGCAGGCGGCGTAAATCGGATTGATGGTCTCGCGGCCTTGGAAAAAGACGTCGGGATTTTGCGCCGTGCCACGCAACACCGGGTGGTCGGGCGTCATGGCGCGCGCGCGAAATTCGGCAATCTGTTTTTCATCCATCAAAGCGCGCATGACGTCATCGTCAATCAATTCAATCTTGGAAACCTCATGCGAGGTGCGGAAGCCGTCGAAGAAATGAATGAATGGCAGGCTCGAACGAAACGCCGCCGCCTGTGAAATCAGCGCAAAATCCATCACCTCCTGCACCGACGCCGCGCCAAGCATTCCCCAGCCGGTCGAGCGCGTGGCCATGATGTCGCTGTGATCGCCAAAGATGGACAGGGCGTGCGTTGCAACGGTGCGGGCCGAGACGTGGAAAACCGCCGGGAGCAATTCGCCCGCGATTTTAAACATGTTCGGAATCATCAACAGCAATCCCTGTGACGCAGTGAACGTCGTGCTGATGGAACCGGTTTGCAGCGCGCCGTGCACCGCGCCGACCGCGCCGCCTTCACTTTGCATCTCCAGGACGGCGGGAATGGTCCCCCAAAGATTCAGTTTTCCTTCCGACGCCCATTGATCGCACCACTCAGCCATGTTCGAGGACGGCGTGATGGGATAAATGGACATCACTTCATTGAGCCGGTAGGCCACGTAAGCGGCGGCCTCATTGCCATCAATGGTTTCGAAAACAGCCTGTTTTGGCAGTTTAAGGCTTGCAGAACCATCTGTTTTTTGCGTGTGAATCATAAAATTAAAGAACGTATTCGGCGGTGGACCCGTGATTGTCAGCGTCCTGTGCGACTTTGAACCCGGCTTCTTTGCTCACGTGAATCATCGCGTGGTTGTCAGGGGGAATGTGCGCGAAAATGCGGTCGAGCTTTTCATCGCGCCCAATTTGCACGAGACGCTTGAGCAACTCGGTGCCGAAACCCTGTTTCTGCCAACGGTCACTGATTAAAAGCGTGAATTCCGCCTCGTTCAGACCGCGCGCCTTGCTCAACCGACCCACGCCAAGAATTTCCAATTGGCCGGTTTGCGGATCCTTGCGTTCGACAACGAGCGCGATTTCGCGGTCATAATCGTTGAAGCAAATGCGCGTCAACCGTTCGTGCGCGATGCGCTGGTCCAGTTTGATCGGGTTGGAAAATCGGTTATAAACACTTTCTTCGGAAAGTGTCTCATGGAATTTCACCAGCAGCGGCTCGTCTTCGGGACGGATCGGACGGACCATGACCGCCGTGCCGTTTTTCAATTTCCACGGCGCCATATATTGTGTCGGATACGGGCGGATGGCGAGCCGGGGCAGTTTGTCTTCCGTCGTCTTCAAGTCGTGCAAGATGACACGGGCGTCCAGCGCGACGAGGTCCTCGGCGGAGGCGAACATCGGATTGATGTCAATTTCCTTGATCCAACGCTGTTCGGCGACGAGCTGGCTGAAGCCGACCATCAGTTTTTCCAGTGCGATGAGGTCGACCGGCTTGCGGCCGCGGACGCCTTTGAGTGCTTGATAAATTTTGGTCGTCTCCATCATGCGGCGGGCGAGCGTGGTGTTCAACGGAGGCAGGGCGAGGGCTTTGTCCTTGAACACTTCGACGAGCTGGCCGCCCATGCCGAAGAGAAGCACCGGCCCGAACTGCGGGTCAATGCTGCTGCCGAGGATGATTTCGTAGCCTTCGCTCAGCTTGATCATCTTTTGCACGGTCACACCCTGGAAGTGCTGCGCGCCGGCCTTCTCGGTGCAGGCGGTCTTGATTGCGTTGAACGCCTTGCAGACCCCGGCCTCGTCCTTCAAGTTCAACTGCACGCCACCCACGTCAGTCTTGTGGGTGATGGTTTCGGAATAAAGCTTCAGCACCGCCGGGAAACCGATTTCCCTGGCCAGTTTGGCCGCCTGGGCTTCCGTCTTGGCAACCTTCGTGACCACCGTCGGAATATTGTAGCAGGCGAGCAATTCCTTGGATTCGGCCTCGGTGAAGATTGTGCGGCCAGCTTTCTTCACCGATTCAATCAAGGCCTCAGCTCTGGCGCGGCCCGATTCGAGATCGGTGGGATGGGCGGATGGCACCGGGGTTTCGTAGAGTGCCCGGAGGTTGTCCGCGTAGCGCCACATGGAAGTGAACACTCGTGCGGCGGTGTCGGGATACAGGAAGGTCGGAATGCCCGCGGCGTTGAGGCTCTGTACACCTTCGGCAACGTCCTTGCCGCCCATCCAACTGGCGAGCACGGGCTTGCCTTCGATGTGGCCGAACGCCTTCAATTTTTCCGCAGTGCCGGTGCAGTCAGTCATCGCTTGCGGAGTCAGAATCACGAGCAAACCGTCGCTGTTCGGGTCTCGGCCCGCAATTTCCAGCGTCTTGGCGTAAACCTCCGCGCTGGCGTCGCCGAGGACGTCAATGGGATTGTTGTGCGACCAGGCAAAAGGAAGAATTTTATTCAGTTCTTCGATGGTGCTTTTGGATACTTCCGCCAGCGCGCCGCCAGTGGTCAGGAGCGCGTCGGTGGCGAGCACACCCGGCCCGCCGGCGTTCGTAATCATGGTCATGCGGTTGCCCCGGGGCCGGGGTTGTCGGTCCAACACTTCCGACAGGTAGAACAGGTCGGAGATGTCGTTCACGCGCAGCACGCCGCAACGCTTGAAAGCGGCTTCAAGAACGTCGTCGCTTCCGGTCAGTGAACCGGTATGAGAAGCGGCCGCCTTGGCGGCGCCTGCGGTGCGGCCGGGTTTGATGACAATGATCGGCTTGGTCAGCGCGACTTCGCGGGCGGCGGACAGGAACGCGCGGGCGTCGCCGATGGTTTCCATGTAAATGACGATGCTCTTGGTGTTTGGATCGTCGCCAAGATAATAAATCAGGTCGCCCCAGCCGACATCCAGCATGGAGCCGATGGAGATGAACGCGCTGAAGCCGACGTTTTCCTTCAGACTCCAGTCGAGAACCGCGGTGCACAGCGCGCCGCTTTGGCTGAGGAAACCGACATTGCCTGGCTTGGCAATGGTAGTGGCGAACGTGGCGTTTAACCCGATCCCCGGCATCATGACACCGAGGCAGTTCGGGCCGACGATGCGCATCCCGCCCCGTCGCGCCTCGGCGAGAATCTGTTGTTCAAGCTTGGCGCCTTCCGCACCGGTTTCCTTGAAGCCAGCGGAAATAATGACAGCGCCCGGCACACCCGCTTCGACGCACTCATGGATGAGGTTCGGCGCGGTTTTCGCCGGCGTGCAGATAACCGCCAGGTCCACCTTTTCCGGCACGGAGGCGATATTGGGATACGCCTTTACGCCCAACACGGAGGAACGCTTCGGGTTGACCGGATAAACGACCCCGGCAAACCCGCCGCGGCCGAGGTTTTGAAACACCGTGCGTCCGACGGTGCCCGGGTTTTCCGTCGCGCCGATGACCGCGACGACTTTGGGTGCAAAAATGGAATCCAACGGATGTTTGCGGGCCCGCAAAATGTCATGGGTGGATTCTGGACACTTCGAAGTTGGGCTTGTTGTCATGGTCTGCAGGGGTCTCAAAATGGGTTACAAATTATAAATCATAATCTCAAACTTATCGGTGGCAACCAACTCATTTCACACTAAAAATTGCCAGTTCCAGACTGGTTCGGCTTCGCTGACTTTGGCAAATCCTTTCCCTTTTTTGTGTTGAGGGCATCCATCCCGGCGCAACAGTGGAATTCTCCCGGAGCGCCAATGAAAAGGTGTTTTCGCACTTGCCACCGCGTTCAATAGGCGGGCAATTGCGCGCGGTAATCGGTGGGGGATTGGCCTAGAAGCTTTTTGAACACACGGTTGAAATGCGTGAGCGATTGGAATCCAACTTCAAATGCGATTTCACTGACGCGCAGGTTGGGATTGAGCAGCAGGTTTTTCGCTTTCTCGATGCGCACGCGCGAAAGATAGTCGGTGAAATTGACCCCGGTGACTTTTTTGAACATTTTGCAAAAGTAGAAAGCGCTCATGTTGACCGCTTTGGCGACCTGGCCGAGCGAAAGTTTTTCAGACTGATGTTCGCAAATGTAATCCTTGGCGCGCATGATGACCGGCGATTCGGCGTTTTCCTGCTGGATGATGACCTGATTGCTCACCATTGCCAGGTGCTGGGCAAAAATTGCGAGCAGTTTCACCACCGACTCATGTTGTTTGGGCGACAGCACCTTGCCGGAAAAGTAGGCCTTCTTCAAAACATCCCGTTCCACGTCCGAACCCCATTCGGCGACTTGTTTGGCGACCTGCTCAAACTGCGCTCTGCCCGGTTTTTTGCGGAAGACCTGTCCGGTTTGGAGAAATCCAATCAACCGGTCGCTCAATCGCACCGGCACGGCCGTCTCGCAGAGCCCGGCGAAACAAATGATGGTCCACGGTTCGGTCGGGGCGTTTTCACAAAGCCGCTCGCGCACCTGCAAACACGCCGCGCAGGCGCGGCTTTTCCGCGCCATCAAGGCGCAAAACGGATTTTCATTCCGCCGGCCATGATACGGCAGTTGCCACGTTTCAACCGGCTGCAACGACACCGGCAGTCCAGTCATGTCGCCAAAGGCGCGCTCGTATTCTTGGTAGATTTTTGAACCGAGGAGCGCCTCGATCAACGCGTGGTTGCCGTTGCCATTCGGGGCGGCAACAGGGATTTTGTCTTTGGAAACAAATCTTTTTACTGGAACAAGGCCTGTGGTTTCCGTCCGAAATCGTGGTGCGGCGGAAAAATCCCGGCGCAAAGCAGATGAAGCGGAACGGCCGCCCGGGCCTTGCTTAGCAAATATTGTCTGCACGACAGCAAATTAACCGAAGAACACAATTATTGCAATTATTATTCCGCCCCGGTCACCGGTGTATTTTAACATTTCAGATTTTGTGTGTTCGTTTTAGGGTTTGCGCGTCCGCTCCGGACAAATGTGAAAACATTGCACAAATATCTGACGTATCAGGTAATCGCTTCATTGTTGTTGACCGTGGCGGTATTCACCTTTGTGTTGTTGCTCGGCAACGTGCTCAAGGAAATCCTCACGTTGATTATCAACGGTCAAGTGCGCCCCGGCACAATGTTCAAAGCAATCGGCCTGTTGATTCCATTCGTCTTGGTATTTGCGCTGCCAATGGGTTTGCTCACCGCGACACTGCTGGTGTTCGGTCGTTTCAGCGCCGATCAAGAACTGACCGCTGTGCGCGCCAGCGGCATCAATTTGTTGTCACTGATCACGCCCATTTTGCTCCTGAGTTTGCTTTGCTGCTGCATGAGCGCCTGGATCAACATGGACATTGGCCCCCGTTGTCGCGTCGCTTACAAAAATTTTCTCTTCCGCGCGCGTTCCGAACTGGCAAACGTCCGATTGCCTGAAGGCCGGTTCATCCGCGATTTTCCGGGTTATATTTTTTACGTGGAAAAAAATCGCGGCGACAGTTTGCAGGGCGTGATGATTTTCAAACTCGAAAACGGGACAAACGTGGAAACAACCTTGCGCGCGCCGCGCGGCCAGTTCGAGACGGACGCGAAAAACAAACAACTCGTTTTGCATTTATTCGACGCCCGCAGTGTGACGTTAAGCGGGTCACATGTGGGAATCGCCTCATTCCCGATGTTGACGTTGAACTTCGACCTGAGCGCGGCGACGAACCGAATTTCCAAACCCAAAATCAGCGACATGACATTCTGGCAATTGCAGGATGAACTGCGCGACCTGGAACAACGATTCTCCCTGCCGCCTGCCGCTTCCGCGCCGTCGGAATTACAAGCGCAACTTCGCGAGGTCGCGAAGCAACGAACCGATTTAACCGAGCCGATTCACGTGGAAATGCACCGGCAAATCGCGTTTTCCTTCGCATGTTTCGGGTTCACGCTCATTGGCATTCCGCTGGGCATTCGCGTGCACCGGCGCGAGACGAACGTTGGCGTTGCCATGGCGCTCGTGCTGGTGCTGATTTACTACAGCTTCGTCATCCTTGGCGAATCATTGTCCGCGCGTCCGGAATTTGCGCCGCATTTGATTTTCTGGGTGCCGAATTTCATTTTTCAGGCCGTCGGCGCGGTGCTGCTCTGGCGCGCCAATCGCGGGATTTGAGCACCGAGGTTGGGAACTGACGCTTTTATTTTATATGAACAGCCAAACGGAATTAAACTTGTGCCAATACTCGGGACTGACTCCTTTACAAGTGGCGGAACATGGAAAGCTCCAACCACCAGCGTTGCGGCCGCCAGAGTGAGGGCCAGTAACGGCGGGCGTACTTTTTCAATTCCCGATAATAACCGGCGTAGTTATCGCTGGTCTTTGCCGCAGCATGGTAATTAGTGCAAGCCAGCACACGATCAATGTTGACGAAGTCGAAGTGCCGGGCGATCCGCACCCAATAATCGAAGTCCATCGTGAGGTGCAGCGATTCATCCAGCCAGCCGGTTTTTTCAAAGACTTCACGCCGCCAGAAAATTGCCGGTTGATGCATCTCGTAACCTCTCCAAAATTGTAGTAATCGGCACCGATTCTGGTAACGCCCTTTTAACAGAACCGGCGGCGTGCCATCCTCATGCACTCGATAACAATGTCCGACCAAGACATAATGGCCGCAGCCTTTGGCCAGCGTCTGTCCCACGGTCAACAGCGCGCCGGGCAAAAAATAATCATCGCTGTTTAACCAGCAGAGGATCTGCCCAGTGGCCTTGGCGAAACCTTTGTTGATGGCGTGGCTCTGTCCGCGGTCTTTTTCGCTGCACCAGGAAGCGAGCCACGGTTCATACTTGCGGATGACTGCGACGCTCCCATCCGTGCTGCCGCCGTCAATGATGATGTATTCAATATCGGGATAGCCTTGCAACAGAACCGAGCGGATGGTCTGTTCCAGAAAACTTCCCTGGTTGAACGAAGGGGTGACGATGCTGATTTTCGGCAACTCCGAAACATAACCGCTTGATATGGAGGTGGCTTCCGTCCACGGCCATCCGGTTTTACCGGTGGGCGCGGGCGGAAGTTCTTCGAGCGTTAAGACCGGGTTGGATTTTTGGGGCATGAGTTGATTCCAATCCAATATTTGAGTCAACAGTTACGTTTTATCCTCGACGTTGAAAGGGTCAGTCCTAAGTATTGACACAAAAATGTGGCAAACCGACCCATCGCCAAAAATTCAGGTGGTGGTGCATGTTGCAACTTTCGGTGGGGCGAGCGCCTGTCCCGGCGAGGCAGTTCGCGGAGACCGTAGGGTAGGGTCGCCTCGCCGAGGCGACCGACTAAAGTTATATCTCCTAAACGGACGGCTCGGCGAGCCGTCCCTACCAGAGATTTGGCTCGTCAGTAGCCTCGCCCCACCAAACTGCACCGCTGCCAAATCAACTGGCCTGCCATCCGTAGCTCGGAACTTATGGCGAAAAGTCCTCCTTCGCCAAGGCTACGGAGGACACCATCCTACGCTCGAAACCTCCAAGCGTCGGTTCCGAGCGTAGGATGGTGGAGCCGAGGGGATTCGAACCCCTGACCTGCTGATTGCGAACCAGCCGCTCTACCAACTGAGCTACGACCCCAACCCTGCCATTCGTGCGACAACAGCTTTTGCACAAAAACGCGCGCCGCGCAATTGTTAAGTGAATCCCGCGCTCCAATTGACGGCTCCGTTCCGGCCGGCAGGACGCGAGCACGCGATAGAAGTCGGTGTTGGCAATCATCGCCACGTCTGTTACTTTCCGCGCGCATGTCTGACGCAACTGCGGCAGCGCAAACGCCCTCGAAGGCGCAGGTTTTTCTCCGCCGGTTAATCACCTCGGTGATTCTCTGGACGGTGATCATCGCCGCTTTGTTCTCCGGCAACGCGTTGATTTCAAATGGCGTATTTCTTCTCATCATTGTCTTTCTCGCGCTGGCCGGTCTCATGGAATTTTATGGACTCGCCGAAAAATGCGGCCTTGTTTGCTTCAAATGGTGCGGCCTGCTCGGCGGCGTGTTGCTGATGGTCGGGACATTTTTGAATTTGACCGGCCATCTTGGCACATCGGGTTCGCCGGCGCGCGTCAACGATTTTGAAACGGGCTTTCTCATTTTATTCGTGCTCGGTTTGTGTCTGCGACAATTATTGTCAAAGTCCAACGCGGTGGGAATTGCGGCCATTGCGACGACGCTCTTCGGTCTCATGTATGTGCCGTGGCTGTTGAACTTCATCCAAAAAATCAATTTTTTCCCCGGCGTAGACGGCAAATTTTTTCTGCTCTACTTCGTGCTGCTTACAAAGTTCAGCGACACCGGCGCGTATGCCGTCGGCTCGCTCATCGGCAGGCACAAGATGATGCCGCGCATCAGCCCAGGCAAAACCTGGGAGGGCCTTGCCGGCGCGATTCTATTTTCGACGGCGGCGAGCGTCGTCTTTGTGCATTTTTTCGGTGACAAGATGGCAGGCATGAACTGGTTTCACGCCATTGTGCTCGGCGTTTTGTTGAGCGTGACGGCAGTCATCGGCGATTTGATTGAGTCGCTGTTCAAACGCGGGGCCGGCGTGAAGGACTCGGGCAAATTTTTCCCCGGCATCGGCGGCATTCTCGATTTGCTCGACAGTCTTTTGTTCAACGCGCCCATCATGTATCTCTATTTACGGCACATCCTGGTTCCATGAAAAATGTAGTTTTACTCGGCTCGACCGGCTCCATCGGCACCAGTACCGTCAAAGTCGCCGAGGACTTGCCGGATCGGATCCGGCTGCTTGGCCTGGCTGCGGGCAACAACGCCGAGTTGCTTCTTGAGCAAACCCGCAAGCACCGGCCCGAGGCAATTTCCATCGGTGATCCGGAAAAAGCCCGCGAGCTTGGAAAATTCTTCGGCGCAACAACGCAGGTTTATTCAGGCGACGAAGGTTTGATTAAGCTTGCCACGTTGCCGTCGGCGGACATCGTGTTGATTGCGATTGTTGGCACGGCGGGGCTGAAACCCGCGCTTGCCGCGATTCATGCCGGCAAGGACATCGCCGTCGCGTCCAAGGAAATCCTGGTCATGGCCGGCGAAATCGTCATGGAAGAAGCGCGCAAACACGGCGTCCGCGTTCTCGCCGTGGACAGCGAACATTCGGCGATT
>Ga0187873_1003634_pt1 | contig 11031 bp, 13 predicted proteins | sample June2016WEW_16_1_2_FD_133012 | JGI IMG/M metagenome (GOLD analysis project Ga0187873, IMG submission 133012) | Peatland microbial communities from SPRUCE experiment site at the Marcell Experimental Forest, Minnesota, USA - June2016WEW_16_100 | ecosystem: Environmental > Terrestrial > Soil >... | reverse complement strand
GCGCTCTCGCCGCTGGAGCGCATGACGCTTTTGGAGCGGTTGCAGGCGGACTATGCGCACCTCTCCCTCACGACCGGCGCCCACCCGATGAAGCTCCTCCGGCCGCAGTTGCCCGAATTGTGGCCCGCAGCGGAGTTGCCGCATGCCCAGCCGGGGATGCGGATCAAGATCGGCGGGACCGTCATCACCCGCCAGCGGCCGGGCACGGCCAAGGGGTTTTGCTTCATCACGCTGGAGGACGAGACCGGGCTCGCCAACGCCATCGTCCGCCCGAAACTCTTCGAGGAGGCGCGGCTCGTGATCAACCTGGAGCCCGCGCTCGTCATCACCGGGCGGGTGCAGAACGAGCAGGGGGTGATCCACGTCATGGCGGAAAAGATCGAAGCCATGCCCGGCCCCGGGCTGCCGGCGCAGGGGTCGCATGACTACGCGTGATCCCTGCTGCCTCGCCACGCACCGGCAACACCTCCAGTCGATCCGCAACCCAAGCTGCAGCTGACCCGCCCGCCCAAATCGCCGCGCGCGCCGGGCTCGAGATGTGGGGCATGATACTGTAAACACCGCCTTATCGCCCCAGGGGATGCCAGGATATGGGCAGAGCCCGGATCGGCCCTGCCAGTGGAACCCTCCAGACACTGCAAGGGCTTCTGCGGGCGCGCCGCCCTTGCGTGTCGCCGGCCTCGCTTTTGCGGTCGCCACGTGGCGGTGTGGCCGTTAGACTCTGTGCGCTGTTCTTGGGTCTAGGCCAGCATGTGGGAAAGACGTTGCCGGACCACTGAGCTGCATTCGCGTCGATGCCCATGAAGGCCCTGATCATACCCGACCTGCACGAGCCGCCCGAGCCCGTGCTGGCGGACATCTAGTCCCTCATCACGAGGCAGGAACCCGATCGGGTCATTTTCCTCGGCGATTTTTTTGACCGGTTCAGCGACACCCCCGCCGACGCCGCGCGAACTGCGGAATGGCTCAAGGCGAGCCTGGCCGATCCTCGGCGCGCGCATTTGGTCGGCAACCACGACGCGTGCTACCTCTGGCCGTGCGAGGCCACGTTTTGTCCGGGGTTCTCCTGGGAAAAGGAAGCTGCCATTCGCACCGTACTGGGACCCGCCCTCGCCGCCATGCCCTTCGTATTCCACGCTTGTGTCGACGGCTGGCTGCTGACCCATGCGGGGCTCTCCGCCTCTTGGGTGCCCGCTGGCCTGCATCCGGACGTCCTCGACCGCTGGCTGACAGCCGAGGCGCAGAAGGCCCGCGCATCCTTCGCGGCCGACCTAACCCACTGGTTTGCCTCGGTCGGCGCCAATCGCGGCGGGCGATCGGCGGCCGGCGGTATCCTCTGGTGCGACTTCCGCGAATTGCGCCCCGTGCCCGGGGTACGCCAGATCTTCGGCCATACGCCCGCAGATCACCCACGCTGGATTGGGAAGGATCACCTTTGTCTCGACACCAACATGGGACAGGGGCCACGGCACTATGCCGTCGTAACGGACGGAGCCCTGAAGGTCAGGCCGTTTCCGGCTATCCGCCTCAACGCGTCGCGGCTGGACTGGCGTCACTTCGCTCCTGCAGCGGGAACGCGGACAGGGCAGTAGCGATTCACCTTCAACTCAAACATGAGGGCCTCCGGACCGACCTACAGAGTCGAATCATCCCTTCCCGAAGCCCGGTAAATCCGTGCTCCGCTTTTGTTCCGTTGTGCCTACAATACCCTGAAAGAAGATGATCAAGTTCAACACCCTCCTCCGGGACGAAGGTTTGGACCCGACTGCCGTCAAGCTGGTGCGACACCAAGATACGCGCCGCCCCGGTCGCCCAACGCCCTATCAACTCTGGCGTGCTGGTGACGGCCAGTTTGAGCTTTACCAGCGCATTCAACGGCGAGCTGTTTTTGAGGGTGCGCGGATGCTCGCATCGTTCGTCGCTACGCCGCTGAATGAGACGCTGTTCGTCGGTCTGTTTGCGATTAACGGAGTGGGAACGGCGCCGCCAGGATTGACTGATCCAATCTCCGGAGAGGATGTCGGGGGCCTGCACCTCTATGCGTTGGCACCCGCCAGAGAGCTCACTGAATATCGAGGGCGGCTTACCGTCAAATGGGGTGAGGGTTACCGAGCCTGGGTCCAACTAGCACGGCAACAGGACAAGGAGCTGGTCGAGATACGCCGCACCGTTGGCGACCCGTCATTCCCTGGGTTCCTGGATTTCTGCGAGAGACTGAGTGGTCTGGCCGCAGTGCCGTTGTCGTGGCGAGAGGCGTTGTCGTCAGTTGGTGGTGTTTACCTGCTGACGTGCCCCGAAACTGGGAAGAAATATGTCGGCTCAGCACAGGGCTCGGCGGGTTTCTGGGGGCGGTGGGAGGAATACGTCGCCTCTGGACACGGAGGGAACCGACGGATGCGGGAGGTGCCTGCCGCAGACTATCAGGTCACGGTCCTTGAGGTGGCGTCGTCGTCTGCGGGGTCTGAAGTTCTCGTTCAGATGGAGAACCGCTGGAAGCAGAAGCTCCTCAGCCGAAAGTTCGGCCTGAATGCGAATTAGGTCGTTCGGCTCGGGCAGCGCACGACTCCCGAGTTCAGACACACCCGGGGACGGGCTCAGGCGCGATAGCTCTCCCCGAGAATTTCCGCAAACCACTGCATGCGCATCCGGGCCTTGGCGCTGCGCACGCTCAGGGCCTTCAGCTCCGCCAAGGCCTTGCTGGCCGTTGATGGCAGGAGGCGATTTTCGGACTTGGTCTCTTTGGATAGCTTGCCGCCACCGCCCGCCACCTCGAGGTGGACGACTTCGTGAAGTTCCTCCGGCAGGAGGTCTTGGACGTACGCGCGGGCGAGTTCGCCGCGTTCCGCCGCGGTGCGCGCGGCGCCCTTGGCCAGAACCCCAAGGTGGTCCGGCCGGATCGTCCGGTACCTGCCGTGGAGGTAGTTGTTCACGCGGCTGACGGCGATGCCCGTCGCGGCCGCGAGCTGCACCTGGTTGACGCCGTTTCGCTCCATGAGGGCCTCGAGCGCGGAGGCGAAGAATTGGGTGCGTGGGGACTTGGTCTTGGATGTGGGCATGGCGGATTAGGGTTGAAGCTGTGCGAACCGGGGAGCACCGGCGGGTAGGCCGTGGGAATCCAACCGCAGGTCGCAGTCTTGGGAAAGCTCATTCGTGGGACGCGCGTTTAGGCACAGCGTTCCGCCAAAGCGTGGCTTCGCGGGAGGAGAGCAACCCTCAATCCGTTCCTCTTGGCCGGGACGCCGCTGTCACATGCCCGCACAGTCCGGGTAATGTGGCCCATCGAGCCAAGGACTACGCCACTTCACTGTCGGCCAGCGGCGTCATCAGTCCATTGACATAATCCGCCGCATCTCGTCCTTGGTCAACAATGGCGAAGTATTCACAGCGGCGTCTAGCGTCGCCTTGAGAATCTGTCCCTGCGCCGCGACGAGAACGCCCAACACGTATAGCGGAACGCCGACGATTGCAGCCAGAACTACGCCGCCGAACGCAAATCGCCAATCTTGCGAACCAGCCATCATGCCCAACACCGCTATGCTCCCGCCAATTGCGATCGCGATGACTTTCACAATGCCACCAAGCGCCGTAACGGAGCGAGCAACGAGATAGGCATCCGTGTAGCGAGACATGACCGAACGACGGCCGCCCCGGGGCGGTCCCGAAGGTCGCGCAGAAGCGACAGACGGCTCTGAAGCGTGCGCGGGCAAAACGACCTCGTCGGTGAGCGTGCCGCCATCCGGTTCGAGCGGCTCGGCGGGAGGTGAACCATCGCGACCAGTGCCGCATTTCCAACAACGGTCGAATGTGTCCTCCGACTCCTCGTGGCACTTTGGGCATATCCACATGGCGAATTCTTGGCCGATACAGGTTATTGCCGTTCGCGAGGTGCGGTCTAGGCCAACAATCCAACTCCAAGAAATATCACGATGTCAACTATGTTACCCTGCTAATTCCCCGACTTGGGTTTGATGCAACTCACGCGATTGCGATCCGACGGAGCTTTTCAATGTAGTCCGGTGGCAGGTGCCAGAAGACGGCGCCGTCAACGATCAACGCCTTGTAGGCGACATTGGGTAGCGGCCGATCAGGCTCGCGGTTCGCGACGTACGTCCAAACCAGCAGGGGGGATTTCTCGTCGCCATCGCGCAGGACGTGCCGCTGGTCGCGGATGTAGGAATTGAAATGTGCTTCGCGGCCCGGTCGGTATCCCTCCGAGTCGTCTAGCCGACCAAGGTCGGTCTCCGCAACGTCGTAAACAACGCCCCACACCTCACCACCATCGTCCGCAACGACATCGGCGACGCCGCACTGACGCGCATTCGATCTTCGTGTGAAATCGAGACGATGTCCCGGCAATTTGGCAACTGCTAGAAACCGAACCGAGGGACAGCGTTCCCGCATCTGCCGAAGGTCCATGTTCGAGCCATACGCGAAATAGAGCATGGCCAATTACCCGCCCGGGACCGCCTAGCCTGTCAACTGCATCCTGTCCGGCGTCATGGCGAACTAGATGTGTTCAACGCTCGGTCCGCCCGCCGGCCGATAGCTCATGCAAGCGGTCTCGGATGGCGTCGTAACGGACGGAGCCCTGAAGGTCAGGCCGTTCCCGGCTACAATGCACCGGTGAGGAACCGGAAGGGGCTGTGCCCGGGTCAGCGCGGCTTCATCCAGGAGGCGTCAAGAAACCGCTCCACCTTGCGCCTCGCGTAAACCTTCGTCCGCAGGTACGGCAGCGATTTCAGCAGGCCGCGCTCCTCCAGCCGGTAGATGCTGGCCTTGGAGATCCCCAACTCGGCGCTCAGCTCCTTCAGGGTGAACGCGAGCTTCGGCGGGAGAGGCTTCTCAGGCTGCGGCGACGGCGCCGGCGGCGGGGTTTCGCGCGGCGGGGCGGTGTCTGCCATGCGCTTCGCCACGAGCTGAACGACCCGGTTCGCGATCGCCTCCACATCCTCGTCAGAGAGTGCTCTTCCCATAGGCAGAAGGGTTCTCAGCCACCTGGGGAGGCCGCAAGACGGCCTTGCGGGTGATTATGAGGTTTGCGCACACTCGAAGCTCGGATCAATCAACCTGCATGATGCTTCCGTGAACTGCCGACTCTGCCAACAACCCAAGCTTTTGCGGAACTCCCATATCATTCCGGAGTTCATGCATCAGGACATGTATGACCCAAAGCATCGGTTTTTCGGACTAAGCAGCGACGCCTCGAAGAAAGAGAAGACTTTCCAAAAAGGACTGCGCGAGTCGCTCCTTTGCGACGACTGCGAACAGCAGTTCGGACTCTATGAGCGATACGCGAGCGGAGTGTTCTACGGCTGTCCGTCAATCGGGATGCGCCGCGATAAAAATGTGTTATTCCTGACCGGGCTACAGTATCCATCACTGAAGCTCTTCCTCCTGTCGCTCCTGTGGCGCATGGGCATCACGTCGCTGGAGTACCTCAAAGGCCTGGACCTGGGAGCCTATGAGCCCCGGTTGCGGGAAATGCTCCGCAGCGAGCAGGCGCCGGATTTCCTGACCCATCCTTGCTTGTTGGCAGCCGTCATGCACGAAGGGAAGCACATCCCGGACCTGATAGTGCCGCCGGCGCAGGGGTTGCTCGACGGCCAGCAGATATGGACGTTTGTCGCAGCAGGTTTCGTTTTCTCATTCTTTTGCTCCAATCGACCTCCGCCAGTCGGGTTTCATCCCGCATTCCTCAAACCGGATGGGACGATGTGCATCAACGTGGCGGAAATGCGCGACATTCCTTTTCTCCACCAACACGCGATGGAAATTGCGGCGGCGCAGAGCGTGCGCAGTGCGAAAAAAACACGCCGGTCGGAGCAATAGATGCGATACGATGAGCGGACCGTCCAGACGCCCAAAGAAAGGAATTGCCGGGACGGCCTTCCCGTCCCGGTACAAGCAGGCATAGTTGCCAACTGCACTTTCTTCCTCGAAGAGCCTGCGAATCAGCGAACTTGGATTATCGAGGTCGGTGCCCCGCTGCGCAGAGCGAACTTCCAAGCGCCCACAAAAAACAGCCGGAAACGAATCGTCATGGAACATCAATTCTGCCCGAACAACCGGAGGCGATTGCTTCTTCATTCGTCCTGCGGGTCAACAGCAGCACGGCGCGCCGCTTCCAGCTGCGCTGCGAGCTGGACGCCGCCTTCGTCCACCTCTACCTCGGCCCGGAGGACGAGTGGCGTCAGCAACCGGAATCTTTGACCAAGTCCTTCCCCACGTCCCGCGACGCCGTGTCCTACATCTTGGACACCTTGGCCAACGCCAAACGCAGCCAGCCAAGGGGGGCCGGTGGCGGCGATCCCAACCCGATTGTGTCTTTCACCTGTTTACATTTCACCAGATTCTTGAACAGGTTTGCGAGATACGCCTCCGGATGGAGTGCGTTCACAGCAGTAAGCGTCTGGTGATATGCCGTGCCCGTGGTCTCATTGATTGTCTGGAGATAAGTTGCCTCGAGTATGGCGGTCGGCGGTACGGACAGGTTCGCCAATTGTTGAAATACCAAATGCGCCAAGAAGCGGTTCCCGTGTACAGCTAACAGGCGCTCTCTGCCTTCCCGTGATCCCCGGAGCTGGTCCAGCGCCTGCTCCACGCATCGAAGAATCTGCACCGAGCGCCATAGTTCAAGGCTCGAGACCGACGGATTGAAGAGGATCTTGTAGGGAGCCTTCTCGATGTCTTCCCAGAGCTTGCCGATCTCGCGCTTAGCTTGAACGGCCAAGGCTATGTCCTTCTCGGCACATGCGCGCGCAACGGTCGCTTCGACCAAATCGAAACCTTTGGTCACCGACACCACTGAGTCGCCCGATTTATACACATATTGCACGTTCTCCAGAAGAAGCTCGTTACGCAGACGTTCCTGCTCTGGGTCGAGCGCCACGAAATCGCGGCGTTCGATTCTGTTTTGCGTGTTGTTCGACCGCGTGATCTCACGGTCAAATCCCTCTGGACACTGCTCAAGCGAGATTATCCGGATTGGAACCCTAGCCTTCGCGACACATTCGGGGTGCGCCTCAACTGCAGATGCAATAGCACCCGCAGTCTGAGCTCCATTGACGATCCGCAGGTCGTGACATTCGAAAACGCCAGTGTCTCGTGTTGTGCCACCGATGGGTTTTTTCTGAATCTTGGCGCAGAGCGCGGTGACACCGTTGTTAAAGTACCAAAAGTTGGCGGGGGCAAGTTGGAGAGTGCCGAGAAGGCTCTCGTTGACGTCTGTCTCACCAAGGAACATCCGGATGTTCGGGCTGAACAGACGTGGGTAATGATTCTTCCACCACTGGGCGACATCACTAGCTGATACTTGCCCGTAGTATGCGAGGAAAGGTTCGCGCACCTGTCCCCAATCAAACAGCTGGACATCCAGATTGATTGGGGCGCCTCGTGCGCCTGCGCTGACGGCGGCATAGAGATTGCCTTGGCGCAATACGTGATGTGCAACGACATCTGCGGGGTCGTTCATTTCATCAAGGAAGTCTCGGATGTCGCGGCTGACATCGTCAGCTAGGGGCTGCTGACCAGTGTAGGCAATTACCAAGACGATTCTAGTGCGCGCATCATTTAGTGCCGATTCGATCGTCCCTTTTTTGGCGGTCATCTTTGCGTTGAAGCGATCGAATCGCAGGTTCACCAGATCCCGGACGCCCGTGAGGAATTTCTGCATCTCACCCCTTGAGATTGTACCGGAGCCATCGTGGCGCCATTTCGACTGCACTAGGTAAAGAGAGCGCTCTGGAATGTGGTGCAGGACCGCGTCGATACCGTTATCCTGCCCTCCGTCAGTCAGTGCCGTCACCCCTTCCTGAAACTCGACGTTGGTGAGGTGAACGAGCGCAAAGGCAGCGAGACTGCGGCTCAAGAAGACGTTTTCCTGCTCCTCCGTAGCACGCCCCGCCATATCCGACATGTCCACCAGTGCCCTAAAATGCGTGTCGAGATGCGCACGAATCTGCCTGAGGTGGATTGTGCTCATGATCGCCAGACTATGGGCACCTCAAGGGCGAAGGCAAGGAACCTGCCGCAGCCCTTGATGGCACCAATGGCAACCTTGCTCCGGCAACCTTTCGGCCATTCGGTGGCCTTTTCGTCGGGTTCTAGCCTCAGCTGGTGCCGACCACACTGAAAGCGCGCCGCCGCCCGCGCCAGCCTTGGACCATCAGGTTTCAGCGCTGGTGGCCGGATTTGAATCGACCACCACAAGCCGGTTTTTAGGTGACCGGTGACAGTCATGTCGCTTGGCCAGATGACCCGGCCAGCCAAGTCCCACCGCTACCACCCAGCGCCCCCTCCCTCCCGCTGGCGGTCCCGCCACGGATATGGCCACGGCCGAGGGACGTGCCGCCAGATCACGCCCTAGTGCCACCAACACGGCCAATGGCAGGACACGTCCTGGCCAAGCAGTGGCCATCTGGCCACCAGGTTCCTCTGGGCTGGCAGCCTGAGATGGCCAAGCCCTTGGCTCCCTAGCCAGGCAGCTGGCACCTTTTGGCTTGCCCCCTCTCAAGTGGCGCCAAGAAGGCCCCAAGATGGGCTTGATGGCGTAGCGTTGGCCGGCAGCCCCAAGCAGCAGCTTGGTGACCTGAGGCTGCTAGCTTTACCCGGCACTTCTCGATGAGTTTCACTTTCTGGCGATTATCGCCGGGCCACTTCAGGCGGCGCCAACGCTGCCCGAGTTGATCGCCCAGCGCCGCGAAGAAACCCTCCGCGAGAAGCTTGCCCGCCGCCGTCGCGCCGAGGCCGCACACGCGGCCGAGAAAGCGCAGTTGCCGCTGTTCTGGATGGAGCCTGCATGGTTAATGTGTGCCTCGGTTGGGGATTGCCATTCCAGCGGCTCGATTTTAGGCGATGAAGGAGCACACCTACCCTTATGGCGTTCGACGCAAGGAGGATAAAACCATGGCAACACGTAGAGCGAAGCGCGATGTGGTTCCGAATCAGGTTTTCATTGGCTGTCCCTGGAAAACGATCCGTCCGAAGTACGATCGGGTAATCGCCAAACTCAAGAAATCCTTTCCTCTGGCCTATGTGATCGTCGGAAGAGACCAGGATCAAGATGCCGAGGATCTTCTCGCCGTCATCAAGTCCAAACTCCTGTCTTCCAGTCACGCCATTTTTGATGCCACAGGGGGGAATGCAAATGTCTCGCTTGAATACGGGCTGGCGGAGTCCGAGGACTTGCCCCGCATGCTTTATTTCTCCACCCACGCTGCCTCAAGGCATATTGGCAAGGACCACCCGATCATCGCGGACCTCGCGGGCAAGAGACGAATGCAATACGCACAGGAATCTCGGCTGTCCGCGTTGTTGACCACGTTCTCGAAGCAGCACAACTACACGATCCGATTTGAGCGGTTTTTCAGGAGTGTGTTCAGAAAAGCCTCAAAAGGAGATAAGAAACGCGCGAGGGCGTTAGCTCTCAAAGTGGTTCACTCGTTGGACGAAAGGGACAGTGTCAGGCGAGAAGACATCGTCCTGAACCTGCAGGCGGATGTCGCCGACTACTCAGAGCGCGAGATAGGCCGGATGATCAAAGCTCTCCACCGGGCCAAACTCATAGTGGCAAGCCGGGGTCGCTACTCAAACGTGACCATGACATAGGTAGTGCTTTTGAACTACGAAGTAGGTCGTCCAATTAAGGTAGCCGGAATGGCATACGCGCCGATTGGCGAGCAAGGTGTTGTTTTTCTCTTTGGCAGATTGGCGCCACGGCTTGGCTTTCATGTTGAACACGTCCGAGTTCGATTTCCTGATTGCCTAGCGAGGCGACGAGGAAAGACCTGTCGGATCGAGTTTGAGCAATGGGCTAGTTCTTATGCCCAGCACCGGCATCCAGCGAACGGTGCCGATGTTATTGTCTGTTGGGAAAACGATTGGGAATCGCGCCCCAAGAAGTACCGGCATATCGAGATCATTGATCTGAAAAAGTATGTAGGGGCACAGCCACGAATCTTTGTGGTTGGCTGCGTGGAGCAAAGGCAAGGCAAAGAACTGGACTCACGAAGCACGACAGAGTGGAGCGTGCCAGTGGCCGCGCAAGTTGACGACCTCGTGGTCATGTTCCGTGTGGGCAAAGGAGCCTCTCGGATTAAAGACATCTGGAGGATTGTCGGCCCGTTCAAAACATATGGGAAACGGAACAAAGAGGGGCGGTGGCCGGGGCTTCAAGCAGGATTGCGGGTGGTCGTGCGGCTGAAACAGCCCGTGACTTATTCCGAGCTAGCAAAAGATAGAGTCACGCGGCACTTGGCCGTTGTGCGAAAGCGTTTTATTGGAAAGACAGACATCACTGAAGACTGGCCATTGATCTACAACAAAGTCGTCAGCAAGAATCCGTCGGTGAAGCGGCCTTTGCGAAGTTACGTAGCCGATTAAGAGCCTGCGCCTCGCGTAGGTGGAGATCGTTTGAAGAGAGAGCCAGTGCATCCAAATCATCACCATTGCGGCCGTGTCGTGTCGCCACAGCTGTTCGTCGGACTCCCAGACGGCGGGGAGCACCACCTTGATCGAGGTGCGCCCGCCCATGCGCGGGTGGAAGCAGCGCCGGAGCGCGAGCTGGTGCAGGTCGCGGATGCGCCGGAGCGTCGCCTGCTCGTACTGCGACCTCCGCCACCCTTTCCTGCGTGGCTGGCGGGCGCTGTCTCCGCCGGGGGTCCCCCTCCATGCGGGGGAGGGGACTTAGCGTTGACCAGTCCCGCAGGAACGCCGGCGGCGAGCCCCTGCTGCAGGGCGTCGAACTTCTCGAGCGCCCGCTCGAGCATGTTCGGCCCGCTGTGGCTCCAAGCGTGGTGTCCGAAGTCTGCATCGGAAGCCAAACGCCCCCCTGCCTCGAAGCTGACGCCCTTGACGCAGCGGGCAGGGCTCTCTCGGATGATGTGCACCTCGTAAGCTACCCGCGCCGGACGGTGAGCGAGACCGAGTACCGTGGATCGAAGGGTCGGTATCTACGCCGGCGGAGCGGCCCGGCCCAGCCAGTGCCGCCAGATCATCACCATGACGATTGTGTCGAGGCGGCAGTACTGCAGG
>Ga0187873_1003631_pt1 | contig 11040 bp, 8 predicted proteins | sample June2016WEW_16_1_2_FD_133012 | JGI IMG/M metagenome (GOLD analysis project Ga0187873, IMG submission 133012) | Peatland microbial communities from SPRUCE experiment site at the Marcell Experimental Forest, Minnesota, USA - June2016WEW_16_100 | ecosystem: Environmental > Terrestrial > Soil >... | reverse complement strand
CCCAGGGCGGCAAGAGACTGGGCCGCCGCCCGCTCTTCTTCCTGCCAGGCAGCGACCTGCTCGGCTCGCGCCGCTTCCCACACCCTGGCGGTCCAATCCCAACTCCCGGTGACAATCCGCCGGCCATCCGGGGAAAAGGCCACAGAGTCAATGGCACCGCTGTGCCCCTGGAGCGTGAGCAGTTCCCGGCCACTGGCCGCCTCCCAGACCTTGGCCGTCTGATCAAGACTGCCGCTGACAATCCGCCGGGCGTCCGGGGAAAAGGCCACAGAGTCAATGGCACCGCTGTGCCCCTGGAGCGTGAGCACTTCGCGCCCGCTGGCCACTTCCCACACCTTGGCTGTCTGATCGGAACTGCCAGTCACAATCCGCTGGCCGTCCGGGGAGAAGGCCACAGACAAAACCTCCGCTGTGTGCCCCTTGAGGGTGAGCAGTTCCCGGCCACTGGCCGCCTCCCAGACCTTGGCCGTTTTGTCCCGGCCGCCGGTGACAATCCGCTGGCCGTCCGGGGAGAAGGCCACAGACAAAACCTCCGCTGTGTGCCCCTTGAGCGTGAGCAGTTCCCGGCCGCCGGCCGCCTCCCACACCTTGGCGGTGCTATCAAAACTGCCGGTGACAATCCGCTGGCCGTCCGGGGAAAAGGCCGCAGAGAAAACACTTTCGCCGTGCCCTTTGAGCGTGAGCAGTTCCCGACCGCTGGCCGCCTCCCACACCTTGGCCGTCCTGTCCACGCTGCCGGTGACAACCCGCTGGCCGTCCGGGGAGAAGGCCACAGACAAAATGAAACCACTGTGCCCCTCGAGCGTGAGCAGTTCCCGGCCACTGGCCGTCTCCCACACCCTGGCAATACCACAATCGCCGGTGACAATGCGCTGGCCGTCCGGCGAAAAGGCAACAGCATTAACGTTGGTGTGCCCCTTGAGCGTGAGCGGTTCCCGGCCACTGGTCGCGTCCCACACCTTGGCCGTCTGATCCTCACTGCCGGTGGCAATGCGCTGGCCGTCCGAGGAAAAGGCCACAGAGTCAATGGCACCGCTGTGCCCCTTGAGCGCGAGCAGTTCCCGGCCGCTGGCCGCCTCCCACACCTTGGCCGTATGATCGAAACTGCCGGTGGCAATTCGCCGGCCGTCCGGGGAAAAGGCCACAGAGTAAATTTGATCGCTGTGCCCCTTGAGCGTGAGCACCTCGCGCCCCCTGACCGCCTCCCAGACCTTGGCCGTATGATCATAACTGCCCGTCAGAATCCGCCGGCCGTCCGGGGAGAAGGCCACAGAAAAAATCAAACCGCCGTGCCCCTCGAGGGTGAGCAGTTCCCGGCCACTGGCCGCCTCCCAGACCTTGGCCGTATGATCGAAACTGCCGCTGACAATCCGCTGGCCGTCCGGAGAAAAGGCAACCGCACTCACCTCGTTGGTGTGCCCCCTGAGCGCAAGCAGTTCGCGCCCGGTCGCTGCGTCCCACAACCTGGCCGTCTGATCCCAACTGCCGGTGACAATGCGGCGGCCGTCCGGGGAGAAGGCCACGGACTCAATCTGCTTAGTGTGCCCCTTGAGTGTGAGCAGTTCCCGAGCGCTGGCCGCATCCCACACCTTGGCCGTCTGATCCTCACTGCCGGTGACAATCCGCCGGCCGTCGGGGGAGAAGGCCACAGAGATAATCCCGCCGCTGTGCCCCTTGAGCGTGAGCAGTTCCTTCCCGCTGGCCGCATCCCACACCTTGGCCGTCCGGTCCCAACTGCCGGTGGCAATGCGGTGGCCGTCCGGGGAAAAGGCCACGGAGTTCACCGAGTGCAGATGGCCTCGGAGCGTCTTCAAGGCCAGGTGAGTTTGCCTCTGCAAGTAGTACCATTCAAAACCACGGTCCGGAGCGCCTTGGGTTTCTTCCAGCAATTGCCGCAGCCGACCGATGTTGTTCTGGTCCCAGGCTTGCTGGGCCAGGTTCATGTTGGCCACGTAGAGGAGGTGGCTGGCTTCGGCTTCGCCCGTTTCCGCCCGCAAGCGAGCCTGGTTCTCGGCTTGCTGCGCCGCCTGGGCAGCGAGGCGCTGCTGCTTTTCGGCATTCCTGGCCCTGCCGGCCTCAATGGCCTGCCAACTGCTGACGGTGGTTCCCACAACCAATGCCGCTGCCATCACCGCCGCCGCCGTAAACGCCAGTTGGTTGCGCCGCCAGGCCTTCTGGAGTCTGTAAGCCGTGCTCGGCGGCCGGGCCACGACCGGTTCGTTGTTCAGGTGCCGCTTGAGATCGGCGGCCAGGCCGCTGGCCGTCGGGTAACGGCGCGCCCGGTCCTTTTCCAGGCACCTCATCACGATCCAATCCAGGTCGCCCGCGAATACGCGGCCCAGGGCCATTTCGCTGGCCCCGCGGTTCCGGGCCACGATGCCGCGCTGCTCGCCTGCCAGCGTGCTCAGGCGCGCGGAAGGCCGTTCCGGTTCTTCCTCGAGGATGATGCGCTGCATCTCGTGGCAGCCGGCGCTGCGCAACCGCTTCTCAGGGAAAGGCGTCGTCCCGGTCAGCAATTCGTAGAGCAGCACCCCCAGGCCGTAGATGTCGCTGCGCGTATCCACATCCAGGCGGCTCATCTCGGCCTGCTCCGGGCTCATGTAGGCGGGCGTGCCGATAATCGCCGCGTAGTCGGTGAAGACCGTCTTTTCGGTCAGTTTCTGGTTCGTGGCTTTGGCCACGCCGAAGTCGATCACCAGGGGCATCCCCGACCCGTCGGGATTGAGCGTGACCAGGATGTTGGTGGGCTTGAGGTCGCGGTGAATGATCCCTTTTTGGTGCGCGCTTTGGACGGCCTGGCAGACGGGAATGAAAAGCTTGATGCGCTCCTCGGTGGGAAGGCGGTTCTGGTCGCAAAACTCGGTGATGGGCACGCCCTGAACCAGTTCCATCACGAAGTAAGGCCGGCCGGTGTCGGTCGCCCCGCCATCGAGCACCTTGGCGATGTTGGGATGGTCCATGAGGGCCAGGGCCTGGCGCTCGGCCTCGAAGCGGGCGACGACCTGTTTGGTGTCCATCCCCAGCTTGATAATCTTGAGGGCAACGCGCCGGCGGACCGGTTCCTCCTGCTGCGCCATATAGACCACGCCCATGCCGCCTTCGCCGATCTTTTCCAGCAGCTTGTAACGGCCAATCCGGTCGCCGGGCTTTTGGGTCATCTGCCCAATCACGGCCGCCGGGGCCGGAAGCTCCGCCCGCGCGTCGGCGAAAAAGCCGTCCGCGGCCGGCTGGTCCTCCAGGAGCTGCTCGAGGCGCCGGCGCAATGCCGGATCGTTCTGGCACGCCGCTTGCAGGAAGGCCCGGCGCTGCCCGGGGTCGGCCAGCTTGCGCGCCGCCTCAAAAAGCTGCTCTTCGGTTTTTCTGATGCCGTCCATAACACCCGTTGAAAATGGCTTCACCCTACAATGCGCCGTCCGGCGGAAAAACCCGACAGGGAAAATGAAAAAGAGGGCCGGGCGCTCAAAGCCCCGCGCGCATGGCTCGGAACAGCCAAGCCTTGGCGTAGGCCCAGTGCCGCTCCACCGTGCGTTCGGTGACGCCCAGGCTCGCCGCGGCTTCCCGGTCGGTCAGCCCGCCGAAGAACTTGAGGACGACCACCCGCGCCTTTTCCGGGTCTTCCGCCTCGAGGCGCTCCAAGGCTTCATTGACCAGCAGCACCTTCTCGTCGGGCGCGGCGCCCGCCAGTTCGAGCGCGTCGATATCAAAGCGTTGCTGGCCGCCGCCGCGCTTGAGCCGGGCCTTCCGGCGCGCGTTTTGAATCAGGATGCGCCGCATCGCCTCAGCCGCGGCCGAAAAGAAGTGCGCGCGGTTTTGCCAGGCCTGGTCTCCATTGCCGGCCAACCGCAGCCAGGCCTCATGCACCAGCGCCGTGGGTTGAAGGGTCTGGCCGGGCGCTTCCTTGGCCATCTTTGCCGCCGCCAGACGGCGCAGTTCCTCATAGACCAGCGGCAGCAGCTTCTCAGCCGCCTGGGGATTTCCGGTCCCAACCGCGTCGAGGATTTGCGTCACTTGTTCCGGTGCCGGGGACATGAATCATTTGCCCGGCCCTCGCCTTTCCCACGAGGAAGCGCACATCAGCCCGGGTAACTATTCAAATCATACACGAGAATCAGCCAAAGCGCAACTCTCGAACGAACTGCGGGTGGACGAGATAAAAGTGGGGTTTGCCGAATTCCTTCCTTTTTCCAGGGTTATTTGTGGTACCAATACTACAACCTAAACGCGTTCAGAATGCCGGTCAGGGGTGTCCCGGAGGGACACTCGACAATAGCCCGGCGTTTCAACGCCGGGCAAGCGGGAAAGAGGGCTCTCGTCCCGAAGGGACGACTGAAGAGTTTCCTGCTTTTCAACCGTCCCTTCGGGACAGAGGCCAAGCCCGCCCCGGCGGCCTTCGGGACTCATGCCCCACCCCGGCCAGGCCCCACGTTGAAAGGGCAGTGGCAACGAAACCAACGCTCCGGTCCGGTGTATTAAACCCGGAGCCGAACCACGTTCAGAGGCAAGCTGCCCGGCGCGGTCGCAATGAGGAGGTGGGGATGGGGAATCCCGCTGAAGGCAACGACAGCACGCCGGGCATGACAGGTGTGCCAAAACCGGTGCCTGTCGTCAAGCACATTGCTCGTCATGCTTCTCAATCACTTCGTCGAATCGCCTGGCAGCAGATTCTGAGGCAGGTCGGACAGAACAGCGTTGTGGCCTTCGTAGGTTACTATCCAGAGGCGGTCGTACACGCTTGCTTTCCACCGCGCAGGCTTTGGCTCGACCCCAAGGGCCTTGGCCAAGGCCGGAAGGTAATCGTGTATCCAGCAGACGACGACGGCCTTGCCGTCGAGGCCGGGGTCTGACAGGACGCGCTTCGCCAGGGCGGCGTAGTCGCTGGGGCCATAAGGCGTCTGGACGGACAGCCTGAGGTGCTCGCCCAGCGGTTCGAGCGTCTGGCGGGGACGGAAGGTGTGGCCTCCCCTGGTGGCCTTCGGGGCGAATAGCGCCGCTGGTTGACCGTTGGTCCCCAACACCGCTTCCATTGTCAGGAACGCTGCCAGCGCGCGCGCGCGGGCCTTCCCGCGTTCGGAAAGATACCCATCGGATTCATCCGCGGGCTTTTCGGCGTGGCGGAGCAGAATGACCCGCGCCGGTCGCGCCAAGCCCGTTTCGGCAATGAGGAAGAAAAGCAGGATGAGGGCGCAGCATCTCATGGGTCAACAACTCGGAAAGCGGGCGGAATATGCATCGTAAAGTTACGGGGGCGCTCAGAGACGCCCAACCTGAAGCAGTGTATCCCCCGCGCCCTGGGACGCAAGGTTTCAAATCTGCCCAGGCGGCCAATGGGATCGGGATAGGGGCGCCGGGCAACCGGCGTCCCTATCCCGATCACGGTATGAGTTTTGTCAACGTTTTCCCGTTGACAAACCACATACCCGTATCCCGTGGTTCTCTATCTTCTCTCGATTGGCATGAGGTTTTTGAGCAGCGGCTGGACGGCGCGCCAGACCGCTTCCTTGACCTCCTTGGCCTGGCGGGCGGCATCGATCAGCTTCACTCGTTGCGGTTCGGCGGCCGCCATGGCCCGGTAGCCCCGGGCTACACGCTCGAAGAAGCTGGCATCGGCCTCTTCCATGCGATCCCGCACAAAGGGCATCGTGGCCTGGCGGGCCAGCAGGCGCGTGGCGCTCACCTCGGGGGGCACCAGCAGCAGCAGCGTCAAATCTGGCCGCGTTTCTCCGACCGCGAAGTCAATGACGGCTTTGACCACCTTCAAATCCAGGCCCCGCCCGTACCCCTGATAGGCCGTGGTCGAATCGTAAAAGCGGTCGCACAAGATCACTTGCCCGTTGGCCAGGGCAGGGCGGATCACCTCCCGCACGAGCTGGGCGCGGCTGGCATTCATCAGCAGCAATTCCGCCTCGGCAGTCATCGCCTGGTTGGCGGCGCTGTGCTTGAGGGTGTGGCGGATTTCCTCCCCTATGGGTGTGCCGCCCGGCTCGCGCACCGTTCGCACACTCCACCCCTCGGAGACCAATCGCTCCGCCAGCAAGGACAACTGCGTCGATTTGCCGCTGCCTTCGGTGCCCTCGAAGGTAATCAACGAACCTTTCATCTTAGATTCTTTTGAGCCTCGCCCCCTTGGGCGTATCTTCGATGAGCCATCCCTTGGCCTTCAACTCGTCGCGGAGAGCGTCGGCGCGCTTGAAGTCCCTTGCCTTCCGGGCAGCCTGGCGGGCGTCGAGCAGGGCCATGACTTGGGCGGGGGCTTCGACCTCTTTTGGCGCGCCCACCCCCAGGACGGTGTCCAACCTTTCCCAGGCGGCCAGGGCGGCAGCCGCCTCCGGCGCGTCCAGCGTGTGCTCATCGACCCGGCGGTTGGTCTGGCGGACCCAATCGAATACCGCGCCCCAGGCGCCCGAGATATTCAAGTCGTCGTCCAGCGCGCCGGCGAACTGGTCCACCAGGGCCGAGAGGGCCTGGACCTTCAGGTTGCCGGCCAGTTCCCGGAGTTTGGTCAGGCACTGGTCCAGACGCAAGAGGGCGGCGCGGGCTCCTTGGAGGCCCTCGAACGTGAAATTGAAAGTCTCCCGATAGTGGGCGGTGAGCAGCAGATAGCGGATTTCGCGGCCGGTGAACCCCTTGGCCAGCAGGTCGCGCAACGTGAAAAAATTCCCGAGCGATTTGCTCATCTTCTTTCCTTCCACGAGCAGGTGGGCGCCGTGGAGCCAGTATTTCACGAAAGGCTGCCCGGGGGGCTGGGCACCGGCGCCTTCGCTCTGGGCGATTTCGTCCTCGTGATGGGGAAAGATGAGGTCTTCGCCCCCGAGGTGCAGATCAAAGCTGGGCCCCAGCAACTCCATGCTCATGGCGCTGCATTCGATGTGCCAGCCGGGCCGGCCCTCTCCCCATGGGCTCGGCCAGAACACGCCGCCATCCTCGGGCACGCGCGCCTTCCAGAGGGCAAAATCCCCGACCGCCTCCTTGGCGTAATCATCGCTGCGCACCCGCTGGCCAACCCGCAACTCGTCGAGATTCAGGTTCACCAACTGCCCATAGCGGCGCCCGCTGCCGCGGTACTTTTCGATGCTGAAATAGACCGAGCCGTCCGGGGCGCGGTAGGCCAGGCCCCGCTCCATGAGCTTCTCGATCAGAGCGATGATCTGCGGAATATGCTCCGTCGCTCGGGGCGTCTGGTGGGGCGCCCGGCAATTGAGCGTCTTGAGGTCCTCGAAAAACGCGGCCTCGAACCGGGCGGCGAACTCCCGCAGCGGCAGACCGTTCTGGCGGACGCGCCCGATGATCTTATCGTCGACGTCCGTAATGTTCATGACGTGGCGGAGCGCATAGCCTTTAAACTCGAGATACCGCCGCACCAGGTCACCGAAGATGAATGTGCGCCAATTCCCAATGTGCGCAAAGTCATAAACCGTCGGCCCGCAGCAATAGAGGCCGACTTGCCGCCCGGCGGGATCGCGCGGAACGAACTCCTGGACGGAGCGTGACAGCGTATTGAACAACTTCAATCCCATACACGAGTCGCAGAAGATGGAACACAGCCCAAGGAAAGGAAAGGGGAAACTCTAGCCGGCCCCGAGCTCTCAGGGCCGCATCAAGCCCGCGAAAGCATTCGGACTCGGTCGATCCCGGCCTGCCGCATACTGAGGGGTCCGTGGGATGCACTACAGAGGGACGGCCCCTCACCCCGGCCCTCCCCCCATCGGATGGGCAGAGGGAGAGTGGTCGGTCGGCACACGCTGTAGGGCAACCCGAGGACTGAGTAGTAAATGCCGCGTTCCGACGGGGAAGCGGAACGCCGCGTTCACGCGGCAGTCCCCTCCCTCGGCACCGGGCTGGATGCAGCCCTGCCGAGCTCTACAACCTGTCCGCCTGCCAAAGAGGATTCACGGCAGGCCTGCATCACCTGCTGGGTTTTGAGCGCCATTTCGGGCCAGGCCCGGTTGAGGCTCCCGGATTGAACTTGCTGGGCGAAATGCCCAAAGAGATTGCTCTCCTGAGCGCTGGGGTGGCTGTTGCTGTATTCGCCGACTGCCCAGCGGCGGGCGTTGGGCTCGAGGTTGAAATCGCAGCCCTGAACATGCTGCGCCGGTTGGCACGTCTGGAAGGCGGCCTCGCACCCAAAGAAAGGCAGCACGAAGTCAGGTAATTGCAGGCACCCCTGGGTGCCGCTGATATTCGCCCATTGTTCGAGCTGGGTGATGAACGAGCAGTAGAAGCTGCCCGAGACCCCGCCCTCGAAAAACAACTCTCCGGAAAACTCGGTTGGGACCGGCGCCTGGCCGGGATGAGCGCGGCTCTCGCAAAGAACGCGCCCGCTCGCGCGCAGGGGCAACTTCCAGTCCAAGGCCCAGAGGGCAAAGCGGATGCAATACCAACCCAGATCCCCCAGGCAGCCGTGCGGCTCGAGTTGGCTGTGGGCGCGGATGTTCGAGTCGAAGGACTCCTCGGGCCCATTGAAACTGAATCGGCAATCGATTCGCCGGATCTGCCCAACGGTCTGGCCGTCATTCAGAACGGTGCGCATCAGTTCCAGCCGCCGGCTGTGCATGAACATGACTCCATCCATGAATTGAACGCGGTGGCGCCGGCAAGCCTCCAGCATCTCAACCAGGTCGCCCACAGCTACAGCACAAGGCTTCTCGCAGACCAGGTGCTTGCCCGCCTGGGCGGCGCACAGGACCCATGCTTTGCGAATCCCCGTGGGCAAGGGAATGTAAACTCCATCGACATCCTCGGCCGCCAGCAGGTCCTCGTAACTGCCGGCTGCCCGAGGGGGAGTGGCAAACGGGGCCTCGGCCTGACATTCGGCAACAAAACGCCGGCTGCGCTCCAGAGTGCGGCTGGCCACGGCTGTGATGACGCCGTTTTGCGAGTTGCGGATGGCCTTCCAGTTTTTCCTGGCTATCTGTGCAGTGCCCAGAATGCCCCAACGAAACAACGGTTTGTTCATAAGCTTTCCAGATTGGTTTTCGTGGACTATCACCCGTCCGGCCTTTCCTCGTCAATACCTGGCCTGGGGCGAATGAGGGAGACGGGACACGGGCCGCCGGGCGAGAGGCTATTGGTTAAAACTGGTCATAATTGGTCATAATCGGGCTTACTGAGGGGTCCGTGGGATGCACTACAGACGGACGGCCCCTCACCCCGGCCCTCTCCCCATCGGATGGGGAGAGGCTGGAGATTGGCAAAAGTCAGAGGGTCTTCGCTGCATTTTCTTGGGTTTTTCAATCGATTTTCAACTTCGCATGAGATCGCTTTCAGTTGAGGATCAACCGTGTTTGGCGCGGGTGGTATTCCTGCGCTTGTTGCTGAAGGAGCCGGACTAAATCGCGCGTGGAAGCCCGGGCGGGCTCAACATTGCGCCAGCGGGGCAGCGTTGCAAAGGCTTGGGTGCGGCGATCGCCGAAGACCAGGATGTTGCTCCAGAGCAGCATGGAATAACACGCAACCAGGAAAGCGGGAGCCCGGACCACGGCCTCACGGCTGCGCACCTGAGCCTGGCCGACACCCAGGAGCGTTTTTTCGTCCCGAAAATTGACCTCGACTTCCCAGCGCGCCAGGTAAGGAGCGACGAGTTCGGGGGCCTGGGTGGTTAGGTCGTCGGTGAGGAGAAAGGCCGATCGAGCAGTGGGTTGGCGTTCATGAGGGGCTGGGGCGCTTTAAGAGGTCGAAGGTGTTGGGGGCAGTGCGGCGGAACGTGTTTTGGTCCAAGACCTTTTTGGTCAGGGCGCTGACCAGGGACTCGCGGCGGAGTTGGCGTCCGTATTGTTTGCGGGCGCGGCCAATAATCTCCTTGATGTGGAGGGGTTGGCGGGCTTGGGAGAGGATGGCTTGGACCAAGGCGATGCTGGACTGGGGTGGGGGTGCGGCCCGGGAGCGCTGCGGGGCTGGACGGCGCAACAGGCGCAGGGCGCGGAGTTGGGCGTGGGCGGTCGATTCGAGGATTTCCAGGAGGTCCTCTCGCTGGAGGGATGAAGAATTTGGTTTCATGGATATTGACAATAGGGCATGAGTGGGTATATGTTAATAATATAATATGCCTACCTTAATCAAGCAAGCGCCGTCCGTTCGGGAATTGAACCGATGGAGTGCGCCGAGCAGCAGTGAGGCTTGGCTGGAGCCAGAGCGAAAATGAGGGCGGGCGCCTCGATTCGCTAAAGGGAAATCGTCATCTCAGGAAACTGACCAAACTTTTGCCAAACTCCAGACCGTGAACTGGAAGTCCGCGGCCACCCTCAAGCACCGCTACGCGGTGCCCGCCTCGGCCCTTTAAATCGCCGCACTGGCGCCCGCCAAACCTAAAGTCACGCAAGGAAGATGTCTAAAGTCCAGTGCCGGCTTAAAGCCGGCGTTCCGTGGGGCAGTGTCGGGATACGCCCGAACTCGCCTGGCACGGCCGTATCGCGCGAAGCGTATGGAGTGCGTCCGGCTTGCCGGCGCTTTCGGCTCGCCCAACTCGCTACAAAAGCGGGAGCAAGCTCCGCGCACTCGATACGCTTCGCGCCGTCGTGGCACCTCTTGTTCATTTTTGTTTGGTCAATTGGTTCCTCTACGCCGCGAATCTGCGCCGCCAATGCACGAAAGTGGAAGCGCACAACCGTCGCGAAAAGGGGCCAACCGATCGCCCTGGTGGCTGAAAAGTCTCCCCGGTGACGTTGGAAAAGCGGTCGAAGCCAGAAAGGAGTCAAAACGTAAATCTTCCACGCATTCAAGCGACGATTCCACCGAGGAAAAGTTATGGTTCGAGGTTCATCTTCCCAGTGCATGCGCAAAAACGAAAGGTTGCTCCCCATGAAACAGCAGCCGCCAATTTGTCCTGCGTTTCTGCACCATTTCTGCACCGTTTCTGCATCACTTTTTGCTCCGTGCTTTTCCAGCCAAGCAGCCCCCTTCGGATTTCGCTTCGTCCTCGTGTAATTGAATCCAAGATGGCTGCGATCTTGAACCGCGGAATACGCGGAATACGCGGAAACCCAAGACGATAAGCAATCCTTTTCCGCGTATTCCGCGTATTCCGCGGTTGCTCTCTTCCCGCGT
>Ga0187873_1003628_pt1 | contig 11048 bp, 11 predicted proteins | sample June2016WEW_16_1_2_FD_133012 | JGI IMG/M metagenome (GOLD analysis project Ga0187873, IMG submission 133012) | Peatland microbial communities from SPRUCE experiment site at the Marcell Experimental Forest, Minnesota, USA - June2016WEW_16_100 | ecosystem: Environmental > Terrestrial > Soil >... | reverse complement strand
CCTGCGCAACTCCTGGGTCACGGTCAGCACCAGGTCCGTCGCCGTCGCGCCCTCGCGCAGTTTGCCGAGGAGCCGGAAGCCCACCACCTGCGGCGCCAGCATCGACACAGCCTGGCCCAGCATCGCCGCCTCGGCCTCAATGCCGCCCACGCCCCAGCCCAGCACGCCCAGGCCGTTGATCATGGTGGTGTGCGAATCCGTGCCCACCAGCGTGTCGGGATACGCCACCAACTCACCGTTTGCCTCCGCCGTAAAAACCACCCGCGCCAGGTACTCCAGATTCACCTGGTGGCAGATGCCCATCCCCGGCGGCACCGCAGAAAAATTCCGAAACGCCGTTTGTCCCCACTTCAAAAATGCATAGCGCTCGCGGTTGCGCGCGAACTCCAGCAGGGTGTTGGCGTCGAAGGCCGCCGCTGTGCCGTACTCATCCACCTGCACCGAGTGATCGATCACCAACTCGGCCGGAACCAGCGGATTCACCCGCCCCGCATCGCCGCCCAGCGCACGAATCGCATCGCGCATCGCGGCCAGATCCACAACCGCCGGCACGCCGGTAAAATCCTGCATCAGCACCCGCCCCGGCATGTAGGCAATCTCCCGGCTGGGCACGGCTTTGGCCTCCCATTTGGCCAGAAACTCGATGTCGGCGGCCGTCACGATCACGCCATCCTCGCGGCGCAGCAGATTTTCGAGCAGTATCTTCAAACTGAAGGGCAGCCGGCTCAGGTTGAAACCGCGCGCCTTGAGCGCCGGCAAGCTATAAATCGTATAGGTACGATTGCCCGAGGTGAGCTTAGCTCGGCTGGAAAAACTGTTCATCTTGTGGGAAGCCTTTCTCTCCGCGCGCCGGCGGATGTAATCTGAACAATGTGGGTGCCCCACCCTCGCCGCGTCTTTGTTTTTACGGCTAGGGTGGGATACCACGAATCTCATCTGTTTTGGTGCCCCAGGTTTCGACTTTTAGACCCGGAAAACCAGCCCCAGCTCTCGATCCTGAGAGCTGGGAAACCAGCATCAACAAAATAAGATTACTCAGCGGGAGGGACGCCGTCCACGGTCACGCCGCCCACGGCGATAGCGCCTCAGCAGGGGCGTTCTCTTTACCGGAATGGCAGGTCGGCGGCACATTGAATACAAAAATATTTTATCGCGCAGCCGTTTCAGGTGAGAAGTCTAGAAGCTGTTTCATAACCCGATTTTGGAAAGAAACGCGTAAGGTCATGCTGTACTGATGCCCTGTAAAAACAGGGCTATGGCCTCAGAAATGTGCTTCAAATCCAATGTGTTGCAGGTTATGAAACAGCTTCTAAATCAGTAACACGCTGGGTGACCCATCCTTCCCGCGCCGTTTGCGGGAAGGGTGGGAAGTTCCCGATGATCGAAGTTCATAGCTTCCTATCCAGCAACCTCATTTCACGTCGAACTCGATGTGCGAGAATCCTTCGATTCCCTTGACGGTCAGGTGGGAGGATGGCGGTGGCAGACGAAAGGCAAGAATAAACGTCTTGTTGGCACTGTTTTCAGTAGGCCCTAGATCGAATTCCATTATAGTGCCATACTGGCTCATGATAAGCATACCGCCGTTGCCGCTATTGGGTTCCGGCTTTGCTGGATAGAATTGAAGGAGGACGTACTTCGTACCGTCTTGTGCGACAACAGCGGTATTGGGGTCAACCGATATCCAATTCTTGATGTCAAAAACCAAGAGAAGAGTATCGGTGTCAGGCAATCTATCCTTGCTCATCTCCGGTAATTGAACACTCTTACCCGTTGGACCATTTATGCTTAGAGCCGGACCGCCCTTGGCATAAGCGACATGGAACGATGCAAGTGTGGACTTCCCGTCATCCGAGACAAAAGACATCCCAGGCGGGGTTTTGGGCGCCTGAGTTTTGGCGCCGGACGCTGGTTTGGGACCGGGAGCCGGGGCGTTTTGGGCAAAAGCATGGCAGCCCACTCCTATCAGCAACGCTGTGATCAGTGCAAACGACAACAATCCTATTCTTTTCATTGAAGAACTCTCCTTTCATTTCGAGGCGGCGGATATTCCGGTCTGAACGGTCGCGTGGCTCAACTGGGGGTAATGGCGCGGTATGCCGGGTAATGTTCATCCACTCGCAACCGCGAGAATAGCCGGAGTCTCGACGTTCACATCTTATACCTTTATTGGCCACTTGCACTTTGAAAACTGAAGAAAAGAAGTTATTCTCGAAGCGAACGCCTCAGGAGTTCGCAAATGTCCCTTCGCATAGTCCGAATTTTGATTGCAGCCCCACTTCTGCTCGGCCTCGCAGCCCACAGCCAGACCATGTCCATGCCTCCTGCAACCCCGCCCGCCGCACAGCAGTCGCCCGCCGTCACCTGGCCCACTGTGGACGGAACCGTCCTACTCCCCAACTTCCGCTTCGGCAGCGGCGAAACGCTGCCCCAGCTCAAGCTGCATTACCTCACCCTTGGCACGCCGCATCGCAACGCAGCCGGACATGTCGACAATGCCGTCCTCCTGCTGCACGGCACCGGCGGCAATGCCCACTCCCTGCTGAACCCCATCTTCTCCAACGTGCTCTTCGGCCCCGGTGCGCCGCTCGACATCACAAAATACTTCCTCATCCTGCCTGACGACATCGGCCACGGCCAAAGCTCTAAGCCCTCCGACGGCCTGCACGCCCGCTTTCCCGCCTACGACTACGACGACATGGTGCGCAGCCAACGCATGATGCTCGACGAGATGAAGATCGACCATCTCCGTCTCATCCTCGGAACCTCCATGGGCTGCATGCAGACCTTCGTCTGGGGCGAAACCTATCCCGGCTTCGCCGACGCGCTCGCGCCCTTTGCCTGCCTGCCCGTCCAGATTGCGGGACGCAACCGCATGATGCGCTACATGGCGATTCAGGCCGTCAAGCAAGACCCCACATGGATGGGCGGCGAATACCAGACTGAGCCGGTCCAGGGCCTGCGCACCGCCAACGAACTCACTCTGATCATGGGCTCAAGCCCGCTGCAGATGCAGAAGAACGCGCCCACGCGTGATGCCGCCGAGAAGTATGTAGACGCTTATCTGAATCGCGTCATGGCCTCCACCGACGCCAACGATTTGATTTTTTATTGGAACGCCAGCCGCAACTACGATCCCAGCCCGAATCTGGAACGCATTATCGTGCCGGTGCTGTGGATCAACTCCGCCGACGACTACATCAACCCGCCCGAGCTGGGCATTGCGGAACAGATGGTCCTGCGCATGCCCCACGCTCGCTTCATTCTTCTGCCCATCTCCGACGCCACGCGCGGACACGGCACCCATACGGCTGCCGCAGTGTGGAAGGACTACCTGGCGGAGTTTATGCTCTTGACGGAGCCAAAGCCCTCCAGGGAGGAGCTTAAGTAATCGCCATGCGCCTCTTCATCGGAATCCCCTTAGCCGCAGCGGTGATCGAAGAGCTTAGTGCGGCCTCGTCGCGGCTTCGCTCCGCCAACGACGGACTCCGCTGGACGGCGCCTGAATCCTGGCATGTAACCCTGCAATTTCTGGGCAACACCGGCCCGGAACAATACGCCTGCGTGGTCGCGCTCCTGCACGCGCTGCATGCGCCGCCCGTTCCTGTTTGCCTGGAGGAGCTGGGCTGCTTCGATCGCGCCGGGATACTCTTTGCCGGCGTTCGCCTCACGCCCGAACTTCTCTCGCTTCAGGAATGTGTCATCGCAGCCACCCAGCCCTGCGGATTCGTCCCCGAGACTCGTCCCTTCCAGCCGCATATCACGCTGGCGCGCAGCAAAGGCCGGCATAATCTTAGTGAACTCAAAGCCAAACTCCGCCGTCCGGCAAACTTTACCCGCTTTATTGCCCGCGAATTTCTCCTCTACGAAAGCTTTCTCTCGCCCGCCGGCGCTCGCTACGAAATCCGCGAGCGCTTTCCCCTCGCCGGGGATTGATGCGATTGACAACCTGATCGGCCTTTGGCATACACTCGTCGCGTCAGCAAAATCCAAGTGAAAGGAGAACCAGGGTGAACTGGACACAACTTTTGAAGAACGAGATTGAATCAACCTACACAACCACCGCAAAACTTATGGATAAAGTGGATGCTAATAGCCTTGGTTGGAAGCCAGAGAGCGGCTGCAACTGGATGACCGTCGGCCAGCTCCTGAAGCACATCACAACTGGGTGTGGCCCGGGCTGCAGGGGATTCGTGACCGGCGACTGGGGGCTTCCCGCTGGCACAAAAATGGAAGACTTGCCTCCAGAGGAGATGATGCCGCCCGCCGAAAAGCTGCCTGCGGTTGAGAGCGTTGAGGAGGCCAGGAAGTTGCTTTCGGAGGACAAGATCCTCGCCCTCCAGATGATCGATCAAGCCGGCGAGAACGATATGGCAAGCAAAGAGCTCGCTGCTCCGTGGGCTCCCGGCACATCGTTCGCTCTGGGCTGGCATCTCCTTCAGATGGTCCAGCACCTGGACCGGCACAAGAGCCAACTTTTCTACTACTTGAAACTGCAGGGCAAACCCGTCAATACTACGGATCTTTGGGGTTAATGCTGCGTATTCTATGCGTAGCAACCCCGGCGGTGATCCCGCTGCGATCACGGACCCGGGGCGAACACACGGCAGCGTTGTCTGAAAATAATCGCCGAAACTCGTTTTCTCTCCAGCCAATTCCCGCCCCCATCTGCTATTTTCATAAGTTGCGTCTTACCGCTTCAAAATTGCCGGCGCCGCCGCGCCCCGAGGACCATCGCTCACATGCCTGAACCGCCCCGCCGTCCGCCCGCTTCCGATATTGATGCTCCTGAATCAATGGGATTCTTCCATCCATCGAAGCGCCTTTACCGCTTCACCATCCTGATGTTCATTAGCTTGCTGGTACTGGGGAGCTATTTCGCCTATGACAGCATCGGCGCCCTCGCGCCTACACTCATCGATGCGTTGCATCTGGACCGCAGCACCATCGGAAATCTCTACACGGCATACTCCGTGGCCGCCATCGTCATCGTGTTCTTCGGGGGCGTGCTTTACGACAAGCTGGGCCCCCGTCGAGCCAGCATGCTGTTTTGCTGTCTCGTCCTCCTGGGCGCCACGATAGTGGCTTTCGCCCACTCCAAGTGGGAGCTCTTCGCCGGACGGTTGATCTTCGGCGCGGGTTCCGAATCCCTGATCGTGGTGCAGAGCGCCATCATCAGCCGCTGGTTCAAGGGCAAGGAGATGGCCCTGGCCTTCGGCATCGCCCTCACCATCAGCCGGGTCGGGACTCTCTTCAGCTTCAATACCGAAGAACTCATCGCCCACTATTTCGGCAGCTACCGCACGGCTCTCTGGGCCGCGGCCGGCTTTTGCCTCTTCTCCGTGCTGTGCAACCTGATCTTTAATGCCATGGACCACCATGGGGAGAAGGTGCTCGCGCTACCCAAACCGGACGCTGGCGACAGGATCGTTATCTCTGATATCAAGAAGTTCACGTCCTCCTTCTGGTTCGTAGTCCTTCTCTGCGTGACCTTCTACAGCGCCATCTTCCCCTTCACGGCCCTCGCCACAGACATGTTTCATGACAAGTGGGGCATCCCCCTCGTAAGCTCAGGCACGGGCGGGTTCCTGGCCCAGATCTTCGACAACTTCATTCACATGTTCTCGACGGCGCCGGGGATCACCAGCATCGTGGTCTTCGCATCCATGGTCTTCGCACCCTTCGCCGGCGACCTGGTGGACCGCATCGGCAAGCGGGCTACGCTGATGGTGGTAGGCTCCCTCATGCTGATTCCAGCCCACCTGATCATGGGCATCACCCACTGGAATCCCATCCCCAGCATGGTAGTGCTCGGCGCCGCTTTTGTACTGGTGCCCGCGGCGATGTGGCCTTCGGTTCCCCTTGTGGTGGAGGAGAAACGTGTGGGCACGGCCTTCGGTCTGATGACCGCCATCCAGAATTTAGGTCTCGGGCTCTTCCCCTTCTTGAATGGCAAGCTCCGCGACGTCACCGGAACTTATACCGCGACCCAGGTCATGTTCGCGGGTCTCGGCGGGGTGGGGCTCATCTTCGCCTTGCTCTTGCTGCGGTCGGATCGGCGGCATGGCAACACCCTGGAGCAAGGGAAAAAACGAGAGAATGAAATTCATCCTATACTGGTGTGAATCCTTCATACTCATGCTAGACTGTTCTTTAGGAGCAATTCGCCATGTCCGCCACTCTCTGCGAAAAACGGACGGTCAGCCTACCCACGGAGCAGGGCCGCTATATTGACCGGTTAGTGGACTCCGGCGCCTACGCTTCGGCCAGCGAGGTCGTCCGGGCCGGCCTGCGCGCGCTGGAAGAACGGGATGCCGCCGTGGAGCGCTGGCTGCGGACGGAGGTAGTGCAGGCCTACGACGAACTGGATGCGGACCCCGGCAGCGCAGTTCCGGCTGAAGAGGTCTTCACGGAGCTTCGGAAGCACGTTGCCAACAGAATCGCCGGCCGGCAATGACGTACCGCGTCGCATTTACGCGCCGCGCTCAAGCCGATCTGCACGGACTCTTCGACTATCTCGCGGACCGCTTCGGCTTTACCAATGCCCAGCGTTATGTGGAAGAGATAGAGAAGACCTGTCTAAGTCTGGGCACGATGCCTAACCGGGGAACGGAGCGTTCGGATTTGAGACCGGGGTTGCGGATAATGGGATTCCGGCGCAGGGTAACGATTGCCTTCCGCGTGAAGGGGGACTCGGTGAGCATTCTCCGTATTCTCTACGGGGGTCGAAGCGTCGATCTCGCATTTCCGCTGATCGAAGATTAAAAGGTCCGTCTCCCCCTACCGCGGCGGTTCCATGTTGTAGAGGAACCAGGCTCGCAGCTCCAGGTACGGCCCGTGGAAATCCCTGGGCAGCGGCGGGTAGTTCGAGCCGGTCAGAGCGCCCCACGCCGCGCGGTCCAGCGCCACGTCGCCCGAGCGGCCCTCCAGCACCAGGCTGCCGTCCATCAATCGCCCGTTGGGCAGCACCTTGAAGCGAATCGCCACCATCCCCGACTTGTAAATCGGCGGGTTCACCTCGTCGGGAATCAGCGGATCCCAGGTCCTCTCTGTCTCCCAATGCCAGCGCGCCAGCCAGCTCGTGAAGTCTATGCCCTGCGTGTCGGAGAGCACTTCGAGGCCGCCCGTGCCCGCGCCGGGATGCCGCAACAGCCCGCCGTGGCCGGGAAGATTGTCATCGCCCGCGCCATGGCTCCGTGCGCCCTTCATGGCTTCGCGCAACTGGTCGGCAGGATTTTGCGAGCCCATGGCAAAGCTGGGCTTGGCCGGCACCGCCGCCGGGCGTGGCGCCTCCAGTTGCGACTGCTCGTTCGGCGGGATAGGCGGCGTAGGTGGAGCAGCTGGCTTCGGCGCAGGCTCTGGAGCAGGTGGATTCGCCCGCTTCATCGCCTCCATCGTCTCTTTGTCAATCTCGGGTGGCTTAGTCAGCGGTTTGACCGCCACCTTGGGCGGCAGCGTGAACGGTGTATCCAGGTACGTAAAATCCTTATGCTCTCTGAGCTTATTCCGGTTAACCACCGGCGGCACCTTGAAAACATATTTGGGAATCCAGGTCACCGCCGAAAGCAATGCCAGGTGGACGAGGATAGCGATCCAGAAGCCCTCGCGCAGACGCGCCCAGCGCCGCTCGTCCTCCAGCTCGCTGATCAACACCAGCAGCTCGTGGGTGTCGTAGTCGATCCAGCGTGAACCGCGAACCACCGGAGACTCGGACTCAGCCGGGCGCAACTCCTCGCCCACAGCCTCATCGTCCGAGGCGAGGCTGGCTCTCGAGGGGTTGACCCCCGCGGGCTCGTTGGGCTCGTTCACATCGCTTGGCGCTTGGTCGGTGGGCATTCGTTCTAGAGGAGCGTCCCTGGGCGCACACGCGTCCACCGCTCCGTTTCGAGTCCTTTCTTTCTATTCTCTCATCCAGGCCAAAGCCCCGCCCATCGCCCCGGCCCGTACAATGGATTCTGACTGTAAGACGCGAAATCCGGCAGAAGGGAACTCTGTTTGAAGCAGTTTATCGTTCGATTGATGGCCAAGTGGAAGCTCGTAGCCCTTTTTCTGGCCAAGTTCGGCGTTTGGGGAGTGGGCGCCGTCGCACTGCTGGACTCCTCCACCATCCCCGTCCCCATGGACGCCATTCTGGCTGTCTACGTCTGGAACGACAAGAGCCATTTCTGGCTCTATTGCCTGCTGGCCTCTGTAGGCTCGGCCATCGGTGGCCTGCTGCCCTACGGCCTGGGCCGCGCCGGTGGCGAACTCTTCCTGCTCAAGCGCGTCAACCGCGAGCGCTACGAGAAGATGCGCCTCCGCTTTGAGCGCCAGGAGTTCCTGGCCATGATGATTCCCTCTATGCTCCCCCCGCCCGCTCCCTGGAAGATCTGCGTCTTTGCCGCGGGCGTCTTTGAAATGAGAATCGCCCCCTTCATGCTGGCCGTCTTCTGCGGCCGAATGCTGCGCTGGCTGGTGCTCTCCGTGCTGGTCCTCATCTTCGGCCCCAGCGTCGTCGATCTGGTAGCGCATCACGGATTGATTCTGCTGGCCATCGTCGGCGGCCTGGCAGTGATTGGTTTTGCCTGGTGGTGGATAAGGAAAAAGCGCGCCGGCAAGCTGGAAGACTAGGGGACTTCAGAGCCCATTTAATCCAGCAGCTTTTCGATCTCCGCCAGATTGAAGCGGCAAGCGCTGCCTGGCAGATCGAAAGGCTCCGCGGGAAGCGGTTCCAGTTTTCCGCCGCTATAGCGGAAATTTCGCCCGGACGGATCGAGAACCAGGATCGTTCGAATGCCCATTTGCTCATATTCGCCGAGCTTGATCATCATGCGCGAGAGCGAATCCTCCGGCGAGAGAATTTCAAAGACTGCAATAGGCGGATGGGTAATCACCTGCTCGATGGGAAGATTGCGATCAAGTATGGTCACATCAGAAACGCGAAAAGTTCCAGCGGAGACCTGAATGCGCAACTCCGCGGCAGCCCTGACATTCCACTCACGACGACGGCTCCGGAAAAATTCAAGAATCGCCGCTTGCCAGTTTGCATGGTTCCATTCGCCTATGGGTCTCTCCTCGATGATGCCACCCACGTATTCCTCATCCGGCTCGTAGGAGCTGTTCAGGTAGACCTCGACGGGCGTGTATGTTGCTTGCGCCGCTGCCGCCATGATTCACCTCCAACGAGAATTTGATACAAGTATCTTACCGCGAAATGAAAACGAAAGAACTTACTTCCCGGCCAGCGCCACCTGCGCCGGCGCCGCGCTCATCCGCCGCACCAGCACCGGAACTCCAAACGCCAGCCCAGCCACCAGCGCCGTCGACAGCAAATCATTGCGATAGAACGGCACACCCGCCGCCAGGCACATGCCCAGCCCGCCCAACGTGTGCGGATACGGATAAGCGAAGCCGCTCATCCAGGTCGCATAATTCGAAACCAGGAAAAACGAGGTCGGCCCCAGCAGCGCTGCCGCCGCCACCCGCACCACGGTCGTCCGCGCCCGCAACAGTATCTGCCCCAGCGCCATGGCCATTCCATACCACGCCCATGTAGCCGCATAGAGCTGCCAGGCAAAGGTGTAGTGGTAGCTGTAAACGTGGAGGAAGTAGTCGGTGGCCACGAGTGCCACAATCGGTATCAGCATCTCCCGCCACGGCCGCCGTGCGCCAAAGTACAGCAATGCTCCGCCCACGGCGGTAAAGTTCATCCACCCCGCATGGGGAAGCAAACGGCTCAACACGGCAACCAGCAACAGAAGATAAGCGGGCATGTAAACCTCGGATTTCGGATTTCCGGCCTCTCCCAAGGGGAAGAAGAGACATCGGCAGCGCAATCGACACTCATCTCATTCTCCGGGTCGCGCCCCGCCCGGTCAACCTGGAACCTTTACGCGATGAACAAATTTTTTCATTCGGAGCAATCCCGCTCTACCGCTGCTCCCGTCCGTTCATTGCCTCGCCCGCCTCGTCGCGCCCGTCCACGATATAAACCCAGCCGCTCAGGTGGTGCCGGCCAGGGGTTCTGCCGGCTCCTAAAAACGGATAATCAAAGCGCAGATCGTAAAACTCCACCGTCGTCCACGTCCGGTTGCGTAGTAACTTCGGAGGTTCCAGACCCGGCACAGGACCAGGAATGGGCTCTTGTCCCACGTCTTGCACCACCGCCCACGTGCCCCAGTCCAGGTAAACCTGTCCCAGCAGCGTGCCTTTGGCGGCCTCTGTGGCCGCGGTTGCCGGCGGCTTGTAAATCACATCCCGGCGCGGGTCGCTCTCGATCTCCCCGCTTAGCGTGTTGATCTCGGCCGTCTGATAATACTCCGCCGTCTCCAGAATCGCGTGCCAGCGGAAGAGATTGATGGGATATGGCTCCAGCGCCATCCGCTTCACCGCAGCCGTCGCGATCTGCGTGTTTTCAGCCATCGCCCGCGCCCTCCCCTGCTCCGCCCAGCGCCAGCCCCACAGCAAAACCATCCCCGTCAGCGCGAAGATCGCCCATCCCCGCCCACGAAATCGCACACGGCGCGCGCCAATCTCCTGGTCGGCAAGACCAAAGAGCCAGGGCATGACCAGAGCCAGAATCAGCAGAGCCCACAGTACCGGCTCGGCAATAAACACAAAACTCCCCGCATACCAGCGCGGATAGAAGGGAAAAAACGGCCGCAGCCCGTAGTTGTTCGTCCAGTCCAGCAGCAGGTGGCTCAACGCCGAAATCAATGCCGTCATATAAAGCCAGCCCCAGCGCAACGCCGGGGGCGCTTTTGCATTTTGGTTGTGCGGATTGGCCTTGCCGGAGCGCCGCGTTCGCCGCCAGCGATCGAAGAGCCACACCATTCCCACCACCGCCGCAGCCACCACCGGCACGGCAATAAACGTATGCGTGATGCCGCGGTGGTGCTTCAACCCCTCGACCGGCCCCGCCAGCCCCCACAATACGTCAATGTCCGCTGCCTCGGCGGCCAGCACTGCCGCCAGCGTGGCGTAAGCCGTCTTGCGGTTCAACCCCGCCCGCCCGATGCACGCTCCGGTCAGAAAATGAGTGATGGGTTCCATAGCTGTCTGCCAACCAT
>Ga0187873_1003612_pt1 | contig 11074 bp, 11 predicted proteins | sample June2016WEW_16_1_2_FD_133012 | JGI IMG/M metagenome (GOLD analysis project Ga0187873, IMG submission 133012) | Peatland microbial communities from SPRUCE experiment site at the Marcell Experimental Forest, Minnesota, USA - June2016WEW_16_100 | ecosystem: Environmental > Terrestrial > Soil >... | reverse complement strand
TTGATGAGGGCAGTTTGAAGCCAGAGGAGCGCCTACGGCTCGAACAGTTACGCCGCCGCGTAGTGGAAAGTAACAACATCGTCGATGTTATCGGCGAGTATGTCCAGCTAAAACCCAAAGGTCGCGAATTTATTGGCTTATGTCCCTTCCACAATTACCCAGACCCAACTTTGAATGTAAACCCCGAAAAGCAGATTTTCAAGTGCTTTGGTTGTGGAGCGGGTGGTGACGTTGTCGATTTCGTCAGTATGGTTAAAAAAATCACAGTTAAAGATGCTCTGCACTATTTAGCTGGGGAGAAGTGAATTATGCGAATTTTCAGGATTACCTATACCGATAAAAGCACGGGGGAAACAAGACGGTGTAACGTCTTTTACATCGGATTCAGGGATTTACAGGGCAAGAGCCGTTTAAACTTAGCGATGAGGAATTGGCCTTTTATGATGCCTTAGCGAATAACCAAAGCGCAAGAGATGTTTTGGGCGATGAAAAATTGAGGGACTTGGCAAGAGTTTTGGGCCAAAGGGTTAAATCCAATACCTCTATTGACTGGACAATAAAAGAAAGCGTTCGGTCAAAACTTAAAGTTATTGTAAAACGACTTCTTAGGCAATACGGCTATCCGCCGGATAAACAATTGCTTGCAACTGAAAACGTATTGAAGCAGGCTGAACTTCTTGCTGACGAATGGGCTGCGTTACGACCTCGTATTATAACCATTGCTTGGAGGCTCCGGTTTCATAGTTTATCCCAGGCAAAAGGGGAATTGGTAAAAACTTTCAAATTCGACGTTTTTTCTTAAAAAGTTCTTGTGTTTCGTAATAGTAAATGGATAATCAAGAGATTGTTTCGGATCGGTTTTAGATACACCACCCCAAAATCCGTTAAATGGCGGATAAATGTCCACACCCCTGGGCATAGGAAACTGTTGACGTGCGTGTGGGCACGGTGTGCAATTGAACGTTAGGTATGGTTTTTTTAAATTAAGGAGTGTGCAATGAAAATCAGTAGGTCAACGGGCTATGGATTACTGGCAGCCGGGTATATTGCCAAGAATGAGAAAGACGGAATTGTGCTTTCACAAACGATTTCAAAGGAATACAACATACCACTGGAATATCTGCTGAAGATATTACAGCAGTTAGTGAGAGCCAATCTTCTCCGCAGCAAGCGCGGCCCGCGCGGCGGCTTTGTTCTTGCGAAGGCGGCAAACAAAATCACGATGCTCGAAATCATCGAAGCGGTTGACGGCCCGATGATGAGCCAGCTAAATCTGGAAGAGCATTCCAAGAAGGGCAAGTTCAGCAGCAAGGCGGAAAAGGCATACGAGAACGGTCTCGAAGCGGCAAGGTCAGTATATCAGAGAGTTTCGTTGACCAGCTTGCTTTCGTAATGGCGGTTTGAAGACAGGAATATAAGCCGGCCGGAGAAGATATTTGCACGGGCGACCCTGAGCAGATGGCTTCTTCCGGCCGGTTAATTTTTTATGAGGGACAGGTAAAATGCACATCAAAGAATTTCAGGAGTTCATATCCGAGAAATATGAGATTATATCATCAAAACGCTTTCAATGTTCGGCGACAGAAGAATAAGCGATTACCCGTACTATAAAAAAACTCATCCGGTGCTAAGTTTTTGGGAAAGCTGATGTTACAAACAGCTTATTTTGCTGAAATTGGTCGGCTTCCCAGCAGTTATGCCGTATAATTCCTATTTTGGGAACGTCTTGGCGGGCTTCTGAAGTCATACAGGAGAACGACCTGATGGATAGGATAAACATTTTTACAGTACGCTATCCTACGAAAGGAGAACAATACAATGATTTTTAGATTGTTGGCCTGTCCGATTGGATTGCTATTAATGCTCTTGCCGGCATCAGCATTCGCCGAGGTCACCCCTTATCCTCCTTACCCAGGCGCAGTGCCGAGTGAGTCCTACAAAGTGACGGTGAACGGTCAGCCGGTGTTTGTGCATCGTTTTCTCACTTTCGATCAGTTCAACTGGATGGACTATGCCAGTTTCACCCTGACCGGAAAGGTCCACATTGAGATAATCCATTTCATCAGCGAGAGGAAAGTACTCACCTGCCACATTAGGCCGCTCGCCTATGGCATCAAGCCGCAAATCAACGGCAATACGGTCAGTTTTGACCTGGATCAGCCGCGTTATCTGGTCCTGTTTTTCAACGACGAGCCAATGTTCTACAGCACCGGATTGATGTTGTTTGCCGAACCGCCTGAAAAAAATCCTCCCAAGCTCGGCGACCCGAACGTTGTCAACATCCTGGACTACAAGGTGGACAGCACCGGCAAGATACTCGAAACAGTCAAAATCAATCAGGCCATCAGCGACGTCTCTGCCCGGCCCGGTGGCGGCGTGCTCTTTTTCCCACCGGGCATCTACTTGACAGGCACCTTGTTCGTGAAGAGCAACGTCCACCTTTATGTTGATGCCGGCGCTCTCATTCGCGGCTCGCCTAGGAATGCAGATTACACATCGCTGCCCACGTCGGCTGGGGAAAGACAGCTTCGAGCTTTCTTCATCTTCAACAACGTCGAAAACGCCGGCCTGATGGGACGAGGCACCATAGACATGCAGGGCTACCCGTGGTTGTGGCACGATTTCCAGCCCGATACTTTAGACACAAACGCCCGCTCGGAAGACGGGAAAGTCAACGACCCTCATGGCAACGGTGTCAGGGGCTATGTGGTCTATAACAGCCGCAACATTACCTTCCAGGATCTGGTGCTCCGCCGATGCGCCTATTGGACGGTGCACGTCATCGGCAGCGAGAATTTCACCTCGCGCAATATCAAAATTGTCAACCGCAAGCAGCAGTACCATGACGATGCTTACGACTTCAGCTCCAGCCGGCATATCCTGATAGAAAACGGGTTCGCAATGACCATGGACGACACGTGGGCTTTTTACGGCGGCAGAGGCACCGGGACAAATCCGCCCCAGAGCATTGAGGATTTCGTCGTAAAAGGATTTGTCAATTACTCCTATACCTCCTCTTTGGTCCTCGGGTACGGCGGTGCGCCACCCGTCAAGCACCTGCGTCTGGAGGATGCGCACTTCATTGCCAACCACAACAAGTTTGCTATCTGGATTCAATTGACGCCCGCGTATTTCACCGGACGCGGCTATTCCTCGGGCGCGCGCTTTAGCCCAAATGCCGCTTTGGACGATTTCCGATTCATCAATTGCTCGTTCGAAAATGACGGTGGGCACATTTACATTGACGGCGGCGACTTGCCCCTGACGAACTTTGTTTTCGAGAACTGCGTTTTTTACAAGACAACCAAACCAAGTTTGATTATTGGGAAAAACGTCGCTCCGGTTGTGTTCAAAAACGTCAAGATAGACGGCGCAGTGATCCGAAATGCCGAACAGTTGAAGCGGGCAGGTTTTGATCTCTTCGTCCCTGTCAAGTTTGAACCGTGGGGCGTACCATAAAAAAACTCATCTGATGCTACTATGAGGGCAGCCGTCAACGGTTATGATTTATTTTTTCTTTTTAATTCATAAGCACACTTTCTCCGTTGTCTGTGACAGTTCCGGCTCAGTCTGCTATTCGTGCTCTTAGCACAGGTTAACCATCCATATTTAACCATCGGGGCACTACCATCTAAGTTTCGTGCTCAAGGCACAAGCATCGGATCGTAGTCGCCCGGACGGATTCGAGCCATATATTGCCCGTCAGCAGCAGTTAAATCCCGGTACTGCTATTCAGCACAACCTCCTACACGGCACAGGAATAAGGTTTATTGTCACAGGCCATTTTCCACAGATGCACGGCGAGTTTTCTGGCCATAGCGGTGATGGCCTTGTTTTTGTGACCGGTATTATGAATGAGCCGGCAGAACGTATTGTAAGCATTGGGGTCTTTTCGTATCCACAGCCAGACGCCCTGGATGAGGGCACAGCGAAGTTGAGGTCTGCCCGTTTTAAGGATAGGGCCGTCCCGCAGCATCTGGCCTGATTGTCTGACGGAAGGAGCAAGCCCGACGTATTTGGCCAGTTGGGTTTTATCACTGAACCGCTTAGGATTGAAGATCTCCGCGGCGAACTGAGCGGCAATGACTGGTCCGACGCCCGGATGAGTAGTGAGCAGTTTACAGATTGTAGAGTGCGGTTTTTCACTGAATGCCTCTTTGATTCTTTGTTCGGTGAGTTTGCGTTGCTCGATAATGAAGGAAAGTTCATCGAGCAGTATATCGAGGCAGTATCGCAGTTGTTCCGAAAGACGGACTTTTTTAAGGTATTCGACGGCGGCTGCCGACCAGCGTGAAAGGCCTTGCGGCTGGTCGATTCCATGCTGAAGAAGGAATCCTTTTATCTGGAGTTTGACACGGGTTTGTTTTGCGACCAGTTGCTCCCGCAGACGAGTGAGTTGGCGCTGGGCTTCCTGATGTCTGGTGGGGATGGCGATATGTCTGAGCAGTCCCTTTGCAGCGTACTCGGCGAGTTTGCGGGCATCGAGAGAGTCGGTCTTTGAATCAGGTGCAGATTGTCGTGGTGTTTTTGAAGGCGCAACAACGTTTACAGGCAGGTTAACATTCTGCATTGCTCTGGCGAGGGAGTACCCTGTCGGGCCGGCTTCGTAAACAACCATACGCAGGGCAGGGCGAAGTCTGTTGAGCGTGTCGATTAGTTTTTCGCTGTCGGGCGGCATAACGAAATCAATGGCTGGTGCGTCATTGAGAAAAACTGCGACGTGGAGAGATTTTTTGTGTGCGTCGATGCCGACATACAAATCGTCAGCCGGGGTCAGGTGGATTGCGTTGAACCATTTCTGCTTTTTTGATACTGTTGTCATAGGTCATTCCTTTCAATAAGGTTAGATTTGTATATTGTGCAAAGCATAAATCATAACCGTTGAAAGGATGACCTTCATATTATCTAAGTTTATGAAACATCTGGCCTTATAAACCATTGATTTTATTTAAATTGGTCGGTCTTCCTTTGGTTCTTCGATATAATTCCTATGTTGGGAGCGTTTTGGTGGGCGTTTGAAGTCATACAGGAGGGCGGCCTGATGGATGGGACGAATATTTTTACAGTACGGCTTGACGAGAAGGGTATTAGACGGATAATCAAGAAGTCGTGGCAACTTCTTATACAGAAAGAAGCCGTCTGTGTTTGCTGTATTATACAGACTGTATAATCATTAATTGGATAAGAAAAGGAGAATCTAAAATGAGGTTTAAGCTATGTCTCTGTATAGTTGGTGTGCTCTTGAGTGTCTCAGGATGTTCTAAGGCTCCTAAAAGTAACCCTGCCGCTGAACAGGCTGCCATTGATGCAGCACAAAAGTGGCTAATTCTTGTTGATGGTGGACAGTACAGCGAGAGTTGGGAACAAGGTGCCGAGTATTTCAGGAATGCGATTTCCAAGGACAAATGGGAGCAAGCAATGAAAGCTGTCAGAGTTCCCTTAGGCCCACAGATGTCCAGAGTTGTCAAGTCCAAGCAATACACAACTTCCGTCCCTGGGGCACCAGATGGCCAATACGTGATAATCCAATTCACAACCTCGTTCAAGAACAAAGGGTCTGCGGCCGAAACCGTCACGCCAATGTTGGACAAGGACGGCAGTTGGAGAGTTTCTGGTTACTTCATCAAGTAGCTAAGTCGAAACGCAAAAAGAGTCGAGCATAGCTTAATTCTATTCCCGAACCCGCCACGCTCTTGCTGCTTGGCTTTGGAATATCAATGCTAAAGATTAGGAAAGAATTCTAAATAAGGGTTTTGTTGCGAGGGTATTTCGATGAACTATTATGTCTATGAGAACTGGCAAGCGAAAAATAAAGCGGTGGTGCACGTGGGACCGTGTGGTTACTGCAACGAGGGAGAGGGATGCCACAGAACCCTGCGCCTTGGCAAAAACGGGAAATGGAGTGGACCATTCAGAACACTCAAGGATGCTGAAGCTTATGCTACGAACACCCGTCGACCTGTTAAGATACACAGGTGTGTAAAGTTAGGGACGTGATGGCTGTCTATTAGACCAAGGGTGAAAAATGAAATTACAAGCTGCTCTCATTATAGTCTCTACTGTTTCGTTTATGGGCCTTGCAGATACAACTTGAAATCATTATCCCCGAACCAGCCACGCATTTGCTTCTCGGCCTCGGTGCGGTGGTGGCTCAGAAAAAGCAACGACTGAATCAAAAGGAGAGATGAAAATGACTATAAGGACAAGCAAAACGTTACTACATTGGAATTACTTCCTCGCACTTGAACAAGACCTTGCACATGTGGGACGATACGTTGAATTTGCGGAGAGCAACTTCAAAACGTACTCTATTGAGTTGGCCCACCTTCTTCTTGCAACTTGTTCCGAGGTTGATGTTGTGCTAAAAGGCTTGTGCAAGAAACTTCAGCCTGAGGCACGACTGAAGGACATTAATGATTATCAGCTCGTGGTCAATAGAAGCCTGCGGAACTTGGCCTCAGAGCATGTGTGGGTTGATAGACAAGGGCTTGACTTGTACCCATGGCAGCACTGGGATAAGGATGTGAACATGAGTCCTCTCACAAATCCTCATTGGTGGGGGTCATACAATGATGTGAAACACCAGCGGTCAGACTATTTCAAGCAAGCAAACCTGTCAAACGTACTGAATGCTATGGCTGGACTCTTGGTTGTGGTATATCACTATTACAAGAAGGAGTTCATGGAGGAAGATGATAAGTACAGCAATGACAAGGAGGTAACCAGTAGGCTGAGGCCATATGCAAAACTGCTGAGGCTCCAAGAAGGATATTACCGTGAATATGTGCGGTATGATTAGACGACACAAACACAGCTTGTTGCGTGTCATTTTAACTCACCCCCCTATCCCCCCAGCAAATTTTACTTTTATATTCAGGCTGTGTGCGTATTTCATGGCTTGTATAGGCTGTGACACCTCCTATTCGGTCTATTTGCGGTGATGTTGAGAAGGAAACGCAGTTAAGGCGGTCTATATAATCTTGTAGAACCACTGCCAGAAAGGTTTTTGGCTTGTAGAATCGACGAACCCGGCTCACAGAGTCTCTTTTTGAAAATCGACCTGTTTTAGTAAAACGAACCACTTACAACCTCATATTTACCAATACTTTAACGTCGGACGAATTTTTTTATGGTACGTGGTAATTCCACACATTGTCATGCTCAAAAGGCACTGTCCGGTCTTCAATTACTATAAAATCGCCGAACGCCAACGCAAGATTCACCAAGTTCGATTCCAACAAAACGCTCAGATAGAGTTTTTCGGTTGGACACCCATAAATAACTGGTACAAAAAATAGGAGAAGCGCAACGCAACAACAGGGATTCGGGGTAGCATTTAAAAATAGCATAAAACCTCCATAGTCGTTATTATCAGGTAAATATCAGATTAAAAGATTAAGTGGAAAATGGCATTAGCGACATTTTACTTTCAACTGCACCAGCCGTTCCGGCTGCATCCTGACAGAGACAAATTTCTTTGGGATGAGAACAACAGGGAAATATTTGAAAAGGTCTCAGAAAAAAATTATCTGCCTGCCACAAGAATGTTTACAGAGTTAATAGCAGATAACCACGGGTTCAAGATTACATTCAGTATGTCCGGAACATTCCTGGAACAGGCTCAAATGTATAAGCCTGAAGTAATCAGGTGTTTGCAGGAATTGTTTGATGCGGGCAAAGACAGAAACCAGGTTGAATTCCTCGAAGAAACATATTATCACTCCCTCGTCAGCTTATTTGACGACCCCGAAAGGCTGGAATTCAGAGACCAAGTTTCCCTCCACGGGACGAAAATGGAAGAGATTTTCGGGATAAGGCCCAGCTCTTTCAGAAATACCGAACTTATGTATAACAATGAGATTGCAGATGTCGTCGCAGATATGGGATTTAAGGCAATGCTGTGTGAGAAAAGAGATGATATGTATGGCTTAAGGGACGGGAAGCTCATATCTCCCAACGCAATATTTCGGGCAAAGGGGAGTAATTTAATTGTTATTCCCAGAAACAGGGAATTGAGCGATGATGTTGCATACAGATTCCCCCATACGCCGATTTCCGCGGAGCACTATGCGTGGAGCATTGCGCAAATTGATGGTGAGGCAGTTCTATTAGGGTATGACTATGAGCATATAGGAGAGCATATATGGGAGGATAAAGGTATATTTGAATTTTGGAAAGCTTTGCCTAAGGTGTTGGCAGAACACAGCAACGTAAAAGTAGTAAATCCCAGTGAGGTTGCCGAATTATTTAATAACGCCGACTGCCCAATTGCAGATATTCACGGTTTATCCACTTCTTCCTGGGCAGATGCCACAAGAGACACTTTTGGATGGTTAGGAAATAGAACACAGCAGGAGCTTTTCCCCCGCATTAAAAGCTTAGAGAAAAAAACCAAGGAGGCCGGTGGGGAGCTATTAACGAGATGGAGGCATTTGACAACCTCTGACCATATCTACTTTCTCCATGAGAGTACCGGTTCAGACCAGGCGGTGCATTCGTATTTTAGCCCTTATGGCTCAATAGGAGAAGCGGTCAGAATTATAACAGACAAAATATGGGGATTGGAAAAATCGACAGAGAACTTCGGCATACTAAAGAAAACTGAAAGAATCCCTGTTATAATAATAAGCCCCGAGACCGATAGATTGCCAACCGAAGGAATGGGAGATTTTGCAAAATATGTCTCAGGTAAGAGTGGTGGAATGGGGGAGGTGGTCGCTGCTTTATGCAGAGGTCTTTCCGAGAAGGGGATACTGACTTACGTTATCACGCTCAATCTAAAAAGAAAGTTTATGGGAAAATCCGGAATGAGCAAGGAGGAGTATATACAAAAAATATATCATGTGCCTCGTGATAATATCAAGACGATTGATTCCTCTTTATTCGAAAATTATATGAGCGCTTATGACGGGGATCCACGGGTAACAGCCGCAGAGTTTCAGGGGAAAATAAGGCATTCTCTGGTAAGAGAAATAATTTCAAAACACGAAGGAAGAGGAATTATTCATACACATGATTGGATGGCGGGTGGAATTATAACAGCATTCGCCAAATTGAGAAAGATTCCATTGCTGCACACAGTCCATAATACTCATACAGGTCACATACCCTTAAAGATGTTTTGCGGAGTGAATTTAGGCGAGCTTTGGAACGACATATACTTTTCGAATGACCACGGCAAGGAATGTGTGGATTGTCAGGCGACTGCCATAAAAAACGCAACCCTGGTTAACTATGTAGGTAAGAGATTTCTGGAGGAGACAACGCAGGACTATTTTCTTGACAGGCAATTCATTCCCTGGAGTGTAAGGCAGGAGACCAAAGCAAAGCTTCTATATGGCCAGGTATTAGCAATACCTAATGGAATTTCCCCTGCCATGTACCCAGAAAACCAGATTGAAAATCCTGATATTGACAAACCAGGCCTTGTTAAGAAATATGGAATAAATAATAATGTACTAGAGTCAAAAAAACTTAATTTAATCAAGTTTCAGAAGAAAACTGGCCTACAAGTTAATCCTGATGCGATCCTTTTGTATTGGCCGTCCAGATTGGACCAAATGCAAAAAGGGGTGGAGCTTCTTGAAGATATTGCCTTGAAATTTGTAATAGAACATCCGGATGTCCAGATAGCAATTGTTGGCAATCCTGTAGGAGATGATAAGACCCACGCAGAGGCACTCGGAAGAATTGCCTGCGCATCTGGCGGGAAAATCGTATACTGGCCCTTCGATAACGACCTTAGCATGTTGGGCTACGCGGCTGCAAGTGATGTTTTCGGGGCTTCACTGTATGAGCCTTTTGGGCAGATAGATTTGGTAGGAAACCTTTTTGGAGCAACAGCAACGAACCGCGATACCGGAGGCTTTCACGATAAGATTGTGCCTTTAAGGCTTAAGAAGTTAGGATCACCTAAAGATATTGGCAATGGTGTGCTTTTCAGGGATTATGACTCCAGCGGATTGTGGTGGGGATTGGAAACAACTGTACAGAACCACAGATATTTCAGAAAAAACCCTAAAGAATGGGAAAGACAGGCAAAAAGAATGATGAAAGAAACCAGGAATAAGTGGGACCTAAGCAATATGGTTACAGGGTATTTATCCGCCTATGAGAAAATCCTAGGATATCCCGTTCTTTAACAAAACTCATCCGACGCCAAGGTTTTAGTAAAGCCGACCTTACAAGCAGCTTATTTTGCTGAAATTGAACGACTTTTCAGCAGTTATGCAATATAGTTCATTTGTCGGAAACATCGTGGTGGGTTTTTGAAGTCATACAGGAGAGCGGCCTGATGGATGGGATGAATATTTTTACAGTATGGGGGCTTTTGAGGTCATACAGGAAGGTTGCCTGATGGATGGGTCGAATATTTTTACGGTACGGGGTGAGTGGAACGGTCGGGCGTGTTGTCCTATGTGTTAATATCGGCAAGAAGACGGCCAAGAACAGCATCCAATCGCTCGTCGAGGTCGTATGTGCCCCATGCAAGCTTTTCGCGAACTTCAAGAATTTTAACTATGCGAGCCGGCGGCAGCAAAGCAATCTTGCGCAGCATTGGAGGAGTTATTTGGGGTCGTATCCCGCTGCCAAAGGTCTCGGCCATTGTGCTCTCTGTGTTTTCGCCGCTAATAGTCGCAACATCCCTGCATTCAGTCAAAACCAGCATTGGGGGCCCCTTTGTGAGGCAGGCCAGGTTATCCCCCAGCCCGGAATTACCACTACCAAGAGTATTCATAAAACCACCTGCTCAACAATACGCTTCGCGACTTTCCATGCCGCGTTCATTTTCCGCCAGGATTGACAACACCGCTCTGTTGTTCCTTTGCCAAATCCCGGCTCATGCCCCATCCGAAGTTATTTCTGTCAAGTTGTCCGCCTGGTATTCTTAATCCGTTTTTGGCTCGCTTGTCCTATAATAACACAAGCTTATCAATCGTAAATCGGGGGAACACCTGTTTTTGCTGTGGGGTAAACGCCTGTTTTTTATGAGGGGGAAAACCCCTACACAACTATCCGGGAGGGGAGAAATCTGGAGGACTGGATAAGCAGTTAAAAGCGGCTGAGGCAATCC
>Ga0187873_1003605_pt1 | contig 11090 bp, 14 predicted proteins | sample June2016WEW_16_1_2_FD_133012 | JGI IMG/M metagenome (GOLD analysis project Ga0187873, IMG submission 133012) | Peatland microbial communities from SPRUCE experiment site at the Marcell Experimental Forest, Minnesota, USA - June2016WEW_16_100 | ecosystem: Environmental > Terrestrial > Soil >... | reverse complement strand
TCAAGTTCGACAACCTTCTCTTCCATCAGGTCGAGAGGGTCCGGCTTGATTTCCGGTTTAATTTTACCCTTTTTAGCAAGTTCCAGTTGTTCCTTGAGAGTCTTGTTTTCAGCTTCAGCCGCCGCCGCTTTCTCTTCAGCAGCCTTTTTCTCGTTGTTGATCTCGTTGAAGCGACCTTTGGGGATAAACCCTTTCCCTTCAAGTTCCTTTTCTTCAGCCGCCAATTTTTCGGCAGCGATCCGGTCAACTTCGGCTTTATCAGCCGCTTCTTTCTCAGCCGCCAGCCGTTCAGCTTCCGCCTTTTCCGCAGCCGCCTTATCTTCCGGCGCGAGTTTAGCCAGTTCCGCCAGGAAATCAGGTGAGAAATCTTCCGGGATGACTATACCGCCATCGTCACCTTCAGGTGTAAATGTGTCGCCCTTCTCTTCAGGCGTGGGATTCCATTCTTTTGTTACTGCCATGACCGCCTCCTATATTATGAAAGTTACTTCTCTTTTTTTGCCTCATCAACATGATGGAGTATCCCGGCTGTCTCTTCCAATCGCTCTTTTGCAAGGATACCAATGGCCTCCATCATCTTTGTGTCTTTCTTGATTATATAAGCACGTGACAAACATTCCATAGCCGATTTCACATCCCATCGGTCAAACCCGTTGATCTTCTGTTCTTCCATCGGAACTTTCATAACGATATTAGCTCCTTTCATGGTGTCGCTCCTGTCTCAATTCCTTTATCAATCCCCGCCGTAGATGAAGGAGGTAATGGTGGGAAATTCGGATGCGTATTTTGTGCTTCAGGTGTAGTCGGGACCGCTGTCAAATCTCCGGGTTTGCTGATTACTTCAGGAATTTGAGCATCCTTGAATCCACAAGATAACAGCAATTCATCAGCAATAGGTGCAGCCGTAGGCACTTGAGATAAAATTTGTGCTGCACTTACACTTCCGAAAATTGATTCTATGTAAGATTGTATTGCCTTTGCGTCAGTTGCATTTGCTTCCGACATCATCTTTTTAACTTTTGCTTTAATTAATTCCATATTCGCTTGAGCAGCGCCACCATCATCTTTCGGCTTACCCATCCGGTCAGCGAGATCATGTTTATTGTCGATATTGGAACGGCGCACCATTTCATCATCCGGTATGCCAACACCAAGCTCTTTCAAGGATTTCAGTTCGTTAAACTGGCTTTCCAGCCATGTCCGAGCAGTCGGTTTGGTTGTCACAACAACGTCATACTCACCAACGGTAATATCGTTCAGGATAGAACCGTCAGCCTGTACCTCATTGATAGTGAATTGTTCTTGTTTCTCCTTACCGTATTCGTCTATATCCGTTATAGTAAAGAGCCTTTCAGCACTCATGAAGTCTTGAGCAAGCTCGATGATCTTCCGGCCTACAAAACTACGGGTTGATTCAAGGTTATCCAACGGGTCAGCGAGAATTAACTTTGATTGAAACATTGCGCTTTGGGTTGAATCTCCGGGAACATGAGAACGCAACATGCTATCAGCATCCTGAATTCCTGTTGTGTCTTTAATTCCCTGTTTACCTATCTCTACAAGATATTTAAGCCCTTCAGGAAACTGGTTAGGAGTGATCTTCTGAGGTTCACCTATTGACTTATCGTATCCCATAACTAGGCCGCTCTTTGCCCCCTGGTTACGAAGTTCCTCTACAGTCATGCCCTTGAGAGTGCTTTTTTCTCCCTCATAAGGTATTTTCCATCCTGAATTTGCCGTGGTATTCATGATATGGATACCATTTGAAAGTGACTTATTGCGAAGCTCTTGAGGAGATATTGCATTATCAACCATCCCCAAAGTTGCCCCATAATCGAAAATATAGAAATATGGAACTATTGTTAAAGAACGATATGGCGACCATGTATCATGCAACATGCAATACCGGGTAGAAACGCGCCAGTAAACCCTTTTGGTATTCACTTTTGCGAGAATATACCCCATTTCTTGAGCTTTTTTCTCTGCCTCTTGTTGCTTAACATGCTCAGGGACTACCTGGAAGTCTTGATTCTTAGGATTGACATAGCATAAAGCCACATTCCACCGATAATATTGACGCTCAAGGACGCGAAGCCTCTTTTCGCCAGCTTCGGCCCGTTCATACATCATCCTAACGCCGCCGATACCAAAACCGTAACGAGTATCAAGCCAGTTCCTTTGATGAAACTCATCATTCATTGGATTATCGGAATACCAGCCATGTGTTAATTCGGCACGATGACGGGCCTCTGCACCATACATGCCTTCTATTTGATCGAGAGACAACCACGCCCAGTTGGTTACTTCGTTCCATTCGTTAGGATCGTATGATTCTGTGAATAAATCAGGTAGGACGGTAATGGGGTTTCGATTCTGGATTAGAATATCCCCTTGCAAATTCTCGTCAAACTTCATCCGAATATCGAAATATCCGCGCTGTTTGATAAGACCATCTTTCCAAAGAGTTTTTTCCTTCCGATGATACCCATTGTCGATTTGAACATGCAAAGCCAGTTGAGAAAGAATCTTTGCAACCGCCTCAGATGAAGCGCCCTTACGAGGTTTGAAAGTTATATCGGCGCGAGTAAATATTTGTTCACCTGTTGCAGTCTGAACAGCAGGAAGGATATGATTCTCTTCATGGCAACGACGGAAAAGGACTTTTTCAAAGTAGTCACGATCCGTATCCGTCCATTGTTGACCAGCACCGTAAAAATACCGGAAGTTGCGGTTAGCACGATCAACGTAGTCAATATGGCTGTTCTGAAGATAGAACACAAATCTTTGCCACTCGTCATCACAAGCCTGTACCTCATCTACAGGTGAAATATAATCCCCACGGTCATCAGTTTTGATTGTTGAACCTTCTTCTGCCATAAATTCCTTAAAACGCGAAAAGCCTGATTCAATTCCGATACATTGGAACTAAACCAGGCTTCTCAGTACCGCTTTCCAGCGGGTGAAAAGGTACTGATTAGATGATATTTATTTGGGCAAACTCTCCAAATTGGTTAATAGCTGCTTCATTGTAAGCCTTAGCAGCATCAACTTCTGACTTGAAAGCCCCTAACGGTAATTTAACGCACCCAGGACAGCCGGAAACTGTCTTTTCTCTCCGTCGAGATAGGGTGCTTTAACGATAACTATTTATTATTTCAACACTCCCTATGGTTTGATCTGGAGTAATCTCAATAATAAGACGCCCCTGCTTATTTGGCATAAGATTAATCTCTTTTAGGAGTTTTGCAAGCTTTTTTTTCCATTCAGGGTCAAGATCGTTATTTTTCATATGGCCGAATACCAAAATCCACAAGTATCGCACTTAAACAGCCTGAAGGCGTCAACTTCATAATCAGTAGGCATTTGATGCTGGAACGGATGTTTATTGTGCCAGCATGTCCCGGTTCGGTATGGCCTATCGCAAAATTCCCTAACTGTGACCATCAAATCTGCCATGCGATATTTCTACCCTTCATCTGCGAATTTGTCAACTATTTTGCCTGTGATGTTCATCTTGCCGGGAAAAACTATATACCCGTCATTGACATAACCGCAGATGGAACAGTGGAGGCCCGTTTCCCGAGCCACTAATGGATGACTATCTTTAGGGCAGAGATAAGGCTTTAGAAATTCAGTGTCAACGTGGAGAGCCTTAAATTGATGTTCATGAATTTTAGTTATTTGTTTACCGGTTAAAGGCGGTTTCATAATGCAATCCCTCTTTGTTTTATGGGTTTGTGTTTTTTGGCGCACTTGGATAGCAAACAGAGCATGTCGGTTTACAACAGGGATTCTCAGGTGAAAAATCCTTGAAGAAATGTTCAGTATCAAGTTGCTTTTGCTCAGTGTAGACAGGTTCTTTGCCAGTTTCAACTGCGCTGTCAAAAATGACTGCACCGAAGTTTACATCATCATGCCGATGTTCCATTGCTATCCCACAGCCGCAGAAATTATTAACCGCTTTGTTCACAAATTCCTTTGTGACTGTTGTTCCAGCAGGGACTTTGCAAATAGGTATAAAAACATCCAGTGATTCGCCCGGACGCCGTTCATCATCAGCCATAGGTTGTGGTTTGGGTTTCTCTGCCAGTGGAACATCAGTAGGCATCCGCACCCCTTTACCGATGCACTCAAGGGCAAATTCAAGGGCTTTGGCGTAAGCATACATGCTTTTAAGTGCATAGTTCATAAGTGTAGGTTCATCCGATGGATTTATTAAAATTGCTTCTATTGTTACATCCATAATATTCCCTGCATGACTTTTGTGTTCCATTTTACTCTCCTTTTATCCGCACATTGAGCTAGGGCCACCGCCCCGCATGTTTAAAAGCCGTTGTATCTCATCGTCAGGAGGAGGTTGTTGGCGTCTAGGCGTATTCACTGAAGCGTAAAGTATTGATTCCCCTAAGTCCGGTGATCTCCCAATCCTCTTGATAATATCCTCTTTTGCCTCAACCAGAATCCCTTTGCCGTCAAATTTGGTAGTTAATCCCCACTTTGCCGCGCACAATTCAGCCCTTACTTCATTCCCAGGAGGTAAAGCAACTTCGCTTCCGTAGGCCGGATCAAGCGCCTCTCTGAATTTCCAATATATCTCTGCCCGTTTATTGTAAAACCGGAGAATCCCGGAACGATCCGTACCACCACCTGAAGCCGTACCATTAATAGCTATGACGTAAATATCGTTGTTGTTTAAGTGGTCATAGGCGCTTGTCCCGCAGTTCACAATGTCGATATGAACAGGAGCAGCATCTTTCAGATTCAGGAATACAAGACCCGCAGCCGCATTGCCATCAGTGACGAATGATCCGGGATAGACAATAGGAACTCCATACCATGAACCATAACGAGGGCAGAGACAAGTCCTGTCTTTACCTCCCCTGGAAACGTCAACTCCCATACTGTCCATACGCTTCCCGCGATTGCCGTCAGGACGCCACCGATCTTGAGCGGCTTTCACCCATAAAGTTGGAAGGACTTGCCAAGGATCGTCACCTTTACCAGCAGTAAAATCACCTTTCAACATTTGAGAACGGAGCGGTTCAGGAAGTGCCTGGAGTGCCTGTTTATAACCGGTTTCCATAAGAAAAGGATTATCTTCCACACTCGACCTGATAAATGTTCTTGATGTAGGAACGATATATTCCCCACCTTCAGGACATTTCCGGTTATGGCATGGTTTATTGAAAGGACATTTCAGGTCATGAGGGCATTTATAATAAAACGGCCTACCATGTGGACGTTCATAATCTTTACCGTCCAACATGGCAAAGTATCTAAGTTCACCTTCTCTAGCCGGGTTTGGATGATCTTCATTCAACCACGGACCCCAATATTCAAGAACCCATTGACCTTGAGCATCCGTAGGAGGGTTTCCGCAAGCGACAACCCGGCATCGTTCACCTTTCCTTGTGGAACGAAGCCAGCCGCAGAGATAACGAAATTGAGATTCAGCAAAGTGTGTTATTTCATCGAAGCCTTTTAATGAATGAGCATGGCCTTGATGTTTGGCCTCATCTCCAATAGCATTACAGGCTCCAAATTCTATGAATCGGCCATCAGGACGCCGCCATGTAACAGGGTAACTCCTGTTCAGCCCTTCTTTATTGCCGACAATGGCAATCATTCTGTCAACTATATCTTCAAGTTCTGTCCCTACACGACGCATAATCAAAGAACGAAAATGAGAAGTTATTGAAAGGCCACAAAGTAAATCTGTTTTTCCACCACCGGCAGAGTTGCCCGTCACAAAAATAAATCCGTTATGCCTAGCCAGCCAGAATCCTGTCGGGACTTTGAAACAATACATCAAATCACCTGGAATACGACCTATGGAAATAGCGTCTCCACGCAATGTAACTGTAGATTTAACGCTTCCTTCATGGCTGATATGAACTTTGTAAAGTATAGAATGTTCGATCTTTTTTACTGGATATGTGCTTATAGTTGCCACTCTACTACAGGCATGTGCTGCATATTGAATAAAATCTGCATCAGTTTTTAATGTGGTATTAAAGCAAATATCACCGCCTTTTGTGCCTGATATGTTGCCATCCCAATAAGATATTTCGTCAAGAATAACAGATAATTGGTGTTGGTTAGCATCCCACCATCCATCATCAAAGTGTTTGATTGTTATAGTTGATTCAAACCCATATCTCACTTCACTAGGTCGTTTCGGATTGATATATTCATGCCATTTTATTCCAAGTGAAGTTAACAATTCAACTAAACGAATCTTTTTTCTATCTTTACGTAAAGTGACCCTACAATACGATCCGGGTTTATTTTTTCGTATAGTTAAATTACCATCAGCATAAATTGCAACTGCCAAACGGATTAATTTATCTGATAGCCATAATCCTGGAGTGGTAGGAATAAAATTTACAGGGACTTTGTAGCGTGATGGATTAGCTTCAATTTCACTTGCGCGTTTAACAATAAACTTATCACGATAGTCATACAATGGCATTCTATGATCTGGACTTAATACCATTGATAACCTTTTATGTCTAAATTGAACAAAATATAAGCAAGGTACAGATATATAGTTATCAGGATAGACTAAAATAATTTTGTTTGTTTTTTCATCCCATTGTGCAACTAAATCTGTTTTGTTGTAATCTGAAATTTTTTTCCATCCTGAAGTAGTAAGAAATTCTGTTTCTGCTGATACACAACCACCATAGAACAAAATATCAGCTTCACTATGGTAAGCCAGTGTTTGAGGCCCAGGAAGAGGATTCCAACATGATGCTGACATCTTTCCCATGAGAGCCATAATCTTCTGTGTCTCTTCAGGGTTTGCAACTTCAAGTATTTTTCTTAACTGGAAAGGATCAAATTCCATTAAATTTCCTCAACATCAAGCCCTAAAACTGACTTCATGAAATGAATCTTGATTCGGTACGCTCGATTTTTTCTAGTAGCTTTTGATTTCACATCTTCGATTATCACTTCCCCCGGATATGGATTGTCTTTTTTACAGTACACGAAGTCCGCCACATACCGCAAGGCTGGTTTTTTTCTTCCGTGAAGGTAGACGGCAGGAGCAAGTTCAAAAGTCTTCTGCAAAGTCAAATCTGATATTTTACCCCCTGATTCAAGTAACTTTAAATCTTGATACCGACGAGCTTCTTTCGATGAATCAAAAATAATTCCATCAACCTCCACTTTCTTATTACCATACTTCTGACGTTTTTGCACAGGTTCTTGCACAACAGAAACTTTCTTGATTTCTTTTTTTGCCGCTTTAAGAGCACACCCAACCGGGCAACTCCGACAAGTAGCATGGAGCGGGTCATAAACCCGCCCCAAGTCGCAGATTTTTGAATCGTGGAGACGCATGTTATTTCTCAAGCCATTTCAGGTATTTTTCTGCATCGTATACCACTTTATCAGGGTTGACAACATCAACCCCTCGATTTAGATCAACTGCAAAACTTAACGCAGTCAACCGCCGCCGTTGATCAACCGTTTCGATTGTACTCGATTTGTCCGGGTCATCCGGGTTTAAGTCATCAACCAGTTTGAACGTGCCGAGGCCGGGGAGATAAACCTTCTCGTTGCCCTGAATCTCATTGATGATGCAATCCAGAGCTTCCCCCGCCGCCTTTTTTGTGATACCCGCCTCTTCTGCCATTTTAGCGATTACGTCTGCTTTTGTCATGATTCATTCTCCTTTGGCTTGAATTCCCCGCAAAAATGCGTGGTTTGAGTTGGTGGAAAGTTAGAAACTAACTGGACCCCTTGAGGACTGCCGATCATTTGAGCTTGAGGTGGATACCTGCGACATGACCCTACCTTTTGGCCGACGATCATCTGTTGCTCAAGCATGAAGTGAAAACAATTCTCGCATTTGATAGTCTGTGACATGGGTTATCCTTTCTAAGAGTTATTTTCGTTAATCACTTCCTGAAGCCAACTGATACCAGCGTGTAAAATTCCCATCTGTGTATAGGCACATTCCATAGGGGATGTTCTGAACCAATATGTGCCGTTAGGGTTTTTAGCCAATATCATAATCTCGGTAAATTCCCTATCACCAGCTTCTTTTAAGGCATCGGCTACCGATTCTGATTTCTGAAATAATGGGATGACTTTGCTCATTTTTTCACCTTGAAGTGGTAAATACTACGGTTTTTAAAGATATTGCATGGTTTACACTCTAACCTAATACCCTTCCAATATATTTTACCGATTGAATCATTCATTTTTTTAATCGCCCTGAAAGTATCAACACAATTTTCACAAATAACTTTACCATCGACCCGTTTAAATCGTTCCATATCTTCACCAACAATTAATTTACGTTCACAAATTATACAGCATATCGGATCAGGCAATTTCTCTTTCATCTTCCTTTATCCTTACTAACTACCTTCTTATGTAATTCCCTCTTCTCGGAGAAGCCTTTATCCTTTACCTTACTATCTACATCCCTTATACATCCCTTACCTTCCGGGGGTGAACGCTAGGCGAATAATAGCAGACCTTTCGACTACCTTTCGACTACCTTTCGACTACCTTTCGACGAATTTTCATCCTCATGTGAAGGATATTTAACACTTGGTTTATCTATCTTTTGATGATTCCACCCTGTAACATGCCAATATTCTTTACCATTATTATTGTATGTAAAGATTAAACCTTCTCTGTGTAATTCATCTACACAGTTTTCAATTTCGTTAGGAGGTATATCATCACCAGGGAAGATTTGCATCTTGAGAGTTTTTGTACTAGCAGGATGGTTGCCATTATCATCACAGAAATTCCACATTCCAATGAATAGTAGGCGAGTGATCGGCGAACATTCGACGATTTGTTCAGAAGTCCAAAATTCAGGTTTAACTGTTCTGATCCTTGCCAAAATTACCCACCAGTCTTATCCATATTAAAATCAGAAAAGCCCCTTTGAGTGGTGACGCACTCTCCGGGGCTTTCCTTTTCGGCTGACGGGATAACCCGCCCAACCTAACCTGTGAATAACGCCGTCTGTCGTCACCCAGACAATCAAAGGCATATTCAGTTTTATTTTGTGCTTATCATGATAATTTCACTTTAATTATTGGAGCCGGTTGTAGGACTTGAACCCACGACAAACGATTTACAGGACCGTTGTTCTACCAACTGAACTAAACCGGCAGAGTTTTAAAAAGAGCCTAGGCTCCAGGAGGGACGACCTAGGCTTAAACCAAAAATAGCTTGTTTTGACAAGCCCGTGTGAAATGGATTATAGGCTAAAAAAGACGAATGTCAATCGTTTTTATAAAATTCTTCTACATCGTGAACTTGAGGGTGTCTAATATCCCAAATATCCTTTTGAAGTTGCTTGATAATCTCTGCCGAGGCCCGATGAACAACGTTGTAAAAACACATGCCAGAGGTCAAAACCTTCAAGTGATCCGCTATCTTTTCAGGAGTCCATTTATTTTTCATGGCCGCACCAAATCATTTCCGGGAAGGAAAGTCATAGAACGGCAAGTTACTTTAAAGGGGAAGAAGTTGAAAACGAAATCTGGTGATTTTTTTCAAAATAGGGAGGAACCGATAGATGTAGTGAGGGGGGCGGGAGGGGGGTGAGGGCATAGACAAAATCGCATATCTGTTAATCCATATATAATGGTAAATAGTATGACAGGGTAGAATACTTAGGTAATTACGATCACCACCAGGAGAGCGCGACCAAACAGGCCATGAAGTGAGGACGCTTGACAATGGGTTATACAGGAGAGGATGAATCAGACCTGGAATGCCACATGATAACCTACCGGATTCTACTAGCGTCCGATAATTCATCATTATGTAAAGTACGTTTTTGAATCATTCCAAGGATTTACTGGAAAGTGATAATTATGGTATGGTTATCATCTGGCATTTTATCTATATATGGTATGCCAGTCATGGCTTATGTTCGATAGCCGGTGGAGTTAACAACTCTATCCCGGCACGCCTTGCAATCCCATTTAAGAGCGCCGAGAGAGCAAGCGCAGTCTCCAGGGAAGCCGGATCATTCTGGACCACTTCCAGGGAGCCGTTCAACTCTATTTTGTCGCCGTATTTCCGGGGATTCAACTTACTTGCGAGCCATTTCCTAGCGTCAATCATGTTCCTAGCTTTGTTTGGATTGTCTTCACTGTCAGCTATATTAACTATCTGATGCGCGACGTAATCCGCCTGTCGGTCTTTCGCGAGTGCATACCATTCTGACAACGCGCCACCCTCACTCACCCATCTAACGACAGCCGAAGGCGCAGGAAAGTATGGTTTACTCTTGCATATATCCTCTAATGACATATCAGAATGCGCTATAATGTTACAGATCACAGCCATGCATCGTTTACGGTTATAGCGATTATTTCCTTTATTGCGTGACATGGTAACTACCTCTCAAGATATAGACATTTTAAAGGCATTATAACCCTATACATCCCCTATAGTCCCCTTTATACTATTATTGATCTTTTTAGATTGACAATTTATATAAGCCATATTACATTTACGTCACCAAGCAGCCAATAATTATTAACAAGGTGCTTTATGATTTACTTTGTCCAATCCGGTAAAGCTGGACCCATTAAAATCGGATACACAGCTAAAGATGATGTAAAAATAAGGATAAACACTTTACAAACAGGATGTATTGAACCCCTTAACTTACTCGGTGTTATGGCCGGCACCGAACTCCAAGAAAAAGCGTTGCATCAATTCTTTCATGCGTACCGGATAAGGGGTGAATGGTTCCAACCTCATCCTAAGTTACTTATGTATATCATGGGATTGATCTTAGGTAAATCAGAATCAGAAATGTATAATAGTTTCACACAGGTAAATGATATTTTCCAGACAAACAACTTTTCCGTAGATTCATATTTAATGCAAATTGATAAGGATATATTAGCTCAATCATTAGAAAATGCCAGATGGAACATAACCGAAGCAGCTAAACAGGTTGGCTTGACAGAAACCCACCGGCGCAAGCTACCTGGTTTTAACCCGAGTAGATAGCCGGGAATTTATGTGTTGATTATACTATTGTTAAACATTATAATATCAACATGGAATATCAAAGAGACGAACACCGAGTCCAT
>Ga0187873_1003603_pt1 | contig 11093 bp, 9 predicted proteins | sample June2016WEW_16_1_2_FD_133012 | JGI IMG/M metagenome (GOLD analysis project Ga0187873, IMG submission 133012) | Peatland microbial communities from SPRUCE experiment site at the Marcell Experimental Forest, Minnesota, USA - June2016WEW_16_100 | ecosystem: Environmental > Terrestrial > Soil >... | reverse complement strand
TTTCCGGATCATCTGCAATCAGGATATTGACTCCTTGAGTAATCGGAATACCCTCAGCACCAAGCGTTGTTGATACTATTGGGATGTTACATGCACCCGCTTCCATAATTTTAAATCGTGTGCCTGATTCAAATTTTAGCGGAACGACTGCAACATTTGCATGACAAAGATAGGGAAGAACTGAGGGTAATCGTCCAGTAATGGTAATTGATGGATCATTGATATCGTTTAATATTTTATCTGATCCATTCCCAATTATATAAAAATGAATATTCGGTATTTCCTTTTTTACGAGAGGAAATACTTTCTCGATAACCCATCGGGCAGCTTCTTCCATGGGGCTATTCGGCCAGAATGTCCCTGCAAGATATATAGAAGGTTTTTGAAAAGCCAAGGGTTTTTGGGGAATCTCTACATATTCTTTTAAATCGATCACATTCGAAAAAATATGGATTTGTTTCGGTGTTTTTGCGATTTTATGATAATATTCCGCATCGATTTCAGATACGGCAGTGGTGATATCAGCTAATTGTGTACCCCAACGTTCCTCCTCCTCTTTTTCTTTCCCTTCTTTCTCTATTCTTTGTTTATCGGTTTCATTTTGAGCATAGGGCAATCCACGTAGGATAAATCGCGACCAGACACTGTCTGTATCACAAACTACTTTATAATTTGAATTTTGTTTGAGATATTTCAATAAAGGATATGAGATATTTCCATATCCCAACCAGATGATATCCGGTTGGAGTGTATCAGCGAAACGAAGAAAATCTTTGTATTCGTCCGTTTTTTTACGAAATATTTCTTCCTTCAGCACCTTTCTGGCAGCAAAATTAGATATGATTTTTATCCGATTAAACTGACGATTTATCCATCCTGATGGATATGAACAATAAAAATTCAGGCAATATGACTGGTAATATACTATTTCTGATTGTGTTATCGGGGTTCTGCAATAAATAGTGAGTTCAGATATCTGGGATAGTGCTTTAATTGAATTTTCAATCCTTAAAAATGGACCGCCAACTGCAGGATGCTGTAATATGGGTGTTGTGAACAAAATTCTGGGTTTGGGTTTCATAGTGTTTGCCTATCCTTAAAATTTAATCGGGTTCATGAAAAATCTTCGCCCTCGGTTTATTTACGCTATAGAGGCTCTTATTAGTTTATCGGGCATTTACAGAGATATTTTCCGGTTCTTATTATTTCAGGTATCGCCGACTTGGATTATGGCAAAATTACCTTTTTCAAATTAATAATTTCTTGGTTTTTGGATAAGTCAATATCATTATTTTTTCTTGCGTTATTGACGGTATACTATCGGCAATATATTTTCTTACAGTCTTCCGGTTAAACCCGGTCTCCCAGCGATCTTACTGATATTTAGTCTCTCATTATATAGATCTCGTATTAAGATAATTCATCTTCTAATTCGTTGAATAATTGCCCTCGTTGTCTTTCTCCAGACATTCGTTAGTGATTTGCTGTAATTATTGAAAGGGTTTGAAATGTGCGATGATAAGGTATTTTAGTACACCATACTTAGTTTATAAACCATACATATGAAAAAAATATTAATTTTCCCTGAATTTGAAAAATTTGGCGGAACAAGAACCTATTTTAAAAATTTAGTTGACTATTATCATTCGGATAATTACCAGATCGTCACAGCGATCGATAAGGAGTATTGTGATCAGGATATTCTGGAATTTCTCACAAAAAACAATACTAAAATAATATTCCTATCGAGGAAATACAGAACCGGTATCTTTTCACGATTTCATTTGGGTATAATTGTGGACCTTTTTTTAGGAATTCCAATAATAATAAAGGAGAGACCCAACCTAGTTTTAATATCAACGGGTTCTCCGCCAGAATTTTTAGGGTTGATGTTATTATTTCCCTTAAAATTAATTTACATCCTGCATACCTATCCAATGTGTACCAAACCGAAGCTTTTTTACCGGCTGCTGTTATTGATCTCTTTGAATAAGAATAAAAGAATTTTAACGGTATCTGAATTTTCTAAAAACCAGATTGTAAAATGTTGGTTAGTTGATAAAAAACAAAAATTTGTAGATTATATTTATAATTTTAGTAATTTGGAGAATAATTCCGCTATTCCAAAAAACACTGGGAAAAATGATGTGAAGATGATCCTGACATTAGGTCACGTTACATGGTATAAAAACCCGGATATCTGGTATTCTGTAGCGGTAAAAACTATTGGAAGATATCCTGGAGAGTTAGAATTTCTTTGGGCAGGGGAAGGAGATTTGTTGGATGCATACCGCGAAAAAGTTAAAAAGGATAATATGCCACAAATCAAATTTGTAGGCTTCCAGAAAAATGTTACCGAATTATATAATCTGAGTACAATATATTTTCAGCCAAGTCGATTAGAAAATCATTCGATTGCTGTTACAGACGCAATGGCGATGGGTAAGTCATGTATGGTATCAAACGCAGGTGGACTTCCTGAGTCGGTAGTTGATGGAAAAACGGGTTATGTAGTTGATCCGGATAATATTGATGAAATGGTTTCAAAACTTCTCAATTTACTGGAAAATGAAAATTTGAGAGTTTGTATGGGTAAAGCAGGAAAAGAATACTATGAAAATACGTTTTCTTATAAAAGGTGGATACAGGAAATGAAGACACTTAATAAAAATTTATAGTGACCGTTGAGGCTGTTGTTTGACATTTTCGCCAACTCAAATAAATAATTGAGGTTATGGAACATGTTCATCTCAGTTCCATCTTATGGGTCAGGCTGAACAGCAATTTATGTTTTAATCACAACAACATTCTTAAACAGGATCGCACCCCTAGAAGAAGAAACGAGAATCCAATATAAAATATAATAACTATAAAATCCAGAAATTTATTAATGCGTACCTTATTCGAATCCGGTCGGATCAATGTCCATAGAATAAGGGCGAATCCAAGAAAAACGAGAGGGGAAAAGGATTTCATCCGATCTGATTCCCATCTCCCGGCGTTGATGCACGCATGCATGTCACTCCGGATAGCGATATTCAACTCGCGACGATAAGATGCCACATCATCGCCAAGTTCATCAATTATCCGGGAATATATTTTATAAAAATCAACATAACCTATGGGGGTCTTTTGAAGGAGTTGAAAGGATTCCGAATGATCCCCCTGCCGGTAAAAAAGAGTGGCATTTGCAACAAATGCAAAATCAAAACTTCGTGATATTTTGAGCCATTGATACAAATCTCCTGCATAGGGGTATTCACAGGAATACAGTCCCACAGAATCATAAACCTCCCGTTTCATCATGACAGAAGGACATATAATCATATTTCCGGTTTCTAAAATTTTTCTGAATCCATCTGGTGCCGAGTAAATAATATCATGATCAGAAACTGCAATCTTACTCTGCTCATTATCAGATAAATACCAGGCAGAACCAAACGTCATCATCACACCGGGATGAGATTCCATAAAATCAACGCACGTTTTCGTGAAATCGGAATCGATGTAATCATCGGAATGGAGGATGTGGATATATTTTCCTTTAGAAAGTTCTATACATCGGTTAAAATTTCCAAATATACCAAGATTCTTCTTATTTTGAAAAAACTTCAACCTTGGATCATGATAACCCACGATAACAGATTCAATGTTATCCTGAGATGCATTATCCACAACCAGAACTTCGATATTTGGATATGACTGAGAGAGTGCACTGTCTATCGCTTTGCCAACCATTCCCGCCCGGTTATAAGTGGGGATGCAGATTGAAACGAGTGGAAACTCAGCCATAGTTCATTCCAGAAGGTATAGCTTTTAATAACACATTGGTATTAAGGTGATCCGTATTGAATAATCACCGGTCTTTTTGGAAATAGTCCCTAAACCATACAACGGTCTTTTTTATGCCCTCATCAATTCCGGTTTGCGGCGACCAGTGAAGTACTGTTTGTGCTTTTTTAATATCTGCTGAATTGTACCAGACTTCGTTTGCCCTGTGTTCAACCGAACCCCAGGGAAGGTCAATGTCTGATCCAAGGATCCCCCGTATTTTTTCCACCACCGAACGTATGAAAACCGCCTCGCCCGTGCCGATATTAAAGATGGCATGATCCTCTTTGAAGGGGGACGATTTTAACACAGTCATGTAAGCATTGACAATGTCATCGATATAGACAAAATCCCATTCCTGTTTTCCAGTTGTCAGGTTAGGAGGGGTGTTTTTTAAAATGCTACCTATTACATACGGGATGAGCCGCCGTTCGTGGTCACCGGGCCCATACGGAGGAAACAGGCGAAGGGTAACACAAGGTAGATGAAAAGCATCAGCGTAATAGCTGCATGCCTCTTCTGCATAGAGTTTGGTGACCGCATACAGGCTCTGGGGTTTGATCACGTCCTCTTCTTTAATGCGCTGTTTCTTCTGTTCGTATACCTGGGTCGAACTGGTGTTGATGAATATCTTTACCGTGCCAGATTCTTTTGCTGCTTCTAATAGGTTTATTGTCCCTTTCACATTCGTATCTATCATCACGCCAATCTCATCAGCCTGGTGCATCACTGCATAATAAGTAACAAGATGGATGACGACATCCGGTTCAAAGGCAGAAAATGCTGTTTTGAGTTCTTCATAATTCCGGATATCCCCATGGAAGTAAGTGACCCCGTCGATTCTGCTGGTTTTTTGGGATTCTGATGCAGACCGCACCACTGCGCCAACAGAATAGCCTTCAGCAATCAACCGGTGCACAAGGTGCCTTCCGATAAAGCCTGTCGCACCGGTTACAAAGATCTTTTTTATCGTCAAGGGACGCATCACCCATTTTAACCATGTCTGATATCCCAGTTGTATCCGATTCGTTTGTCAAAGGGATCAAACCGCTTGATCTCATCCGGGTCATGGGGGATAGTTGCACAGTTTGCCACGATTGCTTTCTTGTTGCCAATCGCCTTGAACCCGTTAATAACATGGGGGGGGACGGTCACCAACACATAGTTGTCTTCGCCCATGAAGATTTCCTGAAGTTGTTTATAGGTAAGGGATTCCTGACGATCATCATAAAGTACAAGTTTTATGTTACCCGCGATCACAGCATAATTAAGTTCCATTTTCCTGTGCACATGCCAGGCTTTTATCGCGTTTGGAAAAATTACTGAAAAATAGATCTCACCAAACTGGCTGAAGTGGGGATCGGTACACTTCAGCATATGCCTGACCATACCACGATCATCCAGTATGGTCCTTAAGGGAATTATCTGTACTCCTTCGATCATCGTCAACTCTCCATATATTCAATAATTTGTTGTCTGGTAATGGAAACCGCGTTTCCACCGTCATTAACTGTTTTATACCATTGTGCAGTCTGCGCAACAGTTTTTTTAAAATTCCATCTGTAATGCCATCCCAGATCATAATGTGCTTTATCGCAGTTCAGGTGAAGAAGACCTGCTTCCTTGGGGTCATCATCTTTTTTGGTAATTTTAATAACTCCTGATCCCCAGACGGCTATTAATTCTTCGGCAAGGTCTTTTACCGTATGCATTTCCCCACTATCAGGACCAAAGTTATAGGAGCCTCCGAACGATTTTGGATTCTCATATAAGCGTGATGCGAGAAGAAGATATCCAGACAACGGTTCCAATACATGCTGCCAGGGTCTGATTGCATGGGGATTTCTCAACTGAATGGGTTCATTCTTCTGAAGAGCTCTGATGCAATCGGGTACTATCCGGTCAGCTGACCAGTCTCCTCCTCCAATAACATTTCCTGCCCGAACACTTGCAGCGCCAAATTGAGGCATATGCTCAAAAAATGAATCTTTGTATGCAGAGAATACCAGTTCTGCAGCTGCTTTTGAAGCGCTATAGGGATCTTTACCCCCTAGTTCATCATTCTCCCGGTATCCCCAGCACCATTCTTTGTTTTTATAACATTTGTCAGAGGTTATTGCTATGAGGACTTTTACTGAAGGGGTTACTCTTACCGCTTCAAAAACATTGACCGATCCGCCAATATTGGTGTCGAAGGTAAGTTTTGGATCAGTATAGGATCTTCTCACCAGTGGCTGGGCTGCAAGATGGAAAACAAATTCCGGTTTGGTCTTTTTCAGGAAATCCCAAACCTGATTGAAATCCCTGATGTCCCCGTCCTGGTGATGGATCAGTTGTTCGAGATCTAGTGCAGCGTAATGATCATAGTTTCTCTCAGGTGGCAGGGCAAATCCATATACTTTCGCACCGAGGTGATGGAGCCAATACGCCAGCCATGAGCCTTTAAAACCCGTATCTCCGGTTATTAACACCTTTTTATTTTTAAAATGCTCGTAAACGGTGTTCACCAGATCACCCAGGGGGCTTTCTTTTGTTCATAGAGTTGATTGAGCAGCTGGTATTCTCTTGAGGTATCCATCGGCTGCCAGAACCCATCATGCTTAAAGATCATCATCTCACCATCTTTTACAAGATTCCGGAGAGGTTCCTGCTCAAATAAGGTATCTTCCCTGTCGTTGATATAATCAAAAATCTCATTCCGGCAGACAAAAAAACCGCCCGATATTCTCCCTCCGGTTGTCTGAGGCTTTTCATTGAACTCTGTGACAAGACCTTTATCGTTGCACTGGAGTTCTCCGAACCGTCCCGGGGGCCTTACTCCGGTAACTGTAAGGATCTTTCCATGTGAATTATGATAGTTGAGCAATTTTTGTATATCAATATTGCCAACCCCATCCCCGTAGGTCAACATAAAATTTTCTTCGTCACAAAGATATTTTTTCACCCGTTTTATTCTTGCACCGGTCATGGCATTCAGTCCGGTTTCAGCCAGTGTGACATTCCAACTCTCAACTGTTTCAGCATTATGGTATTCAATGGGATTTTTCCCGCTGAGATCGATTGACATATCTGTTGTATGCGAACGGTAATTCATAAAAAAATCCCGTATACTGTCGCCCTTATAACCGAGGCATAACACAAACGTATCATGATCCCAACTGGCATAATATTTCATAATGTGCCAGATGATAGGATATCCCCCAATCGGGATCATCGGCTTTGCAATATTATCTGCAACATCGCGGATCCGGGTCCCAAACCCACCACATAAAATACATACCTTCATGACGGAATTTCCTTATTGATTATTTATACCCAATACAGATTAATTGTTTTTTCATCTGTTAATAACATAAGTTCCATTTTTTCTAAAAATATTTTGCATCTCTGGAGGCTCACTCTGGAATTTAAATCATGCATCCCCTGTCCTGCGCCAGGATCCCACTCCCAACACTCGCGCCTCTCAGTATTTTCAAGCATTTTTTCCTATCCCAGATTGCGTCGTAGCATGTCAGAACATGGCAGGTTTTTCATTTTCCGTAAAAAATGATAAAACCAATAATGCCATTTATCTCAGCTAGCTCATAAACATTTTTTTAATATGCAGATAAACACAATATCTCGTACGTCTATAGAGGAATTCCTAAATGTCAGTGTTCCAACAAAGAAATGTTACAATCCTCGATTGCACTCTACGAGATGGTGGATACTGTAATAACTGGCAATTTAATAAAAAAATTGCTCATGCACTTGTCAGTTCCCTCAATGCGTCAGGAGTTGACATTATCGAGATGGGGTACAAATCCCCCAGTACACACAGAGAAAAGAATTTTGAGGGACTTTTCCGTTTTTGCACAGAGAGTCAGCTACAGTTCCTGAAAAAGAATGATCGTGTCCAATATGCATTCATGATCGATGCCAAGGAATTTTTTAACAAGGATCATGTGGATGCAGATCTTTTAAAGGAGACGATTCCGTTATGTAGGGATTCACTTTTCGACTGGGTTCGTGTAGCTACATATGCCCAGAATTTTACTGGATGTAACGAGTTGATATCTGACTTACAAAAAATGGGATATAAGGTTACCCTGAATCTCATGGGCATATCTTTATTGAGCCATGAACAACTGACAGATGCATTACGACAATTTTCATCAGCTAAAATGGATGTCCTATATTTTTCTGACTCATTTGGAGACCTGACTTATGACGAAGTTCTTGAATGCATTTCCTTGATCAGGAATTATTTCCCATGCAAAATTGGAATTCACACCCATGACAATAATGGACTTGCATTTGCCAATACTCTCTGTGCCCTGAATGCAGGTGTTAATTTTATTGATTGTACGGTTATGGGGATGGGTCGTGGGGCAGGGAATCTCCGGACCGAACAGATACTCCTTTATCTTTATTTTAAAAAAGGTTACACGTATCTCAATCCATCAGAACTCCTTGATGTCATCAACACATACTTCACTCCATTAAAAGAAGAATATAAGTGGGGCTGGGATTACACCTACATGCTCAGTGCATTGCAGAACATTCATCCCACATACTGCATGAACCTGCGGTCAACCAATCAATATTCCATCGAACAAGTTAGTGCAATCCTGAATGGAATTGCAATAGACAATCGAAAAAAATATGATGAAAACGCGTTGCTTGAAGCGATTGATATCGTTGTGAATGAACCTCTTATGGATGAAAAAGCTTCTTTTGCGCTTCCCCTTTATGAACCTGAACCGTTTGATTCAGCCCTTGTTCTGGCGACCGGTCCTGGTGTAGAACAATACAGTGAAGAGATTATAGAATTTATCCGGCAACATCAGCCGCTTGTTATTGAATGTAACCCGAAAAATGAGTTATTTGAGTCTGTATCTGAGAAATACCTGATTGCCATCCTCAACTGGGTTCGGCTGAAAAAATGGCTTGATATGTCTCCCACATCCAAAACCCGCATTGTTACCGGACTTCCAGCACTTCCGGAAAAATATGCAGGCAATTCACAAATCTCATCATTGCCGTCTCATGTAGGGAAAAATGAGGTTGTGATTGAGAGAACCCGATGTACCCTCCCGGCATATGTTGTTGGAATGTTTTCTGTTATCCTTGCCCAGTTGTCATCCCCAAAAATAATATATCTCGCAGGTTTTGATGGCTACAATGATAACGCAAATCCCCGCCAAATAGAGATGAATATCTTTTGGAATAACCTTCCAAAGAAAGCAAAAATTCTCTCTATTACCCCTACCACATATCCACTTGAACTGGAACCCATTTACAAGTTTATTCGGTAAATTCTGGGAAAAATCATATTTTTTTGAAAATTATTTTTTACTGATACCGGTGACGGAATGTGTCCATCTCCATCAACTGTCTGACTTCGCTGAGATCATCATTGGTGTCCACGCTGATTTTTGCATTCTCAACGTGAACAGCTCGCATTCTCACTCCGTGTTCAAGCACGCGGAGGTATTCATTAAATTCAATACTTTCGAGAGGAGTGGGTTGCCATGAAGCATATTTTATTAAAAATTCCTTCCTGAACGGGACAATAAAACACATCTTTAGCATTTCATGAACAGGTGTTCTGGCATTACTTGGAATATCTGTTCTGGAACAGTAGAGAATATTATCTTCCAAATCTAGAACTGCTTTTATATCTGATGGACTGTTTTTTTTGCCATATCTGGTTACTCCAACAGATATTTGCAGGGACGGATCTTTAATAAGTGGTGTAACAATTGCATCAATGTGATCCGGGTCAACAAGCGGTTCATCACCCTGAATATTTACAACAATGTCACAATCAATATACTTGCATGCTTCTGCGAGACGATCGGATCCGGTTTTGTGGTGCCGCCCGGTCATCAATACCTTGCCCCCGTGCGCTTCTACCGTCTTCCGAATCTTTTCACTGTCAGTGACAACATAGAGATCGTCCAGCTTTTTTGCATAGCAGGCTCTTTTATAGGTATGAACGACCATTGGAAGACCGCAGATGTCTACAAGTGCCTTTTCCGGCAACCGGCTTGACTCTAACCGTGTTGGGATCATACCAATGACTTTCATAGTATATCCTAACGTCTGATTGTTTCGATTACTTTACAGAATTCTAAATACTGTTCCTCAAATGCATGGTAGATAATTGTACAGTCTGGAAGCAAGGTGATGAACTGCATGCCAATAGAACACATCCATGTCAAGTCAGCAGCATTTTTGGCAACATAGCCTCCTGCTGCAACTCCACGATTTTTAATCTTTGTTATGCTTGCTTCAAGATATGCCCGGACTTCCGGATGATCTACCTGACCAGGATAACCAAGTGCCTGCGATAGATCATATGCTCCAATATAGATAATATCAATTTTTTCGTGGATTTTATTAATTGAGAGGATATCATCCAGGTTCTCTATTCCTTCCTTTCCTTCAAGAATGAGGCAGACAATGGTTTTTTCATTTTGGATTGAACAATGCTTCTCAATATTGTGTCGGGAAAAACCACCAGCACGGGTGTAGGGAGAGAAACCCCTAGATCCAATGGGGTAATATTTTGCAGATGCAATAGCCGCTTCAGCATCTGCCTTTGATTGAATATGAGGGATAAGAACACCTTCAGCACCAAGATCAAGAGCATGAAGGATACACGATTCATCGTTTTTTGCTACCCGAATAAGGGGTGAACACCCTTCGTTTTCAGCAGCCCGAACCATATCGGCTATCCTTTCAAATGTGTGGGATCCATGTTCCATATCGAGAATCATAAAATTAAGACCGGTCTTTGCAATAACATCGGTTACATCGGTTGAAGGGATCACACACCACGGTCCTGCGACTATCTCCCCATCTTTTAACTGTTGTTTTAAGGTTTTTTTGGCTTTTTTCATGGATATCACAATGAATTATACGTATTCCGCATTATTTGTAGGTGATGATAATCGTTTCGCATTACTGTCGTTTTTCAGGTATGACTTTTATCTGCGCAACACTTCCAATAACAAAGGGAGTGATTTTTTCCAGAGTTTCCTGTGATGTCTGTCCTGTCAGAACTCCCACCGTACCTGTAAGCCCGGCACAAATCCCCATTTCGACATCTGTGATTGCATCCCCCACCATCAGCGTCTGTGATTTTTCGACCCCGATTTTATCAAGAATATAATAGACCATCTCCGGATCTGGTTTTGGTTCTGTAACGCAGTCTGCGCCAACAATAAGATCAATGTTTTTATCAAATCCCATGGCTTTCATCGCTAGTTCGGCAC
>Ga0187873_1003602_pt1 | contig 11094 bp, 9 predicted proteins | sample June2016WEW_16_1_2_FD_133012 | JGI IMG/M metagenome (GOLD analysis project Ga0187873, IMG submission 133012) | Peatland microbial communities from SPRUCE experiment site at the Marcell Experimental Forest, Minnesota, USA - June2016WEW_16_100 | ecosystem: Environmental > Terrestrial > Soil >... | reverse complement strand
GCAGTCCTCCCCCAAGAACTCCCCGCCACCCACCAAGGCAAGCGTCGCTTCTTTTCCGTCCGCAGAAGTGACAGTTACTCTCAGGCGACCCTTCTGCACGTAAAAAATCGCGTCGGAAGCGTCGCCTTGCGCGTAGGCTGTCTCATTCTTCTTCAGATTGAGAACCTGCCTGCCCAACCCGGCTCTCGACAGAAAGGTCTCGGGATCGAAAACGGTATCGCCATTTCTTGGTTGCGGCTTGGGCGTCCGACGCGGTGAAAGCTTTGCAATTTTGCCTGCGGCTGATTTTGCGGATCGCACTGAATTAGCCGATGGAATCGGTTTGGCGGGACGGCCTTGGCTGCGGATTGGAATGGAGTTGGCGCTCATTTCATACCTCCGAAGGGGCAGCGCCTTTACACCTCGACTTTAGAACCCGGAGGCGCTGAAACAGAATGGGATTCCCGTGGTTAGGATGACCCGGCCATAACCACGGGCACCGATTACTTCTCCCTGTTGCATTAGATATCACATGCCAATCTTGATGGTCTGTTGGGCATCGCACGCACGCAGAAGATTATTGTTGGTTCGGCCCATTTCGAGACCTCCTTTGAAGCAGCGGAATCGCTTAGGCGGGGTCACGTTTCCTGCGTCGCGATGCTTCTGCGGAACAGCGGTAAAGCCAATGTAGGACACCCTACAAAAGCGTTGGGGAGGGCACTGTATAATTTTCCGAGTGGAGCGAATAAGTAGGGTTTCTGTTTCGCATGCCACGACTAGCTCACTCCTGCATCTGGGATGGTTTTCGGTTCTGGTTTATGGCACGCAAAAACCTCCAAGTCGTGCGGTCCGGCGAGCGGACGAATGCCGACGGGAAACCAGCCAGCAACCTAATCCTTTTATCGATCTCCGAGAACGACTACAGCTCGCTTCGTCCTCACCTCGAATACGTCAGCTTGCCAAACCATCTAGTCCTCCACGAGGCGGGTGGAAAGCTAGAGTTTGCGTATTTCCCGAATCGAGGTTTGATTTCTCTTGTAGTCGTAATGAAAGACGGAAAAACAGCCGAAGCTGGCATCGTTGGAAACGAGGGCTTTACAGGAACGCTGGCGGCCGTTGGCCTGAGCGGGGGCCCGCTTCGAGCAGTGGTACAAATCACGGGGGATGGGTTTCGGGTAGCGGTCGGAGCTTTGCAACACGCTTTGGAATTCGCTCCACACCTGCAATTGATTTTGAGCCGCTATGCCGCAATTCGGGGTATGCAGGTTGCACAAACCGCCGCGTGTAATCGGCTGCACGATATTGAGCAGCGCCTTGCGCGGTGGTTGCTAATGACTCAGGATAGAGTGGATTCAGGGTTGCTGCCGATCACTCATGATTTTCTCGCAACGATGCTAGGGACAGATAGGCCCACCGTGAGCTTGGCAGCTGGTGTTTTACAGAGGAAGAAGCTCATCGAGTACACCCGTGGTGCAGTGAAGATCGTGAACCGCAAGAAACTTGAAGACTCTGCCTGCGAGTGCTACGAGGTTATCCAACGGTACAATGGCAAGCTAGGCTTGAAATAAGTCCGGAAGTGAAAACTCGTCCTGCGCTTAATTGCCGATTCGAAAACAGTCCAGTGAATGAGTTCATGCGCAGCGGCTATTTCTCTCGGCTCAAGCGGCGGCGGATTATTCGACCGATATGGAAGGCTGGTTGGAATTACCACTTTTCCAGTGGAGCAGGGGCAGAACCTCAATTTTGCCATCCTATGCCGGGAGATGATCGCCGCGTTTACTCCAGCGACACCGGATTATGGTGACACAGCGCAGCCTGAATCGCCACCAGCGGCGAGTTCGGCAGCGGGAAACCTCATTTCGGCCATGGGGGGGGTGCTCCTTTTACGACTACCGCCCCGCCCCGTTGCACAATTCTGAAAAGTGAGTCAGCCGGATAAATCGCACGGACTATTCCAGCGGCCTATCCGAGAAATTCCTGTCGGCGGATGGGACGCGGAACTGCTGAGGAGTGCCAGCACGCAGGTCATGATCCGAGTCGGAGCTGGCACTTGCGTGTGATCGACCGCCGTGCTCGTCAGAGCAAGTGAGTCCGCTACGGGTGGTCTTGAGCGTACCGACAGGCTTGCCATCGTTACATTCCAGCACCTCACCATATCGGGAAAGTGGCTTTCGATAGAAATCCAGAACCTTCGCTGATGAGTCGTTGGTCATGTATTTGGCAACCATCAGCCTGAAGTGGGAGCTAAATCCCATATCGAATGCTGCGTCGTTGTCCGGCTCTTTATAAACGGACGCGCCAGGATAACTAGGCAGGCGGATGTCTCCCGCTGTGGCATGGTCATTGGCATGGAGTGAGAGATCGAAGCCAGCATTCTGCGCGAAGGATGAAATAGCAGCACTAAGCAGAGTGACCATGAATAATGCGCCGGTGGCGCGAGATGCAACAATCTGGCGGAGACGTAGTGCCATACAATCATCCCTTTCCGATGCAGGTTTCGATTATGGTACGGTAGGGATCGGACTCAAGTTCCACAAGATAAGAAGATAATCCTGCATAGTTCTTCATCCCGCCAGGCATGACCGCACTTCACCAGCGCCTACCGCCAACGGCGATGGTGCTCTCCAGCTTGATGGCGCGGTGACCACGTCGTTGTCAACACACCTCCATTCCGGGTAGTGGGGCAGTTTGAAATCGAGATGTTCAAAATTGACCAGACTTCATCCTCTGCTGGATGGAGAATATCGGGATGAAATCCGGTCCTTTGGTTGAAGCACAGGCTTTGACAGTGCGGTGCCCTACGTGTGGTGCTGCCCCCAAAATGCGGTGCGAGTATGTTATTGGCGGCGTCCGTCGCCAATCCCACTTGGAGCGCAGACTGATCGCATCAGACAAAGTTGTCGCGAATGGGGATAAATCGCGCTAGCATTCCACAGAAAAGCAAAACCCCTCTGCCAGGAAGAGTTTGCGGCACAAACTGTGGGCCTGACCCTAACCACCCTTTGCGATTCACCGTCTTCCCTAAACAGGCTGGCAAAAAGCGATTGGCGGTTTGCGAAGCACATAGGTCAAGACGATAATTCTTTCAGATTGTCGTGCTGGAAGCGGGTGTATGGGTCTTTGCTCGTGTTTGAATCAAAATAAGGAGATTCCGAATGAAGTGGGTTAGCAGGCTTTCGATGCGAGCAGCGGTTCCGTTTGCAGCGTTTTGTCTCTGGGCTCTCATAGGCGTAGCGCACGCTGGAGACAAGGCTCAATTAAGCGGTAGCTGGAACTTCAACCCGGACCAAAGTGACGATGCCCAGCAAAAGATGCAACAGGCAAGGCAGAGTAGCCAAACGAGAAGCGGCGGTAGCTACCCGGGCGGAGGTGGTGGGTACCCCGGAGGCAGCTATCCGGGAGGCGGCGGCGGCTACCCGGGCGGAGGTGGCTATCCTGGAGGGGGAGGGATGGGGCGTGGTGGAATGGGCGGCGGCGGGGGCCGTGGCGGCATGGGGAATCCGGGCGGAGGCGTCAGCAATCAGGAATGGGAGCAATTAGCCACAAATCCCAAATACCTCAACATCACTCAGCATGACGATCAGATCTTGATCACTGATTCCGACCACACTACCACCCTTTATCCCGACGGCAAGAAGCACAAAGCCACGGATGAGAATGGAAACAAGATCTCAACCAAGACCGAGTGGCAAGGTGACGAACTGATCGCCGAGACGAGGACGGGGTCAGGTAAACTCACAGACACCTACAGGGTCAGCTCTGACGGCAAGCAGCTCATCGTGATTTCACGCTACGAAAATTCGTCGCTGTCGGGGCCGTTGAGCATCAGGCGTGTGTACGACTTGGGGAACGAAACTCGTTAGCGGGAGAAATGCCCCGGCCTTTCCTCCCTGTGGATGTTATGGGCGGTTTAGGGTCCCCGGTTCAGGTATAAGGAGCCCCGATGGGCTCCTGTTCTTCAGCTCTCAAGCGCCGTGTGCTCGTGAGGCTCTGGGTTTGAAATTGATCTGCTACTCTGTGGCGTGGTCGAAATAACCGAAAAGCTTTCGATACACCAACGCTGGGAGGGCGTGTGGATACCCGTTCGTCAACCTCGATGTCACGCGGGACGCGTTTCAGATCCGGCGGCGGTCCTTGATCTTTCTGTCCCACAAAAATTCTCATCCCCGCTTCCGACACTCGCCCTTCGATTCGGCAATGGGAACAGGAGCCGGTTCTGCTTGCCCTGGTGGTTGCGCTCCTCGTGGTAATGGGCCACATATTGCTGCAGGGCTCGGCGCAGCGGCCTCTCCCCGAACAAGACGAGCTTCGACAGGCATTCCTGTTTCACCGATCTCACCCAGCGTTCGGCATAGGCGTTCAAATTCGGACTCCTGGCTGGTAGCTGCATTGTTTTCACCCTTCCAGCCTCGATCTGTTGACGGAACGACGGGCAGAACTTTGCTGTCCCGATCATGCAGTAGATATCGGCCGTTGGCCAGAAACCCCCACTTTGGCATGGTCACGTTGCGCCCCATCTGTTCCATCCACTGCTGGTCCGATGAGGCGTGATTCCGGCCACACAAACCCTCCGACTCTCCAACTGGATAAGGAACAATACGTAGTAGGTAACCAACCCTTTGAGCGTAAGCACTTCCACCGTAAAGAAATCTGTTCCCACCAGAACATCCATATGAGCGCGGATGAAGTCTTTCCAGCTGGTCGTGTGTTTCCGTTTGGGGGCAGGAGGGACTCCGTAGCGACGCAGGATGTTGCCCACCGTCTGGTCCGATAGCCGCTGGCCAAGATTGGCCAAGGCACCCACGATGCGATCATAGCCCCAGGGGGGTTCTCCTTCGCCATCTGCACCACCAAACGCTCCGTCTCCTCCTCGACTCTCGGCCGTCCGGCGGAACCACGGAATCTGGACCCGTCGAACTTGTTGGCGACCAGCTTGCGATACCAACCCAGAATGGTATCCGGCTTGGCCGTGGCCGCTATTTCCTCCAGCGCCTTACGCCCTAGGCTGTGAGCGATCTCGGCGAGCGTGGCCTTGTCAGCTTTCCGAAAGCAGCAGCCGGCCCTTGATCTGGGCTTTCAGGATACGGTTCTCCGCAGCCAGATATTCGTTCCTCACCAGCAGTTCTTGATCGACGGTGCCAGTGATGTAGGCCAGCATGCGAGCCCAAACCATTTCGTTCCTCTTGGTTGATCGAGCTAAGGGAAAGCTGGATTGTGGGCCTTATCGAGACGGTGGGGAAGGCAATCCGAAGAGGCTAGTCGAGGCTGTAAGCCTCGCCTTTCCAAACCGGTCGAATTTCTTGACCATACGGGAAGGCATTGGACGGGATTGCGACCCTCCGGGCCGATTCGAAAGCCAAAACAGCCAGTTACGACACAAACTACGACACAACGCAGACTTCAGAGGCAGATGACCACGACGTAAGTTACAGAAAAGATTGGTCGGGGAGAGAGGATTTGAACCTCCGACCCCCTGGTCCCGAACCAGATTTAGGACGTTATGGAAATCTGTTGAAATTCATGGTTCGTAATTTATTGATATTGAACCTGTTGCACGCTCCTTGTTGAAAATTGTTGATTCGCGTTGAACGTGGAGGCTCTGACCGTCACAAAATCGTCTACAGCGAAAATTTGGCGAATGAACAGCGAAGCAAGTATTTCTTGGGGAGAATCTGCTTCGGCAGCCGCCTTCTGCTGCTCGCTGACGGCTCGGTCGCGATCATCCGAGGTCGCCACGTCTGAGCAATCGATCACTCAGCAACCGTATCTCCAGCCAGGATCCTTCGCCCACTGTTGGAAGCATGATGACGCCGGATCGAGTGCTATCGGCAACGTCGTGGCGGGACGTTGGCCGTCGATAAGGTGGCTTTGATTCATCCATGTTCCCGGCCACGCTATTGTGATTTGCCTCTCGATGTCATTCTTGCCAGCCGAGGGGATACGTGGAGGAGTCGCAATCACGGGCTCCGGACCGAACACGGCTGCTGAAACGCGTTGACCGTCGCTCCACCCGCTCATCACCACCCAGTTCTGCCCGAGCTTCGCCGCTGCCATGGGCGCGAAGGGCGTGTCGGTAGGATATGGCTGGTTGAAAAGCTTGGGATCCTCCTGCATGGTGACGCCGTATGGTGCGCCCATCGGAGCTGCGAGCAAATCGGCCCGCGACGCGCTCAGGGTGCCGAAGACTTCCGGCACCGATAGCTCCTCGCCCAGGGTCAGACCAATCCTTCCGATGGGGGTTGGAACCACTACCCAATCGCTGCCTTCCTTGGCCCACTGCGTCTGATTCGGCGGCAGGTGGGTCGCACGATAGCGCGCGAGAATCGTTCCCTCTGGTCCCGCCAGCGCAACCGTGTGATAAACATTCGCGCCGTCACGTTCCGGATAGCTTCCGACAACATAGCCTCCGCCGGCCTTGGCGGCCTCGCACAAACGCTGCTCCGCCGTTCCTCCGCGGGACTCAGCTGCAGCCGCGTACGTGGCGCTCCCGGCATCGACTCCAACGGAGAACAATTCCGGCAGCACGAGCAACCCGTCGCGCGGCGGCTGTGGAAGCACAGCGGGCGGCTTGCCTGACGTTGGCCACGAAATGGCCTTGACCAGGATATCTTTGGGGCTGGTCGTTGCGTTCGGGTCGGTCGGCGCACGATGCAACGCAAGCAGGCCGTACATCTCGGGTCGGCGTCGCGCCAGTACCGCTTCGCGCACAGGTGAGGCCTGGGAAGGCGTGATTTCAGCGACAACCATGCCGTGCGCGCCTGGCGATAACACCTCGGGCTTTACCACCGGCGCCTGAGCGACTTTATTGCCCGATGGATCCCAGATACTCGATCCGCCGTTGTAGTAGAGAGTCTGGCCAGTTAAAGGGTTCTTCTCGATACCGTCACGTGTCGCGGCGACAAGCCAGACGCCATTGAACGCAGCTATATGCTGCACGGTCGCGACTGTTGAGTGGTCTCCTTTTGCCTGGGCGGCCGGCGTACCCGGAGTGACGCGATCGGAGCTGCTCAGCCATGCGACGACGTCAACATCGTGCAGTGCTGCAAGTCGCGGATACTGCCAATAGGTATCGTCGTAGCAGATCAGCATGGTCAGTCGGCCCAGTTCGGTGTCGAAAACCGGAAAGCCGCCGTCGCCGGGAGTGACCCATGCCTGGTCTTGAGAGTTCAGGCCGTGCTTACGATACTTGCCGATATATCCGCTGGGACCGATTAGCGCGGCGGTGTTGTAGCCCAAGCCAGTAACCGGATCGAGTTCAGCGATGCCGACCGCAACGTACATGTGGCGCCGCTTGGTCACTTTTGACAGCGCATCCGTGGTCTTGCCGGGGACCGTGTCGAGGTACGGGCGCACCATCGCAAAACTGTCGAAGATATAGCCGATTGTCGCCTGCTCGGGAAGTACTGCAAGCTTCACGCCTTGTGCGCCGGCCGCATCCACTGCGGCCGTGATGCGGGCGATGTTGCCATCCAGATCTCCCCAGGCCGGATCGTACACAATGGCGGCAGCCTTGTACGACTTCAGCGGTTCGTCCGCAGCACAAGCTCGCGGAGACAGCGCCATCACCGTTACCACAGCCGCAAGGAATGCGGCGCCTAACCTGATACATCCAACCATGTCTACCTCTCATGTGGCCAAGTGAACACTGCCACCCTTCGATGTGACCTCGACCCACTATTTGGTTAGAAAGACGTCTTTGCGCGGGAACTTCTCGAACAACGACGCATCTTGACCAAAGTTGGTGGCAAGGATATTGGTCGGGTTTCCAGCGATCCATTGAGACAGATCAATGGTCTGGTAGTGACCGTTGTTCAAGACGATGAGGATTCGAGCCTTTTCACTCCCGACATTTTCAATGGAATGACCAAAGCCTTGGGGGATGTACCCGACATCTCCCTGGCCGAGCTTTTCTTCGCGCCAGCGCCCCTGCGAGCCGAACAGCGTCACGTTGAATTCACCACTCAGGATGTATTGCCACTCAGCGGCATTCGGGTGCCAGTGCAATTCGCGAAGGGCGCCCACCTCCATCTCCAGCACGACGCCGGTCATTGTCGTGGAGATAGGGAACTGCGAGCCGTCCACTCGCCACTCGAGGCCGCCAGTGAAGACTTCGTAGGGCTTCTGGGAAAGAAGACTGTACTTGTGGGTGAGCGGCGGTTTCTTCCAACCCTGCAGCGGCGGAGCGGCTATTGGCGGCGGAATCTTTCCTTTCGCGAAGTAAACCTCTTTCTTCGGGAAACTGTCGAAGGTTGAGGGGGGAAGGCCGAAGTTCTTTGCGAGCAGAGCCTTCGGCGCGTGGCCGATCCAATCCGAAATGCTGAAGGTACCGAACTCAGAAAAGTAGCCGTTGTCGAAGACGAGAATAAAGTGGCAAGGTTGATCGCCGAGGGTCTCGATGACGTGCCCGTGCCCGCGCGGGAAATACCAGATATCGCCCGGCTCGAAATCGTTGGTCTCGGCGCAGCCCTGAGGATCGATAACCGTGGTGCGCACCCGACCCTCGGTGACAAAGGCCCACTCCGCCGCCGTGGCGTGCCAGTGAAGCTCTCGCATGACGCCCGGCTCCATGCGCATCGAGACGCCGGCGATCCCCTTCGATATCGGCAACTGTTCCACCGTGGCTTCTTTGCCGTAGCTGCCCTCCAGCACACGTCCCTGCGAGTTTTCCAACTCGAACTTGAAGGTTGGAAGCTCCTTCCCGGAAGTCACGGGATCTGGAAGGTTGTTCTGGAAGCTGTTGTGACCACCTTCGGAACTGATGGGAAACGACTGTGAAAACACGAAACCTCCTGTCTGGCGCGGGACGGATAACGCCTTCAGTTGTTTTGGAATTGCAAAAAGCAGTGCCAGTAATTTACTTGCGAACACGCTGCTAGCGCAAATGAAAAACTCCGTTTTCGGACGAGCGTTAGACAACAACGCGGTTGGGGCGGTCGGAAGCGGCGAAGTTCTGAGGAGTATCTGGTAGAGATTCTGGTTTTTCAATCACAGCGCTGTGGTCGATTTTGTGGATGGGCTTGCACGCATTTATCGAGGGAGAAATCATTGTTTATGCGGATCCCAGAAGTAGAGCACCTGGGCCAGAACCAGGTCAGCCGGTTTTGAGCTTTCGCCAATGCCGTAAGTAGTTAGAAATAATTGGTCGGGGAGAGAGGATTTGAACCTCCGACCCTCTGGTCCCGAACCAGATTCCAGTCCTTGGTGAAAGCTGGTGAAATTGAGCAACTCGAAGTGGTTTGTGATGTGTAGCTTGGCGTCGCCCTGTTGAAAGCTAGCAAAATTTGGTGATCTTTGGAGGCAAGACCATCACAAAATCGTCTACAGTTCATGGCGCGAACAAATAGCGAAGTCAGAACGCCTAAAGAATCTCCCGCGCGCTGCGCTATACTCGGCCTTATCTGCGGGCACGCCAAGGAGGGTCGATGTCAGACGATCCGACCGTCTTAACTGGGCCACAAAATCCTCAGGGTTCTGGAACGCCCAACGCCGGCGGGGCCGCAGCTGCTGTCAAGAGCGCACTCGCTCTACCGACCCGCATTGGCCGCTACCGGATTGTTCGCCTGCTGGGCACAGGAGGGATGGGTGCTGTTTATGAGGCTGAGCAGGACCATCCTCGGCGCAACATTGCGTTGAAGGTCATCAGGAGCTCCTGGGCTAGTCCCCAACTTCTGCGCCGTTTCGAACAGGAATCGCAGACTCTGGGCCGTCTCCACCACCCTGGTATCGCGCAAATCTACGAAGCCGGAACGGCCGACACTCCATTCGGTCCTGAACCTTACTTTGCCATGGAGATCATCCACGGCAAGTCGTTGATGGAATACGCCAACGCAGCGAACCTCGACACGCGGCAGCGATTGACGCTGATGATCGAGATCTGCGATGCAGTGCAGCACGCGCATCAGCGAGGCATCGTTCATCGCGACCTGAAGCCCGGCAACATCCTGGTCGACGAGAGCGGCCAGCCCAAAATCCTGGATTTCGGCTTGGCCCGGGTCATGGACAGCGATACGGAGCAGATGACGCGCGAGACCGACATGGGCCAACTGCTGGGCACATTGCCCTACATGAGTCCCGAGCAGGTCGCAGCCGATCCTATGGCGATCGACACGCGCACCGATGTCTATGCGCTGGGCGTAATTCTCTATGAACTGCTCTCGAACAAGCTGCCCTACACCCTGTCCCAACATTTGCCCGAAGCGGTGCAGACCATTCAGCAGGTCGATCCCACTCCCCTGAGTTCCGTGAGCCGGGCGTATCGAGGCGATATCGAGACCATCGTCGGCAAGGCACTGGAGAAGGACAAGGCGCGACGTTACGGTTCCGCGTCCGACCTAGCGGCGGACATTCGGCGTTATCTCGGCGACCAGCCCATTACGGCGCGCCCGCCCAGCACCACATATCAACTCCGGAAGTTCGCCCGGCGCAACCGGGCAGTGGTGATCGGTGTGGCGGCGGTGTTTGTGGTGCTGATCACGGGTGTGGTGGCCAGCACCTGGGAAGCGGTGAAGGCGCGTCGCGCGGCGGCCCAAGCCAGGCAGCAGTCAGCGATTGCCCAGGCGGTGAACGATTTTCTGCAGAACGATCTGCTGGGGCAGGCCAGCGCCTACAAGCAGTCGAAGCCCGACCCGGACATCAAGGTGAGGACGGTGCTGGATCGGGCGGCCCAGCGCATCGAGGGCAAATTCGACAAGCAGCCGGAGGTGGAGGCGGCGATTCGCAACACCATCGGGACGACGTACACAGACCTCGGGCTATACCCGGAGGCGGCAAAGCAGCTCGAGGCGGCACTGGATCTGCGCCGGCGCGTGTTAGGTCGCGAGCATCCCGAAACCTTGCGTTCCATGAACGATCTGGCCCTTGTCTATATGTACGAGGGCAGCAGGTACCCGCAGGCCGAAGCGCTCGCGGGCCAGACCTTGGAGATCCGGCGCCGCGTGTTGGGCCCCGAACATCCCGAGACGCTACTTTCCATGAGCAAACTGGCCATCGTCTACGCGACCGAGGGCAAGTACGCGCAGGCCGAGGCGCTCCACAGTCAGACACTGGAAATCCAGCGCCGCGTGTTGGGTCCCGAGCATCCCGATACGTTGGGCTCCATGCACAATCTGGCCAGCG
>Ga0187873_1003598_pt1 | contig 11102 bp, 9 predicted proteins | sample June2016WEW_16_1_2_FD_133012 | JGI IMG/M metagenome (GOLD analysis project Ga0187873, IMG submission 133012) | Peatland microbial communities from SPRUCE experiment site at the Marcell Experimental Forest, Minnesota, USA - June2016WEW_16_100 | ecosystem: Environmental > Terrestrial > Soil >... | reverse complement strand
GAAACCAACATGGGAGCACTCGGCTGCATCATGGCCTATGGCACCGAGGAGCAGTGTAAAACGGTCGCGCACCGCATTCTGGCCGAAGGTGACAAGCCGGCCATCGGCATGACCGAGCCGGAGGCGGGAACCGCACTCACCGATCTCACGACCAGGGCCGACAAGCGGGGCAACTGCTTCGCCATCAATGGCAAGAAACACTGGATTACCGGCGGCGGCATCTCGCAGACAAACCTGATTTTTGCCCGTTTTTTTGAGGACGGGAAAGAGCTGGGGATCGGCGGCATACTGGTCGACAAGGGAACGCCCGGTTTCACTTTCGGCAAAGTGGAAAAGGCAATGGGACTGCGCGGCATCCCCGAAGCCGAACTTATTTTTGAAAATTGCTCTGTTCCCAAGGAGAACGTCGTGGTGATGGGCGACGGCACCGAGGGCATCAAGAAGCTGATGTTCGGCTACAACGGCCAGCGGGTAGGCGCCAGCGCTGTGGCTCTGGGCATTGCGAGGGGTGCGCACGACCTGGCTGTGCAGTACATGCAGAAGCGTAAGGCCTTCGGCAAAACGCTGTCTGAGTTCCAGGGGTTGCAATGGGAAATGGCGCAGGCGGAGGTGAAACTCAACTGCGCATATCTGCTGATCTGCCAAGCCGCGTGCAATGCTCGTCCTTTGCGCAACAACGTTCGCATGCCGCTGATGAACGAAGCGTCGATGGCGAAGGCCTATACGGGGAACATTGCCATCGAGGTGGTGAGCGACAGCTTGCAGATGTTTGGCGCAGCCGGCTACGCGGAAGATTGTCCGCTGGAGCGCATGTACCGCGATGTCCGCATGTTCAAGATCGGCGGCGGAACCACCGAAGCGCAGTTGAACATGCTGGCGCGGCACGTCTTTAACCGCAAATTTGACTTGAGGAAGTAGCGCCCCGACGACGGCCCGCACTCAGCCCATCACGAGCGGATCGGCAGGGTGAAGTGGAACACGGAACCGCGGCCAATCTGGCTGGTGACGCCGACCGTGCCGCCGTGCAATTCAACGATCGCTTTTACGATGGCGAGTCCCATTCCGGTGCCCTGAATCGAGACTCGTTGGTTGCGCCCGCGATAAAACTTTTCGAAGATCATCGTCTGTTCGATATCGTCGACGCCGGATCCATGGTCGGCGACGCTGACGACGAGTTCCGAACGTCGCAGTTCAGCCGTGATGTGAATGGGCGTTCCGGGCGGCGAATATTTGCCGGCGTTGTCCAGCAACTGTTGAAGAACCTCGGCGATGCGGTCCAAGTCCATCGGTACGGGCGGAAGGCCGTCCGGGATTGTGACCTCAACCGGATGGTGCAAAAGCGCTGGTTTGGATTCTTCGAGCGCCGTCTCCACGGCCTCGCGGATTTGGTACGGCCGTACCCGAAGTTCGATTTTGTGGGCGTCCAGTTGGGCCACTTCCGTCGCCTCGCCGACCAGACGATTCAGCCTATCGCTTTCTTCGTTGATCACGTTCAGCAACTCCGTGCGCTGCGACCGGTCCAAATCGACCCCGGAGAGCAAGGTCTCGGCCGACGCCTTGATCGACGTCAGGGGTGTGCGGAACTCGTGTGTCACCGCATCCAGCAGCACGGAACGCAGCCGGTCGCTTTCGCGCGCCGCCTCGGCTTTGCTCAGCTTCTCCATGGTGGCTGCCCGTTCGATGGCAGTTGCAATCAAGCTGCCGACCGCCTCCAGGGTCTCCCGCGACGGAATGCTTCCGGTCAGTCCGAGGGTTCCCACGGAGCGCACTCCCATCCGCAAGGGCATGTAGCAGACGAAGTGTTCCGGGTCCAGGATCGGCTCTCCGCGTCCCGCCACCGCCTTGAGTTGCTCGGCCGGCAGCGACGACTGAGCCACAAGGTCGGAATAGTAGGCGTCGGGCTTGCCCTCAAGGAAGAGCGCACAGCCGGAGGCCGCGAAGGATTCCACGATGTATCGCGGAACCACGTTGAGCAGTTCCCGAACGTTTTCCGTGAGCAGCAACTGCTGGCTGAAGGCGTATAGGCGCTCGACTTCGTGGCGGCGCTGATTGGCTTCCAGGGCTTGGCGCCGGGCCCGCTCCGAAAGCTGACTGGCGAGCACGGCGGTGACCAGAAAGGTGAACAGAGCGACCCAGTTTTGAGGATCGGCGATGGTAAATTTAAGAATCGGGGGGAGAAAAAAGTAGTTGTATGCCAGCGTTGCTACCACCGACATGTAGATTGCGCAGGTCAATCCCCATGCCGCCGCGACGGCCAGAATCGCCAGCAGAAACGTAAATCCAACGGTCGTTTGATTTACGTGCAGCAGCTTGAAGCAAACCACGACGATCAGGAAGTCGATCGCCGTGGCGATTACGAACTGTAGTATCCGACGCGCCACTTTTCCCACGCGGGCGATTGTAATCTATTCGACAATTGCCAAGCTATTGAGAATAATACCAAGCATGCGTAAGACCCCCGAACAATGGCTGGAGGAGGCCGCTCCACAAAAGCAGCAGGGAATCTTCAAGGTCTTCCTGGGCTATGCGCCCGGCGTTGGCAAGACGTACAGCATGTTGAGCGAGGGCATACGCCGCGCCAGCCGCAGCGAAGAGGTTGTCATCGGGTACGTGGAGACCCACGGCCGAAAGGCGATTGCGGAACTGTCGTCCAAGCTCGAAACGGTGCCACGGCGCCAGATAGAGTACAAAGGCACGTTATTCGAGGAAATGGACACCGAGGCCATCCTCGCACGCAAGCCGCAGATTGCGCTGGTGGACGAGTTGGCGCATACCAACATCGAGGGAAGCAAGCACAAGAAGCGCTACGAAGATGTAATGGAGCTGCTCGACGCCAAGATCGACGTACTGTCGACGATGAACGTGCAGCACATCGAGAGCGTGGCGCCGCTGGTCCAAAGCATTACGGGAATCCAGATCCGCGAGACCGTGCCGGATTGGGTGATGCAGCGAGTCACGGAAATCGTGCTGCAGGATTTGACGCCCGAAGCTCTGCAAACGCGCATGCGCCGGGGCGACATCTACCCGCTGGAACGGGCGGAAAGAGCCTTGGGGCATTTTTTCCGTCCGGGCAATTTGAATGCCCTGCGTGAGTTGGCGCTGCAGCAGGTTGCCCGCGCCGTGGACCGGAACCTGGAATCGTACCTGGAGAAGGAAGAGCCAGGACGGGCGCTGGAGGTTCGTGAGCGAATCGCAGTGTGCATCAGCTCCAATCCCTCGGCGCAATATCTGATCGCCCGCGCCGCTCGCATGGCCAACCGCATCGATGCCGAGCTTGCGGTCATCTACGTCGATATTGGCGCCGATGATACGCCCGACCGTCAACGCACTTTGAATCAGAATCTGCGCTTCGCCGAAAACCTGAGTGCGCAGATTCTTCGCGCCAAGGGAAAACATGTGGCTGAAGAGGTGGCCAAGCTGGTTCGAGAAAAGCACATCACCCAGGTTGTGTTCGGACGTTCGGCACAGACGAACTGGCGCAGATACCTGTATCTTTCCGCCATTCACAAGTTCCTGCGGGATGCTCCGCCGGTGGACGTTCACATCGTTACCCAAGAGGTGAAATAGACGCCGATGGCAACCGTGGCAGAGAGACGCAACATTCTGGTCGTCGATGACGAGCCGCAGATTACGCGCGTGCTCAAGACTACGCTTTCCAGCCAGGGATACGCGATCCGCACCGCGAGCGACGGGGACGAGGCGCTGCAAGTAATGAAGGAGTGGATGCCGGACCTGTTGATTACGGATCTTCGCATGCCGCACATGAACGGGCTGGAGCTTTGCCGGCATGTGCGGGCGAAGTCGCCGCTGCCAATCATCGTGTTGTCCGTCAAGGGCGAAGAGAAGATCAAGGTGGATGCGCTCGATGCCGGCGCCGATGACTATGTGACCAAGCCTTTCAGTGTGAATGAACTGCTGGCTCGAGTGCGAGCGGCGCTGCGGCGCGTTGCCACCGGGCAACAGCCGGCGTCGGAGGTTATCGAACTCGGAAGCTTCCGCATCGATCCGCAATTGCGCAGCGTTCAGGTAGGGGGCAGGGAAGTGCACCTTACACCCAAGGAATTTGAGCTTCTCGTTTACCTGGCGCGCCATTCCGGCAAGGTGATAACTCATCGTGTGCTGCTTGCGGCCATATGGGGAGAAAACAGTGTCGAGCAGCCCGAGTATCTTCGCGTCTTCGTGGGGCACCTGCGCAAGAAACTGGAGCCCGAAGAGCACGCGCCGCGCTACATCCTGACCGAACCGTGGGTCGGCTATCGTTTCGACCCCGGCGAGTGAAAGCCGCAACGTGGACAAGGCTGAGATGGAAGCGCGGCTGCTGAAAAAACTGTTCTCCGAGGGTGTCATCCTGAGCGAAGCCGGGGTCCCCGGCGACGGCCGCTTTTGCCGTTGCTGGGGTGGGGGAGCGAAGGATCTGCTGTTTGCGCGTGCTGAAAGCAAAGCAGATCCTTCGGTCGCGCAAAATCGGCGCAACCTCAGGATGACACTGGTATGAGTTTTTCAGAAGCGCGCTAGAATCTTCGTCATGTCCAGGACCGACCAGGTCGGCGACGTACAGCGCAGGATGCTGCGCTCGGTCGCGATTCTGGAGCTGGCAAAGGGCCTGCTGGTAGTACTCGTTGGCTTGGGCCTTCTCTCGCTATCGCACCGCGGCCTCGATTTCGCAGGCATCGCCGGGAGCCTCCTCGGGGTGCTGCATCTCAACCCAGAGCGGCATGTGTCCAAGGTGTTTCTCAAAGCCGCCGCGCAGCTTGGCGACACCAATCTCGCAATCGTGGCCGTCGGCGCAGGGGTGTATTCCGCCATGCGCTTCGTCGAATCGTACGGCCTCTGGAAACAGCGGGTTTGGGCCGAGTGGCTGGCGCTGGTTTCCGGAGCCTCTTACCTGCCGCTGGAGATTTATGAGCTGAGCCGCAGGGCCACTGCCGCGAAATGGGCGTTGTTTCTGCTGAACCTGGTAGTCGTGCTCTACATGGCGTTTCTGCGGGTGCAGGACAGGCAGCCTCACGGCCGGGCCAGGCGGCGTGCCGGTGGGATCTGAAGAGGTAGGCTAGGGTCTGTCGCGGGAATTCGCGTAACAATTCTTGGCTGAAGGGCGATGGCTTTACGTGCTCTGGCCAGCTCGCCTGTATTGGCCTGCGCCGACAGCGGGCATGACGGTGCTCCATATGCCGATCGCGGGCCGGGCCGTGGTGAACACCATCAGCGCAGCCTTGTTGAGAATAACCAAGGTTGATCCCTTAATTTCCACGATCTTTTGTTTCTTCAGCTCAGCGAGCAACCGTGTCACCGTCTCACGCGAAGTTCCGATCATTTGCGCCATCTCCTCTTGCGTGAGCATTTCCACGCGCGGAGACTGTCTATTCGCTTCGCCGTTGAGAGTACTCAACTTCAGGAGCAGCTTGGCCAGCCGGTCTCCCACCGAGCGCGACAGCGCGAGCAAGCGGATCTCGCGAATGGCGGAATTGTATTTATCGCTCAACTTCTCGGCCAAACGATATCCAATTTCGTTGTGCTCGCGCAGCAGACGTAGAAGATCTTCGCGCCTGACAAAATTGGTCTGACAGGGATCAATCGCCTCGGCCGTCCATTCGTGAAGCTTTCCGCTGGTTGCAGCGCTTAGCCCGATTACTTCGCCTGCTTCGGCGATCCTGCGGATCAGTATTTTGCCCCCTATCGAACAGAGCGACAGCTTCACGCGTCCTTTGCACAGGATAAAAACACCGCGTGATGCTTGACCCTCCGCGAACAGCACGGAACCTCTGGGGAAAGTGGTGGTGCACTTGATCGACTCTAATGCCTGTAGCGCAGCCTGAGGCAGTTGGCAAAAGCCATCCATCGCCTTTGACTTGCAAGTGAGGCAGCTTTCAATCAGATCCGATCCAAGCATTGCGACCATCGCGACCCCCGTGAAAGGTAGCGTCACACATGAATGATCGTTACATATAGTAAGACTGTCACAATGTCGTGTGACATGCGGACCAGCCGGTTCAGCCTGCTTTCGCCCGTGACACGGTTGGACGCCCCAGGCGCTGAAATCGCGAACCCGGCGTGCTGGTCGCATTTCGTGTTAACCCAGGCTCGGGAAACTCTGTTTCCGGCGAGAGCGGGGGTGTCCCGAAGCGGCTGGGGTAACCCTTTTCGTCAAACTTGTCTAACTCGTTGTGGCAAAAGAAGTAATACGCACAAGCGCCCAATCGCCGTTCCGGCGGTATTCCGCCATTGGCTAATACCCGGAATTCTTTCCGTCAGCCGCAATTCTGATTTTTTTACTTGCCTTATCGACTCATTAGGATATTTAATTAAATTAGCAAATGCGGTGACAACCCACACCATGAGGGGAGGCAAGGTCCAATGTCGTGGGAGATCGAGTATTCGCGGAAGCTGAAAACGGCGGCAGAGGCACTGAAAGTTATTGAATCCGGAATGCGCGTCTGGGCGCATGCGAATAGCGGATGTCCGGCGGCTCTGATGAGCGCGTTGACCGATCGCGCCCCCGACGTACGCAATGTGGAAATCTGCCACCTGCTCTCGTTCACCGACCTGCCGACCGCCGAGCCTCAGTATGCCGCGAGTTTCCGGCACAAGTCGTTCTTCCTCGGTTCCAATGTGCGTACCGCCGTGGCTGAGGGCCGCGCCGACTACGTCCCGATACACTTGCACGAGGTGGAGCGCCTGTTGGAGTCAGGCAAGTTTCCCATTGACGTGGCGGTGATCCAGGTTACCCCGCCCGATCGCCACGGCTTTGTCAGTCTGGGCCCGTGCATGGAAGCGACACTGACGGCCGCGCGCTGCGCCAAATACATCGTCGCTCAGGTAAATAGCCACGTGCCGCGCACCTGCGGCAACACGCACCTGCATGTCAACGAAATTGACGCCTTCGTCGAGCATTCAGAGCCGGTGGCCGAGCTTCGGCCACACCAGAGCAGTGAAATCCAGAGACTGATCGCCAGGAACGTGGCCGGCCTGATTGAGGATGGCAGCACGATTCAGGTTGGCATCGGCGGCCTGCCCGACGCCATACTTGCTTACCTGACGGACCGGAGAGATCTCGGGGTGCATACGGAAGTCTTGTCCGACGGCGCCATCCCGCTGATCGAAGCGGGTGTTATCACTGGCAGGCGCAAGACGTTTCATCCAAACAAGATTGTCGTCGCTATCGCTCTCGGAACGCGAAAGCTGTACGAATTCATCCATGAGAATGCCGGGTTTGAGTTTCTGTCCAATAAATACATAAACGACCCATTCCTGATTGCGCAAAATGATCGGATGGTCGCGATCAACTCGGCGCTCCAGGTTGATCTCACGGGACAGGTTTGCGCCGAGTCCATCGGGCAGCAGTTCTATAGCGGTTTTGGCGGCCAACTGGATTTTATCCGCGGGGCCGCGCGCGCCAAAGGCGGTAAGCCGGTGATCGCGCTGGCGTCGACAGCGAAGAACGGAACCGTTTCTCGCATCGTCCCCATGCTGAATCCCGGCGCCGGCGTGCTGACCACGCGCGCCGACGTTCATTACGTTGCCACCGAATTCGGCATCGTCGATTTGTTCGGTAAGAGCGTGCGGGAAAGGGCGGAACTGCTCATCGGCATCGCCCACCCATCGTTCCGCGAGGAGTTGTTCGATCATTGCCTGCGTGCGCGGTGGTTTCAGCGCAATGACGCCAAGAACACGCTAGCTCAAGCCGTCTGCGTGGGTGGCGCGGTCTACAGCAGTTTCGCGAAAGGTGATCTCATACAGCAGGACTCCGGATTCTGAAGCCGATATAATTGCTGGGATTTACGCGAGATCCCGTCAAGACTTTCTCTAGCCACGCTTGTGTTCAGGCCGCCGGGATCGGCGGCCTTTCCGCATGCAGAGAAGCTCACCGGACACCGGCCGCCTCCGGCCAGAGAAGCGCGGTGAGGTGTATCCTTGGGTAAGCTGAAAATCAGGATAGAACGATGAAATCCAGATATGCGGCCGGACTGTTGGCGTTGTTGCTGACTTGCTCATTTGCGGCGGCGCAGGAGCGGCTCAGAATGTCAACCACGACTTCGACGGAGAACACCGGCCTGCTGAATGTGCTGCTGCCTCCGTTTGAAAAAGAATGCGGATGCAAGGTGGACGTGATTGCCGTCGGCACCGGCAAGGCATTAAAGCTTGGCGAGGCCGGCGACGTGGACGTTGTCCTGGTGCATGCTCGCAGCCTGGAAGACAAGTTCATGGCAAACGGCTTTGGCGTAAACCGGCGCGATGTCATGTACAACGATTTCGTCATCATTGGTCCGGCAAATGACCCGGCGCATGTGAAAGGCGCGAAGACGGCTGTTGACGCATTGAGGAGAATTGCCGCCGCGCAGGCCGTCTTCATTTCTCGTGGCGATGAATCGGGTACTCACGTGAAGGAGAAAGAGATTTGGTCCGCGGCGGGGATTAGCCCGGCGGGCCGATGGTATCGCTCGATTGGACAGGGTATGGGCGAGGCCATCATGATGGCTACCGAGGAGCGAGCTTACACCCTGTCCGATCGCGGCACGTACAACGCGTTCGCGGGCCCCAAGACGGACTTGGTAATCTTGTTTGAGGGCGAAAAAGGGCTCTTCAATCCTTATGGGGTTATTGCCGTGAACCCGAAGAAGTTTCCGCACGTCAGGTACGATCTCGCCATGAAGTTTGTTGACTTCATTACCGGCCCGACAGGCCAGGCGATCATTGGCCAGTACCAGGTGGCGGGCAAGCCCGTGTTCTTCCTTTATAAAGCGAGGTAGGAAGTGGGCTTCATCGCGGAATCTTTCAGGACGGCGCTTTCCCTGATCTTCTCCGCCGACCAGGATGTCTTCGCCGCGGTTCGGACCTCCGTCGGTGTGGCGGCGTGGTCAGTTCTATTGGCTGCGGTATTCGGCATTCCGGTTGGATTGGGTGTTGGCGTCAATCAGTTTCCGCTCAAGCGAGTGGTGATCGTTGTGCTCAACAGCCTGATGGCCATGCCGACCGTTGTCCTGGGTCTGCTGGTTTACGGCCTGGTGAGCCGGCAGGGACCGCTGGGTGGCCGGGGTTTGTTATTCACGCCCAATGCGATGGTTATTGGGCAGACGCTGCTGGCGGTGCCCATCGTTGCCAACTACACTCTGAGCGCCATCAAGGGCGCCGATTCCCGGATTGTTCCCACCGCGCTCACCTTGGGAGCCGGCTCGCTGCGCAGCATGATGCAACTTACGCGCGAAGTTCGCTTCGGCATCATGGCCGCTGTCATTGCGGGATTTGGCAGGGTGATCTCCGAGGTGGGCGTGGCCATGATGCTCGGCGGCAACATTCGCTGGTACACGCGGACGATGACCACGGCGATTGCCCTGGAAACCAGCAAAGGCGAATTCGCCTTCGGCCTGGCGCTCGGAATTATTCTCATGGTAGTTTCTTTTTCCATCAATATTCTCTTAACCTTCATGCAAGAGAGCCATCAGCCATGAAGCCTCCGCAATATCGCCTCACGGAAATACGCGCGTTTTATCGGGCGAACCTCGCCCTGGAGGTGGATGAGCTTACAATCGCCAGTGGACATCTGCATATTCTCGCCGGCCCGAACGGCTCCGGCAAAAGCACGCTGTTGGGCATCCTGGCTTTTCTGATGAAGCCCGGCCATGGGCAGGTCGCGTTTGCCGGAACTCAGGTCGACTGGCAGAGAAAACAGCTCGCCAGTTTACGGAAACAAGTCACGCTGCTCCATCAGCATTCGTTTTTGTTTTCCGGCACCGTGTTTGCGAATGTCGCGTTTGGGCCCAGGGCTCGGGGCATGGCGAAGGAAGATGTGCAACGCACAGTGGGGGAAGCGCTGGCGATGGTCGGACTTGACGGGTTTGAATCGAGAAATGCCAGGCATTTATCAGGTGGCGAAGCTCGCCGCGTTGCCTTGGCCAGAGCGCTGGCGTGCCAGCCGGAGGTGTTGCTGCTCGACGAACCTCTGGCCCACGTGGACAAGGAGAGTGCGCAGATTATTGAAACGCTCGTGATCTCTCTTTCCAGCCGGGGAACGACGGTTGTCATGTCGAGCCACAATGAGCAGCTTGGACAGAGGACCGAGAGCAGAGTGATCCGGCTTCTCGATGGCAAGGTGGAAAGGATTGTCGAGGACAACGGGCAAGCGCCGGGCCGCGCCGTGGACGGATATCGTTATGCCAAGCTTTGAAGAAGCACGCCGCTTGATTCTGGACAGTATTACGCAGTTGGCGTCGGAACGTGTAGAACTGCTGGAATCTCTCGGGCGAGTGACCGCCGAGGACATCGTGACGCCGTGGGACCTGCCCTTGTGTGACAACGCGGCCATGGATGGCTACGCTGTCCGCTGGGCCGATTGCCAGCAACCGGCCAGCCTGCGGATTACCGGCTTTGTGCCTGCCGGTGCCGTGGCGACCGGTCCCGTCGACGCGGGCTGCGCGATAAAGATCATGACCGGAGCGCCGATTCCTCCGGGTTGCGACACCGTAGTGCCCTTCGAGGACGCAGAGGAGTGCGGCAATCAGGTCCGCATGACAGCGCCTGTGGTTCGGGGCCAGCATATTCGCTTTGTGGGCGAAGACGTTCGCTGCGGCGAAACCGTCATCCCGTCGGGTAGAGTCATGCGCGTGGCGGAGATCAGCATGCTGGCTTCATGCGGCAGGGCGCTGGTGTCGGTTCATCGCAAGGCCACGGTCGCCATTCTTTCAACGGGGGATGAACTGTTGGAAGCCGGGGAAGCGCTGGCCCCTGGCAAGGTTGTAGACAGCAACGGATTGTCGTTAGCTGCCGGCGTCCGGGGGTGTGGCGCGACGCCGGTGATCCTCGGGATTGCTCGCGACAACCGCGCCAGTCATGTGCAAAAAATGTCCGAAGGGCTCAAGGCGGACGCCTTCATTACTTCAGCGGGGGTGTCCGCCGGCGAACGCGATTTGGTGCGGGAGGTTCTCGCCGAACTGGGCATGAGGCAAGTCTTCCGCCGGGTCGATATAGGACCTGGAGCGCCAACCTGCTTCGGTCTTCGAGAGGGGAAACCAATTTTCTGCCTGCCCGGCAATCCTGTCGCGTCGATGATTACCTTTGAAGAGTTCGTCAGGCCCGCGCTCTTGAAGATGATGGGCCACAGGCGGGTG
>Ga0187873_1003597_pt1 | contig 11103 bp, 10 predicted proteins | sample June2016WEW_16_1_2_FD_133012 | JGI IMG/M metagenome (GOLD analysis project Ga0187873, IMG submission 133012) | Peatland microbial communities from SPRUCE experiment site at the Marcell Experimental Forest, Minnesota, USA - June2016WEW_16_100 | ecosystem: Environmental > Terrestrial > Soil >... | reverse complement strand
GCCCCAGGCAAAGGCCCGGGCCTGGCGCTCTCCCAAATCACGGCCCTCCTGGGGAAACCGCCGCACTCCGGGCGCCAAATCCTGGAAAAATTTCCCCGCTCCGGCAGGGTCATAAGCCAGGGCGCACTCCATTTCGGGAATGCAGGCTGTCTCCTCCAGGACATCCGCCAAAAAAGCGCCATAGAGGCGGGCCGCCTCCCCAGGGCTGAAAGGTGGGGTCAGGCGGGTTTTTACTTGCCCCGGGACCGGCTCTTTGGCGAAAATGATGCACAGGCTGCTCATGATTCAAGCCGGAAATTTTGCCGGAGAGTTCTGGGTCGGGGCAGGGATCACAGTGAGCCGATGAATCCGCGTCTATCCATCATTTTGCCGGTGTTGAACGAAGCGCCGCTCCTGGCTGCGACCCTGGCGCGGCTCAGGCCCGCGTCTGACCTGGAGATCATCCTGGTGGACGGCGGCAGCGCCGACGACACCTGGGAGGTGGCGGGCCGCCATCCCCTGGTCCACCGCCTGCGGGCTCCCCGCGGCCGGGGCTGCCAGATGAACGCCGGGGCCCGCGCCGCCCGGGGCGGCCTCCTGGCCTTCCTGCACGCCGACAGCCTGCTGGCTCCCGCCCATCTGGCGGCATTGCGCCGGGCCGCGGCGGATCCAACCTTTGCCGCCGGAGCCTTTGAGCTAGCTCTCGACCCGCCCCTGCCGGCGCTCAGATTTATCGCCCGGGGGGCCAACTGGCGCAGCCGCCTCCTGGGCCTGCCCTATGGTGACCAGGTCCTCATCCTGAAACGGGAACTGTTCCAGGCCCTGGGTGGCTTTGCCCATCGCCGGCCCGAGGACCTGGACCTGGTGATTCGGCTCAAACGCTTTACCCGCCTGCGCCTGCTAAGCCCGCCGGTAATCAGCTCCGGCCGGCTTTGGCTAAAGCAGGGTTACTTTGCCACCAGCGGCCGCCACTGGCTGGCCCTGGCCCGTCACCTGGCGGAGCGCGCCTTTACCAGCCGCTGGCCGCCCTTGGGGGAATTGTGAGAACGGGGTCCCAAAATGAGCCATCCCAATTAAGACAGGGGCGGGTTGTTAACCGCCCCTGCCCCCTCCTGGAGATGTCCCTCTTCAAAAGCGGGTGAAACCGGCGAACCGGTACATGTCGCCCATCAGCTCCTCATATTCCCCTTTGAGTTTCTGGTACATGCGGGCATTTTCCATGGCCAGGGCCGCCTGCTCCGCCAGTGAGGAGATGAAGGTGATTTCATCGTCCGAAAAATCCTGATACTTGCCGGTATAGATGCGCATCACCCCGATGACGGTGCCCTTCAGGGTGACGGGCACCGAGAGGATGGACTTGATGCCTTCCTCGCCGGCCTCCTTGGGATAGGTGGCCCGGGCGTCGCTGGCCACGTCGTAGATGGAAACCGCCTGGCCCATCATGGCCTCGGCGATGGACTTGTCGGAGAGCACCGGACCCTTGTTGAGGTAGCGGTCACTCAGGCCGTAGGAAGCCACTAATTCCAGCTTCTGGCGAGTCTCATCCAAGAGGCGGACCGCCGCCGCCTTGATGTCCAGGGCGTTGACCGCGGTTTTCACCAGGAGATGGAGCACCTTTTTGACCTCCAGGGTCGAATTCACCGCCTTGGAGACCTCCAGCAAACCTTTAAGGAAGTTGAGTTCCCGGACCCGAGCTTCATAGATCCCGGCGTTGCTGATCAGTTGGGCGCCGATCTCCGCCACGGTGCTGGCGAAATCGACTTCTTCCAGGGTGAACTCCCGGGGTTCGCCGCTGATCAAGCGCAGAACCCCGATGACCTTCCCCTTGAAAATCATGGGGATGGCCACCATGCTGGCGATCCCTTCGGCTGCAGCCTCCTTGGGATACTGCATACGGGGATCGTTGGCGGCATCGAAAATAGCCACCGTCCGGCCGCTGAGCGACTCGGTGAGGCTCTTGTCCAGGTCCACCGCCCCTTTGTGCAGGTACCCCTCGCTCAGGCCCACCGAGGCAACCAGCTCCAGGGTGTTGGTTTTGGGGTTGACCAGGCGGATGGTCGCCCCCTTGAGGCCCATGGTCTGGGTGAGTTCCCGCACCACGGTTTCCAGCACCTGGTCGACCCCCAGGTGAGAACTCATGGCCTTCGTGATCTCCTGGAAGCTGTGCAAATACACTCTTTCTTTGGACGACGGCATGCCCGGCCCTCCTTTGAAATCTCCCTGCCCGCGGAATTCTTGGCGAACCCTCCGCAACCGGTTCTATTTTACCAGATACGGGAGCAGAGGGACAGCTTCTTTCCAAGTTTTCCTTAACCGGCGGCGCCGGCTCAATCAACAAGATAAATCATGCTTTCCCGGAGGGCAATATTCGAGGAAAAATTGCTGATGGCTGCTAGCAGCCGCAGAACCGCTTTTCCGGCTGCCCCCGGCAAGTGAAAAGTTGGCAGCAAGAGATCAAGCTCATGGTTTTTCAGCTTTTTCCCCTTTTTGCGCGCCTGTTTCATTGTTGCCTTTTGCCTTTTGCCCAGACCAGTGGTTGCAGTATAATGGCGGCATGGCAGGTAGATTCAAATTTGAGCCTCTCCATTTCCGGGATCGCCTCACCATCATCAATCCTTACGGGATCATTGGGGTGGTGACCCTCTGGTCCCGGGTCGATTATGTCCGCGAGCGCTTCCGGCAGGCCGGTGCGGACCTGGACCCGGCCAGCAGCCCCATTGCGATCTTCGGCAACCTTTACGGCAACGGTCTGAGGGAGCTGCTCAGGAATCTGCTGTACAACCCGCAGATTCGCCTGTTGCTGGTTTGCGGCCATGATCGCTCCGGATCGTATGAAGAGTTAAAAAACTTTTTTGGACTCGGTTTGGAAAGGAAGGAGTCATCTTTCGTAAAATACCGGGCCGTTGAAGGGCAAAAAAAGGTGGGTACCTGCCGGATAAGGCAAACTTCTAGAATCCTGGACGATTTGGTGCGCCCTGACGATTTTTCAGGTTCATTGCCAGTGAGGATGTTAGGCGACCCCCAGGGAGAGGCGGTAATTTCGTCGATCCAAGAATTTTTCGAATCATGGCAACCGCAAGTCTTTGATAAAGCGCTGGAAAATCTTCAGAGATTAAAGGTCCCCCTCCCAGAGGTGGAGTTGCAATACTATCCCAGCAACCCCCGGGGCCACGTGGTGGTGCGGGAAGATATCCTGGATGCCTGGAAAGAGGTCCTCTATCTGCTCAGCCGCTTCGGCCGCCGGGTCAACCTGGCGAAAGGGGAACGCCTGGAACTGCAACACGTCAAGGTGGTAGTGGAAAAGCCCAGGTTCGAGGTCGACGATAAACTTAAGGCGGTCAATCTCGACCCCGAGAAGCTGCGGCGTTACCAGGAGGACATCCTGCGGGGAGAGCAGCGCCCGGACGAGACCTACAATTACGGCCACCGCCTGCGCCAGTATTTTGGCCTGGACAACCTGGCGGCCTGCGCCGAGCGGCTGCAGCGGGACCCCGAGGACCGCAAGGCTTACCTGACCTTGTGGGACAACCCCCGGGACCTGACCCGGGTAGAGGGCCGCCCCTGCCTGGTGTCTCTGTTTTTTCGCCGGTTTGAAGGCCGTTTGACCCTGGGCGCCACTTTCCGGACCCATAACGCCATGGACGCTTATCCCCTGAATCTTTACGGGCTCATGGCCATCCAGGCCTGGGTGGCGGCGCGGGCCGCCATGCCTCCCGGGGCCCTGGTGGTCATCAGCCATTCCCTGGGATTGGACCCCCGGGAGCTGGACCGGGCCCTGCTGGTCATCGGCAAGCGCCCCTTCAAGGTGAGGCTGGACCCCATGGGCTACTTCCGGATCACCCTGGACCGCCAGGCCATCGTGGTGGAGCACCGCTACCAGGACGTCACCCTGAAGGAATATCGCGGCCAGAGGGCTGCGCGCCTGCAGCACGAGATCGCCCGGGATGTAGCCCTCTCAGACATCAACCACGCCATCTACCTGGGGCGGCAACTGTCCCGGGCGGAGGCGGCCCTGAAAGAGGGGCGGGAGTTTGTGCAGGAATAGCTAATCGAGGTTTTCATAATTAGCTTGACCTCATATCGGGACTGGAAGGCGGATTCGGCATGGTTAAGTCCCTCTTTGGAAAAGGGGGATTTAGGGGGATTTCAGGAGGTTATCTTAAATCCCCCCTGCCCCCCTTTTTCAAAGGGGGGACTAAAACCGTAGTTGGAAATGCCCTGGCAATTACGAGGCATCACCATGGCAGCTATTGCCAAACCACCACTGGCGGCCCCAACGTCGCGCCCCGGATGAAGCGTCGGGCCCGGCCCGCCCCGGGGCTGCAATGGCGCAGGCTGAAAGCAGGTGATCGGGTCGCCCTATACATTATCGAGAATTCGTGCTAAAGAGGTAAATAGTGAGGCTTTTTTAAGGTTCACCCTGCCTCGAAACGAGGAGGCCGGGTCTGGAAAGGTTTTCGAGCCCCGGGCGGCGTCCCGCCCTGGAAGTAGATTATGGAATTACGCCCCTTCACCTTAGCGATCGACGGCGGCCGGACCATCCGGGCCGTACTGGGAGTGCCCCGCACCACTACCATGGCCGGCATCCTGGTACTGGCCCACGGGGCCAACAGTAACATGGATCATCCCCTGATCGCCGGGCTGCACGACAAATTGGCCCGCCAGGGCCTGGTCACGGTGCGCTTCAATTTTCCCTACGCCGAAGATGGGCGGAAACGGCCTGATCCGGACGAGGCCCTGGAGGGCGCCTACCGCCTGGTGTTGGAGTACGTGGCGGAACTTAAGGAGTTTCAGGGGCTGGCGCTGTACTTAGGGGGAAAATCGATGGGAGCCCGCCTGGCCGCGCAACTGGTGGCCCAGGAGGTGGGGGCCAGCGGCCTGGTCTTCCTGGGATACCCCCTGCATCCCCCCGGCCGGCCTGAGCAGTTGCGGGACCAGCCCCTGTATCTGCTGCCTTGTCCCACCCTGTTCATCGAGGGGGCCCGGGATCCCTTCTGCCACCTGGACCTGCTGGCAGAAGTGCTGGGGCGCCTGCCGCTGCGGAGCGACCTGCACGTCATCCCCAGGGGGGGCCATTCCTTTGAAACGGACCACAGCGCCCTGGCTCCGGAATTGCTGGAAGAGATCTGCCGGGTGGTCCTGGGCTGGCTGGAAAGTTTGTAAAAAAGAAGCGGTCAGCTTTCAGCGGTCAGCTTTCAGCTAAAAGCAAAAGACCAAAAGCGAAGGCTGATGAGGGATTTTAAAAAACAAAAAGTTTGGCAGCAGAGCCATCAATTAGGCTTAGAATTCTATAAAGTGTTTCCTGACGAGATTCTCATAACCTCGTTCATCAAAAAGCTGAAAGCTGACCGCTGCAAGCTGAGAGCTATAAAATGAGCGTCATTTTAGTAGTGGACGACGATGGACCCACCCGGGAGGCGCTGGCCACCGGGCTCAAGAAGCTGGGCCATGAGATTCACGCCGCGGCCAGCGGGGTGGCGGCCCTGGATGAGGTGCGGCGCCACCCGGTGGATCTGGCCATCATTGATCTGAAGCTCCCGGACATGACGGGCACCGAGCTCTTCGGGGCCTTGCGTATCCTGCGTCCCGAGGCCATCGCCATCATGATCTCCGGCCACGCCACCGTGGATGAGGCCGTCTCCGCCTTGAAGCGGGGGATTTACGACTTCATCACCAAAGATTTCCGCATGGGCGAACTGCGTAAGGTGGTGACCCGGGCCCTGGAGACCCAAAAGCTCCTGGTGGAAAACGAGCGGCTGCGCCAGGCCCTGAAGGAGCGCAGCGCCAGTGGGCGCATGATGGGCCGGTCCGCGCCGTTCCTCAAGGTTATGCAAATGGTCGGCCAGATCGCCCCCATGAAAAGCACTGCGCTGCTTTCCGGGGAGAGCGGGGTAGGCAAGGAACTCATCGCCGAGGCCATCCATTACCAGAGCCCCCGCCGGTCTAAGCCCTTTGTCAAGGTGAATTGCGGCGCCTTGCCGGAAGGACTCATCGAGTCGGAACTCTTCGGTCACGAGAAGGGGGCCTTCACCGGGGCCATCCAGCAGCGCAAAGGCCGCTTCGAGTTGGCCGACGGCGGCACCCTCTTCCTGGATGAAATCAGCGAGATGCCCCTGCCCACCCAGGTAAAGCTGCTACGGGTGCTCCAGGAGGGAGAGTTCGAAAGGGTGGGAGGGTCCCAGACCCTGAAGGTGGACGTGCGGCTGATCGCCGCCACCAACCTGGATCTGGAGGCCGCGGTCGCCTCCGGGCGTTTCCGTAAGGACCTGTTTTACCGCCTCCATGTCATCCACCTTATCGTCCCGACCTTGCGGGAGCGGCCGGAGGATATCCCCCTGCTGGCCCTGCACTTCCTGGACAAGTTCTGCCTGGAAAACGACCGCCCGGCCATGGGGTTTACACCCAATGCCATGCTTGCTTTAAAAAATTATAACTGGCCCGGCAATATCCGGGAGTTGCAGAACGTGGTGGAACGGGCCGTGGCCCTGACCACCGGCAATATGGTGCATCTGGAGGATCTGCCGGACGAGATTCGCCGGCACCATCCCGAGGACGACAAGATCATCCTGCCGGTGGGTGTTACTATGGGGGAGATCGAGCGCCTGGCCATCCTCCAGACCCTGAAAAAAACCCAGGGCGACAAAGAGTTGGCCGCCCGCCTCCTGGGCATCGGCCTGGCCACCATCTACCGGCGTCTGAAGGAGATGGAAATGAAAGAAGTGGGGTCGGGGGAGCCGGACCATGCCTAATCTATCCTTTCTGGATGCCAAATCCCTGCCCCTGAAAGAAGCCGAAGCGGTCATCCTGCCCATCCCCTACGAAGCTACGATCACTTATGGGGGCGGTACCCGTGAAGGGCCGGAGGCCATTTTGTCGGCTTCCCGGCAGGTGGAGCTGTGGGATGAAGAGGGAGATTGGGAACCCGCGGCGGCCATCCGCCTGGCCACCGCCTTGCCGGTGCTGCCGGAGGCCTCCGGCCCCCAGGCCATGCTGGACAAGATCCGCCGCCTGGTGCAGCCCTGGATTCAGCAGGGGAAATTGATCGCCGCCCTGGGAGGCGAACACACCATCACCACCGCCCTGGTGCAGGCAGCCCAGACCCGCTACCCTGACCTGACGGTGGTGGCCCTGGACGCCCACGCCGATCTCCGGGACGCTTATGACGGCAGCAAGCTCTCCCACGCCTGCGTCCTGCGCCGGGTCTACGAGCTGGGCCGGCCCCTGACCCTCCTGGGGACCCGCAGCTACTCCCAGGAGGAGTTCCAGCTCCTGCGGGTGGCGCCGCGCCTCAAGGTCTATCCGGCCCGGGACCTGCACTCTCCGGAAGGCTGGCAGAGCGCCCTGGACCATCTACAAGGCATTTCCGGACCGGTCTACCTGAGCATCGACCTGGACGCCCTGGACCCGGGCATCATGCCAGGGGTGGGGACCCCGGAGCCCGGCGGCTTGACCTATTACCAGGTGTTGGCCGTCATGGCGGCCCTGGCCCAGAGAGGCCCCATCATCGGCCTGGACCTGGTGGAACTGGCCCCCATCCCGGGCCAGCGGCTGAGCGAATTCACCGCCGCCCGTCTGCTTTATAAGGCCCTGGGCTATATCTACCGAAACTCCCGGCGCTGAGGGGGAGCGGTTTCCATTTTCCGTTTTCCGTCTCTGCTAAACAGCTTTCTCTTTGACTTTGGTCTTTCACAGAAAACAGAATTATGTCCGAGCCAACCGCAGACCTGCCGATCCGGCGCTATCTTCAGGGCGCGCTCGAAGAAACCCGCGACCTGGTGGTCGTGGAGGAGCCCCTGGAGATTCGCCTGGCGGGGGAGCCCTTCCAGGTGCTGATGCGCCTGCCGGGGCTGGAAAAGGAGCTGGCCCTGGGTTTCTTGTTCACCGAGGGCATCATTAAAAATCTCTCCGAGGTCATCACCCTCCATTTTTGCGGCACTGCCACCGACCCGCTGCTCCCCCCCAACGTGGTGGACGTCTCGCTGACGGAAGCGGCCCTGGCCCGGCGGGGCCGGCGCCACCTGGAGGTGGCCTACTCCAGTTGCGGGTTGTGCGCCAAGGAGACGGTGAGTGAAATCCGCCGCCAGGTTGCCCCGCTTAAGAGCGACCTGACCGTCACCCCGGACGAGCTCTTCTCCCTGACGGCCCGCATGCAAGAGGCCCAGAGCACTTTCCGGGCCACCGGCGGCAGCCACGGGGCGGCCCTGGCTGCCCCCGGCGGCGACCCTTTTCTGATGGCCGAAGACGTGGGGCGCCATAATGCCCTCGATAAGGTGATCGGCCTGGCCCTGCTTAAGAAGCGGGACCCAACCGCCCTGGTGGCCCTGCTTAGCGGCCGGATCAGCTTCGAAATGGTGCTTAAAGCCGCCCGGGCCGGCATCTCCATCCTGGCGGCGGTCTCCGCCCCCACCACCATGGCCCTGGAACTGGCCCAGGAACTCCATCTCACCGTGGCCGGCTTCGTCCGGGACCGGCGACTCAATATCTACAGCCACCCGGAGCGCATCAGGTCTTGAGTTGTAGGGGCGACCCGCCGGGTCGCCTCGGTAGGGTGCGTCTCACGCACCATTATGGGCGCCTAAGACGCGCCCTACTCGACTGTGATCGGGCCGCCCAGTTTCGAGTTTTGAGCAGGGGCTTTCCCAGGTGTCCGTCCTGTAGGGGCGGGTTTAAAACCCGCCCTACTGCCACCGTTTCCTAGTATTGTGTCCCACGGAAACGTTGCCTAAATGCTTTGCCTTTTTCCCTCCCCCTTGAGGGGGCGACACCGGGTGGGGGTGGTAATTTGTCTTTCATTTACCATCTGTTGCCACCCTCCCCCCAACCCCCTCCCCTCTCAGGGAGGGGGAGTTTTAGGGCGAAGATAAATAAACATATTCCAGACAGGATATTAGGGGGCAACCCAATCACAGGCTGAAAGCCTGCGACGCTTTCTCCCCCATAGACCGGGTATTCCTAATATTTGATAAAAAAAAGGGCGGCCTCGGAGCCGCCCCTGATGGTTCGCATTGGTTTGGTTTTACCCAAAACTGCCATCTTTGGTTTTGATTTTGCTTTTGCCGAAAACCGAAAACCGAAAACCGTCTTATTTGGCCCCCAGCTTCTCCAGCTCCAGGCAGGAGAGCGGGTGCCCCAGGGCGCAGGCCTTGCGGTAGTCGGCGATGGCCTTATCCATCTCTCCCAGGTGGTAGCGGTAGATGTTGCCCCGGAAGAAATAGGCGTGGGGCGAATCCGGGGCCAGGCTGATGGCGGTGGAAAAGTCCGCCACCGCTTTCTGGTAATCCCCCTGGCAGAACCAGACCAGGCCCCGCTTGTTGAAGACCCAGGGGTCCCGGGGGGCCAATTGCGCGGCCCGGTTGAGGTCGGCCATGGCCTCCGGGAAGGCGCCCTCTTGAGCCTGGCATTCACCCCGTTCCTTGAGGACCTCGACGTTTTGGGGGTCGCATTTGAGGGCCGCGGTCAGGACCGCGATGGCCTCGGGCTGCCGCTCCATACCGGCCAGCAGGTTCGCCTTGGCCAGGAGCAACTGCAGGTCCTGGGGGTGTGCAGCCAGACCCCGGTCCAGCTCTGCCAGGGCCTCGGTATTGCGGCCCAGGCCGGCCAGGGCCAGGGCCAGGTGGCGCCGGACCTCGGTCACGCCCGGGTTCTGCTCCAGATATTTGCCGAGCAAGGTCAGGGCCAACTCATTGTTGCCGGCCTTTTGGGCCGCGATCCCCTGCGCGAGCAGGTCTTGGTTGGCCCACACCTGCTGCAGCGGAACCAGCAGGCAAAAAACCAGGACCAGCAAACGGCGCCAGCGCTTCATGGTAGTCTCCCGGGCCTGCCGCTCACGGAAACTGGAAATCAATAGCTGCGCATGGCCCGCAGGCGCTCCACCCGGTCTTCAATGGGCGGATGGGTGCTGAAGAGGTTCATGAGGCTGCCCCCGGACAGGGGGTTGACAATGAACATATGGGCCGTGGCGGGGCTGGCGTCCATGGGAACCCGTTGGGTGCCCACGGAGAGCTTTTCCAGGGCCCGGGCCAGGGATTCCGGGTTGTGGGTCAGATGGGCCCCGGTTTCATCCGCCAGGTACTCCCGGGAACGGGAGACGGCCATCTGGACAAGCATGGCGGCGATGGGGGCGATGATGGACAGGACCAGAACCCCCAAGATGCCCCCTCCCTCATCGTCGTCCCGGCCCATACCCAAAATTGCCCCCCACCTGGCCATGCTCGCCAGGATCATGATGGCGCCGGCCAGGGTGGCGGCGATGGTGGAGATAAGGATATCGCGGTTGAGCACGTGGCCCAGCTCATGACCCAGCACTCCCTTGAGCTCCACCGGGGTCAGCAGCCGGATAATCCCTTGGGTGGCCGCCACCGCGGCATGCTGCGGGTTGCGGCCGGTGGCGAAGGCGTTGGGGGAATCATCCGGGATGAGGTACACCCTGGGTTTGGGAATCCCCGCCTCGTGGGCCAGTTCCTCCACCATCTGATGGATCTGCGGCGCCTCCGTGGGGCTCACTTCCTGGGCCCTGTACATGCGCAGGACGATCTTGTCCGAAAACCAATAGCTGAAGAAATTCATGCCCAGGGCCAGGATAAAGGCCAGGTACATCCCCTGGCGGCCGCCCAGCAGCTTTCCGATGAAAATGAGGAATATCGTCAACACGGTCAATAAGAGCACCGTTTTTACCCGGTTTTCCATCTGCTTACTCCTATGTTGAAATAAATCCGATGATTTTTAGTTTAGATGGTTATTGATAAATTTTAAAATTCCTTAGGGTCCTTGTCAACAACTTCCGCCGCTCCGGGCTCCGCCCTGGGACCGATAAGATACAGAAAATATTCTTGATTTCCCTTGGGTCCCTTGAGGGGAGACGGGAAGGCCAGGCTCACCTGAAAGCCCAGAGCCGCGGCCGCGGCCGCCACCTTGGCCACCGCCTCCTGTTGCCGGACCGGCTCCCGCACCACCCCGCCTTTACCCACCTGGCCCTTGCCCACTTCGAACTGGGGCTTTACCAGGGCCACGATCTCGCCGCCGGGGCGGAGAAACTCCAGCATCCGGGGCAGCACCAGGGTGAGGGAGATAAAGGAGAGGTCCAGGGTAATGAGATCGATGGGCTCGGGGATGTCTTCCCGGGTT
>Ga0187873_1003591_pt1 | contig 11118 bp, 10 predicted proteins | sample June2016WEW_16_1_2_FD_133012 | JGI IMG/M metagenome (GOLD analysis project Ga0187873, IMG submission 133012) | Peatland microbial communities from SPRUCE experiment site at the Marcell Experimental Forest, Minnesota, USA - June2016WEW_16_100 | ecosystem: Environmental > Terrestrial > Soil >... | reverse complement strand
GCTGTCAGTGATGGACCACTGCCTGCGCAGCCGCCATTACGTCAACGTCGTGGTCGCGGGCAAACACCCGGCGCCGCAGTGGCTGACGATGGATGCCGCCGTCAAGCACTGCACCAAGGGCATCGGCATCTGGCCTTGGGCCAGCAACGACCAGGACGCTGCGCCCGACGTGGTCATGGCCTGCTGTGGCGACGTGCCTACGCTGGAGACGTTGGCGGCCGTCTCCATTATGCGCCAGCATCTGCCCGACCTGAGAATCCGGGTGGTCAACGTCGTCGACCTCATGAAGCTCCAGCCGCAAACCGAGCACCCGCACGGGTTGAGCGACCTGGATTTCGACGCGCTCTTCACCAGGGACAAGCCGGTCATCTTTGCCTTCCATGCCTACCCGTGGTTGATCCACCGGCTGACCTACCGCCGCGCCAACCACGACAACCTCCACGTCCGCGGCTACAAGGAAGAGGGCACCATCACCACGCCCTTCGACATGACGGTGCTCAACGATCTGGACCGCTTCCATCTGGTGATGGACACCATCGACCGCCTGCCGCAGACCGGCGACCAGGGCATCTACCTCAAGCAGCAGCTCCAGGACAAGCTGATCGAGCACAAGCAATACATCGAGAAACACGGCGAAGACCTGCCGGAAATTCGGAATTGGAAGTGGAACCTGTGATCCCGGCGGTGTTGATAAGGAGGTTTCTGCCGTTTGCCCTTGCATTATCGGCGTGTTAGACAATAATGTCTAACAATGCTATGAAGACCGTTTCTGTCCGCGAGTTTTATCACAATGCCGGGTTGGTCGATGGCTTGCCTGATGGCCAGCAATTGGTCGTCACTGCCAACGGAAAGCCCAAGTTTGTTGTGAGCAAGAGCCGAAGACCGAAGATGACGCGCAAGCTGGCGCAAGCGCGCGCTGTCGGCAGCGTCGGCGCTTCGAAGTTCGACGGCGCCGCCTTTCTCGCGTCGCTCAAAAAATGAGGCTCTATGCGGATACCTCCTGGTGGCTGGGTTACAAGTGCCGGCGCGACACCCAGCATCCGGCCGCCCTGAGGCTTTTCGATAGCGAGCCGGATGCGGAGGTGCTGTGGACGCCTTGGCAGCGGGTCGAAGCTCTCAATGGGTTCTGCCAGGCGGAACGCGCCGGTTTGCTGGGTAAAGGCGAGTCGCGCCAGGTCATCCGGCTGCTCGAACAGGAAGTAAGGCTTGGCTACTGGCCTCACGTCGAGTTCGACTGGACTGCCGCCGTACACACGGCTTGCGAACTCAGAGCGAAACATTTCGTGAAAATGGTGGTCCGCGCGATGGATCTGTTCCATGTCGCGATAGCTGTCGAAGTGGCGGCCGACGCGTTGCTTTCATTCGACCACGACCAGATCGCTCTCGCCGAAGCTGCGGGCCTTGCGGTGGTGAATCTCGCCCCGAGGCATCGCTGAGGAGCGCACAGGCTTTGGAAGAAGCAGCCAGACTACGCCGCCTGCAACTCACGCGCGTGAGCAAGGTCGCGGCGATTGAGCGAACGCACCTGATCGGCGAGCAGGGTGACGATGGCGACAGTCTCGCCGGTCGGGGTCGCGAATTCCACTTCGTATCCCGTGCCGCCCTTGTGGATATGCACGACGGTGCCGACGTCGCCCGCCTCAAGAGATTCTTCCGGCAGGTTCTTCGTCAGCACCACACAATCGTGTTCTTTAATCTTAACTTTACCTCGAGAGGATACGCGCTAATCAGGCGCGGCGCAACCGCGCCTTCTTCCAGGGGTGCGATTAAAACCGTCGGTGAGCTCACGGCGCCTCTTTGCCCCGGAGGGGCTTCCGAGAATGGCCCGGCGCTTCAGCGCCGGGTACGACGCCCAAAATCCCGCGTCCCGAAGGGACGCTTGAAGCTCAATCCCACAAATAGCGCTCGTCGTACTCAATCCGATGCCTCTTGAGGAGGGCCACAAACTCCTCCTGGAATGTCCTGTGCCGATGGTGCTGCTCCTGGACATGCGGCCGATTCAGCCGTCCCTTCGGGACGGACGCAAAACCAAACCGCTTTTCCCGGCGCTAAAGCGGCCGGGCTATTGTCGGGATGTCCCTCCGGGACAACAGCATCCAATATCATATTATCTCGGTCAAAAGGCCGGCGGACTTGACGCCTTCAGAGGCGAGAGGCAAGACGTGGGCTTCGACGCCCATGGGATGGGGCAGCCTGGCGCGGGCATCGATGCCGCCCAAGAAGTAGATGCTGCCCAGGAGGTCCACCGGATAGACGGGCCGGTCCTTGACCTCTTCGGCCCTGGCATCGGAGGCCCCAACGACGCAGCCGCCCTTGAAACCGCCGCCGGCAACCAGCACGGTGAAGACATTGCCATAATGGTTGCGGCCGCCATTCCAAGGCGGCTGCCAGTCAATCTTTGGGGTGCGGCCGAATTCGCCGCAACACCAGAGGAGGGTGCTCTGGAGCAAGCCGTGGTCGTGCAAATCCTGGAGCAGCATCGCCAGCCCCTGGTCCAGTTGCGGACATTGCCGGCGCATGGTCTGGAAGTGGTTGCTGTGGGTATCCCAGCCGCCGGGATAGTTGACGACAATATAGGGGACACCGGCCTCGACCATTCGCCGGGCGGCCAGGCACTCCTGGCCGAAGGTGTGGCGGCCGTAGCGGTCCCGGAGTTCGGGTTTCTCCTTCGAGAGATCGAACACCTCGCGGCCCCGCCCCAGAATCAATTCGTAGGCCTGTTTCCTGGCCTCTGCCGAGGCCGCCAACTGGGGACTGGCACTCATCGCGTCGCCCATGGTGTTGAGCTTTTCGCGCAATGCGCTCCGCGCCGTTTGCCGCTCGTCAGTGATGCCCTTGGTCACGACCCCCTCCACCTCGAAGCGCGCCGCGTTGGGGTCGCCGCCGGTGGCAAAAGGCTTGAACCTGGGTCCCAGGAAACCTTCTTCGGAGAACCGTCCCTGGGGCTGGGTCAGCACCACGTAAGGCGGGATGAGCCCCTTGTAATCCGGGCCTCTGAACAACCCGAAGACGGCGCCGATGCTCGGATAGGCCAGCCGTTCCCCGGGGGCGTGACCGGTCTGCATCAGGTAGGCGGCCGTTTCATGGCCATTGTTGCGGTGGGTCATGCTTCGGATGAGGGCGTACTTGTCAGCTTGCTGGGCCAGCTTGGGGAACAGTTCGCCGATCTGAATCCCGTCCGCGTTGGTGGGGATAGCCTTTGCCAAGTCACCCATGTAGTCGCGGCCCGCCTCCGGTTTCGGGTCCCAAGTGTCGATGTGCGACATCCCACCCCACAGGAAGATCTGGATGACCGCCTTGGCCTTGGCTTTGAGCGGCAGGCCCTCCGCATTCTGCACCCCGCCTTCCGCACTCCGCGCTCCTTCGGCCCCCAACACCGGAGGGCCGGCGAACAACAATCCGGCCAGGCTGAACAAATTGACGCGCAACGCTTCGCGCCGAGTCATCGGCAAGGTCAAATGCAGGCCCATTGATTCGGCGCGGTGGAGGGGGCTCATTATGAATTCAGTGGCGATACAAGAACTCCTCGCTGTTGATCAACGACCAGGCGATATCGATCCAGTCGTCACGCCTTTTCACGACGACGGGCTTGGCGGGGGCTTTGGCGGCCTGGCCCGAGTTGCCCGCCGGGGCCGGCTTGACCGTCTGCACCCGCCCATATCCCTCGAGGGTCTTCACCTCGTCGGGCGTTGGGAAACGCGAGAGAATCGCCAGGTAAAGCTCCTCAAGGATTTCCGGGGGCTTGCGGCTCGGCGCGAGGATGGCCTGGAGATTGGGGCCTTGTTCCAGCTTGCGCTGGATGTCGGTCGAATTGAGCAGGTGGAGCCACTGGGCTGGCGTCGGCCTGTTGTTGCGTTCATTCTCCATGCCGGTGGCGCGCGCGGAGCGCCCGAACAGGGCCAGGAAGGGACTGGTGATGCTGCCATCGGCGATGGCAACCGCCGGCATGCCCTTGGGGATGTAAGTGAACGGCTCCGGAATGGGGCTGGTATAAAGATCCGACGCCCCGGTGATCTTATTGATGGCGTCGATCAGCACCTCCGCGTCCAGCCGGCGCAGCGAATAGCCGGCGAAATTGGCCTCGGCTTCGGGAGTATTGAGCCGGGGCATCGAGGAAAGTTGATAGGTCTGGGAGTTGAGGATCAAACGGCAGAGGCGCTTGAGGTCGTAATGGCCCGCAACCATTTGCTGCTCGAGGCAGGCCAGGAGCGCGGGGTTGCTCGGGGGGTTGTCGTCGCGAATATCATCCGGCTCGTGAATAATGCCGCGCCCCAGCAGCCAGGCCCAGACCCGGTTGACGACGCTGCGGGTGAACCAGGGGTTGCTGGGCGTGATCAACCAATCGGCGAAAATGCCTCGCGGGTCACGATCCGGGGGCAACTGGACCTTGGCGCCATCCGGGAAGACCGCCTCCGATGGGGCGGGGTTCGTCCGCGCCGGCATCGACAGCCCAGACACGCTGTTGGAAGGCTGTCCAATCTCGGCGATGGCGGCTCGTCCAGGGGCGCTGTTGCCGGCCAGGGCGGTGGAACGGAGCGGATCCCAAAACACATGCTCCTCCTTCCACTCGCTGGTGGGCTTGTAACCGAGCTGCGAGAAAAAGGCGGTCATGCCGGCCAAACGATTCGTCGGCCAGGATCGGGCCCGCGCGCCCATGAAGGTCAAGGCCACCGCGCTGGCGATGCCTTCCGGCGTGCGATTCTGGAGGGCGCGGTAGAAGTTGACCGGGCCGACGCGGAAATTGCTGCCGCTGGCCGTGAGCAGCTCGCGGGCGAACTTGTCGTACGGCTTGTTTTGGGCGATGGACGCCCGCACCCAGCGGTGATAGGCCTGGGCCGCGTTGGGCCAGAGATTGACCGGGAACTCCGCCTTGATCCGCAGGATGTCGCCCCATTTCATCGCCCAGTAATCGGCGAACTCATCCCGTTCCAACAGCCGATCGATCAGGAGGCGCCGTTTCTCATTCGTGTCCGCATCCTGAATGAAATCCCTGGCCTCCTTTGCCGTCGGCAGTGAGCCGATGACATCCAGATAAGCGCGCCGGACAAACACCGCATCGGAGCAAAGGACGGGCTGGATGTTCAAGCGCGCCAACTGCGCGAAAACGAGCTTGTCAAGCTGGCCCTTGGCTGTCGGGGCGGTGGGATTTTCAAAAACATTTGTTCCCGCCTCCGGCGTCGCGGCCCCGCATACAGCCGCCACCAAACCAACCGCTGAAACCAAGGACATTCTCACGATGCTTTCCTGCCTCTGCTCAAGGCTCCGATACCGGTCGGAATGCTACCTTTGCCGCCGGGGCGAGGTCAAGCGCCAAGCTGCCCGCCGAGGCGTCACAACCTCAGTTTAGATGGTCTCAAAGGGGACCAGTTCCGCACAAACTCAAGATATTCTCCGATCCGCCCCCGACACGCTCGACACGCTGCGATTCATGCCGTGAGCAGGAATTCAGGAGCAGCACCGCCGCCGCCGCCATTGCCACCGCCACTTGGGGCCGACCTAATCACCGGAGGCATCGGATGCTGCGAAAAGTAAAGTGTTTCTTATCCATGTTGATTTCTTCTGACCGGACAATCGAATCGCCGCGTTGAGCCGCGCGGCTTCCGCTTTGTTAAACCTTGCGGCAAAGAACACACCTTTAGCATGTTCGGTGCCAAGTCTCGGTCTGCCAGGATGTTTTTGAATCATAATTGTTACACAAAAATGTTGACTTGAACATACGAGTGTTTAACAATAATTGCGACATAAATATCGGGAAGTGGAATCATGCGCTGCGGGTGCACTGCCGCCGATCGACCCACCTGAGAAGCGCCTTCAGTTAGCGGCGGGAAAATTTTAAAGCTGCGGTTTCGCTCGATCTTGTGTATCATAACGGCTAAGTCAGGCCGAATCGACGACAATGAAAAGCCAGCCAACGACTAGCACTTCGATCCTCCCAGCGCAGGACGTGATGACGCTTCTTCGCAACCACAAGGAACGCGTCAACGCCATTATTCTTGACCCGTGGTACAACCGAGGGGTTGGAGGCGTGAAGAGGGGTTATGTGGAATGGCTGCAGACATTGGTTGGCCTGGCCGCCAAACATGCCGATCATGTTTTCGTCTGGGGCTTTCCTGAGATCGTTTACCCGGTCCTCGACCGTTTGCCGAATGGGTTCAGACTGTTGGCTTGGCTGACGTGGTACTACAAGAATTGCCCGTCTGTCATTCAAGGCTGGCGGTCCGCGCAGTCAACCTGTCTGCATTTGATGTCCTCTACGGCGCGCCCCTACCCGGAGCATTTTCTGAACGAGGCCCAAAAGGAAAAGCGCAATCAAGGAAAACTGCGCTACATGCCCGGACCGTCGAGCGTAATTGAAGTGCCGCTGAACATCGGATTTGTTGGAAAGGGTGAGCAAACAGGGCACCCGGCGCAGAAGCCAGAAAAAGTGTTCGAGCCGTTGATTCTGATGTCCACCAAGCCCGGTGATACCGTGATGGACCCCATGTGCGGGTCTGGCACAACTGGCGCCGTTTGTAAGAAGCTTGGACGCAACGCCATCCTTTGCGATATTTCCGAAGAGTACCTTGAAGTCACGAAAAAGCGATTGGATGGCATAAACGGGTTCAATCTCCAAAGAATTGCCTCAGAAACTGATATACATCCCGCTTTACTTCTACTGGAGCAGCCTGGACAATTGCGTAAACATTGAGCTTCCCTGTGCGATCATCCCAGAAGTTTTTTTTTCACAACCTGATGACGTCCGCACAGTGCTTGCCAAGCATCCGGGTCCGCTGGGTCTGCTTCCGGATTGATTGAATGTGGGCTTTTGTGGTCGGCCTGTAGTCTCACTGTCCCCCCGCCAATCGGGTCGATGTCGCCATCCCGTAGATTACAGGTCTCGCCGCCCTCATTCCATTCACAGGTGTTGTTACAACGGGCCAAGACCGCTTTCCAAGCGGCAGGGTTTGGGCGTACCCGCTGCCTTGCGCTCGCTCGTTTCTCGGCGGATGGCATGAGATACTCCATTACCTTTAGGTCTCCCTGGTTTCGCCATGACCTGATTGTAAATCCATGAATGCAACGCAGATCCGACAGCCTTTGATGCCAGTTCTCAGGGATCTTTCCGGTTTTTGGATCGCGTGCGACCTCTTGGATTTGCTCACGGGTGGCGACTCGGCCGACATTGTCCAGGAAGAAAGCCTCGATTCGCTGCAATACAGACTTTTGCCGGTATTTGCGGACAACCGCGTATAGGCGTTGCTTGGACGCACGCATAATTCAAGCCAAGCACCCTGGGCCTATCCGGTCAAATCAAATTGCCACACTATCCGGCACGCCCCACGCTCGACACGCCGCGGCACGCCGCATATCGTGGGGCCATGATTCAACGTTACTCGCGGCCCGCGATGCGGGAGATTTGGAGCGAACAGCGGAAGCTGGAGCTCTGGCTGCAGATCGAGTTGTTGGCGAGCGAAGCGCTCTGCGAGGCCGGGTTGGTGCCGAAGGCCGAGCTTGAGCAGATGAAGGCACGGGCGGCCTTCAACCTGGACCGGTGCAAGGAGTTGGAGCGGACGCTTAACCACGACGTGATTGCCTTCACCACCAACGTGGCGGAGAATATCGGGGCGCCCGCCAGCCGCTGGCTGCATTTCGGCCTGACCAGCAGCGACATCATCGATACGGCCTTCGCCCTCCAGATGGTCCAGTCGGCCGACATCCTCCTGGACGACGCGCGGGCGCTGCGCCAGGTGATTGCGGCCAAAGCCAAAGAGCACCAGTTCACGCCCATGATTGGCCGCAGCCACGGAATTCATGCCGAACCGACCACGTTCGGACTCAAGCTCGCCTTGATGTATGACGAGTTCGGCCGGGCACTGGAACGGCTCCAGGCGGTCCGCCAGCGAGTGGCGGTGGGCAAGCTTTCGGGGGCCGTGGGCACCAGCGCGCACCTGGCGCCCGAGATCGAGGAAATCGTCTGCCGAAAACTTGGCCTGCGCCCCGCCCCGATAGCCACACAGGTCGTCCAGCGCGACCTCCATGCCGAGTTTATCGGCACGCTGGCGCTCGTGGGCGCGAGCATCGAACGCTGGGCGACTGAATTCCGGCACCTGCAGCGAACCGAAGTGCTCGAGGCCGAAGAGTTCTTCGCGCGCGGTCAAAAAGGCTCCAGCGCCATGCCCCACAAGCGCAATCCCATCACCGGGGAGCGCCTCTCGGGCCTGGCGCGCGTCCTGCGCGGCAACGCCGTGGCCGCCCTCGAAAACGTCGCCCTGTGGCACGAACGCGATATCAGCCACAGCTCCGTCGAGCGGATCATTTTCCCTGATTCCTGCACGCTCCTGGATTACATGCTGGCGACGCTGGCGAAACTGACGGAGGGGCTGCTGGTTTATCCGGAGAACATGAAGCGCAACCTGGCGCTGTCGCTCGGCCTATGGAACTCGCAGACCGTATTGCTGTCGCTCATCCGCAAGGGTTTGAGCCGCGAGCGGGCCTACGATTTGGTCCAGCGCAACGCCATGCAGACCTGGCAGGCCAAACACGCCGGCCAGGATGACGCCAATTTTCTCACCCAGCTCAAGGCCGACCCCGAGGTGGCCAAATACTTCCAGGCGGGCGAGCTGGAGCAGCTCTGCTCGCTGGATTTCCACTTCAAAGAGGTGAAGAACCGGTTCCGGAAACTGGGATTGGCGTAGGGGCGCAAAAATCCCTTGATCGCGCCCGGAAAAGCCCCTAATGAAGAGCGCGTTTGTGAACGGCTCCAACATTCATTCATGAAAGAGTATAAGCGGACAGCGCGTTTTTTGCTTCCATGCGCTCATGGCGAGATGGACAGGGGTATCGGAATTATTTTCCGGTGGGCGCTGGTCCTGGCGATGACCGGGGTCTGTCTAAGGGCGGCGGAGCCGCCGACTGGGCCGCCTGCCGGCTCAAAACCCGGCGAAGTGCTGAGCGGGGGGCCTGGCACCAACGAGATCTGGCAAGGCGCGGTCGGCGAAGGCTTTGGGCGGGCTGCCCGATCGTTGAGCGTAGAAGCGGGGGCGTCGGACGGGCTGGCCGCCTTTGGCAGTCGCCAGCAGCATGACCTGGCACTGACGAGCCTGACCTACGGCCACATGTTGGGCCGGGTCAAGGGCCAGGGCCGCTGGTATCGCGGCAACTGGGAGTGGCGAGTCGAACTGTTTGGCGGCGCGCAGTTTTCTCCGGTGGACGAGTGGATCGTGGGTCTGACGCCGCACCTGCGCTATAACTTTGCCACCGGAACCCGCGTGGTCCCCTTCGTGGATGGCGGCGCAGGGGCGACTGCGACCGGCATCCGCGGACCGGATCTGAGCAACATCTTCGAGTTCAACCTCCAAGTCGGCTTGGGCGCCCATTGGTTCTTTAAGGACAATGTCGCCCTGACGTTGGAGGTCCACTACATGCACTTGTCCTGCGCGGGGATCAGCTCTCCGAACCTGGGCGCGAACGGGGTTCTGGGGACAGTGGGGCTGAGCCGGTTCTTCTGACCCCTCACTGCAACTCCTTCAACATGGCTGTGGCTCCCTGGAAAAGGACCTCGTCGGCGCCCGGCGCAAAGGGGCTGGTTTGGACCTCGTAACCGCCTTCGGGATAGCTCGGCCGCGTAGGGACGTATCCCGCCGCCCCATTGCAGTGAGTCAATATGAAGGTGTGCCGGAAAGGAGAGGCTGACTTGATGGCCGTGCCGATTTCGTTGAACACCTCGCCCCCCAGACCCACGAAGGCGATGTCGCCCATGCGGGCCACGGTGATCGTGAAGGGCAAAGTTGGGTTGGCCGGAGGCTCGGCCTGGTTGCGGGCTTTGGCAGGGAGGTCAACGACCTTGAGGCCGGTCTTAATGGCAGTGTTGGTCGCGAAGCCCGGGATTGCCTCGAGCACCTGCGCTACTTCTTCGCCCAGGAACGTTCCCAGCAAGACAGGCCCCGGCATCCAGCCGTTGTTGGTCTTGAAATCCGGAGCGATGCGGAACCAGGGATCAATGTTTCCCGAGGCGCCCGCGAAACCGGGTGCGACCACATCGCGGCCAAGGTAGGTTTCCAGGAATTGCGCGGCCAGGCCGTGGATATCACCGCTGACGAGGTAGTTCTTCGGGCCTAGAGACGTGCTATGGGTGGCGTAGGCGAAGAGCGCGCCCGCCAGTTGGTTTTGCCCCGGCCGCACCAGCTTGAGCACTTGCACCTCCCGATCAATGGGCACTGAGGGATTCCGTCCCAGCACGATATGGGTCTTGCCGTCATTGCCCTGGACCACCTCCCGGCGGTTGGCGCCGACAGGGCAGGAGCCTGAACCGAAGCCGATTTGGACCGGCGCCAGCCGCTCCAAGGCGCTCCGAACCGCCTCAACCAACTTGCCCTGCAGCAGCTTGGTATATTCAACGTTATTGGGGTGGCCCCGCTCGCTGTCGAGCGCCAATGCGGGCGCGCTATGCGTATGGACAGCGCAGAGGAACAACTCGGCGGGCTTCAGACCGCTGGCCTCCAGGATTGCCAGGCGAAAAGGGGCGGCCGTGCCGCCGTAAAAGCCGCAGGTGTCCAGAGAGACCAGCACCAGCCGATGACCGCCTTGCTCGAAGGCCGCCGCCCGCGCGCTGATGGGGTCGTGAACGCCGCGTGAAAGCTCCTTGCGTGAGCCATAGCCTTCAAGGGTGACAGGCTGTGGCGGCGTGACATCGACCCTGGCGCATCCGGCCCGCAATTCCTCGGCCAGGACCGCACGCAAGCCGGGCAGGCCCAGAAGGCACGCGCACGAAACCACCACGGCAAGCCCCCGGCATCTCAGCCGCCTGGGCCGCCGCGCCAACGGGTGTTGAGTGATTGGCAGCGAAAATGGATAACGGGCGCGAAGTCTCTTCCAGTGGCCGATTGGTTTCATGGCTTGAGTGTATGCATTCCGCAGAACTGACGCAAGGCGCCGCCGCGCAAAAAGGAATTCTTGCGCGGCACCCGAGCCGGCGGAAGGAAATCCGAAATCCGAAGGCCGAAATCCTCACCTGGCGCAGCCAGAACCAACGCGGGAAGAGAGCAACCGCGGAATACGCGGAATACGCGGAACAGGGTCCCTTATCGTCTTGGGTTTCCGTGTATTCCGCGTATTCCGCGGTTCAAGATCGCAGCCATC
>Ga0187873_1003586_pt1 | contig 11126 bp, 8 predicted proteins | sample June2016WEW_16_1_2_FD_133012 | JGI IMG/M metagenome (GOLD analysis project Ga0187873, IMG submission 133012) | Peatland microbial communities from SPRUCE experiment site at the Marcell Experimental Forest, Minnesota, USA - June2016WEW_16_100 | ecosystem: Environmental > Terrestrial > Soil >... | reverse complement strand
GCTTCCGGTGGTGGCTAACCTTTTCCGGGTGGGATTGACTACCCACTGAGTTCTTTCGAGCAGTTTCGGCTGCGCCTTCCCTGCTCCTGGGCTTTTCCTGGCGCGAGGAGTTTGGACATTTCAGATGGCCAGGTGGGAGGCATAACGGGCACCGCGTAGCGGTGCCTGTGGGTCGCCGTGTACTTCCAGTCGAATGGCGCGTAGTTAAGACCATCCGGAGTAACACCATTACGTTTTTTGCACGCTCTTCGACGGGCGCAATTCAGCTTTGGGAAACCAGTTTTGTTGGGCGGCCCATCCCCCCTCACCCCGGCCCTCTCCCCGAGGGAGAGGGGGAAACCAGGGCCGGTTCTCGAATATTTCCGCGCCGCCGGATTCGTCGACCGACGGGCGACGATTCACCCTCAGGATCAGCCCATTTGCTTGCTTTCGTCCACCACGACGTAGTGGCTGCCGCCGTTTTCCCAAACGCGAACGAGCGTGCGCTTGTCCTTGGCGTTTTCCGTGAGCCGCACGGCCTCCTCGGCGCTCTCGACTGGATGACGATCGATCTCCTCAATCACTTCACCCGGCTTGAGACCGGCCTCAGCGGAGGCGGAATCGGGTTTCACGCCGGTGATCACCGCCCCTTTGACCGTGTCCGGCAGGTTGAACTGCTGGCGAGTCTGCGGGTCAAGGTCGCCCACGGTCACGCCGCTCAGGGTCCCGGTGTCCTTGTTGTGGTCCGTGTTGTTTTGGGCAAGCGGTTCCGTTCCCGGCAGGTCCTTGACGGTCACTTCCAGCGTCCTGGCGGAGCCATCGCGCCAGACTTTCGCCGGCACGGTCGAGCCGGGCTTGGTGTCCGCCACGGCGAGTTTGAGTTGCCGGCTGTCGGTCACGTTCCGGTGGTTGAATTCCAGCACGACGTCGCCGTCCTTGAACCCGGCTTTGGCGGCCGGACCGTTGGGCACCACATCACCCACCAGCGCGCCCGTCCATGCTTTAAGGTTGAACTCCTTGGCGAGTGTGGGGGTGACGTCCTGGATCATTACTCCCAGGCAACCCCGGGTCACATGCCTGTATTGGACCAGGCTCTCCATTACGGCGCGGGCGAGGTCGGACGGGATGGCGAAGCCGACGCCCTGGCTGCCGCCGGAGCGGCTCAGGATGGCCGTGTTGATGCCAATCAAGCGGCCGTCGATATCCACCAGCGCACCGCCGGAGTTGCCGGGATTGATGGCCGCGTCGGTTTGGATGAAGTCCTCATAATCTTCGATGCCCATGTTGCCGCGGTTTTTGGCGCTGACTATGCCCTCGGTGACGGTTTGGCCGACCCCGAACGGATTGCCAATCGCCAGGACGATGTCGCCAACCTGGATCTTGTCACTATCCGCCATCGTGACCACGGGCAAGTCCTTCGCGTCGATCTTGACGACGGCGATGTCCGACTTCGGGTCGCGACCGACTACTTTGGCCGTGAACTCTCGACCGTCCTGCAGAGTGACTTTCGCTTCGGCTGCGCGGTTCACCACGCAGGCATCCGGCCTAAGGCGCGCAGGTCTCCGCCGCACGAACTTTCAGCGTGGCGCCGGGTTTCTTTTCGTGCGATAAGTGAGAATAATGTCCTGAAGCATGTTTATGATCTACGTGAAGCGAGTTTACGAACCGGCTGACGAACGCGATGGCGCCCGCTTTTTGGTGGACCGTTTGTGGCCGCGCGGGTTGAAGAAAGACGCCTTGCGGGCGGACAGTTGGATAAAGGCGGCGTCCCCGTGCGATGCGCTTCGCCATTGGTTTGGACATGATCCGCAGAAGTGGAAAGAGTTTCAACGCCGCTATTTTGCCCAACTCGATGGCAAGCCCGAGGCGTGGCAGCCGCTGGCGCGGGCAGCCCGGGCGGGCGATATCACTCTGCTCTTTAGCGCCCGGGACACCGAACACAACAACGCCCTCGCCCTAAGGGCCTATTTGACTAAAAAAATGCCAGCCGTGGCACAGGGACGGCGGGGCACACGTGTGACCGCCTGATGCTTCTGGGCCCGCGTGTCGCAAGGAAAATGGAGTTTTTAGCCTGCGCTGGCCGGTTGCCGATGGCATTTCAGAGCCAGCCGGAACCAGACGAAGAGTTTTGTCTCACACGCCACGCCACCCCGCCGCTCAAAAAAACTCTTGCTTAAGTTCTCCGAATCTTTATATTGAGAAGCGATGAAAACCCCCGTTTGGCAGCCGCCTGCCTCACCCGCCGGTTCCGCCACCCGGTCGGGCTTGCTCGCCGGCCTTTTACTCGGCCTGGCACTCCTGGGCTCGGCGGAGCCCGGTGCCGGCAGGGAAGCCCCGATGGCCGCCGCCGCCAAGGCAAGCTACTACCGTGACATCCGCCCCTTGCTCCAGGCGAACTGCCAGGGCTGCCACCAGCCGGCAAAAGCCAAGGGCGGGTATGCCATGATGGATTTCAAACGGCTGTTGGCCGGCGGTGACAGCGAAGGCGCGGCCGTTGTCCCCGGCCGGCCGGACCAGAGTTCGCTCCTGAAAATGGTTACGCCCCTGGACGGCGAGGTGCGGATGCCCAAAGGGAACGCCCCCCTCCGGGAGGCCGAGGTGGCGTTGCTTAGCTCCTGGATTCAGCAAGGCGCCGCCGACGACACACCGCCGGACGCCAAACGGCATTATGACCCCGAACATCCGCCCGTTTATTCCCGGCCGCCAGTCGTCACCTCCCTCGACTTCTCCCCGGACGGAAAGCTGCTCGCCGTGGCGGGGTTTCATGAAGTGCTGCTCTATGAACACGACGGCGCCGATCTGGCTGGGCGGCTCATCGGCCTCTCGGAACGCGTTCAAGCGGTGCGCTTTTCACCCGATGGTCAATGGCTCGCCGTTGCCGGGGGCGATCCGGCCCGTTCCGGCGAAATCCAGGTTTGGGACGTCGCCCGACGCAAGCTCACCCTTTCCACGCCAATCTCGTACGATACGCTTTACGGGCTAAGCTGGTCGCCGGACAGCAAACTCATCGCCTTCGGCTGCGCGGACAATACCTTCCGCGCCATCGAAGCGGCCTCCGGGAAGCAGGTCGTGCAAATGGGCTCCCACAACGATTGGGTGCTGTGCACGACCTTCTCGGTTAAAGGGGACCACCTCATCTCCGGCGGGCGCGACATGAGCGTGAAGCTCACGGAGATTGCCGAACAGCGATTTGTGGATAACATCACCTCGATCACTCCCGGGGCTCTCAAGGGCGGCGTCCTCGCCGTCGCGACTCATCCGTACCTGGAGCATATCGTCGCGGCCGGTTCCGACGGTTTGCCCAAGGTCTATCGCATCTTCCGCGAAACCAAGCGCGAGATCGGCGACGACGCCCAGTTCATTGGCGATTTGTTCCCGATGGCGGGCCGCGTGTTCAGCGCCCGATTCAGCGCCGATGGCAAGCGCATCGCCTGCGGCAGCGGCCTTGACCGGGCAGGCGAATTGCTCGTTTGCACTTACGATTTCACCAATGATGTCCCCAAGAGGCTCCGGGAGATCATGGGCAAGGTTCCCGGGTCCCGTAAACCCGAGGAGCAAAAACGGCTGGATGATTATAAAAAGCAGGGCATCCGTGAAATCGCCCGCGCGTCGCTTCCGCAGTCAGCGATATATTCGGTCGCCTTCAGCCCGGATGGCGCCATCGTGGCGGCGGCCGGCTCCGACGGCTGGGTGAGGCTCTTTAACGCCACGAACGGGACTATCATCAAGGAAGTCGTGTCCGTGCCCCTCACGAAGGATAACGTGGCCCAAGCCCGGCCCGCCTGGGGCGCAACGGCCAAGACCAGCCCTGGGCCGGCGCTGGCTCCCGAATTGTTGCCCGATGGCGCGAAGGTGGCGGGCCTGGAAATCCAGCCTACCCGGCTCCGCTTTACCAGCCCCAACGATTACGCCCAACTCTTGGTCACCGCCCGCCTCGAATCGGGCGACACGGCCGACGTGACCCGGCTGGTGAAAATCGCCGTCGAACCCAACCTGGCCGAAGTCTCGCCTCGCGGTGTGCTGCGCCCGCTGACTAACGGCACCGGCAAGGTCATCGTGTCGTTGGACGGCAAGACCCAGGCGGCGCCCTTGGATATTGACGGGCTCCAAAATGGTTATCGGGCGGATTTCATCCGGGACGTCAGCCCGGTTATCGCTCGGCTCGGCTGCAACGCCGGCACCTGCCACGGGGCCAAGGAGGGCAAAAACGGCTTTAAACTCTCGTTGCGCGGTTATGATCCGGAAACCGATTTGCGCTCGCTCACCGACGACCTGGCCTCGCGCCGCGTGAACCTGGCTTCGCCCGATGACAGTTTGATGTTGCTCAAAGCGGTGGCGGAAGTGCCGCACGAAGGCGGCCGCCGCACCACGGTCGATTCCCGATACTACCAGACCCTTCGCCAATGGATTGCCAACGGCGCCACGCTCGACCGCCAGTCGCCGCGGGTGGTTAAGATCGAAATATTTCCGCAGGACCCGGTCGTGCAAAGAATCGGCTCGCGCCAGCAGATCCGCGTCGTGGCCAGTTACGGCGACGGATTAGTGCGGGATGTTACCGCCGAAGCCTTCGTCGAGAGCGGCAACACGGATGTGGCCACGGCCGATGCCGGGGGCCTCATCACGACCTTGCGACGAGGCGAGGCCCCCGTCCTGGCCCGCTACGAGGGGAATTACGCCGCCACCACGCTCACGGTGATGGGCGACCGGACGGGATTTGTTTGGGTGGACCCGCAGGCGTGGGGCAAGATAGACGAGCTGGTCGCCGCCAAATGGAAGCGGCTGCGGATCGCACCTTCCGAGCTATGCACGGATCTTGAGTTCATCCGCCGGGTTTATCTGGATCTGACCGGACTGCCTCCCTCGCCCGAGGAAACTCGCGCCTTCGTTGACGACTCGCGCGAGGTGAGGATCAAACGCGACGAGGTCGTTGACCGCCTGATCGGCAGTTCCGACTACGTTGATTTTTGGGCCAATAAATGGGCCGACCTGCTCCAATGCAACTCCAAGTTTCTCGGCCGCGAGGGCGCCGAACTGTTCCGGGCCTGGATTCGCAGCCAGGTCGAGAAGAACACCCCCTACGACCAGTTCGCCCGCGAGATTCTCACCGCGTCCGGCTCCACTCGCGAAACTCCGGCCGCCAATTACTGGAAAATCCTGCGTGCTCCCGGCGAGGCCATGGAGAACACCACGCACCTGTTCCTGGCCACCCGCTTCAACTGCAACAAGTGCCACGACCATCCCTTCGAGCGCTGGACCCAGGATCAGTACTATCATTTGGCGGCCTATTTCGCGCAGGTGTCGCTCGAGGAAGACCCGGCCAGCGAAGGCCGGCGGATTGGCGGCAACGAAGTCGAAAGCGCCAAGCCTCTCTACGAGACGGTGGCGGATGCCACGGAAGGTGAGGTAAAGCACGACCGCACCGGCAAGGTCTCGCCCCCCGTGTTCCCGTACCTTGCCAAGCACGAAGCTGGGCAGAAAAAGACACGACGCGAACAACTCGCCGCGTGGATTACCACGCCGGACAACCGGTTCTTCGCCTCCAGTTACGCCAACCGCCTCTGGGGCTATCTTACCGGAGCGGGCATCATCGAGCCGCTGGACGATACCCGCGCCGGAAACCCGCCGCGGAACCCCGCGTTGCTCGAGTACCTCACCCATGAGTTCATAACGAACGGTTTTAACCCGCGGCACATAGTCCAGCTCATCTGTAAATCCCGCACCTACCAGCTTTCCATTCGCCCGAACCAGTGGAACGAGGATGACAAGATAAACTATTCGCACGCCCTGGCGCGGCGGCTGCCGGCCGAAACCCTGTTCGATACCGTAATGCGGGTCACCGGCAGCATGCCGCACATTCCGGGCGCCAAACCCGGCCAGCGCGCTATGCAATTGGCCGACGCCGCTACCGATGTCGGCAGCGGCCTCCTGGCGACGCTCGGGCGTCCCGCCCGCCAGAGCCCCTGCGAGTGCGAACGCACCAGCGATATTGGCCTCGGTTCGGTGATGGCCTTGCTCAGCGGGCCCACCATCTCCGCTGCCATCAATGATCCCACCAACGGGTTGGCCAGGCTCGTCGAGCGGCAAAAGGACGACCACCAACTCGTCAATGACATTTTTCTGCGGGTGCTCAATCGCCCCGCCTCGGAGCGTGAAACCGAAAACGCGCTCGGCCTGCTCAGCGCCGTGGAAACCGACCACGTCAAAATCACCAATGAACTGGGGCCGCTCGAGGTAAAAATGGCGCCCGCGATAGCGGAGCTCAAACGCCGGCGCGAAGAGGCCATCGCCAAGGCCAAGGCCGACCTTGGCACATACGGCGAAATGACCAAGTCACTCCGGGCGGAATTGGAGAGCCGCCGCCAGCGGGAGATCGCTCTCCGACGGGATGAGCTGAAGGACTATGAAAAGTTGCTTCCGGCGGAAGCGGCATTTTGGGAAACCAAAAACCATCCCGGTGAAACCAAAACGGTTTGGACTCTGGTCGAGCCCCGGGACCTTTCCGCCACGGGTGATAGCAAGCTGGTCCTCCAGAAGGACGGTTCGATTCTCGCCTCCGGCCCCACGGGCCCATCCGATTACCTCATCCTTGCGCATTCGGATTTATCGAACATCACCGGGGTCCTGCTCGAGACCTTGCCCGATGATTCCCTTCCCCGCTTTGGTCCGGGCCGATCCGGTGACGGCAACTTCGTAATGAGCGAGATTGAAATGAAGTGGTCTCCCGGCACGAACGCGCCCGCCCAAACGGCCAAGTTCGCCGATGCCCGCGCGGACTTTTCCCAAAACGATTATCCCGTCGGCCAGGCCATCGACGGAAAAGTGGAGGCCGGCAAGAACGGATGGGCCGTCGGCGGCGCTCCCGCCATCCAGCGCCACACGGCCGCCTTCGAGCTCGAATCGCCGATTAGCAGCACTAACGGAGTCACGCTGCGCCTAACCTTGCTGCAACACTACGGCCAAGATATGCTGTTGGGCCGCTTCCGCCTCTACCTGACCACCAGCAACGAGCCGCTGGACTTCGGCCTGCCGGAATCGGTCGTCCTGGCCGCGCGCGCCCCGGCCGGACTCCGCAAGCCGGAGCAAGCGGCGGCCATGGTTGATTTCTACCGCGCCGCCGATGGCGAGTTCTGGAAACGAAAACAGGCGGCCGTGACCGCCGCCGAACCCCTGCCGCTCGACCCGAAGCTCGACGAGCTCCAGAAAGCCCTCGGCACCGGGGAGCAGCCCATCCGCCTCGACCCCTCTCTGGTCCAATTGCGCGAAGATGCCCAGACCAGTGCCCGCCAAACCGAGAATACACGACTCACCGTCGCGCAGGATTTAACCTGGGCGCTGATCAACAGCGCCGGATTCCTGTTCAACCATTGACCCATTTCCCGCCAAGAACGCTCAGCCCAAAAACATCCTTTATGCTCAAAATACCCGGCGGCACCTGCTCTGACCTCTGTGATCCTCACCTCAAAATGACCCGGCGGGACTTGCTCCGCATCGGGGGGACCGGGGTGCTCGGACTGTCCCTCGGCTCGCTCCTCAAATTACAGGCCCTGGCCGCCGAGCCCGGCAAATCCGCCGGCGGCCCCGGTTGGGGCACCGCAAAAAACGTGGTGATGATTTACCTTCAGGGCGGCCCCAGCCACCTGGACTTGTGGGATCCGAAGGAAAACCTGCCCGACAACATGCGCAGCCCCTTCAAACCGATCTCGACCAAAATTCCCGGGGTGAGCTTCACGGAGATCCTGCCGGCACTCGCCAAAGTGAACGACAAGTTCACGATGATCCGCTCGATGAGTTACACCCCCAACGGCCTGTTCAACCACACCGCCGCGATCTACCAGATCATGACCGGCTACACGACCGATAAAGTCAGCCCGTCCGGCCAACTCGAACCTCCCGACCCCAAGGATTTCCCCAATTTCGGGTCCGAACTCGTCCGCCTGCGTCCGGTGACCGAGCCGATGCTGCCCTTCGTGATGTTGCCTCGCCCGCTCCAGGAATCCAATATCATCGGCAAAGGCGGCAGCGCCGGTTTCCTTGGCAAAGCCTTCGATCCGTACACTCTCTACCCGGAGGGCGATGACATGGACATGAACAAGATGGAACGTATCCGGATCGACGACCTCCAATTGCCCCCCGAGGTCTTCTCGTTGCGACTGCAGCGCCGCGCGCATCTGCGCGAGGCCATCGAGCAAGCGATGCCGGACCTGGAAAAGGCGGTGGAAAAATATAATCTCGACGATTACTACCAGCGAGCCCTGAACCTCGTCCTTTCGGGCCGGGCCCGCGCCGCTTTCGACCTCAGCCGCGAGCCCGACCCGGCGCGGGATCGTTACGGGCGGAATACCTTCGGCCAGAGCTGTCTGCTGGCGCGGCGCCTCATCGAAGCCGGCACCCGGGTCGTCGAAGTCATTTGGCCCAAGATCGCCAACTCCGACAATCATTCCTGGGATACCCATTCCGATCTGACCAAGCGCATCAAAGATCAGTCCGGGCCGATGTTCGACCGCGGCCTGGCCGCGTTCATCGCCGACATGGACGAGCGCGGGTTGCTCAAAGAAACTCTCGTCTTGGCGATTGGCGAATTCGGGCGCAGCCCGAAACGGGGCGTGAGCACTTCCGGCAACTCGAACAGTGATGATGGCCGCGACCACTGGCCTTATTGTTATACTTCAATCATGGCCGGCGCCGGCATCAAACGCGGCTACGTCCACGGCAAGTCCGACAAGACCGGCAGCAGCCCGGCCGAGGAGCCGGTCCATCCGATGGAAATGCTCGCGACGATTTACCACGCCTTCGGCATCGACCCGGAGACGATCGTTTTCAACCACCTCAAACAGCCGCGCGAACTGGTCAAAGCCAAAGCCGTCACCAAGTTGTTCGCCTGAGTGGTCCGGGCAATTCTTTAATCTTCTGACCGTGCGTTTGCATTTTTCGGTGTGTGCGAGCTTGCTCCTGGCCGTCACGGGCATTTCGCTTCGAGCCGCGACCTGCGCGGTGGCGCAACGCGACCCCACGGCCAGCGATGATGGGCCAGGCAGCGTGGAACGGCCGTGGAAGAGCCTCGCTAAGGCCGCCGAGAAAGCTGGGCCGGGTGACATAGTTTTGATCGGTGACGGCACCTATCGGGAGCGGGTCGTGGCCAAAATGAGCGGCACAGCGCAGCAGCCCATTTGTTTCCAAGCCGCTCCCGGCGCGCATGTGGTGCTCACCGGCGCTGACCGGCTCACCGGTTGGCAAAGGGTCGAGGGTGACCTTCGGGTTTACAGGGTTGCCTGGCCCCACCGATTTGTGGCGTGGTCCAGACGCATGGCCCAGCCTGATAACGATTACCATCTTCTCATCGGCCGGTGCGAGCAGGTGGCCATTGACAGCTATCTGCTTCGCCAGGTGCTGGCGACCAGCCAATTGGCTCCCGGCACGTTCTACGCGGGCATCTCCAACCAGGTCCTCCCATGGAGCGGTAGTGCTGGCTGGGGTTCATGACCTCCTGGAGGACTGTGTGGCTGAAGGGATGAACGCCAGCGGGGCGACTTTCGCCGGCGAAGGGCAAGTCGTCCGCCGCTGTGTTTTTCGGGGCAACGGTCAGTTGGGGTTTGGCGCCAATGGCGCCCACCAACTGCTGTTCACCGAGTGTCTGGTCGAGGACAACAACACTAAAGGCTTCGATCGCGGTTGGGAGGCCGGCGGGGATAAGCTGGTGCTATGCCGCGACGCCACCCTCGAGCGCAGTCGGTTTATCCGCAACCGCGGCAATGGCCTATGGTTCGACGTTAAGGACAATCGACATTGGCCGGCAGCCGGGAGGACCGACCCCCGCGTTCCCAACACGGGTGCGGCGCCTGAGCTTGGCGGGCGGGAGGAACAGCCTCAGGCGCCGGCCTTGGAACAACTGCGGCTGCGTTTTCAGGAAAACGTCTATTTTGTAGCGCCGGGGCAGGGGTGGTTCGAATGGGGCGTGAGTTGGGGGCGTCACAAGAGTTATTCGACGCTGAGTGATTTTCAGGCCGACCTGGCCATAGATAACGGCAGCCGCGTGACCGATCCGGGTTTCTTGGACATGCTGGCCCGGGATTATCGGTTGAGCCGCCAAGCCATGGATGAGCTGGCGCAAGACTATCCGCGGGGACCGGTGCCAGGGGTGATTTTGGGTGTCCAGCATCAAAATTCGTATTGAATGCGAATCGCGGCCTTCCGTGGGGATCTTCCTGCACGGCGATGCGCACCGCCTGGACTTCGTGCTTTCCTGCCACTGCCGGCATGCGCCGGGGGCCAAAATCCGCGCAGGGGTGACCTGTTTATAGAGGACCGCGACCCACCACCCTTCTTTTTGTTTCTCAGCGACCGCATCACAGAGCCGCGACGCGGCTTTGGAAAAAATAGCGAAAATTGGGAATTGTTGAAAGATCCGGCCTTCGCGGAGCGTACTTACAGTGAGGGCCTCGTGGCTTCTGTGGGTGAGCACGAAAGGCTGCGCCGGGCTGAAGTCGGGTTCGGCGCAGCCCAGTGCTTGAATGGGTTGGGCCGGCCCGGCCAGACCTCAGGCCGGGCCGGAAGATCGCGTGAGCCGGCACGGGCAATGTCGCCGATTGGCAGGATTGTGCAAGTGCCTGGAACAGAAGGCCATACGATGTCGAGCGCGGAGTACAGATCGAATAGGACGCAAGGGGCGCCAACGCTCTGGATGGGCTCGTTGGCACCATCCGCCCAACGCGCGAGACCCGTGGCACCTGTCCATCTGTCGCACGAACTGCGGCGGAGGGCGCCGGTCAGGTGGCTGATGCTGGGGCGAACCCGAAAATGACAAACCACTCCGCAAGCCCAATCACGGTCATCGTGGTCGATAACGAAGACTTCTTCCGGGCGAAGGTCGAGTCATGGCTACGTGCAAACCCACGGTTCCATTGCGCCGGGTCCTTTTCGGACGGCGAGACCGCCCTGATGGAGCTTGTCTCCAAGAACCCGGTCGTGGCGGTCATCGACCTCGCATTGCCGGGAATCAAAGGCGACGAGGTCATCTGGAGAGTAAACTTGGAAGGCCACCCAGAATACGACTGGTCTGCCGCCAGGCTGGACTGACGGGGACGTTGGTTTCGTGGGCCAAGCCGGCAGCGCGGCTGTCCAGGGCAGCGCCATTGTGCTCAGCGGGGCCG
>Ga0187873_1003583_pt1 | contig 11130 bp, 9 predicted proteins | sample June2016WEW_16_1_2_FD_133012 | JGI IMG/M metagenome (GOLD analysis project Ga0187873, IMG submission 133012) | Peatland microbial communities from SPRUCE experiment site at the Marcell Experimental Forest, Minnesota, USA - June2016WEW_16_100 | ecosystem: Environmental > Terrestrial > Soil >... | reverse complement strand
CGCGGGATATGATTTCCGACAATTCCGTATCGCCCAAAAAATTAACCGATGCCACCCTCACTTTTGAAGCAATTGCAACAAGTGGAAGATCCCTGACAATGTTCTTAAATTTAAGTCTGTAGTAATTCATTTTTTCAGATATTTAATTTTGCAAGAACAATTTTACCCCAATCAAGCGGATGAAATATAGCCCTTGTAGGAGTGACAACCTCTCGAGACATTTTATTCTTCATATATGAATATTGAAACTTGAAGGCTATTTTTTCAATGAAGCTTATTCTATGGAAGGAATTTTCCGACTTGCAATTTACAATCCTCACAGCATTTGGCCAAAAGTCCAGAATCCACCTATTCTTAAACAAAAATTTCTCATAAACTTTATTTTTATTTACAAGCGAAATTATTTGGGCAATTTCGTGAGCGGTATATATGTTTCTCGGGTTTTTCCAAACCATATCGCTTTCCTCCATCCACATATTCAGGCAAAGTTTATCCTTTTGTGTTTGGCTTCCCGGACGGCGCAAGGAAAAACCAAAGATTTTTAATATTAAATAAACACTAAGTCTTGTTGTCCAAAGTCGTCCATTTTCAGCAATAATAAATAAATCAATATCTCCGTTTTCTGATGTATTCCGCATAGCTAAAGAACCTGTAACGGCAACTAGTTTGACCATTGGAATATAAGATAAGATTTTCGAAGCTTTTCGGGCAATCTTCATTTTTTTAGTTGAATTCTGATGTCTCTTCATGAGTTTTGAAACTAAAGAGGTTTTTCCTTCAAAAAACCAATAGCCATTCTTAAAAATGGCTTTTTTATCACATTTGTAACCATTGGGTATTCTGCCGGGAGTCCATCGAGTCATCTCATTAGCCGTTAGCGGATAGTTAAAAATTTCGTGGTAACTTAAGGAGAATTTGCCAAACTTATCAAGCATTATTTTGACGCCATTCCATACTGTAGAAGGACCTGACTAACTCCCTGTGCCACCGTGGCTAAAGCTTGAGTTGCAGTTTCTTTGCCGCCGACAACAGCATTAACTGCATCACCAAAATAATTAGACATTTGGGTATTAATCCCTGTGTCGCCATCAAAGGTGCGACTATCAAGGTACCAGCTCTTGGCACCGGGCGCCTGAGATATTATAGACCCGATAATGGGATGGCTTGAAAGAAGAGTTGCCATATCAGTTCTCGGATACGGCTCCCCAAATCCCCTAATGGCAGACTCGTTTTGATAAAGTTTTTGTAAAGAATCCTGAGTACTAAGATATGCCAAAAAGTTCCAAGCTGCGGTTTTATTTGGACTTTTTGCCCAAACTCCCTGCGCCCAGTAGGTTGCATAAGTTATATCGAGCTCATTGGGGTTATCCTTGGGAAGTTGTGGAACTGGAACGGTTTTAAACTTTAAGTTTGGGCTCGCTTGTTCAATTTCAAAGGCGCGCCAGCTCGGAGCAATATACATTGCCAAGTTACCCGCCGCAAAAGCCTGAGTTGATGTGGGAAGCGTTGCGTCCCAAACGCCATCCGTTGTCGAAAAAAGAGTAAAAAACGTTAAAGCGTCTTCGGCGGGTTTGCCTGTCGGGTTACTTAAATCAACTCCGTTTTGAAGCATCAAAAGAGCCAAGATTTCTTGCCAATTGTCTACATTCGACGTCTCACCCAGTGCAACACCGGATTGAATTATAGTTCCCTGATCATCTTTAATCGTAAGCTGCCGTGCAAGCGTTCTCAGATCATCCCACGTGGTCGGTGGTGTTGCTCCAGCCTTATTAAAAATATCCTCATTAATGTAAAGGGTAAGAGCGTCATAACCAATAGGTATACCGACAATTGAATTTCCGTTAACAAGATCTGAAGACATAACGGGGTAAAAAGTTTTTGCGTAATCGGAAGGATTCATAACAGATGATGGAAGTGCATCAAGATCGTTTTTAAACATCGGCACCCATGAATTGTGGAAAGTAAAAATGTCAGGTCCTGTTCCCTTCGCCAAAGCATTAGTTAACCTCTCTCTGTAATCTTCCTGAGACTGCTGTATATAAGTAATTTTTACTCCAGGGTGGGAAGCTTCATAAGATGTTATAAGAGGTTGAACGACTGATTGGTCTTCCCAAAGACCCCACCATGTAATCTGACCGTTAGACATAATTTGAGATTTAGTCAAAAGTTTAACGGCAAGAAAAATTAGTAATAACACCGCCAAACCGACTCCAATAAATATGAAAATCTTCGGGAACCCCTTCTTGGGCGGAGGGATTATCGACTCCGACACGGAAGGAGTTTGTGAAACACTGGATGAAGCCTGAGAAACAGGGGTTGAATTTAAGTTTGGACTATTTTCGTAAATATTCTTAGGTGGCATTTTAAAATTCTTGGATTTAGTTTATATCTAAATGGTATCATATGCGGGGAATATGACAAGACATCCCAAATCAAAAAAGTTTTCAAAGAAAATTTATTTATACATAGCTATCGCGCTATTTATTTCTGTAATTTTAATTGCCGGAAGTTTAATTTTTTATATTGCAGATTTTTCCGAAAAGGTTTATCCAAATATTACGGTTGCCGGTATAAATATCGGCGGATTAAACTTAAATAGTTCCGCTTACAAAATTTCAAAAAATTTAAGTACCCCCGATGAAGTTGTACTCACCTATCAAGACAAACAATTTAAAATAAAAACAAGTGACATAAACTTTAACTATGATTTTGAGTCATCAACCTTAAATGCCTACAATTATACGAGAACCGGAAATTTTTGGTCTGATTTACTGGTCCGTATCAACTTACTTATATACCCGAAGGATTTAGGACTGATAACAAATATAGATGAAGGAAAACTTAATAAATTTATCTCCAGCGTCTCCGATCAGGTTTCCGTAAAACCGGTTGATCCTTCTTTGAACCTTGCGAACAGTAAAGTTGTTATAAGTAGAGGTTCTCCGGGAACAGAAGTTAATAAATATTTATTAAATATAAAAATACATGAAGCGCTTTCTTTAGACAAATCAACCAATATTGAAATACCTGTAGAAATTGTTAATAGTTCTCTAACACAAGCTGAGGTAGATTCACTACAAAACAGAGCTGAAGAATTTATCGGGAAAGGTCTGACAATGAATTTTGAATTCAATTCTTTTACTCTGAAAGATTCCGACATTGTAAGCCTCCTGGATTTTGAGTCCGGTTACTCCGAAAGCAGTATTTCCGCCTTAATTCAAAAAATTGATAACAGTGTTAACAGAAACTCACAAAATCCCAAGTTTGTTTTTGATAACGATCGTGTCTCGGAATTCCAGCCGGCCCTTGACGGAATAAAGGTTGATGATACTAGGTTTAAAGATCTGTTAACCAATTCGCTTGATTCTCTTGCCAGTGGCGATGAAAAAACTCTAAGTTTTGACATTCCCGTAGCAAGAACTTCGCCTGAAGTTTCAACATCCGAAGTAAATAACTTGGGAATTAAAGAGCTTATCGGACGGGGAACTTCAACTTACTACGGTTCGATTTCTTCCAGGATTCATAATATAGTTCTTGCCGCCACAAAAATTAACGGAACTTTAGTTAAACCCGGTCAGACATTTTCTTTCAATGAAACGCTTGGTGATGTATCCCAGTTTACCGGCTATCAACAGGCCTACATTATTTCGGAAGGAAAAACAATTCTCGGAGACGGGGGCGGAGTTTGCCAAGTTTCCACAACCCTTTTTAGGGCACTGCTTAATGCCGGTCTCCCGATTACAGAGAGGCAAGCTCATGCTTACCGAGTTGGCTACTACGAACAAGATTCTCCGCCAGGGCTGGATGCAACTGTTTATTCCCCGTCACCTGATCTTCAATTTGTTAATAACACACCAGCATACATTCTGATAGAGGCTGCTGCCAATCCCAAAAATTATTCGTTAATTTTTGAACTCTACGGAACTTCCGACGGCAGAGTTGCTACAATTTCCAAGTCTGTTGTAACAGATATAACAGCTCCCCCGCCGGATTTATACCAGGACGACCCAACTCTTCCTGCCGGAACAATAAAACAAACTGATTTCAAAGCTTGGGGAGCAAAAGTTACTTTTAACTACTCAGTTAATAGGGACGGAAAGGAAATTTATAGTAAAACTTTTGTGAGCAATTACCAGCCCTGGCAAGCTATCTATCTCCGAGGAACGGGCCCCGCACAATAATTTGTAGTAAAATATAGCCTCAATGGAAATAATTAAAAACGGTAAAAATGCTGTTTCTAAAGCTGTCGCCGTCCTTCAAAGGGGCGGGTTGGTTATCTATCCAACCGAAACTCTTTATGGAATTGGCGCGGATGCAACAAATCCTAAAGCAATTAAAAGGCTTACGGAATACAAAAATCGTCCTTTTGGAAAACCATACTCAATTGCAGTAACAGACTGGAAAATGGCTGACGATTATGTCGAATTAAATGAAACTGCAAAAAATTTGTATAAAAAATTTTTGCCAGGTCCGCTAACTGTCATTTCAAAAGGTAAACACAAGGTTGCCCCCGGAGTTGAAAGTGAAGACGGAACACTGGGAATTAGAATTCCCGATTACAAACTCGTAACCGATATCCTCAAAGCATATGGCAAACCAATTACTTCAACTTCTGCCAACGCAAGCTATAAAAAACGTCCTTACAAAATTTCGGATATCCTTGAAAATATCAGTCAAAAACAAAAAGATTTAATCGACTTGATAATCGATGCCGGAGAACTTCCCAAAAATGATCCTTCAACCGTTATTGATACGACTCTTGACGATCCGGTTACTCTAAGACAAGGAGAAATTAAACTGACTGACAAAAACGAGGTTTTAAGTAAAAATGAAGAAAAAACACAAAACCTTGCTAAAGAAATTTGGCAAAAATACGAAGGGCATAAGGGCCATCGCGCAATAGTTTTTGCTCTTGAAGGAGAAATGGGTGCCGGAAAAACTCAATTTACAAAAGGTCTCGCGCATGCAATGGGAATAACGGAACTGGTTACCTCCCCCACTTTTGCGCTGGAAAATGAATATGGGGTAGGCAAATCAAAACTTTTTCACTTTGACGCTTGGAGATTGGAAAATTCCGGTGAAATAAAAGCCTTGGGCTTTGAGGATTTGATTAAGAATAAATCAGTTATCTCAATTGAATGGGCCGAGCGAGTCGCAGATATAATCCGCGAATTTGATGATGAGGCAATTGTTGTCTGGATAAAGATTAAGTTCGGGAAAAACGAAGGCGACAGAATAATATCTTGGGGAAATATATGAAAATACTATCAATTGATACCAGTTGTGATGAAACATCGGTTGCAGTAACCGAAAGAACCAAAATTCTTTCCAACGTTATTTGGTCACAGGCTTCTGCCCACGCTAAATTTGGGGGGGTTATGCCCTCACTTGCCAAAAGAATGCACGAGGAAAGAATTGATTGGGTAATAGATAAAGCAATTAAGGATTCTAAATGTAAAATTGAAAATCTTGATGCTATTGCAGTAACGGTTGGGCCCGGTCTTTCAATTGCACTTGGCGTTGGGATCGACAGAGCCAAAAAACTGGCAATAAAATACAACAAAAGGTTAATTGCGGTTAATCACTTAGAGGGTCATATTTTAAGTTCGCTTGCAAACTCAGATATATTAAAAGTAAAATTACCTGCTTTGGGTCTAGTTGTGTCAGGCGGAAATACGATTCTTGTAAAGATCAACAAAATCGGCTCCTATGAAACGCTGGCACAGACAACAGATGACGCCTTGGGAGAAGCACTTGATAAAGGGGCGCGTATGCTCGGACTCGGCTACCCGGGGGGCGCAGTTCTTGAAAAGATCGCACGTGAGGGAGATATAAAGACTTATAAACTCCCCACCCCAATAATTGGTCAGGAAGAAAGGAAAATATTTACATACTCGGGGCTTAAAACTTCATTCTCACGACTGGTCGAATCCGAAAAACCCTTAACCAAAGAAAATATTCAAAATCTAGCGGCTTGCTATCAAGACATCACCTTTACCCACCTAATTCGTATTTGCTCATATACTATTAAAAATTTGAAATTAAAAATTAGAAATTTAGTTATTGGCGGCGGGGTCTCTGCAAATATTGAGCTCAAAAAAAGACTCCGAAAGTTAGGCAGAGAGTTTGGAATAAAAGTGTTATTTCCTTATTCTAAAAAACTTACGGGCGACAATGCTGCCATGATTGGAGTTGCAGCCTATTTTAAAGTCAAAAGAGGAGAATTTATAAATCCGGAAAAAATCGACCGAAATCCAAACGCAAAATTGTCAGATTGATGGTACAATTGTAGCCATGGAGCCCCAATATAATCATAAAAAATACGAGGCGGATATTTATAAAAAGTGGGAAGAATCAGGCTCTTTTTCTCCAAATACTACTCAAAAAGGAAAACCCTTTACTATTATCATGCCCCCTCCAAACGCAAGTGATCCCCTGCACATAGGACACGCCAGATTTGTTGCCATTGAGGACGCTTTAATTCGCTACCACAGAATGAAAGGTGAACCAACCCTATGGCTTCCCGGAGCCGATCATGCTGGAGTTGAAACACAATTTGTTTTTGAGAGAAAACTAAGAGTCAAGGGTCAAAGTCGCTTTGATTTCGATAGGATTACTCTTTACCAAATGATCTGGAATGATGTCCAAAAAAACAAAAAAACAATGGAAGATCAGCTTAAAAAGCTTGGTGCCTCATGTGACTGGTCGCGCGAAAAATTCACTCTCGACCCCGATATAATCAAAATTGTTTACCAAACTTTCAAAAAGCTATATGACGACGGGCTTATTTATCGTGGCGAGAGAATTGTAAATTATTGCCCGAGATGCGGCACCGCCTACTCTCAGCTCGAGGTCGATTATGTTGAACGCGACGATAAACTTTATTATCTCGATTATGGAACAGTTACAATAGCTACGACCCGCCCCGAAACAATCTTTGCAGATGTGGCTATCGCAGTTAATCCAAAGGACGAGAGATATATAAAATTGGTCGGATTAAACGCAAATATTCCGCTTATTAACCGCGTGGTTCCGGTAATTGCAGATAATTTAGTCGATAAGGACTTTGGAACAGGGGCTCTTAAGATTACACCTGCCCACGACCCTACCGATTTCGAGATCGGTACAGCTCATAAGTTTCCTGTAATCTCTGTAATTGATGAAGGGGGGCGTATGACGGGAACTCCGGCGAAATATATTGGTTTGAAGGCAGAGATTGCACGGGAAGAGGTTGTTAAAGATTTAATTACCGCCGGAAAGCTAATTAAAACTGAGCCGATTCATCACACTGTAGGAACTTGTTACCGCGATCATGGCACCATCGAACCAACGATCTCAAAACAGTGGTTCCTGGAAGTTGCTCCTCTTGTCAAAAAATCTCAGGAAGCAATTAAAAAAGGTGATGTAAAATTTGCCGTTCCGCGTTTCGAAAAAATTGCTAAAAATTGGTATAAAAATCTTAAAGACTGGAATATCAGCCGTCAAATTGTCTGGGGAATAAGAATCTCTGCATGGAGATGTGATAAATGTCTTGAATGGACAATTACAGACGGAGAAGCTCCTTTAAAGTGCTCAAAGTGCGGTCACGACAAATTAACACAGGATACGGATACTTTTGACACTTGGTTTTCTTCCGGCCAGTGGCCTTTCGCAACTCTTAAGACTACAAAACCCGGAGACTTTGAAAAATTCTATCCGACAAGTGTTATGGAAACGGCTTACGACATCCTTCCCTTCTGGGTAATTAGAATGATCATGATGGGGGTTTATGTAACCGGCAAGGTTCCTTTTGAAGAAGTCGTTATCCACGGACTGGTCAGAGACCGCGAAGGACAAAAAATCAGTAAATCCAAGGGAAATGTAATAGACCCAATTGAAATGACAGAAAAATACGGAGCCGATTCACTTAGAATGGGACTCCTTTGGGGGGCCTTGATTGAAAACGATATTGCTCTTAATGAACAAAATATTAATGCCCAAAGAAAGTTCGCCAATAAGATCTGGAATGCTGCAAGATTTGTATCACAATTCACAACTGAATCGGACAAAAATGAAGAATTTGATAAAAAGCTTGACCAGATCATCAGGGAAACAACTAAATATTTTGATAAATACCAACTTAATCAAGCGGCAGAACTTCTCTACTCTGAATTCTGGCATTGGTACTGCGATTGCTGTATTGAAGAATCCAAACAGGGAAAAATCGGAGCTAAACAAATGAAAAAAGGTTTAACGACATTTATAAAACTTCTCCATCCTTTTATGCCTTTTGTCACAGAACAAATCTGGCATGAAATCGGAGAAAAAGAACTTCTGATTACTTCAAATTGGCCAAAAGCTTAAGGGGTTATTTTTGCCGATGGAGAACTGGACGGACTGATTGTTGGACTGGCTGATGGAGTTGCCGAAGAAACCGGTGTTGCGGACCCTGTTGCATATGGGGTTTCTGCCGGTAAAACCGTTTGCACAACCACCGGCTCGACGGTTGGAACTAATGTTGAGCTTGGCTGACTAGCTAGGAATTTCATTCCAACAACATACGCCACAACAGCCAAGACGGCTATAACAACCAATATTATTGCTACTATCATTAAAGGAGAATTCTTTTTTGGGCTCTCGGAAGCAGGAATGTTTTCGACCGGTGTAGCAGGAGGCATGGGTGTAACCGGCGGAGTCATTACCGGTTCAGCTACAGGTTGCTCAGGTTGAACGGGTGGTTCTGGAACAGTTGACACGGGCTTAGCTACTGGTATTTGTTGAGTAGCGGCCGCTTGCTGACTGATGTTCTGCAAGTCTTCTTCAAGTTTTTTTACCGCTTCTGTATCCCCTTGCGGATTTTGATTGTTTGGGTCCATAATTTAGAGTAACACATGTCTGCCAAGAAGGTCAACAAAGCCGCAATTGAACTTTTTATATATGTCGCTGCGCTATTTGTTTTACTCCTGGCTTCAATAAATATTGAAAATTATTTAGCACCAAAAAAGGTTTTAGGCGCCGAAACAAAAGTTGATTCCACTGAACAATTTTGGAATGATTTTTTAACCAAAAATCCCAACTATATCCCCGGTTGGAAAGAAATAGGGCAAATGGATAAAGCGAGGGGAATTGATCCTAATTATAATATCAAGCCTTAGGTTCTTCTTTTGGAGTCTGTCCGCCCTCTACGGGAGCGGCACCTTCAGCTGGGACTTCACCTTCAGCAGGAATGGCACTTTCAGCTGGGACTTCACCTTCAGGTGTGGGAGGCGGAGCAACGACTTCTTCTTTTTGAGGAGGCTCAACCTTGACCACTATTTCTTCAGGATCGGCTTTAATATCAACCTTACTTCTGTCAACTTTCAAATCTTTAACCATGATCGCCTGATCAACTTCAGATAGTTCTGTTACATCAATACTAAATTTCTCAGGTAAATCTGTCGGAAGAGCTTCGACTTTAATTTCATTCAGATACAAAACCACAGTACCGACTGCCTGTTTTTCTGCTGGAGATTCCCCTGTCAGCTCAACAGGAACATCAGCTTCAACCTTTTCCTTAAGATCAACCTGGAGAAAATCAACATGAACAGGTTCATCGCTAACCGGGTTTACTTGAAGATTGTGAATAAGAACCGGTTTTCCCTCTTTTCCGATTTCAAGAGTTAAAAGACCTGTTTCCCCCACTTCCTTATATACTTTCTCAAAATCTTTAAGAACAACCTGAACGGATTCGGATTTGATTTTTTTACCGGAAATGTTTCCGGGTAAGATTCCCTGCCTGCGAAGTTTTTTAACCTTGCGGCCTTCAATTTTTCTTACCTCTCCTTTTAATACTTGTTTAGGCATTTTATTTTAAGATGAAGCGGGCATATAAATCGCTCGCCAAGGTTGTATTATAAACGTACGCCCCGTCTTTGGTCAAGGCAAATCTTGAATCTGCTCCGGAAATGCTTACGGGAATATTAAGATTTAGGCTCATTAGATAACCATCAACTCCCGCTTGTTTTCTTATATAAACCCCGTATGAATTAATAGACGACCTGTCTATTGGCGACTCCCAGGAATAAACGACACTTTCACTCTGTCCTCCGAGTACCTCCACCAAAACCCCTATCTCCTTCCTGCCTTTGTTTTCCACTATATCTGCACTAAGGTTTTGTGCGTTTTGACCCGACACATTTTCTACACTTATATTGGTTGCATCATCCGGCACTAGCAATCTGACATAGTTTTTATATTTTCCCGTAAGACCAAGGGCGGGGTTGGCCGAATTGGTAAGATTAAGGGTAAAAGTCCTTTGAACGTCTGTTGGGGTTAGATTTACATCCAATCTCACACTCCTTTGAACAAAATAATTTGCTTTATTGACTCCAAGGTTTGCCTCAACAAGATCTATGGCATCCGCATAACAACCGCTACCGCAATTGGGATTCGTAACAGATCCATCCCAACCCAGGTTTTCTATCGCATCTTGTGATGTTGTGTCGTGCACATATAGTTGCAGGTGTCTTTCTTCCAAGCTTTCATAAAAAGATAAAAGAATCGAGGCTCTTTGATGAAAATCTAAACTTCCGACTTTACTAAGTAATGTTCTGGAAAGTCCTGTCAGAAAACTCGCCTTTTGATGTGTTCCAGGGAAAAAATTGTTTTGTACTTCCGCCTGGACTTCTTCGTAAAGATTATCTGAGGTTATATCCAAATTATAATCAGATAAAAAAACCGGACCTGTGGCTTTTAAAATATCTTTAATTGGGAAAAGGTCAATTGCAAAGACTCCATCGACCTGACGGCTAATCTCTTTATCCAAAAACCACTCGGCTCTTTTTGCGGAAGTCGAAAAATCAGGATCCCAGTTTGAATCCCTGAGCCACCAATTTGCTTCTCCTAAATACTCCTTAATTGGTGCCGGCGGTTCTACGTGTCCGTTAAGCTGACCGTCTGCGGAATATACATCGCTCACGGTAAAATCAGAAAGACGGCCTCCATCAAAAGTCAAAAGTCCATAGGAACCAATAAAACCACCCGTAGGCCGTAATTCCATGTTGTTTTCAAATAAAACTAAATAAGTTTTGCTTTCGCCACTACCCAATATTTCAGGAGTTTGATTAATAATTACTTGGCCTTGTGAAATTAACTTTTCATACTTTCCAAAAT
>Ga0187873_1003578_pt1 | contig 11137 bp, 9 predicted proteins | sample June2016WEW_16_1_2_FD_133012 | JGI IMG/M metagenome (GOLD analysis project Ga0187873, IMG submission 133012) | Peatland microbial communities from SPRUCE experiment site at the Marcell Experimental Forest, Minnesota, USA - June2016WEW_16_100 | ecosystem: Environmental > Terrestrial > Soil >... | reverse complement strand
TTGCGCAGCGCCCTGACCGTTTTCGGCGTGGTCCTGGGCGTCAGCGTGATCATGCTGGTGGCCGCCCTGCTCACCGGCTTCGACCAGAAAATCCAGGAAAGCATCAATCAATTCGGAGCCGACACGGCGTTCATCACCAAATGGGACCAGGGACGCCACGGTGGCCCTCCACCTCTCGAGGAGCAGCAGCGCAAGCCGCTCACCATCGAAGATGCCATAGCCATTCAGGAGCGCTGCACCGCCGTAAAGAGCGTGACTGTTTTTATTCAGACCAGTTGGAGCCACAACCACGTCGTGCGCACCAAAGCCGGCGACGTCACCGCGATCGATTTCCGCGGCGTGCAACCCAATTTCGGCGAAGTTTACGCCAACGCCGCCACCATCGAAGGGCGCTTCATCAGTGAAGGCGACGATCTCCACAAAGAAAAGGTAGTGATGCTGGGGGAGAACGTCGCGCCCGTGTTGTTCCCCGAGGGACATCCCATCGGCAAAGACGTCATGATCGACGGGTCTCCTTTTCAGGTCGTTGGCGTGGTCGAAAAGCCCAAGGGCGGTTTCGGCATGGGCGACGAGGACCGCCGCGTTCTCATCCCCTACAGTACCTTCAAGAAAACCTATCCCGACGCGGACGAAATCGAGATGCGCGCCCAGGCGTATCCGAAGATGCTGGATAACGCCGTGGACCAGATCCGCGAAGTCCTGGAGCGGCGCAGAAACGTCCCCTTCGGCGGAAAAGACAATTTCTCCATTGATACTGCGGAGCAGGAAGTTTCCGAGTTTCACAACATCATGATGATGGTGTACCTGGCCATGATTGTGCTCAGCGCGATTGGATTGCTGATCGGCGGCGTGGGCGTGATGAACATTATGCTGGTCAGCGTCACCGAGCGCACCCGCGAAATCGGCCTGCGCAAGGCCGTTGGCGCCAAGAGCCAAGACATTACCTGGCAATTCCTCCTGGAGGCCATGACGCTCACCGGCATGGGCGGTCTGATCGCTCTGGTGCTGGTGTTTGCACTGGTGCTGCTGATCCGCGTGACCCTGGACTGGCCGGGCGTGGTGCCGTTTTGGGCGGCCGCGGCGGGCATCACGGTCAGTGTGAGCATCGGCCTGATCTTCGGCGTCTGGCCCGCCATGAAAGCCGCCAAACTCGATCCCGTCGAAGCCCTGCGCTACGAATAATCCCGCGACTTTGTGCCTCCAACTCTTGTGGCACAGTCACTCCTGACTGTGTTCCTGGGTTTCTCTTGGCTATGTAGGGCCCGTCCTTCTGAGGCGGGCCGCAAGATTCTGCAGAGAGAGACATTTTCGTGAAGGTGCTCAGCGCGCAAAAGCGGCGGCAAGCCGCCGCACTCCAAATTGTGCGGTGTGCGTGCGGGAACGCGAATGTCGGTGCGCCGACATATTTTAGATACGTTACTATAAAGGTACCCAACCCCCTGTTTTTGCGTATGTACGGGAATGATTGGACTTAGGGGAAGTTTGAGGCCGGAAAAGCGAAGGAAAAACAAAGAGCGGGGGCAAAAGTGGTCTAGGATTGGACCGGGAGCATTTTGTTCTGGGAGTCGCGCGGGTGTGTGCCGAGTGTTCACAAGGCATGATACTACCTTATATACCAACTGTCAATGATTATTCATGAGGTACCACACTCAAAATTGCTACTCCGTGGCATGATGTAGAGAAGTCTCTCGGCCTGAGAAACTTGAAGAGGGGCCATGAAGTGGGAAGCAAAAGTAACGAGCAAAGGGCGGATCACAATTCCGGCTATGATTCGGCGCGGATGGAGGCTGGGCGCCGGAGACTGGTTGGAGTTTGAAGTAGATCGCGGTGGGGTGTGGGTGAAGGTGGTACGGAGGGAGAGCCCCTTTGAGAAGTATCGGGGAATTGGCAATCCAGGGATTGGAAAAGGGAGAAAGGGCATCCAAAAGTGGTTGCGGGAGTTGCGAGGGGAGTAACGCTGACAGCCGGCCGGCACGACCGGTTGCTTGGCGGCAATTCATCCAGGAGGGTGACGTTCTTCTGGCGCAACGTGGTATAGAATAGCAGCGAGAGGCGGGGGATAGCAGGAGATGAGCACGCGATTCAAAGACACCGAGTTGTATGAGGAAGCCGCTTACGGCGTGTCCGAGGCTGCCGCCTATCTGAAGCTGCCGTACAACACTTTGCGATACTGGCTAACGGGATTCAAGCGTATGCCGCCAGTGGTGGTACCCGTGCAAGCCGACCCCGTGCGTCTTTCTTTTTTAAATCTGCTGGAATGCCACGCGCTCGCGGGAATGAGGAAGCTGTACGATCTGAAGTTGCCGAAGGTGAGGGCAGCACTGACGCAGGTGAACGAAAAGCTGGGCAAACCCCACCCTCTGATATCACAAGTGTTTCTGACTGATCGAAAGGACCTGTTCGTTGAAAAGATGGGCGAGATCATCAATGTCTCGCGGCCGCAGCAACAGATGGGTTTTGATTTCTACAAGATGTTCCTGGAGAGAGTGGAAGTTACTCCGAAAGGAACGCTCCGGTTTTTTCCGTTCGTGATGGTGCCGCACGAGAAAGAGCCGAAGACCATCGAGATCAACCCACTCGTCGGGTTTGGAAAGCCGGTAATCTCCGGAACAGGTATTTCCACTGCTATAATCGCCTCACGTTTTAACGCCCGTGAGTCCGTGACGGACCTCGCTGAAGAATATGGGTGCACGCCGGGACAAATCGAGGAAGCGATCCGCTGGGAGCGGCCATTCCTCATGGCCGCCTGAAGACTTCGTTCTGTATCTCGATGAAAATCTTTGCAATGCGAAGGCGATACTCGGCCTGCTTTCGCGGATGGGCGTGAAGCATGAACGCCATCTGGGTCATTTCCCTCGCGGCACGCCGGACCATGATTGGTTGCCCATGGTTGGCCAGAAAAAATGGGCGCTGCTAACGGCGGACAAGCGAATTCGCTACAACATTCTGGAGAAGAAAGCGCTGGCCGAATGCGGCGTGAAGGAATTTGTGTTTGCGTCGGGAAACCTGTCGGGAGAAGAGATGGCCGCGGCTCTGGAGAGAGCCTTACCCAAAATGGTTCGTATGGCGAGCCGCAGCGGGCCCCCGTTCGTGGCGGCTATCACGCGTTTGGGAGAGGTCCATCTGCGTTGGCCGAAGTAGCAGCTTCTTTGAAGGAAGACCCAACGGCGCATTCTGGCGGATTTCTTAATTGGGGCGCACGCGCTGTTGAAGGGGTATACGTTGCTGACGCTGGATGAGGGGATGTATCGAGCGGCGCATCCGCGGTTGGGGATTGTGACGGTGTGAAGTGGAAGCCGGCCGCTTCGTGCGCTCCGCGTAATTTTCTGCTTGCCTGGGGAAGCAAACAAAATGTCGGCGGGCCGACAGTGCACGTGTTTTTGCGTAAGTGCGAAGGGGAAAGGAGTTAGTGAAATCGAGGCGCACAAGTGCGGATTCTGAAGGGGATATAGGTGCTTTATTTTGAGAATGATGTGCAAGTGTTGATTACGCAGTAGTTATAAGCCATGTACCTTGTAAGTGTTGATTCTGTATGGTTTAGTGTCGATCTGTGGAGGTCGTACATCTTTAACTCAGGGTTTGCAAGTACAAAGCCTGACAGCCGGAGAGAGGGCGAAGAAGATGGGTAAATCAGAATTGCTGCCGCCGGTGCATCCGGGGGAAATCCTGCGCGAGGATTTCATGAAGCCGCTGGGGTTGAGTGTGAACAAGGTGGCGCTGGAGCTGCACGTGCCGGCGACGCGCATAGGGGAAATCGTGCACGGGCGGCGGCGGATCACGGCGGAGACGGCGCTGCGGCTGGCGCGGTACTTCAAGACGAACGCGGAATTCTGGCTGAACCTGCAGAATTTTTACGATTTGGAAGTGACGAAGCGGCTGGGAAAAGTTTCGGAGATCGAGCGGCAAGTACAGCCAGTGGGTGCGGTTGAAAGTTAGAGGTTCAAAGTTCAAGGAAAGAGGCAGAGGACAAACCCGCCCTCCAGAAATCGGCGGGCGCAAAAGGCGCGCACCCTTAAAAGGCAAAGGGTGCGGTACCCGTAATTCGATTCACACTTTCGCGTGTGGACCTCCCGCCCACCTAGCCCCTCACTACGGGATCAGAATGTTATTTGGGCTTGAGGCGGTCCAACTGCCTTCTAATTCTGTCAGCGGGGACGGTAAGCCTTATCTCTACGTTGGTGCTACCGGCTCGCACGCTGACCTTGGAAGTCTTGTCCAATTTCAACCACACGCGATTCTTTCCTCTTGGCATTCCATGCTCCTTTCGAGAAGGCTCAACTATGGCAGAAGTACCCTTTCGTTCCAACGGTTTGTCACTCGGCGGCAGCCGAATCGCGCCCACTCATCTCGAGTCGGCCACCCGCGTGCGACTTAAGTGAATTTCCAAATTTGGCCGTAGCCTTCTTTGGCCATGTCGCGCGCTCGATCCTCAATTGCTTGCTCATCCCATGTTTCAGCCTTTGCGCCGTACTTCTCCACGAATTCCTTAACGTAAGGGAGGTTTTGGGTTTTTCTTGATAAGTCACCTTTGAGTTTTTGGATTTTCTTGCTTGGCGAGAGATTCCCTAAGCTGGAGTTGGCCCTAAAGCTGATGACAAGAAGATTGCCGATGTTGTCCAAGACTTCCTGCGTGGCAGAGTCCACCACTGTTTCTTTGTCGGGCTTTTGTGAGAGAAAATGCTCGACGTTATGGTTTTTTCTTTTCACTCCCGTTTGTGGATCATAAATGGCAACGCGCTCTCCCGGGGCAAGGTTGTAGTTGTTGAATCGATCAAAAATGTAGGCGATGAGCTGTATGGGGTCGGAGTCGTATGAGATTTCGCAAAACCGCGACGTGAACTCCTCTTCAGACGCTAATTTGCCGCGTAGGCTTAGGATGAGATCATTGGTTGTTTTTTCGAAGTCTTTAGACTCGCAGAATTTCTTGCAGAAGTTGGCATAGAGTTTTTCGACCTCATTGCCGACCCGTCCGCATACAGCACTGTTTATAAAATGATATTTCTCCAGAGTGTCGAGGAGCTTGATAAGCACCTTCCCTGCACCGCGGCTGCTTGAGCCTCCGGTCCTAACGAGTGAGCCGATGGCTGCATTAATCAGTGGGTAGGTTTGAGATACTTTGAATAACCGCAGGGCCTGAAGGGAAGTGTGAATTCGCTGGTATTTGTCCGGGTCTCCCGAAATTGTTTTGCAGTCAACAGCATCAAAGTAGTCCTTTATTAGGCCAACGTTTTCCTCCTTTCGGGCAATGTTGTAGAAAGTGGAAAACTGACAAAGCTCTTCTACGAATTTCGCTGCCCCGCCGACGTTTTTGCAGTAGGTCTTGAGCTTGGGATATAACTCCGACTTGCTGACGTAATCGTTCTTTGATACGTAGAAGTACTTCAGCATTTTTAGAATCGTGCCGTCAGCATTCTTGACGATTTCGTCCCATTTTTCATCCAATTCGGGAACCTTCTGTTGGTACAAGTAGGTCTTTAGTAGGTCGGAGACTTCGAGATCCATTCCTCGGGCATTGGTTCGTTCGAATATGTTAAAGGCTTCTTCATCTCCGTCAATGTCGATGCGAATGACCCTGGTCTTGTAAATCGCGTCCAGCAGTCTGCTCAGTCGTGGCTGGTCGTAATCCTTTATTCGTTCTTGGAAAGCCTCAAAGATGGGTTTGACGCGCTTGTTTTGTCTCTTAACTGGTTTGGTGCCGACCTTATGTGGAAAGGTCCCACTCCATTGGGTCTCGGTCATATGATTGAAAATATCCCTTATCGACCCCGAGGCGACCAGAAGCGAGCCTTCCGACTGCGCAGTCGCGGGATTTGTGAATGTGATTCTTTTCTGTGTCTCGTGCGCTATCCCATCCGCTTTCAGCTGCTTAGCCAAAATCCTGCAAGCAATCAGTAGGAGGAAATGGTAGTAAGTCTCTGCTGGCCGTCAACGATGGTGATCCTATCCTGCGACTCCTCCGAGACATTGAAAATTAGGGTCCCGAGAAACAGGCCGCGTCCGGACTCTGACTCCATCTCAAGGTCGGTGAAGAACTCGGCAGCTTCATCGGATTCCCAAGCATAGCCGCGCTGATATGGAGGAACTACAAAGTGTTTCGAGAGTGTCAAGATTTCGCCGATTGTATTTGGGCGTGGCTGGATCATGGTCGGGTGCTCCCTGGGTAAGTATTCCGCTTGCTCCAGGAGTAACGTACACAGGGGATTAGATCACGCCTGGATCGACCTGGGAAGGGGCGCAACGGTCTTGAGTTGATGCGCGCGGTCCTCAGGGGCTGAAGCCCAATTCATGGCCGGGCTTTATGTCGGAGCTGAAGCTCCGACCCCCTGAAGAAAAAACGACCCCAAGAAAGCTGGCATGGATGCCAGCGTTACACATGCGAGGAGCGGCCCGCCTCCCCGACCGGGTCGGGGTAAACGCCAGGACGGGCCCTACATAAGAAGGAGAAAAGCAAGAACCGACCTGAAGGTCGGCCACTACAAACCCAGAGAAAGGCGCCCGCCTCAGAAGGCGGCCGCTACGAAGGCGGCGGAATCAGGCCAGGAAGATTTGGGTTTCGGTTTTGATGATGAAGAGGGCGTCGGAGTCGGAATGGCCGTGGGAGCGGAATTGTTGGAGGGCGTCATCGAGGGTAGGAGCGAGGACGGAGAAGATTACGGCGCGGTTGTGTCGGCCGATGAAGTGGAAGCGGCACTCCTGCTGAACGAGTTGAAGCTTTGCGGACACGTGGTCGAGATGGCTGCGTAAAGGCGCCCGCCTCGGAAGGCGGCCCCTACAGGATCGATCCACAGGATCGGAGACGGGATCAAGAGAAAACTGAATGGTGGTGAGAGAAAGTGCGACGCGCACTAGCTCGGAGGAGAGGCGTTGCACGGTGAGAGTGAGGTATTCGTAAGAGAGTTCTAATGCAACCGCGGTGCGGCGGGTGCGCAGGGCGGCAACGACGGTGGTGCCGCTGCCGGAGAAGGGGTCGAGGACGAGGTCGCCTTGGTTGGAGGAGGCTAGGAGGATGCGTTCGAGGAGAGCGACAGGTTTTTGCGTGGGATGCTTGCCGAAGCGTTTTTCCCAGGGCTCGGGCGGCTTGATTTCCCAGACGGATTTCATCTGCTTGCCGCGATTGGTTTCCTTCATGAGTTTGTAGTTGAAGGTGTGGCGGGATTTTTTGTCGCGCGCGGCCCAGATGAGGGTTTCGGTGGCGTGGGTGAAATAGCGGCAAGAGAGATTGGGAGGCGGGTTGGGCTTAACCCAGGAGATGTCGTTGAGGAGCTTGAAGCCGAGCTGCTGCATGGCGAAGCCGACGGAGTGAATGATGTGGGCGGTGCCGCTGACTCAGATGGAGCCGTTGGGTTTGAGGACGCGCTGGCAGGCAGCGAGCCAGGCGCGATTGAATTCATGATTGGCATCAGGGCCCTTGGATTTGTCCCAATCGCCTTTGTTGACGCTGACCATGCGCCCGGCGTGGCAGGTGATGCCGCCGTTGGAGAGGAAGTAGGGCGGGTCGGCGAAGACGAGGTCGACGGAGGATTCGGGGATGAGTGCGAGGAGTTCGAGGCAATCACCCTGGTAGAGGCGGAGGTGGTGTTTGGGGTCGTCGAAGACCGGGGCTGGGAGTTTGATGGGGGATTTGGTCATGGAGTGTTGATCGATCAGGATAGTTGATCAGGTGGGAAAGGGTGTCAAGGAGGGGGAGTGTGTGGGGAGTTCGCGGGAAGAGACGGGACGGTGTCCTCACGGCGCGCCGACATTACCATTTCGGCCCGCCTCAGAAGGCGGCCGCTACAAAGGCAGGAGAAAAGGAAGAACCAGCCTGAAGGCTGGCCACTACAAAGGAAAAGAAGCAATTAGGCGGAGCGAAGGAAGCGGGCGGCGCGGGTGCGGAGGGTGGACTGGGGGGCGATGGATTGCGGCTGGAGCTTGCGGCGCGCGAGGGGGTAGAGCTGCTCGGCGAGGTCTTGGGCGGAGTCGATGCGCTGGTCGGGATCCTTGGCCAAGCAGGCGGCGACGAGGTCGTCCAGGGGAGTGGGAATGGAAGGATTGCTGCGCGAGGGGGGCTGCGGCGAAGACGAAAGAACGTGGTTGCAGACAGCCTGGAGGGATTCGCCGGAAAACGGGGAAACGCCGGTGAGCGCTTCATAGAGCACCACGCCGAGGGAGAAAATGTCGGAGCGCGCATCCTGAGCGCGGCCGATGATCTGCTCCGGGCACCAGTAGGCGGGCGTGCCGAAAAGCGAGGTATCCATTTTGTCGTGGCTGGCGAGGCGGGCCATGCCGAAGTCCGTGAGCTTGGTGTGGGATTCCTCGGTGATGAGAATGTTGGCGGGCTTGACGTCGCCATGGATGACGCCGCGGCGATGCGCGACGTGCAGGGCAACGGCAACTTCCGCGACCCAGGCGCAGGCGGTGGGGAAGGGGACGCTGCCCTTGTTGAGCAGCTTTTCCAGCGGCTGGCCTTCGACCAGCTCCATGACGAGATACGGCGTGGAGGTGGATTCCTCGATGCCCATGTCATGCAGGGTGACGATAAAGGGATGAGAGAGCTTGCCGACCACGCGGGCTTCGCGAAGGAAACGCGCGCGGGCCTCGCCACGGGCGAGCTCGGGGGAGAAGAGCTTGATGGCGACGGGGCGGTCGATCAGGGGATCGTAGCCGCGAACGACGCGGCTGTGGGCGCCAGTGCCGATGGACTCGAGAACCTGATAGCGGCCGACTTGCAAGGCAATCCTCTCCATGCTGCGGAAACTCTGACCCAATGCCACCAGAGAAATGGTAGAGGAAGGGGTGCGAGAAGGATATGAAGCAGGAGTCACGAGGAGAAGAGTACGAAAGTACTGGGTGGGACAGGGTAAGGCGCGAGGAGATTTGGCGGGCTGGCTGGAGCGGCAGGCGGCTAGGGCGCGGAGAGAGCGGCTTTGAGGGTGGGATCGGATTGCAAGCGAGCCGGGAAAGCGCGGACGAAAGTGATCATGGCGGGATGCCAAAAGCCACGGAAGCCAAAGGCGTACATCTCCGCGAGGGCTTGCTCGGCGGTCCAGTGCTGAAAGGCGATGCGATAGGAAGCGATGAAGACGCCGGTGCGGTCTTCGCCGAATTCGCAATGGACAAAGATTTTTTGCGGAGGGGTTTCGCGGAAGAGCGAGAAGAATTGCGCGAGCTGTGCGGAAGTAGGATTGGAGAAGCCGCCGACGGGAATGTGCACAAAGCGCAAACCGAGGGATTCCGCGCGGTGCCGTTCCTTTTCGCGGGTCTGCGGCGATTCGCGGCGGAGGTCGACGATGGTGGTGATGCCGAGAGTCTGGAGTTGCGGAAGTGAAGAAAGCGTGGGCTGCGCGCCGCGAAAAAGCTGATCGGAGACTTTTCCGGCGTCGTGAATACCATTGAGAGAGATTTTCTCGGCGAATCCAGGCGATGCAGACGCCGACGCAGGAAATTGCGCGAGAGCGAGGATTGGAGCCAAAGCGAAACAGAGAGCGGCGAGCAGAAACAAAAATAGGCGCATAGAGAGCTGCACGCAAAGAGTTTAGGGAAAAGAAAGTGGCGGAAGAAGAAGAAAATGAGAAGGCCACGCAGGGAACCTCACCACAAGATATAGGCATGTAAAGAAAAAGTTATCCAGATTTAGCGATTTTCTCTTGACAGCACCCGCGCGCGGGACAATACTGCACTTCCAGATTCGGGGGACGTGGAAGCGCCAGACGGACCAGAGTCGGGGAGTTGCCTTGGTCCGGCATTTGACCCACGAAAGCAGCCCGGGATCACCGTAAAACAACGAGCGCGAAGAGAAGGCTCCGCGCAGTTCCGTAAGGCGCGGGGTGAGCTGTTCGGCCGTGTGGAAAACACCGGCACCGGGCAGCGCATTCGCTTTTTTATGTTTTTCCCAGGCAGCGTCTTCCACGAAACCTGGAATTGAGTGGCGCGACCACGGAAGTGGCGCGCGACGCCCTGTCGAACAGGGGAGTAAAATAGAGAGGTTCCCCGCTGGAACACGGGAACCTGCAGCGGGGAGGAACTTGGATGGCAACGGTGAAGCCAGCATTAAATGGCAAAGCGGTGGAAACGGCGAGCGCGACGAAGAGCGCAGGCACGAAGAGCGGCTTGAGGTTTGAGCGTTACTTCACCGACGGAAGAACTGCCCCGTTCGACAACGTGGAATGGGAGAAGCGCACGGCGCTGATCAGCAACGAGAAGGGCGTGGCGATCTTCAAGCAGGAAGACGTCGAGGTGCCGAAGGGCTGGTCGCAGACGGCGACGAACATCGTGGCCAGCAAGTATTTCCACGGGAAGCATGAGACGCCGGAGCGGGAAAGCTCGGTGCGGCAACTGATCAGCCGCGTGGTGAAGACGGTAGTGCGGTGGGGCGAAGAGGGCGGATATTTTGCGGACACGGCGTCGCGCGACGCCTTCCGGGACGAACTGACGCACCTGCTGGTCGAGCAGAAGATGAGCTTCAATTCGCCGGTGTGGTTCAACGTGGGCGTGCAGGCGAAGCCGCAGTGCTCGGCGTGTTTCATCAACTCCGTGCAGGACGACATGGAATCGATCATGCGACTGACGCGGACCGAGGGGATGCTGTTCAAGTGGGGCTCGGGAACGGGCACGAATTTTTCGGCGTTGCGCGGGAGCAAAGAAGCGCTATCGGGCGGAGGGATCGCGTCGGGACCGGTCAGCTTCATGAAGGGATTTGACGCCTTCGCGGGCGTGATCAAGAGCGGCGGGAAGACGCGGCGCGCGGCGAAGATGGTGATCCTGAACGTGGACCACCCGGACATCATGGAATTTATCGAGTGCAAGGTGAAAGAAGAGAAGAAGGCGCACGTGCTGATCGAGCAGGGTTATAACAGCGCGATCGACGGCGAAGCGTACAGCTCGATTTTCTTCCAGAACGCCAATCACTCGGTGCGCGTGACGGATGAATTCATGCGCGCGGTGGAAGAGGACCGCGACTGGTGGACGAAGAACGTCACTGACGGGCAGCCAAACGATAAGTACAGCGCCAGGGAGCTTCTGTGCAAGATTGCAGATTCCACGTGGCACTGTGGCGACCCGGGAATGCAATACGACACGACAGTGAACCGCTGGCACACGTGCAAGAACACGGCGCGGATTAATGCCAGCAATCCGTGCAGCGAGTACATGTTCCTGG
>Ga0187873_1003575_pt1 | contig 11142 bp, 10 predicted proteins | sample June2016WEW_16_1_2_FD_133012 | JGI IMG/M metagenome (GOLD analysis project Ga0187873, IMG submission 133012) | Peatland microbial communities from SPRUCE experiment site at the Marcell Experimental Forest, Minnesota, USA - June2016WEW_16_100 | ecosystem: Environmental > Terrestrial > Soil >... | reverse complement strand
CACGAGACCCGTGGCCACCCCGAGCTTGGAAGCGACCCGAGCGATGTTGGCCGCGGTGCCACCGACCTCGGCCCGGTGCTCGAGAACGGGAACGGTCCGGTCCGCTTCCGGGAACGAACGGACCGACAAGAAACGGTCGATGTTCACATGACCCGAGACGAGAAGGTCCCGGGGCCGGTCGGCGACCGCTCCCGTCATGGTCCGCGGAATCCTGTCAACCCCCCGGTCCCTTATCGCTTGGGGGAGTCCGGTAAGCCGCTTAAGCCGCCGGGAGGTTCCCGCCGAACGCGGCATGCTCGTCGTAGGCGCCATCCTGGACATCGACGGCGCGCGACCGGCCTACGTCCGCATCCGAAACGGGCGCGTCACCGAAGTCGGCGCACGGGGCGCGGAAGGTCGGCGTCGGGGCGAGCGGACGGTGCGAGGGATCGTCGTCCCCGCTCCGGTCAACGCCCACACTCATCTGGGGGATGCCGTGTCGGTGAGCGAACCCCCGGCAGGCCCGGTCGCTTCGCTCATTCAACCACCGCACGGCTACAAGTTCCGACTCCTGGCGGGCGCCTCTCGCGCGGAGAAGGTCCGGGCAATCCGCGCCGCGCTGCTCCGCATGGAGCAGGACGGGGTCGCTGCGACCGTCGACTTCCGCGAAGAGGGCCGACCGGGGGTCGAGCTCCTGCGTGAGGCGGCCCGGGGGAGCTCGGTCCGTGTCCTGGCCCTGGGACGTCCCCTCTCTCGGCCCGTCGTCCGGACCGAGCTCGACCGACTGCTCGCGGTCGCGGACGGGGTCGGCCTATCGAGCTCCCGGGACGAGACCGACGAGACCTGCCGAACGGTGGCCCGGGCATGCCGGGCCGCGGGGAAGAAGTTCGGCCTTCACGCGAGCGAAGCGGTCCGGGAGAAGCCCGAGCGCTACCTCGACCCGAGGCCGGACCTCCTGGTCCATCTTACGAAGGCAACCGTCGACGACCTTGTGACGGTGCGGGACGAACGCGTTTCGGTGGCCGTCTGTCCTCGGTCGAACGCGCTGTTCGGCCGCCAGCCCGACCTCTATTCGATGGAGCGGCTCGGAGTCTCCGTTCTGCTCGGAACCGACAACGCGATGTTCCATGCGCCGTCCCTTTGGAGGGAGATGGAGTTCGCCTACGTCGCTTCCCGGCTTCGCCGGCGGCCGGTCTCGGCGGCGTTCCTCGCCCGCGCGGCACTCGTGGAGCCCTGGAAGTGGCTCGGGGAACCGGAGGCCGCCCTGGTCGCGCCGGAGATGCCCGGCCGTCCGCTCGTCCTTCGGTTGCCCCCGGACGACCCCGCGTACCAGGTCGTCACGCGGACCACCGAACACCTTATCGTCCGGGGTCGGCCCCGGCGTCGGCAGCGGGCCGCGGCACGATGAAGAGCGACGAGCTGTTCGCACTGTTGCGTCGGCGGGGCGTGCTCTGGCCGAGCGCCGAGATCTACGGAGGCGCGCAAGGCCTCTACGACTACGGTCCCCTCGGCGCGGCGCTCAAGCGAAGGATCGAGGACGCCTGGACGGCGTGGTTTGTGGGCCTTTCGCACGATTACTACGTGATCGACCCCGCCGAGATCCTCCCCGAAGCCGTCGTGCGGGCGTCCGGTCATCTCGAGAACTTCACCGACCCGGAAGTGACGTGCGAGACCTGCCACAACGCGTTCCGCGCGGACACCATCCTCGAGAAGGTCCGGCCTGAGGGAGTGGACGGCCTGACGAGCGCGGAGATCGGAGAGATCGTCCGGGCGCGGGGGTTGAAGTGCCCGAGCTGTGGAGCGACGACCCTGAGCGTCCCCCAGCCGTTCAACCTGATGTTCGGGCTCGACTTCGGCGTGACCGGGCACGAACGGGCCTATCTACGGCCCGAGACCGCGCAGAGCAGCTACCTCTCGTTCCCCCGCATGTGGGACGTCGGTCGCCGTGCGCTCCCGCTCGGGATCGCGATCTTCGGCAAGGCCTATCGGAACGAGATCGCGCCCCGCCAGGTCCTGTTCCGGATGCGGACGTTCACGCAGGGCGAGCTCCAGATCTTCTTCGACCCAGAGAACTTCCCGCTTCCGTTCGACCGGGTGCGCGACGAGAAGCTTCCCGTCGTCCGGGCCGCTCGGCGGCTCGCCGGGTCCGAGGCGGTGGAGATGGTCTCCGCTGGGGACCTCGTAAGCGCGGGAGGGCTGCCCGAGTTCTACGCGTTCCACCTCGCCCACACCTACCGGTTCTATCGCGACGTGCTGGGTGTCCCGACGGACCGGATCCGCCTGTTCGAGAAATCCGACCAGGAGCGGGCGTTCTACAACCGCATCCAGTTCGACGTCGAGGCCAACCTCGAGAGCCTGGGCGGGTTCAAGGAGCTCGCGGCCGTTCACTATCGCGGAGACTACGACCTCGGCCGGCACGGGCAGGGCTCTGGGAAAGACCTCTCCGTTACGCTCACCGGGGGCCGGTCGGTCCTCCCGCATGTGCTCGAGCTCACCTTCGGACTCGACCGGAACCTCTGGGCGCTCGCCGACGTGCATCTCGGGAAGGATGGGGAGCGGACGGTCTGGCGCCTCCCGACGTACCTCGCGCCCGTGCCGGTGGGTGTCTTCCCTCTGATCGCGAAGGAACACGCGGCATTCGCACTCCGCCTTTCCGATGACCTGAGCGCCGCCGGCATCCCGAACCAGTACGACGATGCGGGGACGATCGGGAAACGCTACGCGCGCATGGACGAAGCGGGGACGCCGTTCTGCGTGACCGTCGACGGGGAGACGATCGCGGACGGCCCGAGGCACGGGACCGTCACCGTCCGAACGCGCGACTCGAAGGCCCAGGAACGGGTCCTGGTCACGGACCTACCCCACCGCCTGGCCCCGTTCCTGCGGCCCCCGCGGCCGGCACGCGGCTAGCCCCGGGCCCGCCTTCGCCCGCAAGACAACGGCTATATCTCGCGTCCGAGTCACGACGTTCTGATGGCGACCGGCGGAGGAGAGCCCCCTCAACCGATAGGGGCGGCGACCCCACTCGCGGCCCGGCGGTCCCGCTGGATCGGGCAACAGTACGCGGACATCACGAAGCTCCGCGAGATCGCGGCCCGCCACGACCGGGCGGCCGCACGAGCTTCCCAGCGGGTCGCCCGGCTCAACACGCGTATCGATAAGCTTCGGCACCAGGCCACCCTCCTTCGGGAGAGGGGCCAGAAGGCGCTCGCTCAGATCCCCGAGATCGAGCAGGAGATGAAGCAGCAAGAACGGGACATCGACGCCGCGACCAAGAAGACGGGCGGCGCCCCGATCGGTTCCGATGTGACGAGCATGCACTATCACGTCCGTAAGCTCCAGCAGAAGGTGGTCGACCGCCAACAGAAGGCTCGAGCCCTCGAGCTTCGGGCGGCGACCAAGACGCAGAAGACCGCTGAGCTCAAGGTCAAGGTCGACCGGTATCTCGAGACCTCGCGTCTCGAGGAGCAGGAGGCGGTCGCGTACCGACAACGGGCGGACCGACTTCAGATGGTCTCTGAGCACGAGGTCGCGGACCATCTCCGGGCGACCGCGGAAGGACCGAAGGGGTCCTCCGACGAGCCACCCTCCTCGCTATGAAACTCATTGTCACCGTAGGGATGCCCGGTTCGGGCAAGGACGAGCTCGTCGGCGTCGCTCGCGGGATGGGCCTTGCGACGCTCAAGATGGGCGACCTGGTCCGCGACGAGACCCGGCGCCGCGGGCTCCCGATCACGAACCAGAACGTCGCGCGGGTCGCGTCCGAGGAGCGGGAGAAGCACGGCCCCGGGATCTGGGCGCAGCGCGCGATCCCGAAGCTCACCGAGACCCGGATGCTGGTCGACGGGTGCCGGTCCGATACCGAGGTCACCGTCTTCCGCCACAACTTCGGGGACCTCTTCGTCCTCGGGATCTACGCCTCCCCTGAGACCCGGCACGACCGCATGGCGAGCCGAAGCCGAGCGGACGACGCCGCCGACCTCCAGGAGTTCTTCGACCGGGACCGACGCGAGCTCAAGTGGGGTATCGGTAACGCGTTCGCCGTCGCCGACGGGATGCTCGTCAACGAAGACTCGCTCGACGAGTTCCGCAAGGCGGGACGGGCGGCGCTCGAGAAGATCCTCGCACGCGAGGAGTGAGCCTCCCGAGCGCGCCTACGCAATCGTGGACGGCGGCCCCTGGGTGAGCAGGTTCCGGATCGAGTCGAAGCGCTCTCGGTCGACCAGGACCGCGAGCGGCCTCCGTTCGGCCGCGAGCGACGGGAGCCGGCTTGCGAGGTGCTCGTCCCGGGCCTGAGCGAAATCACGGGAACCCCGACCCGACGCGGTCTCGCGGTCCCACTCAAGAGCGAACTCGTCGGGGGAGGAGGGGGCCGGCGGGCTGCGGGAGATGCGACGTTCCCGGACCGTCCGTCGGACGAGCTCGAAGTAGCCGATATGCTCGGCGAACAGCGCCGCGGTGCGTTCGTCGTCCGGGTCCAGCGGCTCGGTGGGGAGGCCGCGCGACCACGCCCACCGGAGGACCTCGACGAACGACGGGTTCGGGACCCGAACCTCGCCGAACCGAACGAGCCCTCGGACCTCGCTCGTCTCGTTGGGGGTCAGGGGGACGATCGGCTCCGCGTCCGAGGCCACGAAGTAGTCGTGCAGGCTGCGAAGCTCGTCGCTCGAGAGCCCGAAACCGACGAGCGCCGGCGCGAACGCCTCCAGCTCGGCGAGGACCCGGGGAACCTCGGAGGCGAGCCCGCGGACCGGGGCGATCAGCAGGATCCCGGGCGCGTTCTCGAACTTCGCCGTGATCACGGGCCTTCTCGCTCGGTGATCTCCTCGATGAGTTCGTCCGGGTCACGGTGGCGTCGGAACTCGGTGATCGTCAGGATGGGCAAGCCGGCGATGGCCGACCGGGTGACGGGGTCCCGGACCACGAAGACCGCGTGTCCCTCGGCCACGCGGGCGAGGCCCGGAAGGACCTCGGCCCGGTGAAGCGCGGTCCGCAGGCTTCCGACGGCCGCGAGCAACACGTCCGGCGTGCGGGCAAGCGCGTCGAACGGGGCGCGCACGGTCACGGTGACCTCGAGCCCCATCCCGTTCAGCTGCCGGACGACCCCGTCCCGCAACGGGTCCCCGGTGCCCGGACGCGGGTGCTCCGTCGTCGGCTCGGAACCCTCCTTCGATTTCGTCTTCTCCGTCTCGTCGCGCGCCCGGGCCGACCAATCGAACAGGTCGATCGGCCTCACAACGGTCTCTCCGAGGAACGACTCGATCCGTTCGATGACGAGCGCTTCGGCCCCCGCGCTCTCCTCGTAGAGCTGGATCGCCCGGCGGGAGACGCCGGCGATGGAGGCCAGGGTCCCGAGGGAGAGACCCCGCTCGTCCCGGAGCTGTCGGAGACGGGGGCCGTCGACCTGGGCGAAAGTACCCCCGGGGCTCGCGTACAAGAACGGGGGGAGCGCCTTCTCGAGGAACTCCTGGAGCGTCTCCTCGTTGATGATCGGCACTCCGTAGCGAGTGTAGACGACCCCGGCGTCGAGCTCGGAGGCGCCCGACGTCTGCCCGATCACGAGAATGATAGCCGGGAAGAGGTGGCCGAGCTCGCGGAGGCGGGTGGCCTCTTCGGAGTCGAGGGCGTCGATGTTCTTGAGGACCTTGACCAGGATGAGCGTCGCGTCCCGGCGGGCCGCGAGGTCGAAGCTGGTCGGTCGGATCGCGTGCGTGTCCGCAACGTAAAAACCCGCCCGTTCGAGCAGCTCGCGGATGTGCTCGATCGAGTGCTCTCGCGGCGACGTCAACCGACTTCCCTCCAGAATAATCCATTTACTTCTTTTATATAAAGACAGATGGTCCCGGCTCTCGGAGAGCGGGACCTTCCGCGGGGCGAGAACCGTCTTGGCCGCCGGCCCCTTGGGGGGGACCGTGGAGAGCCCCCTACACCCGGTGCCGGACGCGCCCGCGTTGGTCATCGAACCGGTCGGGCGGTCCGAAGAGCGGACGCTCGTCGTCGCGGACGTCCACCTCGGCCTCGGCAGCACGACCGAGCGTTCGCTCGGCCCACCCGAGGCCTCGGCCGACCGCCTCGCCGAAGACCTCGTCGGGATAGCGCGCTCCGCACGGGCAGAGGCGGTGGTCGTCGCGGGGGACGCGAAGCACCCGATCGTAGGGACCCCGCCGGCGCTTCGGCCGGTGGTCTTCGACTTCTTCGCCGAGCTCCTCCGAGAGGGGCTGACGGTCGAGCTCGTCCTCGGCAACCACGACGTAGGGATCGTCCGGCATCTGCCCCGCGAGGTCCGCGTACATCCGGCGACGGGGGTCGTGCGGGGAGACGTGGGGATCTTCCACGGTCATCGATGGCCGTCGAACAAGGTCCTACGGGCCCCGCGGTTGGTGGCCGGGCACCTGCACCCGGGGTTCCGGCTCGCTCCTACGGCCGACGACCCCGCGGGAAAACGTCGGTGCTGGGTGCGGGTCGAGCGGGTTCCCGTCGCCCCGAAGACGGCGCGACGCCGCCGTCACATCGAGCCCCAGGCGCGGGAGATCGTCATCCTGCCCGCGTTTAACCCGATCGCCGGCACGGAGGCGTTGAATCGCGAGCGGCCGGCGCGCGGCCGCTCGTTCCTGTACCGACGGTTCCTTTCCCAAGGCGTCGCCCGGGCGTACCTACTCGACGGCACCGACCTCGGCGTTCTCACGAACCTGTCCGAGACCGCCCGCCGCTCGCGAGCAGCGGACCGAGCGCCCTCGGGTCGGTGACCGGCGGAGCGCACGCGGTCCCGAAGCAAACGAGGGCCCGGGCTGCCTTCGACGTCCCTTGGGCTTCCATTTCCCCCGGAAGGGAGATCGGCAGCGGCGGGTGCCCCGAGAAGACCCAAACATTCGGGTGCCACGCCCGGCGCGCCGCCCGGAGCAGGGCTTCGGCCTCCTTCCCTTCTCCTTCGACCACGACCGTGGCCGGGGGGGTGGTGAGGAGACCCGCGGCCAACGCCGAGCCGCTGACGAAAAGGCCCGCGTCTCCGACGTGACGGGCGATTGGCCCCAGGAGGGCGCGGGCCTTCTCCGTCCACCGATCGTCGTGCGTGAGGGACCCGGCTCGGAGGAACGCGGTCGCGGCGGCGGCGTTCGCGGAAAGATGGGGAGTGTCCTCGAGCGGGTACGAGGGCTCGGTAACCCCTCCGACGACCGGTCCGTCGTAGAGGCCCGGCGACAGGTCGCGAAGAAGGCCGTCCTCGCCCCGGAATTCCCGGTCGACGAGCTCGAGGAGGGAGACCGAGGCCTCGAGGTACTTCGGTTCCGCGAGCACTCCGGAAAGGTCGAGGAGGCCCGAGGCGAACGAGACCTGGTCTTCGAGAAGCCCGTACCCTCGCGTCCCGTCGGGGTCGACACGATGCCCGACCCCCTGCCCCGGGCGGAACGCTTCCTTCAGGAGCCGGTCGGCGGCCTTCCGAGCGTCGGCGACGACCGAGCGGTCGCCGAGGAACGCACCGGCCCGTGCGAACGATGCGATGAAACGGCCGTTGATGTCGGCGTAGACCCCGGGGTCGACCATGGGTGTCGGACGGTTCGACCGGGCGGCCCGAAGCCTCTCGAGGGCGCGGGCGAGCGACGCAGCGGCCCGTTCGGGAGGGTAGACACCCTCCGCGGCCTCCGAGAGCGGTAGGAGCCGGAAGAGGACGTTCCGTTCGGGGTCGTGGGGCATGAGCCCATCGGTACCGACCCCGAAGAACCGCGTGACGAGTCGAAGCTCGTCGGGGTCGAGGGCCTCCTTGAGCTCGGCGCGGGACCAGGTGAAGTATCCTCCGTCGTCGCCGGGCGCGTTGTCCGCGTCCTGGCTCGCTCCGAACCCGCCCCGCGGGTCGGCGAGGACCTCCCGCACCCAGCCCACCGTCGAGCGAACGACCTCCTCGAGCCGGGGGTCCGTGAACCGGGCCGCTCCCTCCACGTAGACGGACAAGAGCGCGGCGTTGTCGACCCCCATCTTCTCAAAATGAGGGATGTGCCAGCCTTCGTCCACGGAGTAGCGGTGGAACCCGCCCCCGACCTGGTCGAAAAGGCCACCGTCCGCCATTCGGGTCAGCGTCTCGTGAGCGCGTTCGGTGCTCGCGGGGGTCCCGTGCTTGAACCCGTCCCAGAGGAGGAACGAGACGGCCGTCGGGTGGGGGAACTTCGGTGCCATGCCGAAGCCGCCGTGGACCGGGTCGTAGCTCGCGCTGACCTCTCCGCGCACGCTTTCGACGAACGCATCGAGCGGGCGGTCCGCGGACGAGCGGGCCTCCCGCATCCGCTCCAGAGCGCTCTGGATCACTTGCGCGTTATCTCGGATTCGCTCGGGCTCCTCCTGCCAGAGACGAGCAACCTCCTTGAGGACACGACGGAATCCCGGACGACCGTGCCCGTCCGTCGGTGGGAAGTAGGTGCCGCCGAGAAAGACCTCGCCATCGGGGGTCAGGAATGCCGTGAGCGGCCAGCCGCCCTCGCCCGTGAGCGCCCCGACCTGCCGCTGGTACCTTCGGTCGATCTCGGGATGCTCATCGCGGTCGACCTTGACCGCCACGAAGTGCTGGAGCAGGAGGCGGGCGACCTCGGGGTCGGAGTAGGTACCCTCGTCCATGACGTGGCACCAGTGGCACCACGAGGCTCCGATATCGAGCAGGATCGGACGCTTGGTGCGCCGGGCCAGCTCGAACGGATCGGGACCCCACGGGAACCATTCGATCGGCTGCTCGGCGGCGCTCCGTAGGTAGGCGGACGGACGGCCCGCGAGACGCCAACCGCCCGACCGTTCGGGTCCTGGCTCGGCGGGAGCGCTCATGGGAGAGGGGTCCGTCCGCGGCTCTTAACGGTTGTCGGACCGCCCTCCCGGTCGACGGCGGTCGACGAGGGGTCCACGTAACCGGCTCACGGGAGCGTTACTCCCCGCGCGCTCGTTATAAAGGGGTCCTCAGTGCCCGGTCGAGGCGCTCACCATGGAGATGCAACCCGGTCAGATGGCCTACGACCGGGCGATCACGGTCTTCTCGCCCGACGGACGGCTCTTCCAGGTCGAGTACGCCCGCGAGGCGGTGCGCCGAGGAGCGACCACGGCCGGGGTCGTCTACGCGGACGGCGTGGTGCTCATCGCCGACCGTCGGATCCCGAACCCCAAGCTCGCGGAGGCCTCGAGCCTCGAGAAGATCCATCAGATCGACGAGAACATCGCGTGCGCGACCGCCGGCTTGGTCGCGGACGCCCGTGTGCTGGTCGACTACGCCCGCCTTTCGGCCCAGATCAACCGGGTCACCTACGCCGAGCCGATGTCGGTCGAGCTCCTCGTCCGACGCATCTGCGATTACAAGCAGCAGTACACCCAGTTCGGCGGGGTCCGCCCGTTCGGGACCGCGCTCCTGGTCGGCGGTTACGACGACGGCGGGGTGCACCTCTTCGAGACCGAGCCGTCCGGGTCGCTCACCAGCTTCAAGGCCGCGAGCACCGGCGGCAACAAGGGTCCCGTCATGGACCTCTTCGAACAGAAGTACCGTCCCGGCATGGACAGGGACGCCGCGATCCTCCTGGCGCTCGAGGGCCTTCGGGCGGGCCTCGAGGAAGGCGGCAACCTTTCCCAGGTCGAGGTCTGCTCCACTCAGGTCGGCGAGGGGATGACACGGTTCCCCTCGGACGAGGTCCAGAAGTACGTCCAGCGCCTCCCACCGGCGGGCGGGGCCGGTCGACCCGGCCGCCCCTAGACCGGCGCCCCTTCACGCTCCCTATGGTGAAGGTCGAGGATGCGGTCATCGCGCGTTGGGAGACCGGGGGTTCCCGGTTCGAGGTCCTCGTGGACCCGCAAGCCGTCCAGGACCTGAAGGACGGGAAGAAGGTCGACCTCTCCGACAAGCTCGCCCTCGACCAGGTCTTCAAGGACGCGAAGAAGGGCGACAAGATCTCCGAGGAGCACCTCGAGAAGACGTTCCACACCCGCAACCTCGCCGAGATCGCCCGGATCATCATCCAGAAGGGCGAGGTCCAGGTCACCACCGAGCAGCGCCATCACCTCCAGGCAACCAAGCGCCAGCAGGTCGTCGCGACCATCGCTCGGAACGCGATGAACCCCCAGACCGGCGCCCCCCACCCCGCGACCCGCATCGAGGCAGCGATGACGGAGGCGAAGGTCCACATCGACCCGTTCCGCCCCGTCGACGAGCAGGTCCAGGAGGTCCTGGCGAAGTTGCGCCCGCTCATCCCGATCCGCTTGGACGTCGTCAAGGTCCGGATCAAGATCCCCGCCCAGTTCTACCCCCACGTGATCGGCGAAGTGAAGGGACTCGGCCGCCTCCTCGAGGAGAACTGGCTCTCCGGCGGGAGCTGGAGCGGCGTCGTGGAGATCCCGGCGGGAATGCAGACGGAGCTCTACGAGAAGCTCAGCGCGCGCACCAAGGGTGCCATCGAGACCGCTTTGGTTAAATAGGGCACGCCGGTCGAGCGGCCCGGTGCAGCACGAAAAATGTCCAGAGGTCATCGTCCGGGCCACCGAACTCGTGGCCGCGAGGGTTCACCCTCGTCTCCCTCCGGGGACCGGACACTAGTTCTTCCCGGTGAAGAGATCCGCGCCCAGGGACTGAAACCGGGGCCCGGAACCTACCGCACGGGCGGCAAGGTGTATGCGAGCGTCTTGGGACTGCTCTCCGAGCGGCCCCCGGTCGTCCAGGTCATCCCGCTCTCCGGCCGGTACATCCCGAAGCCGAGCGACACGGTCATCGGCACGGTCGCGGACGTCCAAGGGACGTTCTGGCTCCTCGACATCGGCGCCCCGCGCTGGGCCCCGCTCCACATGACCGGGACCCCGTGGCAGATCGAAGTGGGGGAGACCGAGCGGTTCCTCCGCGTAGGGGACGCCGTCGTCGTGCAGATCGAGAGCCTCGAAGCCACCGGGCGCATCGGCGTCACGATGAACGGCGAGGGGCTCGGGAAGCTCGACGGCGGGACGATCGTCCGCATCTCGCCCGCCCGCATACCGCGCGTCGTGGGCCGGAACGGCTCGATGATCGATACCATCCGCCGCCTCACCGGAGCCGAGGTCGTGGTCGGCCAGAACGGGCGGGTCTGGATCGGCGGAACTCCCGAGGCGATCCACCGCGTGAGCGAGGTACTTCGGATCATCGAGGAGAACGCTCAGCACTCGGGCCTGACGGACCGGGTG
>Ga0187873_1003574_pt1 | contig 11145 bp, 8 predicted proteins | sample June2016WEW_16_1_2_FD_133012 | JGI IMG/M metagenome (GOLD analysis project Ga0187873, IMG submission 133012) | Peatland microbial communities from SPRUCE experiment site at the Marcell Experimental Forest, Minnesota, USA - June2016WEW_16_100 | ecosystem: Environmental > Terrestrial > Soil >... | reverse complement strand
CGGCGACAAGTCCTTGATCTGCTGCACGGTGCATCCATTTTTCGCCGAGAGCGTAGTCTAGATCGACTCCTTTGCCATTTCCATAAGCCCACCCTAAAAAATCTTGTGCCAGTGCGAATCCCTGATTCGCCGCCAACCGGCACCAATATACCCCTTGTGTTTGGATGTCTGAATCATCGCTCGTGATATCTTGATAACCCAAGTAAGTTTGTGCGGTCACATCGCCATTAGTTGCCGCGATTTGAAGTTTGTCCGGATTCACATCCTGCCATTTTGCCGTGAGAGCCTTCATCGTCATCGGCGGGTTTACAGGGGAAACGGATGTTGTGTTGTTTGTCGAATCGGCGGCATGGAGACGAATTGCGCCAATTAGTAAGAGCGCCGCAAAATAAACATGGCAGAGCCGTTGATATAAGATATGGATAGGTTTCATTTTATAGTACGGTTGTGGTTTAGGTCATTAAAGGAAACCACCTTTGTGAATACGCTGTCTGGAAATGCTTCGGTCAATTTTTGCTCAAAGTGACTGGCCTGATTTGATTCTCCCATTTCGGCAAAGGACGATTGGAGCAAGAACAAAGACTCCGCGTCCAGTTCATCTTCCGCCTGGGTTTGTAGCAATTTGACCGCAGCGGCATCGTTGCCTGAAAAATAGTAATAAACAGCGCGCTCATGTTCCGACAAATCAGCAATCCGCGCTGAAAGCTCCTCGCTCGACACTTCGTCGGAAAGCCAGCGTTCGGGCGGAATGGATTTTACCGAACTCGTCTCAATGGCCTGAAGCACGTAACTTGCGCCATAATCACAGGCAACCCAAAGTTTTCCATCGCCGCAAGCCAGTGCTTGGGGAGCGCCCTTGCCATTGAATGAAAACCCGCCTACCCACTTTCGACTGGCCGGATGATATGCCATCAAGGCGTAGCCACCGGAGTGAGACACGAGCACCCATAAAAAATCACCGTCTTCTGCCAATCCCCAAACCCCTCCTGGAAGGCGACTGTTTGGAATGAATAAGTTTGGCCGATTAGCATCCGCCTTGTGGGCTTCCAACAACTGGCGGCGAAGGGCAAGACGTTGCCGAATTTCTTGAGCAAGCTGTGAATCAGGCTTCCGACGTTGGGGTATCCCGGGAAAGCCCCGAAACAAATCGGCTTGAATTGTCACTGAAACGGGGAACCACTCGTCGTGGGTTTGGCCAGTTTTTGAATTTGTGGCGTGCAGTCCATTTCCATCCACATACCATGAATTACCCTGTGAATCAGTGATTGCGCTCCTATGAAGCACGAGGTTGCTGATTATATCGGAAGATTGTGAGTCACTAACGAGTTGGAACTTCTGGTGGTTGAGTTCGACTTGCCACCATCGCGGGTGGTCTTCCATGACCGGTTGCAGGTCTTTTTCGGCAAGAATATTTTGAGGGTTAATTTTGACCGGCTCGGCCTGTTCCACTTCCAACCAAAGCGCGTCGTCGAGGAACGTTATGGATTTTGCATATTTGATCTGAACATCAGATGGAAACGCAATCGTTTGGATTGACGGTTCAATCAGTGTCGGCAGGAAAGCCAAAGGCGGCAGAGAGAATATGTCCCCTGTTTTTGCGGCATCAAGTTCAGCAACACGCGGAAGCCGGACTTTCTGCTCGGTGTTCGCCAATGGTGGCGGGCTGTTTGACAGTTCGCTATTTTTGCCATTGTCAGCCGCTTTAAGTTGTGCCAACAGTTTCCGTTCGCCGCCGGGTTGACCAATTCCCTTGAAATATCCTTGCAACGCCTCGAGATATGCACCGTTATACTGATCAGGCGCTTTGAGTAATCGGGAAATAAATTCCGAACCAAATTGATTTTGCCATTCGGTCAATTCGCGCAAGCCCGCGTCGCGTGGCACTCCCCATTGTGCCTGATTGTACTGCGAATAGCAAAACATCTCAAAAGGCCGCCAAGCCGAAAGCACGTATTCAGTGGCGATGCTTGACAAATTGGTATTGGCGAGAACGGTTTTGAAGCCGAAATTGTCCACGTATTTCCCCCAAGCCTCGCTCCGCCGTCGGGCAAAGAAAAATTCATTTCGACTTGCGAAGGAGGCATACATACCCCAGCGCAAACGCAGCCACTGCTCACGGGCCTTGGCGTTTCCTGGATCAAAAAAACACGCCGCTTCTAGCACTTGCACGGCCTCCAGCCATTGGCGCCGGCCTTCGGGAGAATTCAAGCCCACGTCGAGTGCCGGATTTCCCCGGACCAATTCATCAAAATGATGTATCAATGAGTCGGAAATGCCCTGGCGAACCCCCTCGATGACGGTTCCCACGGCATTGCTGTGCAAGTACGGGGCAATCGTTTGCGCCATTTGCTCGGCAATGGCACCGGGAGAATTTTCATTAGTCACCACCAACGTAACCGCATGGGGATTATTTTTCCCGTCCCAGACATCGAGACTAACATCGACCAATTGATCGCGGTGCCACTGATGGGTTTGTCGGTCAAACCAAAGACTTGGACGAAATGTGTAACTGCCCCAGACATAGTAATCGGCCACCTTTTCCCAAGCGTCTGGCTCACTCTCGGCCAAACCGCTTAAAACGAGGTTTGCTTCATCCATCGCCTGTCCAGCACGATGCAATTGGATGAGGTGAAATTGTCCGGTGTTGGTGGAAACGACGAGAAGCGAATTTCGAAGTGCGGTTTCAAGGTCGCCGATGTTGTTGCCTAAATCCTCCCGGGTTAAGAACAGGAATGCCACGGTTTCTTGTTTGGACGAACTCAGGTATACTTGCCGGGCCTGATCCAGCAGCGAGCGTAACGCTATGGCCACTCGCGAAACATCCTCCGTTTTCATCTGGTATGGACCGCCGTTCGCAGGAGATACATCGAAATTCGACGCCGCCAACACATCAGTATGCTGCATATCCACCACTTCCAGCGAAATCATCCAGTCGCCAGTGGTATTCGTGGTTACATCACCGAACACTTCCCAATCAGCTTTAACCCAGTGCCCATTGCGCAGCACCTCCGAACGGTCAATTAATCCAAAGCCCTTTAGCTTTAGTTCATTTTCAGCTTTGTCGAGTTCGCTGCGCTCGACCCATTCGAATTTGGAATTGTCTGTCATTTGCACCTGCAATGCCACCGTGAAATTGGCCATTGCGACAGTGCTGCGATACGAATTGTCCTCGCACATAAAATCCATTAGCGCGACGCGTAGAGTTGGCCTTTTCGCGGCAACCCCAGACTGTGCGGGCAATTGTGCCGCTAACAGCACAACCGCCAAAGCTCCCAGAAGTCTCTTCATGAATTTTGTCACAGGCTTATCGAAGGCAAACGCTTGGCTTCAATTTTCAGGCCGCCTTGCGCGAAATTCTGCGCCGTGCTGGACCACACAAACCGGCTGCCTTCCAGAATGATTCCGCCCTGGGCGTCGGCCAGGACGGTGACTTTTTGGCCGGCGATTTCGAGTTCCTGGCCGCTGAAGGTCACCAGCGACGCGCACTGTTTGCCGTCGCAAATTTTGACCCAGAGCGGCGTTGAAGCTGGCACATCCGGCTGGTCGGAGAGCACGAGTTGCAGACCGTGTTTATCCTGAACGATCGCGCGGACGCGATTCGGGAAAAGTGTCAACACCTCGCGCAGCATTTTTCGGTTCTGCAAGAGCACAAAAGAATCGTTCTTTTCCATCCGACCATGCCAATGGCCGATGGCAAAACCAACGAGCAGGCAGGCGAAGGCAATGCTGCCACCCCATGCCAGCCGTGGCCACCAATGGCGTTCGAACGAACTTTCGACCGGAGCAGTGCGCAGTTTCGCCAAAACGAGCCGCGGAAATGATTCCCAATAATCTTCGTCCCGCGCCGGAACTCGCGCAGCCTTCAGCTTTCTATCCAAATCGAAGTCATTCATTCCGGCCTCCTTTGACGTTCAACAGCCGTTTCAACTTCCGGCGGCCGGCAAACACGCGCCAAGAAACCGTCGTCTCCGAGCACCCGAGCAACCGCGCCGCTTCGGCGTGATGGTGCCCGTCGTAAACCGTCAGGACAATGGCGGCGCGTTGCTTGGGCGGCAGCTTCATCAAGGCCGCTTGGACGCATTGGCTGAGTTCATCGTTGTCAGCGGGGGAATTGGCTTCGGTTCGCCGTGCAGCGCCGGACGCGGCCCAATGGGTGTGAGCCTGTTCGCGGCGCATTTCCCGTTTGCGCCAGTTCAGGCAGGTGTTGACCGCAATCCGATAAAGCCATGAAGAAAACTTTGCGGTGCCCTGATAGGAATCCAATTGCCGGTAAGCCCGGATGAACGTCTCCTGGGCCAGGTCTTCGGCGTCCGCCAGTGAGCCTGTCATGCGAAATGTCAGCGAATGAATCATGCGTTGATGTGCGCGAACCAACGATTCAAAAGCCGCAGGATCGCCGTTTCGGCTTTGCAACACCCAGACCTTTTCTTCATCCGTGTCGCCCATGCGGCATCATTTTACCCAGTAGGACAACGCAAAACGACAAATCCTTTGAGATTTTTCCGGTTTGGGTCGGGAATCTTATCAACGCACGGCTGGCCTGCCGGATCGCCATCGTCACGCCGTAGCAGCGCTTTGCCGCGCCGCGAAGGCAGAAGCTAAAAAGTATCGTTGAAATGAAATTCAGCCCGCCTTCGCGCTCCACGCTCCGGCGCGTCTGGTGTTCCGCCACGCGCGCATCCGCCCACAACCTGCGTCCTGCGCCCCCGAATCTCAGGCCCGGTTCTGACCAGCAATTCCTGGCGGGTGTATGGACGGATCCCAATGTACGCGCGGCAAATCTTGGCGTTGCGCGCGCAACCGTCCTGCGTAATAATCCCGGCGTGCAACTCGTGACCCGTTCGAACTCCTCAGCCCTTCTGGTAGCAATGGCCCTGGCTGCCAAAACTTTTGGCCAAACGGCCCTGCCGGTTTATGACGACGGTCTGCAAAACGGTTTCGAGGATTGGTACTGGGTGTCCCACAGTCTCGTCAGTACTTCATCCGTCCATTCGGGCACCTATGCCATCAGTGTGAATGCCACCAATTGGCAGGGGCTTTACCTCCACCATAGGGCATTTGACACCAGTCCCTACGACAGCCTGAGTTTTTGGGCCAACGGCGGCACCAACGGCGGGCAGCGGCTGCAGGTCCAGGCGCTGCTCGGCAACGCCAATCCCCCGGCCGATGTCTATTACCGGTTCACGCTCCTGCCTGCCACCTGGCAGCAGATCACCGTTCCACTGGCTTCACTCGACGTGGCTGACCGGACCAATTGCACCGGCTTCTGGATTCAACTGACTGCCAACAGCCTGGGCGGCACGTTCTATGTGGATGACATTCAGTTCAACGCAAAACCCGTGGCGACAACCGCCGCCGTGAATACCAATACCGTGACAAGCATAACAAATTCGACTGCTGCGGCCGGTTCGCCGCTGCTTGCGGAGGGGACGAATTTGAGCGTCATAGGCTGGTGCATCGCCGGGGCGCTCATCATCATTTCCATTCTGCTGGCGTGGTTGATTGTCATGTTGCTACGGAGCGGCCTTGGCACCGCAAAAGCGTTCCGGTCGGCGCTTCCGCCTGCTGTGCGGCAAATCGGCCCGGGGTCGGAAACGGGCCTTGCCCCGGACGCACCACTACATTTGCTTGGCGCTGAAACTTTGGCCGACCCGCAGGTGCAGGCGCTTCGCGAAAAAATGGCGTTGGAGCTTACCGAATTTGCGAAGCAAAGCCTGGTGCAGGGAATTTACTCGCAACGGAGCAAACTGATCGAGGCGCAGCAAAAAGCCCAGCAGGAGCTGGCCGTACTCGAGGCGCGGCTGGCCTCGCTTCATTTGCCTTTGCAGGAGCGTATCCGCGCTTATGAAGCCCGTATCGCCGAACTTGAAAAGCAATTGGAAACCCGCGACGAGGAAATGCGCGAAATGACCCGCGCCACCCTCCTGCTTGTCCGCGAGCGATTGGAACAGGAAAGGACGGGAGAATTTGACGTTCCACGCTTCAGTTGATTCGTGCCGGGTGTAAGGCCGGCTTTGCCGCGGCCAAAGGAAGTTTCAGGCTCGCACCCGTGCCCGCACACCGGCGAGTTTCTCGAGGTATTTGCCCAGCAAATCCGCTTCCAAATTCACCGCGTCACCCACTTTGCGTTCGCGCAACGCCGTGATCTTGCAGGTGTGCGGAATGATCCAGATGCGAAAACTTTTTTTCCGCATACCCGCAACCGTCAGGCTGATGCCGTCCACGGCAATTGACCCTTTGAAAACGACGTAGCGCATCACTTCCGGCGGCGCGGCGATATCGAGGACATGGTCCGGTCCCGTGCGCTCCCAGCGGATGATTTTGCCGACGCCGTCAATGTGGCCGGTCACGAAGTGCCCGCCAAACTCGTCGCCGGTACGCAGTGGCCGCTCCAGATTTACGAGTGAACCGGCCTTCGCGAATTGCAGATTGGTGCGCCGCCACGTTTCCTGGAGCAGATCGAATTGCGCCAGCTTGTATTTCCCGCGCCTGGCGAGTTTCACGACCGTCAGGCAACAACCGTTCACCGCCAGGCTGCCTCCGGGCTTCAACCCGCGGCCGGTCACGTTGGTGCGCACGGTCAACTCGATGGCTTTCGCCGTTGGCCTGATGCGTTCGACAGTGCCTGCTTCTTCAACAATGCCGGTGAACATTTCAGTTGGAGTTCAAGCTTTAGCTTGCGTCAGTTTCGCGCCGGTCGTTGAAAAAACAAGCTAAAGCTTGGACTCCAACGTCGCCGTCAGCAATAAATCCGGGCCGAGCTGCCGCCACTCGACGTTGCGAAGCTGGATCGCCTCCGCCAGATTTCCGGCACCTTCACCGGCGACAGCCTTCCGCGAAGCGCGTCCGCCAAGAATTTTTGGCGCGTAAAAAAACGCGACGCGTTGCACCAAACCACCGCGCAGGAAAGAGGCGTTCACTTCGCCGCCGCCTTCTACCAACAGGCTGATTACGTTTTCCGAACCGAGTTTCTTCAATAACCAACACAAATCGAGTGCGGGATGCGAAGTGCGGAGTGCGGAATTTGCCAGAGGAGCAACCACGGCATTCACGCGTTGCGCAAGCGCGGCGACGCGGTTTTTCGGCGCGCGTTTGCTGACAATAATTGTCGTCAGTGCCGCAAAAGCATCGTTCACAACCTTCGCGTCCAGAGGCGTCCGCGCCAGCGAATCCAAAACAATCCGGCGAATCGGTTTTGCCATCTTCCATCTTCCATCTTTCATCTTCGCTCTCGCCGTCAGACTGGGATTGTCCGCCAGAACCGTGTTGATGCCCACGAGGACCGCATCGCTGCCTTGCCGGAGTTTCATTCCAAAGGCGCGCGCTTGCTCGCCGGTGATCCATTTCGACTCGCCGGTGGCCGTCGCGATCTTGCCATCGAGCGTCATCGCGGCTTTCACCGTGACAAATGGTGTACGGTGGACAATCCAGTGGTTGAAGGCCTCATTCAACCGGATACACTCATCGGCCAAAAGCTGGTAGGGCGCGCAGTCCCCTGCGCGCCGCAAAATTCCGAAAGCGCGGCCAGAATGTTTGGGATTGGGATCCGTTGCGCCGACGACCACACGCTTGATTCCCGCCGCGATGATGGCGTCCGAGCATGGCGGTGTGCGTCCGTGTGTGCTGCACGGTTCGAGCGTCACATAAAGCGTTGCCCCATGCGGATCGTGGCCGCGTTTTTGTGCGTCGCGGAGCGCCTCGATTTCCGCGTGCGGCAAGCCCGCGCGCCGATGCCAGCCATGCCCGATGATTTTGCCGCCTTTCACCAGCACCGCGCCCACCATCGGATTCGGCGACGTTGTGCCGTAACCGCGCCGGGCGAGCCGGAGCGCAAGGCGCATGAATTGGGCGTCAGACATTGTGCGCATCGTAGCCGCTGACGACTGCCGCGCCAAAGCCAAAAGGCAACGGCGGGGAATGCGAATTTAGAGTAGCAGAGCCGCGTAGTAAAAACGCTTTTCAATTTACCCTATTTTTCTAAGCTTCACTGTAGCGAACCTAGCAGAAAGCACATAATTACATCGCTCAAAAGAACTGATTCATGCCGAACAGCAAATATTGGATTGGCTAGCATGGGTGGAAAGAAATTCAGCATATGCACGGGAACATCTTCCAACTATTCAACAACCTTTTGGTTTTGTGGTTATCGGACGACGCTCATCTTTATCAGATGCAGATCAACGCCGACTTACGCGGCGGAACATAGTTTTTCGCGGGGCTGTTCATGTGCTGACTTACGATGATCTACTTGATCGAGCCAAAAACTTGTTAAATTTACTTCAAGGAACAAGAGCAGTTTGACGTAGGTGCCCCGACTTGGCATTAATCTCCCGCGCTTGGCACATGAAGACTCCTGTGCCAAGCTCTGCACGTGGCACAAATCCAATTCGGCACGGACGGCTGGCGCGCGGTCATCGCGGAGGATTTCAACTTCGCCAACGTCGCGCGCGTCGCCCAGGCCGCCGCAGACTATTGGAAAACGGAATACGGCGGGCGGAGGGCGGAATTTCAGGGGCGTGAACTGAAAGTTGTGGTTGGCTTTGACCGCCGGTTTTTCTCCGACCGTTTCGCCCGAACCGCCGCCGGGGTTTTGGCCGGCAACAATTTTCAAGTGGTCCTCACGCCGGAGCCGACGCCCACGCCGTCGGTTTCCTATGCGGTCAAAAACCTGCGCGCCGTCGGCGGGGTGATGATTACCGCCAGCCACAATCCGCCGATGTTCAACGGCTTCAAACTCAAGTCATATTACGGCGGCTCCAGCGGCCCCGAGGAATGCCAGGCCGTCGAGAGTTTTCTCGGTCGCAGTCCGGTTCGCGCCGTTAGACCCGACGTTGCCGCGAAACAGATTCTGACGCAGGACGTCCGTCCGGCCCATTACGCCGCGCTGAAAAAGCTGGTGGATTTCAAATTGATTGCGAAGTCAAAACTGCGTTTCGCACACGATGCGTTGTTCGGCGTAGGTGCGGGTTGTTTCGAGCAATTACTCGCAGGCACGACGTGCAAGGTCACCACGCTCAATGCGCGGCACGACGTGTTGTTCGGCGGCATCAACCCGGAACCCATCGAAAAAAATTACGGGCCGAGCCAGAAGTTCCTGCGCGCGCATCCGCATGACCTTTGCCTCGTGACGGACGGCGACGCCGACCGCGTCGGCGGCATGGACGGCCGGGGCAACGCGCTCACGACGCACCAGATCATTTGCCTGCTGCTGCATCACCTGATTGTCAACCGCAAGGGCAGGGGACGGGTGGTCAAGGCGCTCACGACGACTTCGATGGTGGACAAAATGTGCGCGGCTTACGGGTTGCTGTTGGTCGAGACCGGCGTGGGATTCAAATATATCTGCGCCGAGATGCTCAAGGGCGACGTGCTGTTGGGCGCGGAAGAAAGCGGCGGCATCGGGTTCCCCGGCCATATCCCCGAACGCGACGGCATCGCTGCCGGCTTGATGCTGCTGGAATTGCTCGCGACTGAACGCGTGTCGGTGAACAAACTTCTGGCAAGACTGGAGAAACAATTCGGTCCGCACCGTTACGGCCGGATTGACACGCATTATCCGTTGGAGCAACGCGCGGCGCTGATGGAATTTCTCCAGAAAAATCCGCCGTCGAAATTGCTGCGTTCGCCGCTCGCCGACATGAAGACCTTTGACGGCGTTAAATTCGTCGCGCAGGACACGTCCTGGCTGATGTTGCGCGGCTCCGGCACGGAACCCGTTCTGCGGATTTACGCGGAGGCGAAGTCGGACGCGGGCGTGCGGAAATTATTGCAGTTGGGCGTGGCATTGACGCGCCATTGAATTTGTGGCACGGCAAATTGAAAGGTTGGTAAACTCGGCATAACCTGCGTTGAAATGCGGCATGACTCCGACAAAGGCGGCCCTGAAATCCACGACCGGTGGATCCGGAGATTTCTCGCGCATCTGGCGACGGACCGCGGGGCGTCGGTTTATACCCAACGGAATTATCGGGACGCGCTCAACGAATTTGTCCGCTGGTACCGCGAAGAGCGGCAACAACCGCCGCTGTGGGAAAAATTGCGGCGCGATGACTTTCGCAGTTACCTGCGGTTTCTCGGCCGGAATAATCTGGGCCGCGCGGCGACGCAGCTCCGGTTTTCTGCCTTGCGGACGTTTTACAAATTTCTGGTCCGGCACGGTGTGGCCGGGGCTTCACCGGTCAAAAATCTCGCGCTGCCCAAACCGGGCCGGCGGTTGCCCAAATACCTGACACGACAACAGGTTCTGGACTTGCTTGCTGCGCCGGCAAAGTTGCTGCAAACGCAAAAGCAAAGGAAAGGGCCGGGCCGCCCGATTTCCGTGGCGGTTTGTCTGCGCGACAGGGCGGTACTGGAAACGATATATTCCTGCGGCCTGCGCGTGAGCGAACTGTGTGGCCTGCGTGCCGAGGACGTTGATGGGAACGAACAACTCGTGCGCGTGCGCGGCAAAGGCAAAAAGGAACGGCTCGTGCCGGTTGGCGAGCCGGCGTTGCGGGCGATTCAAGATTATTGGCGCACGCTCAGGCAGCCGCCGTCCGGAGCGTCACCGGTTTTTTTTGCGGACACGAAAAAGGCCGCGCCGCTCCAGCCAGTCCAACTTTCGCGTCGGCTGAAGCAATATCTGGTCATCGCCGGACTGGATCCGGGCCTGACGCCGCACAAACTGCGGCACAGCTACGCCACGCACCTGCTGGACGCGGGCGCGGATTTGCGGAGTGTGCAGGAATTGCTCGGCCACGCGCATCTCATCACGACGCAGGTTTATACGCACGTGACGACGGAACGGTTGAAGAAGGCCTACGACGCGGCGCATCCGCGGGCGTGAAAAGCGTCAAGGTACGACGGCGCGATAAAATCGGCTCGCTGTGTTTCCCGGCGGCCGGTCGGTCATCGTAACGTTTCCGTTGGCATCCGCTGTGGCGCTGCCCAAGGTTTGCCACTGCGGCGAATTGAGTGACGGTGTGTATTGTACCTGGCAAACTGTGCCCGGTGCGGCATGAAACTGAAGGGTTACTGTTCCTGCAACCACGGAGGCCAGTTTCACCGAGGACAGCACTTGCGGGTTGGCATACAAGGCGGCCCGGTAAAAACGGGTGGGCGATTTGCCGGTTCGGGAGTCGGTTATCATAATGTTTCCAATTGAAT
>Ga0187873_1003568_pt1 | contig 11156 bp, 11 predicted proteins | sample June2016WEW_16_1_2_FD_133012 | JGI IMG/M metagenome (GOLD analysis project Ga0187873, IMG submission 133012) | Peatland microbial communities from SPRUCE experiment site at the Marcell Experimental Forest, Minnesota, USA - June2016WEW_16_100 | ecosystem: Environmental > Terrestrial > Soil >... | reverse complement strand
CGTTGTCGGCACCAAAAACCTGCGTAGCCTGCGACATCATCTGGGAAGTAAATCCCTTCTGATCGGCGGCGGCGGCATTTTCTGCCCCGTGGGTGCCACACCCGCCCGAGACAGGATGAGCGATTATGAATTCCCACAGTTGTTCGTCAGTCATAAGGTTCATCAATGTATTAAACGTGGAGAACATAGTCATCCTTCTCTTTCTCGAAGCCAAGTTTGTCCATGCAAAATCTGGCGAGCGATGGTGATTGCGTGCTAAAAACTATTGTGGCATACCCGTTTGCTTTTGCTTTGCAGACGGTATCGGAAATGGCTTGGACTACTGAGGCGGCATTTCTCTTCCTGTCGAGGTTATCACACCAGACAGTTATGAGCCGCAAGCGACTAGACTCTCTCGTGTACCGCAGGATACCGATTGGACCCTGTTCATCCTCATAAACAACTGAGTATGCCGAGTCCATCGTGAAATTCTTCACTTCTAAATGTTCGAATTGGTCCTGAGCCAACGCACGCTCTAGCATGGGGAGGTCAGCGACCGCTAATGGCCTGCTGGTCATATCCCTCCTAGTGGACTACGCAAACTGGATCAGGGTTTGCCCCTGTTCGATAAAGGTTGCCTGCGACTAGCCCGCCTGAGATTGCGGCTGCGTTGTTCGCATAAACTGGAAGATTGAGACTGAGGACCGCTGGGAGTCCGGCGTTCACCCAATAGTACCCGTTCCACACGAGAATATCACCCGGAACCAGACTGATGATCTCTGATTCTGCTTCGGTGATCAACGGTGCGGGGACGTTGACAGACATGTTGCCGGAACCGTCCGTTTGCCAAGTGCCGTTGACAGTGTTCGCTGGGGGTGCTGGTGTGCTGCTGCTGAAATTGGTTGACATTAGTTTCCTATCAGTTCCCCGTCCATACGGATGCCGAGGAAGTCATCGGTCCCGTAGTTGGTCGTAATTGCCGTGCCACACAGTATTAGGTAGTCGGCACTCACGCCAACACCATCGACAGTGATTGCCGACCCCGGACCTTGGGTCCAATGGATCGTATTGGTCGCTGAGTCGAATGCAGGAACGTCGCCCTGCGCGGGTTGATTGTCAATCGGGTATGTTTGGATGCCGATGACTTCAACCGCGACTTGGCCCGCCTCTGCGGATATGTCACCCCTCAATGGGAAGAGACTTGCTGGATAAGTCATGCGATTAGACATGCTAGCTCTCCATAGGCACAAATTGTATAGTCACTGTGACTGGCGTCTGTATCAGTGGGTTCGTATTTATAACTGAAACATATAGCAGATTCGATTGCGGGTTCAGTTGATTTGCCCCACACACATTCTGAAAACCCCACGTATATGGGGCCGTGTCAAATGTCACACAAGCAATTATGCCCGCCGTCGTCTCAGGGGGAACTGGAGCATCTGTTGCTCGATACGCATCTATTGATTGTGCGGTTGGAGTACCATAAAGCCGGACCTCGCACGCACGATTTACACTGATCGAGAGGAGTTGAAAAGATTCAGCCATGACGACAGACCCAGAAAAAGATGTTAAAAGAGTAGCCGTTGTGACTGTAGCTGTCGCTGACGCAAGAGCGGCGGTCGATGATGAAGATGAAGAGGATGAAGACGACGTTGACGCAGCAGTCGTTGCGGTAGCTGCTCCTGCTGTCTGCTGTGGTCGAGGCCAAATTCGAATCTTGGGCGTATTACTTTCTGCCAGTCGAATCGAGTCTGGGTCTTGGTTGAACGATGGGAGGATAAACCTCATGTTCGCGTTAGGTGAAGGGGTTGGGGGCTGTACTGATATAGTCATTGGTGCAGCTATGGCTGGAACAAAGTTAGGGAGTTTCGCATTGGCAATCGCATCACGAAGGCTGGGCATTATTTTTCTTTCTGATTTGCGCGGCTCTACGATTTGGTGTCCATGGCAAACCCTTACGGCGCTTGTTGGCTTCAATGATAGATTGTTTATGTTCAAGGGAAAGCGTATGCCCCTCAAAATAGGTATTGCCTATTTTAGACAATCCAAGTTTTTTACGGCTCTCAGCACTCCAAATTCTACCTTTTGCCGTATGTCCTATTCTTACGAGAGCTTCTTTAAGATGACGATATCCTAATCCGTTGGTATTACCCTGCATACGTTGTCGAAATTCAAAAGATACTTTACGACCCGAAGTGCCATCCCCACCATCAGTGCGATTTCGCAAACAACCTGTTCTCAAATCTTTTCTCCCCCAGAAAGAGATGAAGAATTTTTCGGCTTTGAAGGCATCCAATTCAGAATTATAATATTGAAGGATAATTCGAGAGCTGTCTTTAGGCGGACGGTGGCCCGGATGACTCAACCATGCACGATTTGATTTTCCCTTACCTACATAGTAAGGAATCCCATCATATCGCAACCACAAATAAACGTAAAACATAATTTTCTCCTAATCAGAACGGGGCAGTATGGGATTAGGCCATACCACCCCTACTCTCGGATTCGAGGTCCGAGGATGCTAGCCTTCTTGCACGTACGACCCGAAGATGGCGAATGTTTGCAGTTCATTGATTGCCGCCTCTGCGGGCCACTGAATCATGATTTGCAAATCGGTGACTGCTGCGGATTCGGTCGGCATATCCGACAAGTAGAATCGCTGCGAGTACCATGTCCGTGACGGTTTCAACTCCGGCGGATCGTTCACCCAATCCTTCAAAATTTCGAAGCTGCCTTTGTAATAAGGCAGACCGTCATCTAACAGCAAGCCTAAAATTGCGGGCGAGCCAGTCTTGACAGATTTGAATGTGATGAACTGGACGTTGGCAACCTGTCCGGGCTGTGCGAGCACATAGGAGCCATAGACCGCGTATGCGGGATAGGGCGTGCCTTCCGTGTATTCGCCAGCGGCCCCACCATCAGTGCTAGACAGAACATCGCGGTTCAGAATATAGACGTCCGAGCCACGTGGTCCAACTAACAGATGATGAACGCCGGGTGATGTTTCTACAGACTTGATCGCTCCGCATGCACCCGTATTCGCTAGTGTCGCAAACGGACTCCATAAGGGGCCGGGAGCTTCCGGTGTAGGTGTAGTGATGAGACGATACCAACCGTTTGTGCCATCTGCTAGGAACCACCCCATGTCCTGTCCGCTCACATAGTGGGCGACGTAGACATTTTGTGGATACCAGTCTTGGCCGGGTGTACCCGTTCTCATTGCGAGTTGATCTGCGATTGGAACGCTTTCGTGAGAAGCACTGACACCGGGACTTAACACAAGGAATTGGCTGTCCGTCGTAAAGAAACCGATGGTAGGCCCGTGTGTGTCCAAGGCATTATAGCTGCTCAACCCAACTCCGGGCATAAACGGCTGACTAGCTTGAATCTGGTCAGACGAGTTGATGGGGATTACATGGGTGTCCGATACCGTGAAAACCAGCATGCCAATCGCGGTAGGCACGAGTCTCTTCACGAGTGCGGGCATCTTGTCGTAATTGTTAGGACCAAAACCATTCAGCCCATTCCCCATTGGATCATCCGGACCACTTGTCCAGAACACCGTGTTTCCGATGCTGTACCAAAGGCGGTTGAGATAATACGTGAGATTGATCGCACCGGGTAGCGGCGGAGTGTTCTCGAAGGCTTGGGCTGCTTCTGCTTGGGTATCTAACCCGATATCAGGAGTCGTATCTATGTACCCGTTCAACATGTACTGTGAAAGAGGAACAGTATAGATCGTATTCCCGAAACCCGGAATGAGCAGTTCGGTCGTAAAACCATCTGTGGTTCGGTAGATCGCAACGTAATCAGCCTGTGGGTCAATTGCGGATGCGATGAGTCCCGAGCCGGGAGCAAAGGTTGGTGCTGCGTTCGTAAGTGGGCCGGAGGAGATACTTACCGGGCCGATGTTGGATACGGTGTTGTCTAACGTGTTGACAAGAGCTAACGCCCAAGTCCAACCCGTCTTGCTGGTCGCAGTAATTTTCCCTGCGGCAGTCGCAGTCGTCGGCACTGGACCTTCATTGATCCATGACAAAGGAACGTTCGGATCGAGCGTAATCGCGTTAGGGGTTGTAGACCATGGGGGAGTTGTCGTCCCACTTACCCCCGTCGCATAAGCACCTTGCTCATCACTGAACGTATCGACGATGGCTTGTCCGGGCAACGTATAATAGATGCCGGGTTGTCTGGTGAAAGTGCTTACAGGTCCGATATTATTCCATGTGTACTGACCACCTGAATCTGTTGCAGTCTGGGCAAAATAAATCTCAGACTCTGCCGGATTCCACGTCGCTGTCGTTGGCGAAGTAGCAAACGGCACCCAGATAGGGGCTTGATAAACCCCCGGCGACCCTACTGGCGTCGTACCACTAACCGTAGGTTCAACTCCGATATTCACGGCGTTGCACGTAAAGTTCATGGTATTGGTGCCTGCGGAAGCCGCGAGCCAATCAATCTCCACAAAATACACACCCGGAGCCGAGAACGTCCATGTAGATACGTCCGTCGTGATCGTTGAAGGATATCCTACAATATTGTTCGTTCCGCACGGAGTTGGGTATGCTTTGAGAGCTGTAGCATTTTGCCCGAAGGCAGTGACGAAGGCTCCAGAGTTCTTAGTCGCCGTTCCGCCCGCTGCGTTGGTAGGTTCAAAGGCATAGAAACCACCATTATTGTGAGCCATGCTAAACGTGTATTGGCCCGCCGATGGAATTGTAAGAGGAAACCACGCACAATACTGCCAACTGTCCGTATTTTCGCTAACTTCAAATGCGGTGCCTTGGAAAACGTTACCCGTGACCGGGGTGTTGTACAAATACGCACTGCTTAGATGATAATAATTGAACAGCAAAGACCCCGACATCTGATTAGAGTTGGGCGTAGGCGAGGCTGCGTATGTTATCGTATCTATTGCCCCCGACGGGGAAACACTCGTCAATGCAAAGTTCCCCGTGTTAGGTAGGGTTTGATGGTACCCGTACATGACCGGAGGGTTCGCGTTACTGACGTTGACCGTTGGCTGGCCAGTGCCACTCGCTTGATTCGTGCGAAGTAACCAGTACGCGGGCGCACCTCCTGCACCATTCGGTGCAACAATATACGTTCCGCCTACATAATGCTGGTCAGCTACCCATGCGTTTGTGAGAGTCGGGGTTTGGATGCAAGTCCAATACGCCGCACCATCCGCCACGATGGTTCCCCCGTGTAAGAGAGTGCCTGCGGTTTGTGTTTGTGTCAAATCTGTTGGATAAGCGAAAGTTGCGACAAATGTGGTATCCGTTGGTGCAGGGGATGCCAGAACTGTCAATTGAACACCGTCTAAGAAGGAAGATGGACTCATCCCCTGCAAAGAAACAATATCGCCCGCCGTGAATGGGCTACCTTGTGCTTCGATAGTAACCGTAATTTTACTTGTGGCCGAAACGATTGCAATCTCTTCAACTGCCACACGAGTCGCTGTTGAAGGTGACGCGGTGAACGGGGGAGTAGCAGAAGTGCTCAACTCTCCGGGCGTACTGATTTGCCACAGATATCCAGCACCATCTTGTATGATACTGGCTGGAGAAAAATATGTGTCCGCGACATATCCCGCGATAGAGCTATTCGCCACATACTTCGGGGCAATCGTCGGGGCTACGATCCCCCAATTCTGGGTCGGAATGCCGCGATTGTACCAGATAATATTTCCGTCAATCGTGAGACTGCCGCAGAAGCTGTTTGACGCCGCTGGAACTGTCGTACCCCAAGTGGGTACAGCCGTACCCGTCGTGAGTCCGACCAGAGTGTTAGGCATGATCGCGGTAATCGTACCCGCACCTGTGAGTGCGTTCGGGGTGCCACATATCAAGCCGCTCGCTATCTGGAGATATCCCTTGCCTTCGACGGGGGTCGGAACAAGAGTCGGTGCAGTAAAATCTGCAATAAGGGTAACTCCACCAGCAGTCGTCGGAGCACTGAGAGTGATGGTCGCTCCGTTTAGGAATGCCGCTGCGGTGCCTTGGAAACCCCATAGAACGAACTGAGTTCCCGTGTCGATAATAGGGCTGACATCGCCGGGGATGTCGAACATGCCGGGGAACTGTGTGTTGTCGCCTAGCTGGGCGTCTAGGGTAATCGTCAGAACGTTATCTGCAATCTTGACCGTACTAATCGTTGCGATGAGACATCCGATCATTTGCTGGATGTTCCCGTTCGGGTCAATCAGGTCTGTATTCATGAACGGATATGCGTCAATGTTTAATCCACTACTATCGTTGGCTATATTGCGAACGAAAAGGGACTGATTCCATTTCTTCTGGTCGATGCCGTCGCCAAAATATAATTGCGTTCCGACTTCTTGCATGAAAGACTGACCCGCACCTGTGGATTTCGCCAGCACTTCTGTACTTGTACCATTGTTGTTAGCATACAACGCGGTCGCTGTATCCACCATCGTATCAATCTGTTCCGTCGCTGTTCCCCAGATATCGCTTAAGGATTTGCTGTATCGAAACTCATCGAACGCGAGAATGTCGGTGTATGTATTAGTTCCATCGTACTGTGGATTACCCGGACGCCGGGTCAGGGTCAAACGGTTAGTGACTTCAACGTTTGAACCCGCGATCATCGCATCCCCAGAAGGGCCATAGTATTTTTCATAGATACGCGAAGTGTTAGCATCACGCAACGGGGAACGATTTGTCCAGAGGCCAGTCGTATTTCGACCCACATATAGGGGAGTAGCCTTCACTCGTTTTTCGGATTGTGCTCCGTTGATTGCTAATGCGTTAGGCATGATTCAATTCCTTTATGCTGCGTTCCATCCTGTGAGAAAATACGGCCCGAAACCCAACGGGAATGCCGCACCAAAACCGCCGCCATTGCCTACAGACGTTGCCCAAAGAGTAGAGAGACCCCCCGTGTTCGGGTTCCCCGCGTAACTGGTATACATGTACGACCCACCTGAATCGTTGGATGCGATAGTACCTGTTCCCCCGAAGGTTCCTTGAAACACAAAATAGTAATCGTGAGCCGCGTCAATGGCAAGAGAAATGGCATCACTCGTCTTAATTCCCGTCGTGCTGAACAAGGGTATCGCACTCCCACCAAAAGTGATTGGAGTTATGTCAACCGTCGCTAAAGAACCTTTGAGTGTCCGCAGTATGAACATCTCTGTGATGTGATAGGTGAATGCTGAGGTCACGTCTATCTGAACTTTCCAGCTAGACGGAGAAGCTACGATAGAATCCGCGAACATGACTTGGCAATATGTCCCCGCTTCCGCGAGAGTGCTACTTCCACCACGTTCCCAGAAATTCCAAGGAAGGGTGGACACGTTCGAACCAGAAGAACTTCCGCCGCCAGAAGCAGCAAACGAAATCTCGCCGCTACCTTCATCGGTCACGGTGACGCTGGCTGAATTTACCAGATTCTGAACTGTCTGCGAACTGGCCGTTGTTCCATTGATTTCAAGCAACAGGGGTTGTTGCAATGCGGGAGACCAACTGATGACGCTATTCGGTGTCCATGTGCCTACGTCAAAGGTTCCGCTGCCCGTGACTTGCTGGTTGTTCGGACCCCAAACGATCTGGCCTTCTGCGGAATAGACGGTGACTGTGTAATAGCTATTGATCGGGGACATGACATCATTGCCCCAAACATACTGGCCGTACACACAATTACCAGTGCTATCCAGATAAACCTTGGTGATGATGCCCGAGCAAACCTGCGAATCGTTGACCGACTCGTCTTGGTTCAACCGCATCGTGAAATAGCCGAGGGCTAAAGGACCACCTTCTAAATCTTGGAAGTTCCCACCTACGAGTCTGACTTGTGATGCCATGATTGCTCCTATAAATTGCTGGGCACCCAAGACCCAATGTCGAACGCACCCATACCGCTAGGTATACTCATCTGATTATTCCAGACGAGTTCTCCTGCGGCGTTATATGCTCGAACGATGTAAACCGTGGCAGGAGTCAATTGGTCATTCGGCCAGATATACCCTGACAAGTTCCCATTAGAGTCCAATGGAAAAGTGATTAGACGCCCTGCGGATATCTGGCAATCGACCGCAGTTGCATCCGTGTTTAGACGAAACGTCACATATCCGCCCGCCATCGGATTGCCAGCAGCGTCCTGAAAATTCCCGCCAGTGATAAGAATGGTAAAATATGGGGTGTATGTATACGATGCGAACGAACCTGTACCACCAGAAGTCGTAACAGAAACCGTACATGCGCCCACTATATTTGCAGGTGTCACACAGGTGATTGTAGTTGAAGATACTACTGCAATCGAGGTCGCTGCGACTCCTCCGAAAGTCACCACGGCTCCCGACACAAAATTAGTACCCGTGAGGGTCACCAGAGTTCCACCATTCTGGGTTCCGCTACTTGGTGACACAGAAGACACGGTAGGTGTAGGTAGAGTTGTCAGGAATCCAGCGGATACTGCCCCCCAATAAGTAGGCTCAGTTCCTAAAAAAGAGGACGAAGTTGCCCCAGAGGGAACCGCCAGAGCATATTGCATCTGGCCGACTCCGTAGAGCGTACTTGTGTTAATTCCTAACGTATATCCAGTTCCGGCAGAGATATTGCTTCCAGTATCCGGTGCGATTAAAGCCGTGATTATTAGGTCTTCGGTACTCGTACTTCCGACAAAAGAAACATGCGGAGTGCCAACAGTCTGACCAGAGTTGACAAAATCAAATTTTATGGTGCTCGCATTTGAAAACTCGTAAAGATCAAATTCAACATTGAGAGTCGTAGCCGCTACGGTACTGAGTTCCAAAGTGATCGTCTGCGAGGGACTCATGGATGGGGCATTATTGATGTAATAGATTGCGACGGTGCCCGCACCACCATCTACAGCATTTCCAAAAGATGCTTGATTGGCTTTCGTCCATGCCGTTGAGTAACCGCCAGAATTCACTGGGGTGTGTATCGTCGGATTCCCCGCATAGGAATAACTTGTACCATAAGCAACCAAAATGAGCAGATTGCCGTTTACTGTGGCATTTGCAAACCCCGCAGCACCGCTCGTGATGTTACCTGAACCCCCGAGCGTACCTGAACCTGCACCACCTGAACACTGCTGGATTAAAGTCGCCATACTACTCCTAGCTCTGTCTAGCCTGCATTCCCTGCTGACCTTTGGCCGGACCCATTCCGGTAGTCGCGTTCCAGTTGTTCATGAAGATGTTGCGTTCCTCTTCGGTCAATCCTTCGGCACGAGCAAGCAAGCCCGCTGTGAATTTCGCATTGGCAATCTGGAATCGAGCATCATCTGCGAAGGCCCAGATGAGTGCAAGGAATCCCCAACTGTAAATGTACTGCATGAAGTCAGGCATTGGTCCCCATGTCTGGTTGACGCTAGTGATCTCTGGGGCTGCAAGTTGTACGTGTACGGAGACAGGATATGCGGCGTTAGGTGAAGGCATGACCCTGAAAGTCACATTACCGTTGCCGTCTTCCACGTGCGGTCCTACGAACGTTGGTCGAGCACTCCGTGAATCGAGTGCGAGATTATCCTTGACTTCCAGTTCGATCCAGTTGTTCGGAGTCTTAGTGATATCTAACACCGATGCGTGCTCTATGTGCGAGAACGCCGGGGCCGCAATCGTGTAATCTTGCGTCGTCGCGTTGGTGGCCGTACCGGTGTCCGCATGTGACGCATAGTTCTGAAAATTCACCTGAGCGGTAAACTGAGTAGCGGATACTGTTTCGATGACAAGCAGAACGCCATTCAAAAACGTAGCATTAGCTAAGGCTGATGGGATTATCAGATTGCCTACACCGAAAGTGTTGTTTGCAGTGACCGTGACTACCCCGCCCGAGATGGCGATGTTGGTAATCGGTGCGCTGTTTGCAACTGGCGAAGTAGTGAACGCCAGTTCCTGTGTGTTCCACCACCAGACAAAAGGTGGGCCTAGGATGGTCTGCATCACCATGTTCGCGGATGTCAGAGCAGGCTCTAGGTTGTTACCAATTGCGGAATTACGGTTGAACGAGAGTTTCTTGGCCCATTCCACAGTTGAACTGATTGTTACCGTTGAGATTGCCATCGGGGAGATTCCTTTTCAAATAGAAAAGGCCGCTCGAAAGCGGCCTCTATGGTTTTTCGCAAACCAATTATTTTGCGGCTGATATTGCATCGGATTCTCGCTCAAAAGCTGCGATCCGTTTCTTACTGGCGGGTCTGCCACTAAAATAATCGATGTAGGTGAACGTTGCATCGTCACCCCATCCTGTCTGTAGAATGGCAAGATTGTGCTTAGTCAACACCCAATCGGAATGTCGAGTATAGTCGGTATTAGCTAATTTGATCATGTAGTTTCCTCCATTTTTCAAGATAGTTGACGAGAAGATACAGCCGCTCTACGCTGTCATCCACCATACCCAAGGTCAAATTACATGGACCACAGAGAATGCCCCGCACTTTATTGGTACGATGATTGTGGTCAGTATTCCAATTTCGGCCAGCGTGCACTTTGGAACCGCATGCATCACAACAACTACCTTGGGCAACAAACTTAGCGTCTCGTTCCGCACCCGTAATTCCGTAGTAGGCTTTTTGATGCGCGACTTGGCTTCGTAAACGGCTACATACCCGACATCGACGATATGGCTGGCCTCTTTTATCTTTCGCTATTACCCAAGAACCCTCAACATATTTGTGTCCATAGGAACATCCGTCCCGTGATCCGAAATGATGCACACCTTTAGGTAGATTTGTTTTACGTAGTTTAGCCAAACGTGCAGTTCTACACCTTAGGCATACCGCACGAACCGCTCCACCCTCTTTCTTATCAAGATAGAGGTTCTCGGGGACTAGCTCGTGCCCTCTCTTACATTGTGTTTGTTTTTCGAATGGCATAATACCTATCCTACGGTATTATATCCCCAATGTCAAGAAAAATCGTATTCGCTATTGGTTCTCTTTTTACTACTTTAAGTATTTCTCTTAAAGTATTGATTCTAAAGGACTAATAGTTCCAGGGGCCATACGGTTGTGCGGGTGAGATGGGGTTGTATGAATAGCCACTATCCATGACATTATTTTGGGGCACGAAACCCCAATCGTCTTCTTGGTTCGAACCAAACATCCTTGCGTTGGTCAATGCCCTCTGCCAGAGATTGTATTCCATCTCGAACTTGGCCCGCACTTCTCTGATCGGTGAGCGGCGATAGCAT
>Ga0187873_1003563_pt1 | contig 11166 bp, 9 predicted proteins | sample June2016WEW_16_1_2_FD_133012 | JGI IMG/M metagenome (GOLD analysis project Ga0187873, IMG submission 133012) | Peatland microbial communities from SPRUCE experiment site at the Marcell Experimental Forest, Minnesota, USA - June2016WEW_16_100 | ecosystem: Environmental > Terrestrial > Soil >... | reverse complement strand
GTGTCCTTGGGATCGGTCTCGCTGAGCTTGACGCTGGGCGCCGGTTGGCCCGCAACCGCGGCGCACAGCGAATTGTTGGCCTCGGCAGTGTGCATCATCAGATGCCCAAAGGTGATCTGCTCGGGCGTCGGCTTGTAGCTATATTTGTCGGCGGGCATCTCGTCGGCGGCGCCAGTGAGGTTCTTGGCGAAGCGCGTCTCCATCTGGCGCACCGTGGTAACGATTGGGTTGGCAGTGTTCGGCGAGGATTCCTTGGCCTGTCCCGGCAGGATTGGGACGATAGTCAACAGCATGAGAGTTACAGCGGCAATGTATTTCACGGTCTCTCCCCCACAATCAGATGGCTAGAGGATACCGCAAGTTCGCTCTTCGCTGTTCGCTATTCGCCAGAGGAGGTTCCGTTGTGATGTGTAGCCGATGGGTGGAGCACGCCTTTCAGGCGTGCATTGCTGATCCGATATGTGGCGCCGCGCTTTAGCGCCTGAGGTAAGGTTCTCCGTTACCGCAGCGGCTAAAGCCGTATCCATTTCCGAGCCGCAGATGCACCGCTGAAGCGGTGCTCCACCCGCGCTCTGGCGAAGAGCGAAAAGCGAAAGCTTCCTACTCGCAGAACACGCGAACCCGTTTGCCCGACTTGGTATCCATATCGACGTGAAGTTCGTCCAGCGCCTCTCCGGCGTTCTGCATGAAAAACTTGCTATCGATGCCCTCCATCTGCAACTTCTCCATGACCTTGGGCGGCAGAAGAGTTCCCAGCTTTACTCCGGAGCGCACAAAGCTCAGCGGGACACGGACATTGACGTCATCGCCGCCGGGCCGCTCGATCTGCACGCGCAGATACTTCTTGGGAGGCGTGGCCGTCGCGGCCGCACTCGTTTCGCCGCCATTGTTGCCGTTACCGTCCGGCGCTGCGGCCAACTTGTCCAGCAGCCGCTCGGCGTCGGCGGACGTGATCTTTCCTTCGGCCAGCATGTCTAATACTTTTTTGGTTTCGGCAGACATAACCATCTCCTGTTGCGATCTCAACCGAGTTTCTCCAGGGCGTCCTCAACCGTGATCTCGCCGCGCGAAAGCTGTTCCAGCACGTAGGCCCGCGGCGACGGCGCCTGCATCGACTTGTCCAGCGCCGCTCCAATCGCATTCAGCCGGTTCTTGACCGTGGGATAGCTGATGCCGAACAGGCTCTCCATTTTCTTGATGGAGCCGTGATGGCGCACGAATGCCATCACGAACGCCTGATCTTCCAGCGAAAGCTGCGCCAGAGTCGGCAGTTCAATCTGCCCGTCCATCGAGACATTGCACCCCGGGCAGGCCATGCGCGTGATCTTGAAGGGCTGACCGCATTGCGGGCAAGAGGTTTGGGAGGCCATGGTGATGACTCAGTTCGGAGGCTATTATGTTATTTAAAAATTGATTTTGTCAAGTTAAAAATTAAATAACTCAATATAAGTATTGATTTATGTCGATAATCCACTCGCTATCACTTTCCGCTTTTCGCCAGAGGGTTCATTGAAGGTCTGCAAAAGCAATACACTCTCGGCGATGGAAGCACCGGGCTTTAGCCCGGTGAAATCGGGGACGAAGGCAGAAATGGCTTCAGCCACGGGGCAGGGCTATAAAGCCCACTCTCTAATGGCGCGCTTTCGGCACGGCTAAAAGGCGTGCCCTTCCACCTCTGGCGAAAAGCGAATGGCGAAGAGCGAAACGCCTCGCGCTAGACCCTCTCCAGCTTTCCTTTGCGCAGGCGGAAGCGCAGGCCGCGCCATTCCACTTCGTTGCCGGCGTAGCTCGCAATCCAGATCAGCAGGGCGACGAAGTCGCGCAGCGGGAGCAGCCACAGATCGCGGACAACGCGCGGGTCGTTCGACACTCCGCGGCCCACAATCACAGCCGAAGTAAAACGCGTTGCGGTCGCGATCGCCAGCACCAGCCACGTCCACCAGGCAAAAGGATCGTAGAGCACGGCAATTGCGGCCCACACCAGGCCGAAGGTCGCGATCAGCCCGAAGTATTGCGCGGGACGGCGGTCCTTGATGTTTCGCGCCCAGCGCATCTGGTGCAGCCAGAGTTCGTGAAACGAGTAGTGAGGCAAAGCGGTTTCGACGATGGTGTCGGCGAGTTCGATCTTGTGACCGGCGCTGGCGGCGCGCGCGCCGAGTTCGTAGTCGTCGCCCAGATAGTCGACCAGCGGCTCCAGGCCGCCGATTTCGCGCAGAACAGTTTTCGTAGTGGCAATGGTCGCGCCCAGTCCGAAGCGAATGCCGCCTTCCATGGCGCGCGCGACGAGCACTCCGCCGGTGAAGTCGGTGCTCAGGCCGAGCGCCTCCAGCTTCGAGCCCAGCGTGCGGCCGGCCAGCCCGCGATAGAGCGTCGTCACCATGCCCACGCCGGGTTGCGCGAACGGCGCCATCACGCGCAACAGGTAATCGCGGCTGACGACAATGTCGCTGTCGTTGATGATGACGTGCTCGTAGCTGGCTTGCGACAGCATCTGAGCCAGGTTGCTGACTTTGCCGTTCAGGCCCAACTCCTCCGGGCAATGAATTAAGCGCAGGCTGCGCAGCGGAAATTCTTCGCGCAGTTGCTCCACCACGGCGACGGAGGGATCGTCGAGGCTGTGCACGCCGAACAGCACCTCATAGTCGGGATAGTCGAGCAGGCAATGGCTGCGGAAGGCCGCGTACATGTGCGGGTCCAGCCCGCGCAGCGATTTCAGAATGCTGACCGGCGGCGCGAACTTGCGGTCGATCGGGCGTCCGCGCTCAGCTTGAAAGCGCTTGGCGGCCCATATCGAGATGGCGAAGTAGACGGTTCCGGCCACGCCCAGCAGGGCGCAGACTGCCGCTATGAAGATGAGAACGGAAGGCATGGAGCGCTGTTCAGATTAGCAGAATGCGGGACGCCTGCGACTGCGGCAATCAAACGCTCCGACGCTATCTGCCTGACGCCAGTATCGTGCCGGTTTCGTCTGCGCCGGTCAATTGGAAGAGCTGGACGCGCACGTTCGCCGTATCGGCGACGTAGAGCCGGTTATTGGCATCGACCCATAGCCCACTGGGAGCACTGAACTCGCCCATGCGGGAACCGCCCTGGCCGAAAGAACCTATGAGTCCTCCCGCGGTGCTGTAGACTCTGACCTCGGAAGTGCCGACGTACGAGATATAGACATTGCCGTGCTCGTCCAACCCCAGGCCATTTTCTCTGCCAGCCTCCAGGTACGAAGCTTTTTGAACGCTGAAGCTTCCAAGAAGATTGCACTGCAAGTCCATGATCTGCACGCGCGTTCCAATTTTATCCAGAACGACAACCTCGTCATGGTTGACCGCGATTTCCGTTGGATCGCTGAACATCCGCGGAGCGGTGTTGTTCCTGCGCGCCAACTCGATTGCGCCGTTATCGTCCCACGTTTGCCCTGTACGCTTCAGCACGTTGCCTTCGAGGTCAAGCATGAACACCAGATGACGCGGGCTGTCGAGAAGGTAGAGACGGCCCGCGTTGCGGTCGATCGCAATTCCGCTTGGGCCCTGATACATGTTCTCGCCGTTGAAGCTTCCGATGTAACGCAGAAACCTTCCGTACTGGTCGTACACCAGAACCATCCCGAGCTCAGAATCGGCAACGTAAATGTTGTCGTCCTTGTCGACCGCAACCCCGGCAGGTGAGTGAAGCCGGCGATCTTTTCCCCCAAGAATGCTGAAAGAGTTTTTTCCCTCTGAGTCGAGTATGTGTACGGCCGGAACGCCAGGATCGCTAACGATGAGGCGCCGTCGCGAGTCGGTAGTTAGATACTGTGGCGTCTCCAACACTTGTCGCCGGCCGTAAAGGAAGGAGACAACCGCATTGCGAGCTGCGGCCGGACGGGAATGAACGTCCGGGAGAGCCATTGCGTGTGCCGGTGGTTCGATGTCGTCGACCACGCGCACGCTGGAAGAAAGCATCCACGCAGGAGCAGCGCTCTGTCTTGCAGCTTGCTGGGCCGGGCTTTCGGGCTGGAGTGAGCTCATCGCGTCAAGAAAGCGAGCGTGCCTGGACGTCCTGCGGAGCTTCCCGTCGGGCTGAAACGTGCCGACATATTCCAGTTCGCGCCCGGGCGCAAGGTTCAGGTGAGGAAAGGCGCGCGCACTTTGCGTGGCATGCTGAGTGGGTAATGCGGAAGACAGGCCGCCGGTATTTAAGCGTTGGCCCAGCGCAGATTGCGTCAATACAGCCGTTAGCGCAAACGTGATCGCTATCGTCAGCGCGCTCGTCTCAATATGGCGCCTGGCGCGCGAGAATGAGCTGCAGAACTGCTGGTGGAAATGCATGGGCTTCACCTCCCGGCCATCGGGGCGAAACGAAATTACCCAAAGGAACAGGCGCTGCTAGATGCCCAGGAGAAGGAAGCTCAAGTCTTGTCTCTCGCATGGAGCGAAGTGAGATTAAGGCCGGGTATCTTCCCCCCAGACGCTGACCGCACGAATCACTTGACTAGTGGTTGGATAACTTCATGCGTGCCTCACGAAAGCAACGACTCTGCCATTGGATTGTGGCGAATTGCCGCGGCGGCCCGAGAGGAGGATAACTTCGAGAACGGCCGCAAACTTCGTGCCTGGCGAGCTGAAAAAGTTAGCACCCAGGGGCTTCTTTGATGCGGGACCTGGTTGAGTGACCGCAATAATCCTGTCACCCACTATAGGCAGAGCTTGGACGCTCCTCGGCCTAATAGCAAGATCAATATTGCTCTAAACCTAAGAATCTCCTGCACCCTCCCGTTTTGGACGGTGATAATGGCAAAACTATAAGCTCCGCCGGACGTCTCATTCGTTCGCTTTCTTGGCGAGATGCCCGTGTGCAGCATTCGCAGCCGCTACTGCTGAAGCGCGGGCAGCATCTGGTCATGCTCACGCCAAAGCAAGACTTCGGCAGGACAAAGCGGTAGATTTCTATACTGGATGGAAAGATTCCTCGCTTCCGAAACCGGCCCGGATGGTCGCCGGCTTTCTTCGCATGCCGGCGTGGCACGTACCTACCGCGCGCGCACGTTGCTGGTGTTCGTCATCCTGCAATGCGTGTTGTACGGCGTCAATCTAAATCTTCTGCCAATGTGGGGCGACGAGAGCTCCAGCCTGGTGAAGGCCGCCGAGACTCCCGCGGGAATCATCGAGATTGGCCGCGAGGACATTCATCCCCCGCTCTATTTCCTGCTGGCGCATTGGTGGAACCGTATTCCTATCGGCACCGATCCTCTGCTGCGGTTGCGCGCTCTGTCTCCGCTTTTTGCCATATTGACAACAATCTTCATCGACCGGCGCTGGCTCCGCAATGCTCCTCTAAACTTGCGCAACTGGTTTCTCCTGTTCTGGATTTTCTCGCCTTGCCTGCTGCTGTATAGCCGTATGGCGCGGTATTACAGCATGCAGGTATTTTTCGCCGCGGTGGCCATCTGGTACCTCCTGCGTTGGATTGAAAACAGCAACGAATGGAAAAACCTGGCGGCATTTGTGGCTGCTCTCACCGTCCTGCTTTAAACGCACTATCTGCCGGGTATCGCCGTGTGGGCGGGAGCGAACCTGTTGCTGGCGATGCAGCTGCGCCGTCGGCGTGCAACCTGGAAAATGTGGCTGCTGCCCAATGTGCTGGTGGCTGTTCTCTACCTTCCGTGGCTGATCACGCTCTTCAGAGCGCTTGGCCAATGGCGGCTCAGCCAGGTTTACTCCCTCACCGGCAATCTCTGGGCCGAGCAGGTTGTAAAGCTCTGCTACTGTTTCTACTCCTTCACTTTCGGCGAATCGGTTCCTGTCTGGCTGCTGCCGATCACCTTGCTGCTGGCTTTGCCTTGTCTGTGGCTGGTTGTCTCCGGAGCACGATTGCGGCGCGATTGGCTCTGGCCTGCATTGTTCACTACGGCTCTTGCCTTTCTCGGCGCAACCCGCTGGGTATCGTATCCCTTCGTGGGCGCACGACTTCTGTTTCTGCTGCCTTTGTTTCTTCTAGCCCTGGCTGCGGGAGTAACCACCAAGGGCCGCGCTGGGACAGCTCTGGGAGTGATTCTGCTCGCCGTAAATTTGGCAGGCCTGTGGACTTACTATCAGGCCAGGGACCTCCTGAACGCCGGATACCTGGTGCCCAGTCAGCGTATCACCGAGCAAATCGCGCTGCACTCGAGCAGCGAGGATACTGTCGTCTGGGTCGACGAAGTGAGTTTCGACGGCAGTGCACTCGAGTACTATCTGCCCAAGGACTTCCGCATACGCTGGCTGACTTCACCCGAATCGGTGGAGGAGGCACGTTCTGAACTCACGGGCGGCGCCATCCGCCATGTGTGGTTGGTGCGCAGCTCCAATGACATCTCGCCCGGGCACATCTTCGAAAACCTCGAATCGCAGATGACGCAGGCGTGGAGCGAGCATGCCCTGTACTCTTACGTTCCGTTTTCGCCGCTTCACCTGGCCGTCCTGCGCGCGCTGGCACTTCTGCGTCACCAGGACGGAAATCAACGTCGGCGCTATTTCTGCGAGGTGTGGGAATTCACCGCCCCCGCTAACCCGACCGGAGTTGCCGAACCGGCAGGAATGCAGCCTAAGCAGCCGCGGACGATGAGACTGCGGCGCCCACCTCTGGCGGCTTCGCACCCTTGATCAAAAGCCAAAACATGAACACAATCTCTCCGACGGAGGCGGGCTGGGAGAAGGTGTACACGTTGTGCTGATATTGCGGCAATAGCAGACTCGTAAGGCTCAGGGCCACCCAGGCGAAGCCGGCGATGGCGAGCCAGACGCCCAGGAACCGCGGCAGAAATCGCGACCGGTACACCAGCAGCGCGAGTGGAAAGAGCCACAGGCCCCAAAATATCTCGGCGACATCGAATCCGTGATCATGCAGATTAAGGAACAGCATGGCCAGAGCTTCCCGCTGAGGCTTGTCGAATATGGATAGGAAATCAGCTCCGCGCACCAGGACGAGTGCAGCGATTGCGTTCAGCTCATTCAGAAACGCTATCGGGACTTGGACGACAATCAAGATCACCATGAGTGTGGCGCGCCGCTGGTTCACCCCCTTGAACAGATCGTACAAAGCCCAGGCCACGAAGATAAAACCGGCCTGGCCGATGAGTCCGCCCGCGATGCCGAGGCGAAACAGCGCCTCGTGGGCCGCGATGTTGCTGGCGGTAGCGGCTGTGTTTCCGTCCACGATCAGCTTGCCGGGAACATAGCCCATGGCGAAGAAGCCAACGACTGACGTGAGTACATACAGCAAGCCTGCGAATCTGCCTGGGTTCTTGGTGAAACTCATGTGTCCTCGCTGGTGAGAGTTTAGCCGTAGATACGGCAAGGGCTGTCAAAATGTTTTGTCGCCCGACGAAAATCAGTCGTTTGCGCGCCCTTCCCCGGCGCTTCCGGTCCCTTTCGTTTACCATGATTCGTTCATCTTTTCGGCATTGCGAAGCTTATGCGGAGGTTAGTATGAAATTGCGCAGTAGCGCATTTGTCCTTATGTTTGTTTCCTTGCTCATTCCCGTGGCGGCCCAGGTCAAATCGGCCAAGCCAAGCTCCCCAAACGCCTCTCCCGGCGAACTTGTCGACCGCGTGGGCAGCACTGGATTCGTGCAGATTCACGCCGAAAGCTTTCGCGCATTGAGCCCGCAGGAGCAGGAACTGGCGTACTGGCTTACGCAAGCGGCCATTGCCATCGATCCCATCATCTACGACCAGCTTTCCTGGTTTGGACTCCGGCAGAAGCGCCTGCTGGAAGAGATCGTTTCGCACCCGAATGGAATCGATCCGGCCACGATGACGAAGATCACCGATTACGCCAAGCTTTTCTGGGGCAATCGTGGCAATCACAATGAGCTGACCGCGCAGAAGTTCCTGCCCGAGTTTACGTCTGAAGAACTGCAGAGGGCCGCGTTACAGGCACAGAAGAATGGCGCGTTCCGATCGCCCTACGCCGATCTTCCGGCACTCACCACTCCCGACGCGCTCACCAAAGAACTCGGCGACTTGCAGGCATCTTTCTTCGATGCGGACTTCGAGCCGATGACGACCGCCAAGAGCCCACAGGGCGGGAAGGACATCGTGCAGTCGAGCGCGAACACCTTTTACGGACCGGGCGTTACGCTGGCCGACCTGAAGGACTTCAAGGCGAAGTACCCGCTGAACTCACGGGTTGTGAAGGGGCCCGATGGGACGCTGAAGGAAGAGGTCTATCGGGCTGGCACGCCGGACGGTTCCGTGCCTCCGGGACTCTATGCGAATTTCCTGGGACGTGCGAACGAGTATCTGGCGAAGGCGCAGGCGGTGGCCGATCCCCAGCAGGCTGCGGTAATCGGGGCGCTGATTCGCTTTTACCAAACCGGCGAGTATGACGACTTGATCAAGTTCGATACGCTCTGGGTGCAGAATAACGCCAAGGTCGACTTCGCCAACAACTTCATCGAGATCTATCGTGACGCCAACGGCATGAAGGCCAGCTCGCAGGCCTTCGTCAGCGTCACCGACAAGCCGCTCACCACCAAGATGGAGAAGCTGGCGCAGAACGCCGAGTATTTCGAACAGCAGGCGCCTTGGGACCCGAAGTACAAGAAGACGGCTTTCACGCCTCCGACCGTGAAGGCGATTGAGACGATCGTCGAGACGGGCGACTTCAGCGCGACCACCATCGGCGACAACCTCCCCAACGAAAACAAGATTCACGAGAAGTACGGCACCAAGAACTTCCTGTTCACGGGAAGCAGCCGCGCTTTGACGGGTGCGGCCGGCCACAAATCGATCAAAGAATTCGGAGCGAACCAGACGGTGATTGATCGCGACATCAAGTACGGCCAGCAGGCCAACGAGCTTATGACCGCATTGCACGAAGTGATTGGCCATGGTTCCGGCAAGCTGAGCGAGCGCATGAAGGGCGGCTCCGAGCCGTACTTGAAGGAGTATTACTCGACCATGGAAGAGGCGCGCGCCGATCTCTCGGCGCTATGGAACGTCTGGGACCCGAAGCTGAAGCAACTGGGACTGATCGAAGGCGACCAGGACGAAGTTGCGAAGTCCATGTACGACTCGGCAGCGCTGGTGGTGCTGTTACAGTTGCGCCGGATTCCTCACGGCGACACCATCGAAGAAGACCATCAGCGTGACCGGGCGCTCATCGCCAACTACATCATGGACAAGACCGGCGGCATTCGCATGTTCGAGCGGGATGGCAAGGAATATGTCGAGGTTACCGACTACCAGAAGATGAAACAAGGCGTCGGGATGCTTCTGACGGAGTTGATGCGCATCAAGGCTGAAGGCGATTACGGAGCCATCAAGGCCCTGGTCGATAAGTACGGCGTGCACTTCGATCCCAAGCTGCGCGATCAGGTTATCGAGCGCTACAAGGCCCTGGACATCCCGACCTACTGGGTCGGTGTGAATGCGCAGCTCAATGCGAAGGCAGCTAACGGGAAGGTGCAGAGCGTGGACATGATCTACCCGCGAAGCGCCGTGCATCAGTTCCTCTACTACGGCTCAATGTACGGGAAGGACGTGAAGGTTCCGGCAGGCGACGCGATCCCGGCAGCTCAAAAGCAATAACTAAGTATGGCGTCCCGGAAGTTCGTGGAATAAATCTGTAGTTGGGCGAACCAGCGAAAGGCGATCGGCGATCATGTCCCGCACTCTTGATGAGTCCCGCACCCTGCAGAAACGTGCCGAGCAGCTTATCCCCGGCGGCGTCAACTCGCCCGTGCGCGCCTTCGGCTCTGTCGGCGGCGACCCGCCTTTTCTGGTTCGTGGCCTGGGAGCGCACGTCTGGGACGCCGACGGCAATCGCTACATCGACTATGTCGGTTCCTGGGGGCCGCTCATACTCGGTCACTCCAATCCTGAGGTCATTGAGGCGATCATCCAGGCCGCGCGCAACGGTACCAGCTTCGGCGCCTCCACGCCTTCCGAAGCCGATCTCGCCGCGCTCGTCATTGAAGCTTTCCCAGCCATCGAGAAGGTCCGCTTCGTCAGCTCAGGTACGGAAGCGACGATGTCCGCGATTCGTCTGGCCCGCGCCGCCACTGGCCGCAAGATCATTGTGAAGTTCGAGGGCTGCTATCACGGCCACAGCGACGCGTTGCTGGTGAAGGCGGGCTCAGGCGTCGCAACTCTCGGCATTCCAGGCTCGGCTGGCGTGCCCCAGGACTTCGTCGATTTTACTCTCGCCCTGCCATACAACGACGTTCCTGCCGTCGCAGCCGCCTTCGATAAATTCAAAGACCAGATTGCCTGCGTCATCGTTGAACCTGTGGTCGGCAACATGGGTTGTGTGCTGCCCACGCCCGGGTACCTGGCGGCTTTGCGAATGATCACTGCCGATGCCGGATCGCTGCTTATCTTCGACGAAGTAATGACAGGTTTCCGCGTGGCTTTCGGCGGAGCTTCCGAGCTTTACAACATCAAGCCCGACCTCACGACCCTGGGCAAGATTATCGGCGGCGGCCTGCCCGTGGGCGCTTACGGCGGCCCAGCCAGGCTCATGGACATGATCGCGCCCGTCGGCCCGGTTTATCAGGCAGGGACGCTCAGCGGCAATCCCTTGGCAATGGCCGCGGGCATTGCGACTCTGCGCCAGTTGAAGGCCAACAGGGAACAGTTCTACAAGCAGCTCGATGATATGGCAGGCAAGCTGGTCGCCGGCGTCCTGCAAGCGGCCAAACAAGCCCGGATCGCGATGACCATCAACCGCGTCGGCTCCATGTTCACCTTCTTCTTCACCGATCGACAGGTGAAAGATTGGGCCAGCGCCGTCACCTGCGACACGGTGCGATTCGGCCGCTTCCACGGCGCCATGCTCGATGCCGGAGTGTGGCTGCCGCCGTCCCAGTTCGAAGCCGCATTCCTCAGCCTCGCCCACACTCAGGACGACATCGACGACACCATCGCCGCCGCTCGCGAAGCATTGGCGCTGGTGTAGCCCTTGTGCGCTGCTTTGAAGGGGCGCAGATTCAGCTGCGCCGATAGTGGCTTTTTCTGATTTGTCATCACGAGCGGGCTTCAGCCCGCGAGGGATCTGCTGTTCGAGCTTTTTCCGCAGCCTCAGTAGCCCTAGCTGTCACACCCTACGCCCGCGCCGACTGCTCATCCCCGCCTAGCGGCAGGAAGTATTGCGTGCCACGGATCGGCTCGCTGACGCGCCGCAGCAGCGCCTGCAAATCCTCGCTGC
>Ga0187873_1003561_pt1 | contig 11168 bp, 5 predicted proteins | sample June2016WEW_16_1_2_FD_133012 | JGI IMG/M metagenome (GOLD analysis project Ga0187873, IMG submission 133012) | Peatland microbial communities from SPRUCE experiment site at the Marcell Experimental Forest, Minnesota, USA - June2016WEW_16_100 | ecosystem: Environmental > Terrestrial > Soil >... | reverse complement strand
ATGGTTGTGCGCCGCCCCAGGCGATCCGCCGAATGACCGCCCAACAGGGACGCCAGCAAATTTCCCACGCCGTAAGCTCCGACCGCCAGACCCGCCTCGCCCACCGTGTAGCCCCGGCCTGTGAGATACAGCGTGAGGAACGGCACGACGAACGCCCCAAACTTGTTCAGAAACGTGCCGAAGAAAAGAATCCATGCCGGCTGCGGCAAGGCGCGTAGACTCGCCAGCAACGTCTCGCGCCGCGCCGTTTCACCCGGCAACACGTCGGGACGAAGAGATTCTTCGGCATTCATTTCGAATTCGGTTTCACGTTATCGTTTGTTCTTCGGAAGAGCGAGCATCACGTGATGCCCGCTCCCCGGATTTTTTTCATTCACTGAGGAACAGCTTCCATTCCACGACGCCGTGGGCGTTGCGGATGAGCGCCGAAACCGGCAGTTCCTTCGGGGCGCGGGGCGCCTTGAGCAGCTTCAGGCCGGCTTCGTGCGGCAGGCGGTTGCCCTTGCGGATGTTCACCTGCTTGCTCGACCACACGAGGTTTTCCCACGTGTCCGGGCCGCCGCGCGAGCGGGGGACGACGTGGTCGAGGCTGCCTTCGTCCGGACGCAGCAACGCGCCGGTGTATTGGCAGCGGTTGCCGTCGCGCTCGCGGATCGTGCGGGCGCACAGCTTCGGGCGCTTCTTCGGCACGCGGGCGTAGTTCACCGCCACGATGACCGTCGGCACGCGGATCGCGCCGCGCACGGTGCGCACGGCATTGTCGCCGTCGCGGATGGGCAGCGTGATCCACTCGTCCCACGTCACGGGGCGGATGTTTGAAGCGCGGAGTGCGGAATGCGGAGTGCGGAATGAACCACGCTCCGACTCGGCCGAGTCTTCGATCTCAATTTCCAGCGCCGTGCCGACGTTGGTGGCCATCATGCAAAACGCCTCCTGCGGCGTGCGAATGTTGATCGCCTGCCGGTTGCGGTTGAGCACCAGCACAATCGTCTTGTTCAATATGTCGGTCATAAAACACTGATTGGAGTAATGGAGCACTGGAGTGTTGGAGTATTGCTTTTCCGGCATCACTCCACTACTCCAACACTCCAACACTCCAACACCCCGTCTGTTCTTTCTGGTGTTTGTTCTTTGTTGATTTGGAGTGCGCCGGCAAAGCGTAGCGGCGACGGCGCTTTGCGTTGGACGTGCAGCGGTCAAAGCGGTGTCGCGCGGTACTTGCCACCGCAGTCCAAAATTGGCTGCCGCTGCCGGTAATGCTCCGGCCCCTCCTGTGTCAGAGACAGACGTGCCGGCTTCCACACTCAGCGGCAGAGTTGATTGGCTTGCCGGGCCGAAGCTCGGAACTGAACGAGAAAGCCCGCCTACGCACTGTGTGCTTCGGCGCGGCAGCCTTCGCTCGCTCCAGCGTCGCGAGCGAAGGCTGGTAGCCCGTGCTGGTAATTCTCCAGCGTCTTCAGTTTGTAGGACTGCCGCTCTTATTTTGAGCTAACGGGCTGTAGAAATTGGCCCCGAAAGCTTTCGGGGTTGGCTGCGGGAGCCGGATTCGCACCGACAACTACGCTTTCAAAGGGCGCTGTCCTACGGTTAGACGACCCGGCAGGCGGAAATGGAGTAATGGAGTATTGGGGTGATGGATTAATGGGAAGCGGACGCTGGAAGCACTGGACGCATTACTCCAACAATCCATGAATCCAACACTCCAATTGGAAGTGGCTTGCCGAGCCGTAGCTCGAATGAGCGGGCGGGAAAGCCCGCCTACGCTGCGCTCCGGTGCGGCAGCCTTCGCGCTTGCTTCGCTGCGAGCGAAGGCTGGTGGCCCGCCAGGGTAACGCGCCCTGTTCTGCGGATTAAAAGTCCGCTGCATCACTTTAATGCTTGCAGGCCAAAACTGGCTCGCCGAGCCGAAGCTCGGAGAGCGAAGGCTGGTACTCGTGGCAGGGTTTGCACCTGCACTGGCGACGCTCTCGACGTCGTGCCTCTTCTGGTTGGGCTACACGAGCAAAATGAATCTGGACGAATTTCGTCTTGAGGTCCTGATTCGTAACCGCCTACCTTGCCGCATTCACTTTTTATTTATGAAAAGAACTGCGTTTCTGCTCGGCCTGATATTCACATCGCTCCTGCCGGCTTCGAGCGCCCGTGAAATTCCCATGGTGACTCCGGCAAAAGCCGGATTGTCCGAAGCCAAACTTGCCGAGATAGATCCTTTCATGGAACGCCAAGTCGCCGAGCAGAAACTCGCTGGTGGTATCGTGATGGTGTCGCACGGAGGCAAAATTGGTTTCTTCCACTCATACGGTTTGCGGGATCGCGAGGCGCATACACCAATGGCACCGGACACGATCTTTCGGATTTATTCCATGAGCAAGGCAATCACCACCACCGCCGCGCTGAATCTCTACGAGGCCGGAAAACTCAGTTTGGACGATCCGGTTTCCAAATACATTCCCAGTTTTACCAATCTCATGGTAGCGACGACGAACGGACTGCGCGCGCCTTCGCGGCCTGTGACGGTTCGCGATCTAATGCTGCACATCTCCGGCCTGACTTATGGCGACGGCCCCGATGCGCTCAAGGAAGCATACTCGCGCTTGAAACCGATGGAGTCCACCAATCTGGCTGACATGGCGGAGAAACTTTCCCAAGTGCCGCTGGCGTTCGATCCTGGAACGGACTGGCATTATGGAGTTGGCGTTGACGTGCTGGGGCGCGTGATCGAAGTCGTCAGCGGCAGGAACCTGGACGATTTTCTGACCCAAACGATTTTCCAGCCGCTGGACATGAAAGACACCGCTTTTAGTGTGCCACCGGAAAAGCTGGACCGCTTCGCGGCAAATTATACCAGGACCAATGGATTGAAAGTGATCGACGCTCCCGCCGACTCGAAGTTCGCCAAGAAAGTCACCTTTTTCTCCGGCGGCGGCGGGTTGGTCAGCACGGCGCGCGATTACATGCGGTTCCTGGTAATGATCGAGCGCGGCGGCACGTTGGACGGGCACCGCATCCTGCAGTCCAACACGGTGAAGCTCATGTCGAGCAATCTGCTTCCCGAGAAAGCCTTCCCGATTTATTTCGGAAAGGAAAAACAATTTGGCACCGGCTTTGGCCTCGGCTTTGCGGTTTGCACGGAAGTCACGAGCTGGGATCCGGCAGCGCATGTCGGCGAATATGGCTGGGACGGCGCGGCTTCGACTCATTATTGGATCAGCCCGGCGGACAAGCTGATCGTGGTGACACTGGAGCAAACCATGCCTTACGAATGGGACACGGAACGCGGAGTCAAGAAAATCATCTACGACGCGATTCAGAAATGAAATGGTCGGCGTGCCGGGTAACGCTCCCGGACCCGGCACTCATCTAGTGCGATTCCGTTTATAAGACGGACGGTTCTCTTTGAACTACACGCCGGAAGAAATGGATTAATGGAGTGGTGGATAATTGGATTGATGGTGAACACCACTCAGGCGACGGACGGCAAAACGCCACTCCACTAATCCAACAATCCATTACTCCATCACCCCATTCCGAAATGGCGGAATGCCGTGGACTCGCACCACTTGCCCGGAGGCACGCACTCGTTAGCACCGAGGCCCGGCTCGCTTGGCCGGTTGACATTCCACTGTGAAGTGACAGGTGACGGGTGACAGGTGACATGAAAACGCGCAACGTCGATCATCGCGTATCGGGAATCCTGTCACGGGTCACTCGTCTCTCAAATTGGCCTGCCATCCGTAGCTCTGAGCCGGAGGCAGGCGCGCCCTCCTTCGCACAAGGCTACGGAGGACATCCTTCACTCTGACCCGACCAGCCGTCGGCTCAGAGCGAAGGATGGTGCCGCGTGAGGGATTTCCACCCCCAACCTCTCCGGTCTGAGCGGAGCGCCTCTTGTAGTTGGGCTAACGCGGCATTAAGACGTGACACGTGACGGGTGACAGGTGACATGAAAGCATGCAACATCGCTCGTCGCCGTTATCTTGTCACTTGCCACTTGCCACTCGTCACCCTTCAGATTGGCACTCCCGGCAGGACTCTCACCTGCAACCGCGACGTTCGAAGCGTCGCACTCTGATAATTTGAGCTACGGGAGCGTGAAGAAATGGATTAATGGAGTGGTGGATAATTGGATTGATGGTGAACACCACCCAAAACCGGACGGCGAACCGTTACTCCACTAATCCAACAATCCATTACCCCATCACCCCATTCCGAAATTGGTGGGTTGCCACGGATTCGCACTTTATGGCCGTGCGCAAGCACTTCTCGCCGGTTAAGAGCCGGGACTTCACTGTCAAAGTTTGCAACCCGAACGCAACGCGAAGGCGGAGTTGAACCGCCGCAGCCAAGCCTGTGAAGTCATGACCGGCACCGGTATTCGCGTCGCAAAAAATTGGAACGCCGATCTCCGAATTGGCACGCTGTTAATCATGGAGGAATTGGTTCGAGCCGAATCGGAGTTTGGCGCTCCGGAAATTGGCCTGCCAAGTCGAAGCCTTGGCGAAGGCTGGTCGAGCATCAGGTTAGCGTGCCCTGTATTCCGGTTTGGAAGACCGGCGTGTATCTTTCAACACCTATGCCCGAAAAGATGGCTTGCCGAGCCGTAGCTCGCAGCGAGAATGTTTGACCAGCCCGCCTTCGTTCCCAAACGACAGGAACTTCGGCGCGGCAGCCTTTGCTCTTGCTCCGCTGCGAGCGAAGGCTGGAATCCCGTGCTGGAGTTGCACCAGCCTTTGCGGCTTTGCAGGCCGCCGCCTGAGCTGCTCGGCCAACGGGATGTAAATTAATGCGCGGGCGGAAGTGTTCGCCTCCGCCCGCGTTGTTTGCCTTTCGGCATCCTTGAACCGTCCGCTAGTTGCGGACAAAGTCCGCGATCACGGCCGGCACGGTCGTGTCGAAGCCGACCACGTCGAGCATGCCGCGATCCTTCGGGTCGGCGAGGGTGAAGCCGTTGGAGGTCATGCCCACAACGACCGCCTTCGCATCACCAACAAACTCGCTGCGATACTGACGCAGCGCCTGGGCCGGGTGGATGTTGCCCGCCCACGTTTCGCTGTCCGTGTAGGTAATGAAACCCGCCACGTTCAGCTTGTTGCGGGCGGCCCATACCATCGGCAGCGCGCAGTCCGTGCCACCCATCGGGATGGCTGCGATGCGCTTGATGACGTCGGCCAGACGCATGCGCGGCGAGAGGTTCACGCGGGTGATGCCCGGTTCGCCACCGCCATGCATGCCGCCGTAAGAACGGACGTGCGACTCGCACCCGCGTGCCGGAGCCGAGAATGCGATGATTTCACATTCCGGTTCGGTTGCGGCAGTGATCAGCGCCATGGCTGCGCTCGCTACACGGGCCGAGATGCACGAACCCGCGATCATCGAGGCGGCCATCGAACCGCTTACGTCGAGTGCGAGCAGGACCGGCTTGCCGCACGGGTCAACATTCTGGAACGTCGCGTAGAACGCTTCGTCCAGCGCGTCCACCACGGCCGGCACCGGCGACCACTTGAGCGCACCCTTGTCGCCGTGGCCCTGTGCGTAGATCTTCTGCGCCACGAGGACCGCCAGCGGGTGGATGCGCGCACGCTTGAGCGCCGTCTCGTCACGCAGCTTGCGGACGATATTGCGCTTTGCGTCGCTGAACGGAGCGAGCAGACCGAGGCTCGTCATCTTGCCGAGGTTGCGGATCATCGCCGTCATCGGCATGCGTTCGAGCAGTGCTTCCCACACAACGGCCTCGTTGAGCCACTGCGTCGGAACTGCTTCACGCGGCAGGTCGAACTCGTCAATGAGCTTCACGATTTCGCCGGCACGCGTTGCGCGCTTTGCCTGCTCGAAGGCTTCAATCAGCTTCGGCAGTCCGCCAACCGCGCCATATTTTGCGACACGGTCTTCACCGCGAACCTTGCGCTTCACTTCGCGTTCGCCAAGCGAATCCATTCCGGCAAGCATCCAGCGGAACACCGCATCGTGCTGGGCCGACGGAGACTTCGGGTGAGCGAGGCGGAGCAGGTCGCCGTGCGACCAGCCATCGCGCTGCTGATACTTCACGGCCTGGTGTGCGAGGTCATCGGCACCGCGGTCCACATACCAGCGGCCGACGGCGTTGCGGAGACCGCGGCCCCAGCCGCGCATCGCGTTAACGTATTCGGCGAAGTGGAACAGGTGTGTGCCAATGCGGCAGACCTTGTCCAGGTTCGCGAACGCGTGCGCCTTTGCCGGCACGTCACCGTGAGCAACAACGAGCGCGAGAGCGAAGATGGCCGGGTCGTTCTTTGGCGCGCGACCGGCATCGCTGATTTCGACGATGCGGTTCACGGCACGAATGCCGTCGGCCTTGATGCAACGTACGATGGCATCGTGGTTCTGCTTTACCAGATCACGTTCGGCGATGTAATACGTGCCACCTTCGGCGCCGAGGATCAGGAAGCGGTCGAGTTGCACCCAATCATCCACCTGCCACGAGTAGCCGCTGTTCGAGTTGCGAACCTGGTTCGAGCCCTGGATCGGCTGCGACTGCGGGGTGGCGCGTCGGTTGAAGAGCTTTGCATAGTTGATGGTCATAATGGTTTCCTTTTGGATTTGTAGGAGTCGAGGTAACGAGACTCATTTAAATTCGGAATCCGGAGTGCGGAGTTCGGAATGAAGTTTGAGCCTCCTCACGTCGGCTCCTACGGGATTTAATGCCGCCAACTCTCGACATTGATTTCATTGGTTAAGCTGCGGACAAGTTGGTGAACGTGGGGTTGGTCATTTCGAGTGATAACCCATGTTCGTCGGCCCGCAGAAAGTAAGATTTCGGAAACGGCCCACTGCGCTCGGTCTCTAATCTCTACCGCAACTCAAGCACTCGGCGCCCGACGGTGTACCCGGGAGAAATGGGTTCGGCCGGATCATGTTTACAGGAGTGTTCTTCGAAATACGCAGTCGCCAGCGTAAGCCACCCTACAAAAAAGCCATAACCGCCGCAGAGGGTACATCCACCATCCCCGCCTCTGGTCGTACCTGTTTCCGCGACGAGTTCGAAGAAATAGGGATTCGAAGCAATAGAAAGGCCGAAACCGTTTGGGTTGACGTGCCGGTCCCAATCGGGGGCAAATCCTTCCTTCGACGCTTCCAATGTGCCCGTCGGCCTTACCCGTTTGGGACCGAAGTCGAGCGGGTAGCGATCACACGGAGCGTGATCTCCCCATCGGAACAAGGTCGGTTCCCCGCATCCGCATGCAAATTCCCATTCATCGGAGGTCGGGAAGCGAAAACCTGAGCCCCTAAGTTGTTCAGCCAATTCGGCATGAGTCCTTGTAAGACTTTGTTCCACGATCACTGAGCCGTCGTCTTTCTTCTCGATTCGTGTCGTTCCCCCGCCGCGACACAGCGTAAGCTTCTTCGTGTTCTTGTACTTTTTTATCTGCGACTGGATTTCAGGGTCATCGGCACTGACGCTATGCCATCCCAATTCGCGAGCGGCGGTTTCGATGAGAAAGGGAGCCAGTCCCACCCGCCGAGGCCGAAGGGTCGTAGCAATTATGTGTTCGTGAATTGATTCCGAGAACCCATATTCCTTTGCTGTCGCTTGCCAGCTTTCCAGCTCGTCCTGGGTTGGATTCCAATGGCGTTCTGCGTCGAATCCAAGTGTGAATTCGCCCCCAGGAATCAGCGCGAACACCCTCTCCTCATAAGTGAAGTATGCGACATCACTTGCTGCTGGGCTGAAGCTCTGGATGGAGTCGAAGACAAAACCCGATGGCAAGCTTAGAGCCAGCCGCCTCGCGGTCGCTTCACGCTGACTGGTTGACAGCCTCTTCCAATGCTCCAGCAAAAGGTCCATCGGCACTTGATAAACAATGGAACCAGTTTCGTCAACGAGGGGGTGGATGGGCAAGGGACGCTGTGGAATAACTCCTTGCGGAGGCTGCTCTGCCATTGAGCTACCCCGAATGCGTTCGGGGATTGGATTCGAACCAACAACACGCGATAACCCACAACTTCGGCCCATCAAAATATGAGCGGGCAAGAAGGCGACTGTGGAATTGCCCGGTGTGCTACCGTTACACCACCGCCGCATGCGCGACGGGGCGGAATTGAACCGCCACTGCCGGGTCCACGAGAACCCACAATCTACGGCCCGCTAAAAACCGACGGATAAGAAACGAACTGGGAGTTTACGTGCTCTACCACTGAGCTACTCCGGCATGAGGCTCGCCGAGTCGTAGCTCGGAGAGCGAAGACTGGAGCCGGAGACCGGACTCGAACCGGCGACCACGTCGTTATGAGCGAGAACCCAATCCTGCGACCCGTCGAAATTGAAAGCAATCGGGCAAGAGGCTGCGTCGGACGCAGGAGTCGAACCTGCAACTTCCGGCTTACAAGGCCGGGACTCTACCATTGAGTTAGATAACCGAACGACATTCGGCCCGATGAAATGGAGCGACGGACAAAGAGCGAGATGGGAATTCATCGGTTACCCGATGGCGCGGGATTTGCACCCGCTCGCGGTTTCCCGCTTACGATAACCCAAACTCAACGGCCGGTCGAAATTGGCGCGCCCGATGGGCATCGAACCCACATTTCCCGGACGTATCCGGGCGTTCTGTCGCGGTTGAACTACGGGACTGTCCGCGAGTCCGCGCCAACTTCGGGCGCAGATCACGGATGCGGTTGTGTTGCCGTTTAGGCAGAGTCAGATGGGCAAGTGGCGTGATCGAACGGAGGCACTCCATGCCGGGAATCGAACCCGGAGCGCTGGCGTTTTCACTCCAGACGCTACGCCCTCCTTAAGTGGAGGATAAACGATCAACTTCGGCCCATCGAAATCTGTGAACAGCGGTGAATAACTTCTGGTTGCCGCCGGCATAAATCATGACATCTTTTTTATTGCGCGACGAACAGCTCCGATCCAAATACCGGCTTTGAGATCCTTGTGCCGGGGCGTGGATTGCTCATCGAGCAGTATTCCGCTTTGCGGAAGCGCCAATCTCATTTGAGCGTTCGCCGCGTATTTTCTTTTGAAATTGGTCAGGAAGCCGGGATTTGCACCCGGACCGTCTCCTTCACGGGGAGAGATGCTGCTAATTACACCACGATCCTGATTGGAAATGGCCTGCCAGCCGTAACCGCGCAGGTTGAAATGAATTGCCCACCTTCGCTAAAGCTACGGTGGGCAGCCTTTGCCCGCTGCCTTGCAGCCGGCGAAGGCTGGATCCCCTGGTCGGACTCGCACCGACGAATAGCGGTTTACGAAACCGCTCCTGTAGCTGCTGAGGCACAGGGGCAGAGCCATTTACGATTTATGATTTGCGATTTACGATTTGGAAACGGTGTTGCGCCCGCCGCAGTTAAATCGTAAATCATCAATCGTAAATCATAAATGAAATGGTGCTCTCACGTGGATTTGCACCACGAACTTCCGCCTTCGCAGAGCGGCGTGCAGAACTAATTACACCTTGAGAGCGCTGAAGCGTGGCAAGTGGCAAGTGCCATGAAGTCATGTGCCGCTGCATTGCCCCGTGTCACCTGTCACCTGTCACGTGTCACTTGAACTGGCATCCGTGGCCGGACTCGCACCGGCTAGGACCAGCTTGAAGGGCTGGTGGCTCGAGCGGCTTTGCATTCACGGACGGGCGGAATAGGGAGACTGGAGTAATGGAGTTTGGGAGTGATGGGGCCGGCATCTCTGCCAACACTCCATCACTCCGCCACTCCACCACCCCGAGGCGTCATCGCCGCACTCGACGCGTCTTGTAAGTGAGGAGCGGCCGAAACGTGGCGATGACGGACACGAGTCCGGCATCAACCAGGTCCCGGATCACTGCCTCAATGTTTTTGTAGGCGGCGGGAGCTTCTTCGTAGAGCAGATCTCGCTCTTCGCAGATGACGCGGCCACCCAATGGCGTCTGCACGAGTTCGCTGACGCTGAAACGTTCGCGCATGCGCTGGCGGGCATCACTGCGTGACCACTTGCGACCCGCACCGTGTGCCAGCGACCACGCGTGGCTCTCACCGTCGCCAGTCGGCTTGACGACATAGCTCAACGAGCCGCGCGAACCCGGAATGACAACAAAGCCGTTGTCAGCCGAAACCGCGCCTTTGCGGTGAATCCACACAACCTCATCGTCACTTTCGTGACGCGTGATGCTGTTATGGCAACCGTCCCAGACGCATTCAACCTCCGCGCCGAGCTTGGAGGCAAACCGCATGGCAATGAGCGCGCGATTCGCCTTCGCCCAACTCACGGCATAGTTGTGGCCGTTGAGATATTCCTCGCCGACGAACGACTCTCCAGCCGCGCCGGAAGCGCGATATTCATTCACATGAGCACGCAGGATGGATTCACCCAAACCACGTGAACCGCTGTGGACGAGGATAACGAGCTGTTCCTTTCCGATGCCCGTGTGCTTGAACGCCGCGGTATCGTGAACTTTTTCCACCGCTTGAACCTCGGCGAAGTGGTTCCCGCCACCGATCGTGCCGAGGTCGGAATCGAACTCCGTGGACTGCAAATCCGATGCGGCGAGATAATCGCCGATATCTTCATCCCACGGGTGTTCAAGGTGGAAATACAATCCAGCCCAGCGGTCGAGCTTGGCGTCGTGCCGGACGAGGTCCGTCTTGAACAACGCCATGCCGCAACCGATGTCCCCGCCGATGAGGTGCGGATAAATGACACCCTCGGTTACGAACGCGGCGCCAACGGGTGTGCCTTTGCCCGGATGCAAATCCGGGAAGCCAACCGCGTGCCGGACGCCGTCCAGCTTTGCGGTCGCGTAGAGCTGGCGCACCGCTTCACCTTCGATCCAGCTTTGGGCCGAGGCGAAAAGGCGCACCTGAATTTCTGTCAGTGTGTTCATATTTCCTTCCTGTCCGCCATAGCCTTGGCGACGGCGGATCTGCCCGCCAGAGCGGGATTGGTTTGAGTGGCCGCTGGAGTCGGAATTGCGCCGACACCTCCTGTGCTTCAAACAGGCGTGCAGACTGACTACACTATCCAGCGGATGGGATTGATTCTGGGATTGCTTTGAGAACCGTTCTGAACAGGCTCGCCACGCAACAGACTCCTGAGGGCGAGTCGCAAATGAACCCGGATGCGGCGACCCAGCGCAGGTCGGCGTCGGAAGAGCAATTGCCTGTCAAAACCAACATGCTTTTTCATGGTTGTGGTTTCTTTCTTTGAGGTT
>Ga0187873_1003556_pt1 | contig 11180 bp, 6 predicted proteins | sample June2016WEW_16_1_2_FD_133012 | JGI IMG/M metagenome (GOLD analysis project Ga0187873, IMG submission 133012) | Peatland microbial communities from SPRUCE experiment site at the Marcell Experimental Forest, Minnesota, USA - June2016WEW_16_100 | ecosystem: Environmental > Terrestrial > Soil >... | reverse complement strand
CGGGATAAAAACTGTGCGCGGCCGCATCACCCAGGGAACCAGTCCGGCGCGCCTTGTAGCGCGCACCCTGGGCCTGGGCATTGTCTTCGATCACTTTCAGTCCATGCCGGCGGGCGATGGCCATGATGGGATCCATGTCGGCCGGCTGTCCGTAAAGATGCACCGGGATGATCGCCCTGGTCCTGGGCGTGATGGCGGCTTCAATCCGTTCGGGGTCGAGGTTAAACGTGTACGGGTCGGGTTCCACCGGCACGGGCACGGCGCCCGCGTAAGAAACCGCGAGCCAGGTGGCAATGAAGGTGTTCGATGGCACCAGCACTTCGTCTCCCGCGCCGAGGTCATACGCCCGCAGGATGAGGTGCAAGGCGTCCAGACCGCTTCCGACCGCCACGCAATGTTTCGCATCGCAATCGGCGGCGAATTCGGCCTCAAACGACTCCAGTTCCGTGCCCAGCAGATACCATCCTGAATCCATCACCCGATGGTAGGCGGCGTCCAACTCCTCCTTTAATTCAAGGTAGGCGGGTTTTAATTCGAGAAAGGGAACGTTCATGGGAAAACCGTCAGGATTTCGCCGGGGCGGACGGCAGCACGGATTCGAGCTTCGAATAGTTCGCCGTGGCAACCTCATAAAAGTCGTGGGTGTAACAGCGTCCACCGAAGCCTTCCTTCCAATCCTGCAACCCCTGGTTCAGGGCGCGCCCTTCCTTTTCATTGCAGATGCCGAGATCAAAATACCGCTTGCCCTTGTAGCATTCGTCAATGAGCCAGCCGAACAGGTAATCCAGCGCCCCGATTTCCTGTCCCCTGGGCGTGCCGGCGATGTATTGCGCGTGCGCCACGCCGGGCGTTTCGTAGATGGTCGTGCCGGCGACAATTTCGTCGCCGCAATAAGCGGAAAACTGCTTGATGTTTTCAGGAAAACGCGATGCCAGAAGCGTGATTTCTTTGACGGAATGGACGGGCCTGACGCCATGCCGGGCCGCGAGCCGCGGCGCCAGCACGCGTTCCCAAAACGCTGAATAGTCCTTCTCCTGCACAATGCGGACGTTGAAAAGGCCGGCCTTTTTGATCTGGCGTTTGCGGCGTTCCTGGAACGGCAGACGGTCCGCCTGCGGAACGACCACCGCGCAATCGCGCCGGTAGAGCCGCGCCTCCAGCAGGAACAGGGCGTAGGCCACCTCGTCGTCGGGAAGCGTGTTGTAAAAGCCGGGCATCCGCTTGTACCGCAGCCGGGAAATTTTTTGCTCATGCAGGTGGCGCAAACACGCGTGAAAGCACGCCAGCACCTCGTGGAGTGTTGCCGGGCGGGAAACCACGAGACCGCCATAAGTCAATCCCTCATGGCTGACCAGCGTGCCGTCGGCGCCGCGGTTCGCCGGCAGCAGGGCGACCAGCTTCTCACCCCGGAAAACCATCAGCGAATGGTCGGCAAACCGGTCGCGGTGATAGTCCATGTAATCACGGCAGAAAAGGAACGTCGCGTTTTTCGCTGCATTCAAAAATGTGTCCCATTCCTTCTTGCGATCCGGTGTGTAGCGCTTGACGGAAAATGCTGCCGAGTCATCACCCTTTGCTTCCCGCAAGGACCGGCGCAGGTTGAAAACATCCTTGTCCTCGCTGACGGTTTTAAAACCAACCCGGGTGTAAAGCCGGATGGCCCGGGCGTTGTCACGATGGACCTTGAGATAAAGTTCGTTGAGGCCCATTTTTTTTGCCCGGTTGAAGATGAAACTCATCATTTCCCCACCCAGACCTGTATCCCAATAACTCCGGTCGCCAATGTATCCCCAGTACTCAGCCTCATTCCTGGTGATGTTTTTCAACCCCAAGGCTCCGATGGGAATCCCGTCGCAGGAAAGACTCCAGATCAAATAGTCTGTCCTTTCGGGCAGCCGGGCAAACCAGTCCAACTGCTCTTCCCGGGTAAAATCCCGGGACATGGTGAGCCGTTTGATTTCCGGATCACGAAGCCAGTGCCATGACTTCTCCAGGAATATCTCGTCAAAGCGACCGAAGGACAGCCGGTACTGCGTTGTTGTGCTGGAAGGCATGTTGGAATCCGGGCGCGGGCCTTTAAGGCCGGCCTTCCGATAAATGAATTCCGACACCGTCGTCATGGGCTGTTATTGGTGAAGTGATTGTTGCCGCCATCCGTCCCGGCAACTCACGGCACAATCCGGACACGATAGAACCGCGAGGTGGCGCCGTTCGGGTTGTCAACCGCCGAGGCGGTGGTGTTGGTGGCCGTCACATCCGGCGCCAGATCCAGCCAGTTGGGGCTGCCAAAAATGGACTGGTGCTGAACACGGTAAGTGACATTGCTGACCGCGCTCCAGGTGATCACCACATTGGTCGTGCCTGCGCCCGCCAGCGAGAGTATGGTGGGCCGCACAATGGAAGGACCCGGGCTGACCGTGATGGTCGCCGTCGCGATGCCCAAATTGGTTTGTCCATCATTGGCCTGGTAAGTAAAGCGGTCCGTCCCGACATAGTTGGTCGCCGGGGTGTAAGTAAAACCGCCATTGGTGTTCAGGTTCAAGGTGCCATTGGTCGGACCGCTCACCAACACGGCAACGAGATTGGATCCATATACCGCCGTGTCATTGCCCAATACGCCTGGGGCACCCACGGTCAGGTTTGTGTTCTCATTCACCCCGTAGGTGTCATCAGTGACCAGGGGCCTGACCGTCACATTGTCGTAAGTCGCCACAAAGGCCGAACTCATGAACAGATGAAGTCCGATCCCGCCATTGGTATAAGCCGGCACGCCGTCAAAGCTGTTGTCCGTCACCGCCGCCACCTGGTTGCCGTCAAAATACACCGCAACCCGATTGCCCCGGAACGCCAGTTTCAGGGTGTGCCAGTTCGTGTCCACGCCGGACAAATTCACCTGGGCCATCGGGTTGAAGCTCCAATTTTTCCAGCCTTCGAATTTAATCAACTGGATTACCGCGGAACCCGCAGCCAGCGGTGAACCGCCCTGAGGATACAGCACTGCCGTGTAGCTGGCCCCGTTCGCTGAATTCAACCGTCCGCTGATACCCGCCCCCCAGGCTCCGGCGGGGATTTGGATTTGCGACTGGACGCTGTAATCTCCCCAGTTCGTCCCGACATAGGCATCGGCATAATCGCTCTGATTGGACGCGGTTCCCTCCATGACCCCGTTGGTGACCGTCCATTTACCGAGTTGCACCACCCAGGGCGCCAACGAACCCGCATTGGTTGCCCGGGTAAAATCATCGAAGAACAGGTCCCCCGCCGGCTGGTTTGTTGTCAACGAAATGGTCACAGTCGCCGGACCGGAGTTGGTCAAACCGTCATTGGCCTCGTAAAAGAAAGTGTCTGTCCCGGTAAAATTGTTGGTCGGGGTATAAGTGAACCCGCCGTTGGGGCTCAGGTTCAATGTGCCATTGGTCGGACCACTCACCAGGATTGCCGTCAGATTGTTCCCGTCCGGATCGGTGTCGTTGGCCAATATCCCTGGAGTCCCCACCGTCAAGGTCGTGTTCACCACCGTGCTGTAACTGTCGTTATTGGCCACGGGCGGGTGATTCACCGCCGTCGTTGTGACGGTAATGGTCACCACCGCGGCGGCTGAGTTGGTCAGCTCGTCGCTGGCCCGGTAAGTGAAACTGTCCACCCCGCTAAAGTTGTTCGTGGGTGTGTAACTGAACCCGCCGTTGTTGGTCAGGCTCAGCGTGCCGTGGGCGGGTCCGCTGACGAGCACTGAAGTCAGGCTGTCCCCGTTCGCATCGTTGTCGTTGCCCAAGACGCCCGGCGCCGCCACCGACAGGGTGGTATTCGTAATCGCGCTGTAGCTGTCGTTGTTGGCCACGGGAGGATAATTGGTGGTCACATTGATGGTCACCGTTGCCGGGGCCGAGTTGGTTACGCCGTCATTGGCTTCGTAAGTGAAGCTGTCCGTCCCGAAGAAATGGTTGGTCGCGGTGTAGGTGAACCCGCCGTTGGTGTTCAGGCTGAAGGTGCCATTGGCCGGGCCGCTCATCAGCATGGCCGTAAGGTTTGTCCCCCAACCCATCGTATCGTTGTTCAAGACTCCGGGTGCGGAAACCGTCAAGGTCCGGCCCGAAACCACGCTGTAGCTGTCGCCATTGGCCACGGGCGGCCGGTTGGACAATACCGTAATCGTCACCGTCGCCGGATCCGAATTGGTCTGCCCGTCATTGGCCAGGTAGGTGAAACCATCCGTCCCGAAGAAGTTGTTGGTCGGGGTGTAGGAGAACCCGCCGTTGGTACTCAGGCTTAACGTGCCGTTGGCCGGACCGCTCACCAGCACGGCCGTCAGATTTGTGCCCAAGCCAGGGGTGTCGTTCGCCAATACTCCGGGAGCAGGCGCCGCCAATGTCCGGTTTTCAACCACACTGTAGCTGTCATTGGCTGCCGTCGGTGTGACCGGCAGCAGACTTACCATCAGGTTGTCAAAAGTGGCGATAAACGGCGCAGCCATGAACATGTGGGCGCTCACCGCTCCATTCGTATAGGCGGGCACTCCGTCAAAACCATTGTCGGTCACATTAATATATTGAGTTCCATCATAACTGGCCTGAATCCGGTTCCCCCGAAACGTCAGTTTCAAGGTATGCACATTTGCGCCGACTCCCGGCAGACTCGCCTGCGCCATCGGCGTGTAGTTCCAACTTCTCCATCCATGAAATTTGATCAGCCGCAGCATGGAAGACCCTTCCGGCGAACCTTCCGGATATATGTTCACCAGATACCTTTCGCCGGTCAGCGGATTCAGCCGTCCGCTCAGACCTGCGTCCCAAGCGCCGACATTTGCCGGCATTTGAATCTGCGCCTCGACGCTGTAATCCCCCCAGTTGGTGCCGACATATAAATCGGAGTAATCGTCGTCGCCCGAGGCGGTTCCTTGCAGGACCCCGTTGGTGATGGTCCATCGGCCCACACCCACCGCCCACGGCGCCAGCGGATCGGCATTGGTTGAACGTGCAAAGTTATCGAAGAACAGGCTCCCGGCCGGCGGCACATCAATCGTCACTGTCGCCGGGCCTGAGTTGGTCACGCCGTCATTGGCCAGGTAGGTGAAACTGTCAACGCCGGTAAAGTTGTTGGTGGGCGTGTAACTGAATCCGCCGGTGTTGGTCAGGCTCAAGATGCCATGGGCCGGACCGCTTGACAGCACGGCCGTCAAGTTCGTGCCCGCTCCCGTCGAATCGTTGCCCAATATGCCTGACGCGGGCACGGTCAAGGTCTGCCCCACCACCACGGTGTAATTGTCGTTCCGGGCTGACGGATTGAGGATGTAGCTGATTTGAGCGTTGGTGACCGAAGTCCCGACCAGCAGTTTGACCACCGAACCGTTGGTCCGATAGCTGCCGCCGGAAGCCGCCATGCCATTGGTCAACACTTGAAGTTCGGAAACTGACGAGCCGGGAACCAATATCTCAACCGCCGTCTGAGGATCAGCCGCTCCTGAAATGGAAAGTGTAATTATGGACCGGTTGCCATTGGTGGCGAAGCTGGCGGTGATTTGCGCATTGGACCGTTGCAGCCACCATGAGTAGATGCCCAGGGCATTTGCCGACCATATCCTTGGATGGAGGTTTGTGTTTAAGGCGTAGGTAATGTAGTCCTGCACAAACGTGCCTCCAGTTGACAGGCTGTGCGAGTAGAGATTGATCAACGCCCCCAGATTGTAATAGAAATCCACCAGGTCATGAATGGTTCCGCCGGCATGGCCGGAATCCATGCCTTGCGCCACCTGGGATTGTATGTACCAGTCGCTCACCGGCAGTTGCAAAAGGGGATAGTGCTTGTCCGGCGTCTGCGTTGAGAGCGTCCAATGCGGGAAGGGGCCGATTTTGTCTTCACCGGTTATTTTGACACCCAATTGTTCCTCGATTTGATACGAGGGTTCGCGGGTGGCGTTGAAATACGGCGCCACCCAGGCCCGCACCCCGTTGGTGAGGCCGGACAGCCAGCCTTCCATGTCCGAAAACGAATTGCTGAGGGACGTGAAGGCGTAGGTCTGGCCATCCGGATAGCCGGGCAAAGGCAGATTGATGGCGGCGACATCGAAGGCCTGGTCCGGTCCCCAGTGCCAGTAATCATAATTGCTGACGACCAATGACGGATTCTGGGGGTTTGGCAATCCGCCATTATGCGGACCAATCGTTGCGTTGTAATTTGAAACCGCCTGTCGCAGGCCGGCAATTGCCGCCGGTGAATTGGTCATCTCCTGCCGCAACGTGCCGGTGCAGAAGTAGTAGTCGCCCTTGGCCCCGTTCGCGTTTTCGAATTGGGCGGAGGCGGCAATGTTGGTGATTTCATCCTGGAAGTTTTCCAAATCGTGGCGAACCATGAACGCCGCGTCGTACGGATACGGCCACGGACTGAGTTTGGCGACCGGCAGTTTTGCCGACGAGAACGCCCATTCGATGGCTTTCCGGAAAATCCCGTAGGCATACATGCCGGGAGCGTAACCGCCATGGCCAATCAAGGGCTGCATGGCGGCGTCGTAAATGAAACAGCCTTTGCCGTATGGCTTCACCAGCAGATAAGGGGACGCATCTCCCCGGGCGACGACGGTGGCATCAGCCGGTTGCACCTGCCAGATCCGTTCCGGGGCGGTGACGCCCATGTAGGGCCAGGAAACTTCATCCGCGGACGACGGCATCTGCCAGGTGAGCGCCCCGCCGGGAATGTGGGAGACAATCCGGTGGTTGACGGTCTTGGAAAAGGTGAAGTTGTTCGTCCAGTTCAGGAGATTCGTGTTGGCCATGTGAACGCCCATCTGGTTGGCGAAGGCAAAGTCGCCACGGGTGGTTCCATTGGTGTTGCGCGTGAAAGCGGAGGAGCCCACCAGCAGATACCCGCCGGCGGCAACGTAATTGGTCAAGGGCGCAATCTCATCGTCGCTGACCGCCTCGGAAGCGAGGCTGACAACAATGGGATACTTCGGTATTCCGTTCGTATCCAGCAAACCTCCGGTCCTGATGTCCGCGTCGCTCACGACGGCAAAGGCGGTGCCATCGGAACGGAGCGCTTCCTTCGCCGAATCCGGCATCACAAAGTAGTGCCACTGCGTCGTCCACCACTGGTTGCTGGTGGTCCCGGCTCCGGTGGGAGTCGCACCCGAAGCCGGCATGGACTCCGAGTCCAAGGCCCGCGTCAATTCGGAATCGTGAATGGCGACCACCGGCTGGGTTGCGTGGACCGCCGGCAGCAGGCCGAGGGCGCAAACCAGAGTGGTCATCAGGCTTTTCATCCGAGCCAGTTCCGGATAAACGGAAGCGCCGGAACGGTTCGATCCATAATTCATGTATTGCATGCTCCTTTAATCAATTGCCATGCGGGTCTGCCCGCGCCGTCAAATCCCATTGATCCGGGGACTGAATGACGGGAAAACCGCCAGGGCCTTTAACTGGACACTCCCGCCGGAACACCGGCTCGGCCTGAAGACGGGTACCTTTTACCGATCTGGTACAAGGCCCGATAAATTGTCGGCGGCAGGAGCCGGGGCAGGTAGCGCAGGGCGCACTTGAAATTTCCGCGCCCGGCGGCGCCGGCCAGCGTGGACATCCTTTTGAAAACGCCCCCGTCCATCATTTCCTTTTCCATGGCATAGACGGCCCGGATGCGCCGCTCTTCCCTCTGCAAACGGTCACGTTCCTCCGCGGGAAGACGGCCGGCCTGGTGCAAAAGTTCCATGTCGTCGAGCATGTTGTCGTAAGCCCGCATGGTCTGCTCCCCCACCCAACGCAACCGGCTTTCCCGGTGGTCAAACGAGCGGGTGTCATCCCCTCCCGCGAAAAAGGACACGTTGCCGCCATGGCGCCGATATTTTACCAGGGGCTGGCGAAGGTAAAGCATCTGCCCGATGGCCAGTGTCCGGAAGGAAAGCACCAAATCTTCCAGGTCCGACTTCAGCGGGCCGAATTGGCGGAACAGTTCGGGTGACCAGGCATGGCTGCAACCGCAAACCACGGGCCGCCGGTTTGACAGAAATCCGAACAGGTCGCCCTTCAGCAGCCGGAAGGGACTGGGATCATTCGGGTCGCCCCGCAAACCACCGATCCCCTGTTCGGTCCCGTCGGCCGCAATGGTTGTATAACTGGAACAGACCGAGGTCGGCCGCCGGCCAAATTGCTCCCATGCCTGAAAGGTCACTTCGGTCCGCATCGGCAACGAAACATCGTCGCCGGCGGCAATCACCACCAGTTCCCCGCGACACAGTTCCATCACCCGGTTGACGTTCCCGCCGATTCCGAGATTCGTGTCATTCCGATTCAGCCGCACCGGGTGGGGTCCCCGATAAGCAGCGACCGTTTGCTGCACGATGTCAAACGTGCGGTCGCTGGAACAATCATCCGAGATGATGATCTCCAAGGGCGAATAGATCTGGGCGAGGGCGCCCTCGACGGCTTCACGAACAAACGCCTCCTGGTTGTAACACCCCAGGGCAAAGCTGATTAGCGGCCGGTCTTTCATGGTCCAAAGAAACCCGTGGTGCGGTGCGGCACATTGACCACCTGGCCCAGGTGGTCGGCAAAAACTCCGTATCCGGCGTTGATCAAATGCAATCCATCCGAATCGAAATAATTTGTGTTGGTGTAGTCATTCAGCCGCGTCTCGATGGGTGAATTGAGGCCGGGATCCACGAACCCGTCCCAGCCACCGGCATTCGTGCGGATGCAGGAGTTGTACTGGGCGTTTTTTTCCGGGTGTCCGCTCGATTGGATGGTGGCGTGGACCGTGCAGGCGATGACTTTCCAGGGGTGCGCGGCTTTGCGAGCTGCCACATAATTGGTCAACCGTCCGTACGTGGCGGCGCCCGTGAGGCCGTCGCTGTTCATGTCGTTAACCCCGCCGAAAAATAACAGCCAGTTCTGTTGCAGCGTCTCGTCGTAAAGCGGATCAACGAAGTTGCCATCAATGGCATACATGGTCCCGGCAACACCATTGGTGCCGATCTTCAGGCCGCCGATGCCCTGATTGCGCCACTCGATCTCCGGATAACGCTCGCACAACTGGAAGGGATAACTTTGCAGCAGGGTTGAATCAACGCCTTCCGTTATCGAATCACCGCGGCACACCGCCTGTTTGGTGTAATTCGTCAGAATGCCGTAGAGCGCCGACAATTCCGAAACCTGCGCGTCCATCTCCGCCGCTGTGTGGGCCGCCTGGTAAACCAGGATCCGGTAAATGATGCCCGAATAACCATATTCCGTCCCGCCACTGATGGCGCCATTGTTGACCGCAATGGTCCCGCCATTGACAAGGGTGGTTGCCGACTGTGGCGCGTTGGTGGAGGTGACATTGTTCCAGCGAAGGGTGGTTTTGACGTTGTTGCCGGAACCGACAAAGACCGCGCGATTGAGCGGAGGGTAAAGTGTGGATGATTGCGACCCGACCGAAAGGCTGGTTGGAAAATATGCCGGATAAGTCCCGGCAAGGAAAAACCTGATCCAGCCTGGCGCCCCATTAAACCAGATCAAGGTTTCACTCCTCTCCTGGTCCATCGGACCGGTGGCGACGATGTAAACCGTCATATTGGTCGTGTTCAAACCCGGGAGCGTATTGGGAATGTTTAAATAATCATCAGGGTGAGCGCTGCCAAAAGCCCACGGGAACATGACACCGCGATAATCCTGGGCATCGGTCACATCATAGGGCTGGCTGGTCGCGCTGGCCTGGGTCAGATTGTTCGTGAGGCCATCGTTATTGAGCAACTGATGCTGGTCGTTCCACTGCGAGATCCGGCCGCCGGCGGCCGTCACGCCAACCCCCGCCTGCCAGTCGGCAACGAGATTATTGGTGATCAGCGCGCGGGTCTGGAATGTCACAGCCATGAAAAGGATGGTGAAAACCTGTTTCATCAGTAGCCCTTCACCAGGCCAAGGATGTAGAAGTTGGTCCCCGAGCACACGCACGTCAGGAAGTCCCGCCGGTTGGCATTGGTCGTCAGATTGACCATGGGGATGTCCGTGCCGAGCCGGAAGGCGTTCCCCAGCGTCATGGTCCGTCCACCCGTGGCATCCTGAATGATTTCAAACACCATCCGTTGCGCGTCGCTCGCCCCCGCCGGGTTTTGCAGCAGAAAATTGTTGGTTACCGTCAGCCGGAAATGGGTGCCGAGCGACGCGTTGACCGGCACGTTCGTTCCGGCATAAGCAAGCACCACCGGAATGTTGTTGCTGGGCATGGGACCGCCGCCGGATGCGGAAAGCAGCCCATTGGTCCAGACGGTGCCGTTGAAAACCAGCACCTGTCCCACGGTCAGGCCAGCCACCACGACGTCGCTGTGGTTGGTGAAACTCCCCACCTGGGCCGCCGGCACGGTGCCGCTCAATTGTGTTGCCGACAGGCCGCCGGTGAGATTGCCGGCCGTGATGGCATAGGGCGTGGCGGTCAATTTTTGACGGGGCGACAACGTCGTAAACGCGCCGCCGCCGGCGGGGCGCACACCGATTTCGAGCCAGCGGTCTGCGCCCGGGAAATTTCCGCCAAAATCGAGTTCGACCATGAACAGCCCGTTTGTGACGCCGATGGCCATACCGGTGATGGTGCTGCCGACCTGGCTGCCGCCGGTAACGGCATTGAACAATGCAAAGGTCATGTCATAAGCGCTGTTGGCGGGCTGGCCGGCATTCGCCAGCCGGCCCTGGTAGGTGAAAGCTGTGTCCTGGGCAAAAATGGAATTCCCCATCGCGAACAGGCCGCAAAAAACAGCCATCCCGGCCAGCAGCAGGTGTTTTGTAATCATGTCTCCGTCCCGGGTGGGGGCATCCGTCACTTTGCCACGAACGTTTGATCGTTGATCAAGGGCTTCATTTCTGTCGCCGGCGTCCATTCGCCGGCCGGCGATTCCGGTTGCGTGTCGCCCGCCGCTTCGCGGTCAGGCAGATGGCCGCGCAAAAAAATCCGGGTGTGGAACAGGTGTTCCCATCGCTTGAGGAGCAGCGCATTGGCCAGCCGCGCCGTCCGGGCGCCGTCAAAGTACTGCCGCTGCTTCTCGCTGTAATCCAATGCGGGGATCATATCCAAATTCGCCGGGAATTGTCCGCCGGAGCGCCCGGCTTCAGGCCAGCGACATCTCCTGTCCCACCCGGACTTTTACCGGGTCGCTTTCCGAGAGCGGGGCCGGGGTCTTGAAATTGTCGATGAATTGATGATGCACGAGCTGGGTGGAGAGG
>Ga0187873_1003530_pt1 | contig 11238 bp, 7 predicted proteins | sample June2016WEW_16_1_2_FD_133012 | JGI IMG/M metagenome (GOLD analysis project Ga0187873, IMG submission 133012) | Peatland microbial communities from SPRUCE experiment site at the Marcell Experimental Forest, Minnesota, USA - June2016WEW_16_100 | ecosystem: Environmental > Terrestrial > Soil >... | reverse complement strand
GGTACCTTTATTCTCCGGATCGAAGATACTGATGCCGAGCGCAGCAAACCAAAATATGAAAAGCAGCTCATGGACGATCTCTGCTGGCTCGGGCTGGAGTGGGATGAAGGGATCGACCGCAGGGGCGAATACGGCCCCTATCGACAAAGCGACCGGTATCCGATCTATCAGAAATTCGCGCAACAGCTCCTGGACGAAGACAAAGCTTTCCGATGCTTCTGTTCCGAGGAGGAACTGGAGAAGGTCCGCCAGCAACAACTGGCTCAAAACGAGACGCCGCGCTATTCGGGAAAGTGCAGACATCTTTCCGTTGCGCAACTCGAGGCGCACCGGAAGAAAGGGGATCCCTCCACGCTCCGCCTGCGGGTCCGGCCCGGCACCGTCGGATTTCAGGATCTCGTTTTCGGTAGAATCGAGATCGACACCGCCCAGATCAGCGATCCTGTTCTTCTCCGCAGCGACGGCAGTCCCACCTACAATTTCTGCTGCGTGATCGACGATTTTCTGATGACGGTTTCACACGTCGTCCGCGGAGACGGGCACCTGTCGAACACACACCGGCAGATTCTTTTGTATGAGGCTCTGGGAGCGCCTGTGCCGCAATTCGCCCACCTCTCGACGATTCTCGGCCCCGACGGACAGAAGTTAAGCAAACGACACGGCGCGACTTCCGTCGAGGAGTTCCGGCGACAGGGATATCTGCCGGAAGCCCTGACAAATTATCTCGCACTTCTGGGTTGGTCTTCGCCCAATGAAGGACAGGAGATCATGTCTCTGGACGAGATTACACGTCAGTTCGATTTGACGCGCGTTCAAAAAAACCCGGCAATATTCGACAACGCCAAACTGGCCTGGATGAACCGGAGCTATATCAACAAAACCGCGGGCGATTCCCTGGTGGACAGGACGAAACAGTTTTTTGTGGATGCCGGTCTTGTTCCGGCGCAGCTGGATCAGGCGACGCGCTCCTGGCTTGCACAGGTAATCGATCTTGTAAAGACGCACGTCGATCACCTGGATCAACTGCCGAACCAGACGGACATCATTTACGGATTTGAAACGAATCCGCCGGAGATTGACCCGGCTATCTTTGATGTTCTCCGAAAACCGGAAGCGCGGGCGGTCGCCCGCGAATTCGCGCGGCTCGTTGAGGAGAAGGAAATCCTGACGGCGGAGACCTATCGCGAAATTGTCGGGCAGGTGAAAACAGCCACGCATCAGAAGGGGCGCAACCTGTTTCATCCTATTCGTGCGGCACTGACGGGCCGCGATTCCGGTCCGGAATTGGAGAAGCTGATCCCATTGTATGAAGAGGGGAGCCGGCTGAATCTGCCCGGCAAAGTCATGTCTTGCCGCGAGCGTTTGCAGATAATTCTTCGTTCGATATGAAAGGAAAAACGGTGACAGCCACCGATGTCCCCAAGGGGACATCGGTGGCTGTCACCGTTTTTCCACAATAAAATATGTCGCTCTTGCACGGAATCAATCCGGTCACAGAGGCGTTGAAGGCCAGTCCCGAAAAAATTGAACGGATCTGCGTGGAACGCAGTCAAAGGAATCCACGAATCCAGGAGATCATTGAACTGGCCCGGCAGCACCACGTCAGGATCTCTTTCGAAGAGAAGTCCTGGCTGGACCGGAAGGCACAAGGAGAGCGCCACCAGGGAGTTCTCTGTTTCGCGGCAGAAATGACCACCTGCTCGGTCGAGGAGATCCTGGAACGCACAAAATCCCCAGGGCTCCTGGTTGTGCTGGATGGAATCGAAGATCCTCATAACCTCGGTGCAATTCTGCGCTCGGCCGAAGCAGCCGGAGTGGACGGAGTTATTCTTCCCCAGCATCGAAGCGCGAACTTGAGCGCCACGGTTGTGAAGGCCAGCGCCGGCGCGGCCTCGCATGTCAAGCTGGCGCGCGGCACGAATATCGCGCAGCTCATAGAACTAATGAAAAAGAAGGGATTCTGGGTGGTGGGCCTCGATGCCGGGTCCGATCAGCCCATCTGGGAAACCGATCTCTCCGCCCCTACAGCCTTGGTCCTGGGCAATGAAGGCAGCGGTCTGCATAGACTCGTAAAGCAAAAGTGCGACTTTCTAGTTTCCTTGCCGATACGTGGAAAAGTGGGCTCGTACAACGTGAGCGTTGCCGCAGGAATGGCCCTTTATGAAGTCCTTCGCCAACGCAAGTAATCGGGAACGCGGCCGTCCCGGCCGCATGTGCGGGCGGGGACGCCCGCGCTCCTGGGAATCTCGCTATGCCTGTTGTAGAAATAGAAAATCTGACTAAAGACTTCTCGATCGGCTTCTGGAAGAAACGTCCGCTAAGAGCCTTGGAAAACCTGTGCCTCGAGGTGCACAGGGGCGAAATTTTTGGCTTCCTTGGTCCGAACGGGGCCGGCAAAAGCACGACCATCAAAATCCTGATGAATCTTCTGCATCCGACTTCCGGAACGGCCCGGATTTTGGGCAAGCCCGTAAACCGGGTCTCGATGCATCAAGAGATCGGGTATCTTCCGGAAAATCCATATTTTTATGATTACCTTACCCCAACGGAGCTCCTGACCTATATGGGACGGCTGTTCGGCCTCCGCGGATCCGAATTGTCCCGAAAGGTGGAAGCGCTGCTCGACGATGTCGGGCTGGCAGAAGCGCGCAACCTGCAACTCCGGAAGTTCTCAAAGGGAATGGTCCAGCGAGTCGGCGTCGCCCAAGCGCTCATCAATGACCCGGAAATAGTTTTTTTGGACGAACCTATGTCCGGCCTCGATCCGCTTGGCCGGATGGAAGTGCGCCGCATCATCACCTCATTAAAAGCTCGAGGCGTCACCGTGTTTTTCAGTTCTCACGTTCTGCCCGACGTCGAAGCGCTTTGCGACCGGATTGCGATTTTGAACAAGGGCAAGCTGCAGGAGGCGGGCGCGCTGGAGGACATCCTGAAGGTCAGGATTACAGGATACGAAATCATTTTATCGAGGGTGAAGCAGGAGATTCCGGATGAAATCCGCAGATCGTGCGACGAAGTCAGATCCATGGAAGACCGTTTGCACCTTCGGGCGCGGGATCGGGCGCAGATGGAGGCTTTGCTCGAAATTGCTCTCCGGCACAAATTGGAATTGATTTCGGTGAATCCGGTTCGTCCTTCGCTGGAGGAGCACTTCCAGTCGGTGGTGGCCGGCGGGCAGCAGGGCCCCGCCTATACTTATGCTCAAAAAAACGCCACGGATTCCACGGATTATCACTGATTTAAAATCCGTGAAATCCGTGGCGTTATTAATTGCGCTGTGTGAACCATGATCCGGAGAATATTGGCCATAGCCAGGAATACTTATCGCGAAACAGTCCGCGACAAGATTCTATATAACCTGATTCTCTTTGCTCTCATCCTGATCTTCAGCTCCATCATGCTGGGACAACTGACGCTGGGGAATGAGGACAAGGTGATGCTGGATTTGGGCCTGTCTTCAATTTCCGTTTTCGGCATGCTCATCGCAATTTTTATCGGGATCGGGCTCGTCTATAAGGAACTGGAAAAGAGGACGGCCTATGCGCTCCTTGCGAAGCCTGTACACAGGCATGAATTGATTCTGGGCAAGTACCTTGGATTGCTTTTCACAATTTTAGTGAACCTGGCAATCATGACTGTGGGGCTGGAACTTGCAATGCTGTACATCGGCCGGATCGGATTGGGCGGTCATCTGCGCGTTCTGCCGGCCGTCTTCGTCATCTTTCTGTCGCTTGCGCTCACGACGGCCCTGGCATTATTTTTTTCCACATTTTCTTCTCCCGCGCTCTCCGCGCTTTTCACATTTTTTCTTTGGATCATCGGTCACTTCGGAAGGGATCTGCAGAGTTTTGGCGAACTGACCAAGTCGGCGTCAGTCAAATGGGTTTGCCGGATCCTGTATTACGTCATCCCCAACCTCAAACTTCAATATCGTAGACAGCCGGAGCGTTATCCAAAGCAGTGGTTATTCCATGCCGATCGATCCGGTCGCGATTGCGGGTTCGACGATTTACGCAGTTTTGTATTGCGCGGCGATCCTGTCGCTCTCGATCGCCATTTTCGCGCGCCGGGATTTTAAATGAAAAGGAGAAGAGCAGGGCGCCTAGGGCCCATCTGGGGTAGTTGTTGCATATTTCTGGTCTGCGCAGCCCTGATCAAACCGGCGCAGGACCGCCTGGAGTTGCGTTTGGGCAAACCCGCGCAGGAGCCCGATCTGCTTTACTTCAGCTCTCCGGCCGTCGTGAAAAAGATGGCGTTGGGCTACGACCGCATCCTGGCGGATTTTTACTGGATGCGGGTCATTCAGTATTATGGTCGACGGGATGAAGCGGACAAAAGGCCCATCCGCTATAAGAACCTTTCGACTCTCCTCGAAATCACCACAACTTTGGATCCTGATCTTTTGGATGCTTACCGCGCAGGCAGTCTTTTTCTTGCCGAACCGGATCCCGTTGGCGCGGGTCAGCCGAAGGAGGCACTGCGTCTTCTGGACAAGGGGATTCGCGCCCATCCCCAGGAATGGCGGCTGTTCTATGACAAAGGGTTTATCTGTTACTGGCACATGAGGGATTACAAAGCGGCCGGAGAGGTCTGGAAGTCTGCAAGTTGCATCCCGGGCGCGCCCCATTGGATGGAGCCTCTGGCGGCGCTGTCGCTCTCCAAGGGAGGCGCGTTGGAAGTGGCCATTGCCTTGTGGGAAAGACAATATCGAGACTCAACCAGGGCGGATGTCAGAGAGAATGCCCGCAATCATCTGATCAGCATTGTGGTTGCGCAGGACATCTGGGGCCTGGAATCTCTGCTGGAAAAATATCGGGCGAAAACCGGATCGTTCCCGCAAACTCTCGAAGAACTGGTGCGTGGCAAGGAAGACAGGTACAGGATTGCGGATCCTCTGGGCGCGCCCTACCAATACAATCCGGTGACCGGGGCTGTGTCGCTCAGCCCGGAAAGCAAAGTCCGGTATTTAAACGTTCCGGATTCCTATAAATCCCAATGACGAATTACGAATTGAAACATTTGCTCAAGCAGCCGTGCATTCAATTCGTCATCCGTAATTCCATTTATCCCGCCAGCGTCACGCGGTCTCTTCCGTCGCTTTTGCTGCGATACAGAGCCTTGTCGGCCGCTTCGATCAGCTCCTTGGCACTACGGCCGTGATCCGGGAAAACCGCTACCCCCATCGAAGCCGTGATTTTTCCCAATGGAAGTCCGCGGAAATGCACATCGAGCCGCTGAATGGCATCCCTGAAAAACTCCGCGCGCTGGCGGGTCACGGCTCCGGTTCCTTCCGGCAGGATGAGCGTGAATTCCTCCCCTCCGTAGCGGCAGGCGATATCTTCACCACGGATGTTTCCTTTCAGCAGGGCGCCGAGCTCTTTCAGCAGCAAATCGCCCGCCTCATGTCCGAAGTTGTCGTTGAAGTATTTGAAATGATCCAGATCGACCATGATCATTCCGAGGGGACGCTGGTTGCGGGCAGCCCGCCGGATCTCCAATTCAAGCGACTCTTCCATAAACCTGCGGTTGAAAAGCCCTGTCAGCGGGTCGCGAATTGACTGGCTGCGCAGGGTTTCGTGAAGCCTCAGATTCGACAAAGCCATGGCAATGTGCTCGGACATCGTAATGGCCATGCGCTGCTTGGCATCGGTCATCTTGATACCATCGGGCTGTATCAGGTGCAGTACTCCGAGAGCTTCGCTTTGGGCCATCATCGGGATGCACATGTATCCTTCGGGAGCCGGCCTGTGGATGTGCCGGCAGATTAACCCGGACCGGGAATTATCAAACCAGTGGATCCGTCCCCTGCGCAGCGCCCAGCAATCCTGGGGAGAAAACGAGGGTTCCATCAGTGCGGGATCGCCCCATAAAGCAGCCGTCTCCACAAGATTTCGGGAAGGAGCGATCACGTAAAGAGAGCCGACCTGTACCGGGAATATCTGCTGGGCTACACGAACGATGACGCTGTATGCCTCCTCCGTCGTCAAGCAGGCGCGCAGAATATCTCCCATTTCGTTCAGCAGCGTCATTTCACGCGTTCGCTGTTCCAGCTCTCCGACCCAGGCTTCAAGCTTCCTGTTGGCCTCCTGGAGCGCAGTTTCGGTTTTCTTGCGTTTGGTGACGTCCCGCGCAATTCCCTGAACGGCTACCGGTTTTCCCCCTCGAAAAATCGGCCGGGTGCTGATGTCGAGTGTGATGCAGCTCTTGTCTTTTGCGATAAACTCCAATTCATAGTTCAGAGGAATTTCGCCGCCGATCTGCGGATCGGTCATTTTTTGAACCGCCGCCAAATGTTCCGGCGCGACCATTTCGGCCAGCTTCATTTGAAGAGCTTCCACTTGGGTATATCCGGCTATTTTTTCGATCGCCCGGTTGACCGATACCAGTTTCCCGTCGAAATCATGGGTATAGATAATGTCGCTGGCATTTTCGAACAGCTCTCGATAATGTTCTTCCTCTTCCGGAATTTTGTGTCTGGAGCCCGATTTGAAGGGCGGTCCCAAAACTTCCGTATGGTTGTGGAATATCTCGTTCAGGCGGGGTTCTTTCCGTATGAGCGCGTCAAGATGGTCGCGAACGGCCGGGTGGTTCGCGGGAGAGATTTCCGGATGCGCTTCCGCCCACAGATGCGAGGCTTTGATACTGGCGAGAAGGGCGGTCAAATACCCATATCTTTCCGATTCCAGGATGTCGCGCAGATCGGCAGCGCAGCGTTCAGATCCCAACAGTCCCAGGAACACGACGGCACAGCAGGTCATCAGGTTCTCTTCAAAAACCGGATCCTTTTCAGGCCAGGTCCCGATCGGGCGCGGCACATTGGCGAGGAGTTCGCGCACCTGTTCTATATCCATTGCGTCCGGAGGGATTCTCTCGATCAGCCGCCTCAAATAGGGCGCCGATATCCCGAGTTGGTGAAGCGTGCAGGCATGAGTGACAATGAAGTATGCAGATGCACAGTAACGCGAAAGACAAAAGGCGAGTTTCTCTTTGAAAAGCTGAGGCAGAGGATTGTCGAAGTAGGAACTGAGCTGCTGGCGCCAGAGATTCTCGAGCAACGCGGGGGAATCGAGAGCCGGGACAAAAAAAGAAGGGAAAAAGCCGAGCCTGTCCGTAATTTCAGTCCTGAGATGGTCGGTGTTGTGTGCGGAATTGTGATTGCCGACCGGCGCAAAATCCGAATCAAGTCGCTTCAGGTTTTCGAGTTTCTCCCAAAGCGATTCGAATTCTTTGTTTGTTCGAAGTGCCCGTTCCATTTTGAGCCGGTTCCGTCGCAATAAAGCCGCTTTGATACAGGAATTCCCCTACGGACGACACAGAACAAAATCAATGGGTGAGGGAAAGTTGGTTACCCGAAGCAGCATTTTGTACTTAATCTGAGAAAACGCAAGGAAAATTTTAGGAGGGAAGAAACCGGCAGCCGGAAGTCAGAAGGAACTTCAGCATTATCCCAATCTGCTGCAGAAATTTATCCTGCTCTCCGCTTCGGAACCAGGTTTATTCCGGCTTTTTAATTTGCCACGACGACACTATCACCACCGCCGTTTTTCGCCCGGTTCAAAGACGCTTCCGCTGAACGCAGCAGGTTCTCGACAATTTGTCCGTGTTCCGGGAAAACCGCCAACCCAACAGAAGTTGTGATGTGGCCAACTTGGGCGCCCTGGACTTTCACTTCGAGAGTCCGGCACAGGTCGCAGAGATTGTTTGTTCGCTGGCGACTCGCTTCATATCCCCCCTGGGGCAGGATCACGACAAACGTCTGGCTGCCGTATCGGCAGGCAATGTCCCCTTTTCTGACATTGGCTTGAAGCAACATCCCCACCCTGCGCAGTATTGACTCGCCCACGTCCAGGCCGAAATTCTCATTGATCAGCTGAAAATTGTCGATCTCCAGCATAATCACGCTGAGCGGGAGTTGACTTCGGACTGCACGGCGCAGTTCGATGTCCAGTGATTCCTCCATGAAGCTTCGATTGAACAGGCCGGTCAGCTGGTCCCGGATCGATTGGTTGCGCAGCCTTTCATGCAGACGGAGATTGGATAGAGCCATCCCCACGTGTTCTGCCATTGCCATCGCCAGCCGTTGTTTGGCTTCGGGCATCTGAGTGCCTTCGGGCATGGTCAGGTGCAGAACGCCGACTGCTTCGCTTTGCGCCATCATGGGAACGCAAAGATAGCCGGTGGGAGGAGGGGTATGAAGGTGTTTGCAGAGGAGACCGACTTTTGTATCTTCAACGCAGTGGACTCTTCCTCTGCGCAATGCCCAGCATTCGTCGGGGGTAAAAGTGAGTTCCAGCCCGGAGACGTCGCCCCACTCCGCCACTGCCTCGACGATGTTGCGCAAGGGACCGATGACAAACAGCGCTCCACCTTGTTGCGGAAAAATCTCCTGGGCGACACGCATGAAAACCTCGTAAACCTCTCCTGTTGTGAGGCAGGCACGAAGGATGTCTCCCATCTCGCTCAACAGCGTCATTTCCCGCGTGCGCTGTTCAAGCTCCCGGACCCATGCCTCCAGTTTTTGGTTGGCCTGCTGCAGAGCCTTTTCGGTTTTCTTCCGTTCCGTTATGTCGCGGGCGATACCCTGAACGCCGACCGGTTTCCCTTCGCGAAATATCAGACGGTTGCTCACTTCGAGCGTCACACGCCCGCCATCCTTCGCAATGATTTCGAGCTCCTGTGTAACTGGAGCTCCATCCGCAATCTGGCGGTCGATCATTCTTCGTGCAGTCGGTTGAAACTCCGGAGCGACAAACTGGCTGAAGCGCATCTGCAGAGCCTCGGAACGCGAATACCCGACAATCCGCTCCGCAGCCTTATTAATCGATGTGATATTGCCGGCGAGATCATGGGTATAGACCATGTCATAGGCGTTTTCAAACAGTTCACGGTACCGATCTTCGCTGATCCGCTTCCCTTCTTCCGCTAGTCTGCGTTCCGTGACATCGCGGATGATGGCCAGCCCTCCGATCACTTCTTTGCTGCGCGTATCGCACATGGGGCCGTAATACCCCTCAAAATAAACCTGCCGATCCGTCCCAGGGATCAGATAGCTTTTATCCCGTGAAATGACTTTTTTCCCTTGGAGTGCTGCGGAGAAATTTACGTCTTCTCCAAGCTCTTGAAAGAACGGGCATGCCTTGAAGGCGGGCCGGCCCAAGGTTTCCTTTGCGCTGACTCCAAAAATCCTTTCCATTCCCGGATTCCATATGGTGAAGAATCCTTCGCGATCAAAAGCAAGAATGCCGTCCAGGCTGCTGTTAATCAGCCCCTCCAACAACTGTTTTTCATCCTGCAGGGTCAATTCAGCCCATTTTCGGGCGCCAATCTCTTCCACAAGAATCAGGCAGGATTTCACGGGACCCCCGGGATTCGAGGAAACCGTCACCTGGACCCAGAACGCTTCTCGGCTTTTGCTGAAAAATTGCGCTTCAAATTTCGTGCTGGCCAGCACGCCTTCCAGCACCTGCCGGATCAGCTCCGTGCAGGCAACAGAATGTTGGGCAATATCCGGTATGTCCAAAGACAGGGTTTCCGCTTCGCTGCAGCCCAGCATGGCGCAGAGTGTCTGGTTTGCTCTCAGGATATGGAATCGGGCGTCGATCAAGGCCACGCCGATCGGCGCGTTTTCGAGCAGTCTTGTCGGCAGGGAGAACTCTCCCGCAGAGGGCGCTTGATTATGAGTTTCCAACGCACGCGCATCCAGGCTTTGGCGCGTGATCAGATTCTGCAGATGCGCAATTTCGTCGCGCAGAAATTCCAGCTCATCTGCGCGATCCTTCCCAGGAGGTTTGTTTCCACTATCCATGTCAATTTTCTGCGACCGGCGCGCTTTGTGCGAATTCCTGCCGCATAAGAACCGGAACGCCCAAGTTCATCTTTCAGAACAGCTTATAAGTATTTAGGCTACCTACAGGTTATCGTAAGCTGCAAAAGAAATCTTTAGGCAAATCGGGCCGCAAATAACGCGGCATAGAGGTTAGCACAGATTCCCTACCGTCCTTAAATGGTCCGTGTGGTATTTTAAATAGCGTTGGCCGTTTACGGGTTGCGCGTTGATCGCAACGGGAAGACGAGTAAAAGCATCTGGGAGAGGGTGATGAAGTACGAAGGGGCCATTTATCGGCCGCCAAGCGAGGCAAACAGCCTGATATTGCAGGTAGCGGTCGGGTGCTCTTACAACCGATGCACGTTCTGCCATTCATTCCAGGGAAAGGAATTTCGGATCAAGTCCCTGGAGGAAATTAAAGAGGATATAGACGAGGCCAGCGTTTATGGCCCCATTCCGCGTGTATTTCTGGCCGATGGCGACGCTTTGATTATTCCGCAGAAGGACTTGGTGGGGATTCTAAGCTATCTGAAGCTGAAAATCCGCGGACTGGAGCGCGTAGGGATTTATGCAAACGCTGTCGATGTGCTCAAGAAGAGTCCGGATGAACTCAGGGAATTGAAGAGCCTGGGGCTGGGAATCATCTACCTGGGGCTGGAATCGGGGAATGCAGAAGTTTTAAAGCGGATCAGAAAAAATGCCACGGCGGAACAGATGGTGCGCGCGGCAAAGCGGGTAAAGGAATCCGGAATTCTGCTATCCGTAACCGTGCTTCTCGGAATCGGCGGAGTGGAGATGAGCCATGCACATGCAGAGGATACCGGAAAAGTTCTTTCGGAAATGGATCCGGAATATGTGGGCGCGCTATCTTTGATGATCGTCCCTGGTACGCCAATTGACGAGGAGTTGCGGACTGGAAAGCTGGTCCTCCCAACCCCTTTTGAGCTGATCAGGGAATTGGGAACCATGATAGCAAACTGTCAGTTCACCAATTGCTTTTTCGCCTCCAATCATGCCTCGAATTATCTTCCCCTGAGAGTGCGGATGCCCGCGGAAAAGGAACGCGCGCTTCAGCTGATCCGGGAGGTTCTGCAGCAGAAAGATCCCGAGTTGCTCCGTCCAGAGTATATGCGCGCATTGTAGGGTTCCCCGTTTACCGTTCTCCGTTGGAATCTGTGGCCATTCAACGGAAAACGGGGAATGGGCTACGGAGATGATCAGATCGGGGTCGGGGTCGGAATCGGCATCGGGATCGAAATTGAGGCTGTAAAGACCAACCCCAATTCCGATTTCTATTCCATCGGTACCGGCTTGAGGGGAACATCCCAGTGCGCATCCAGGATCTCGAAGCGCCTCCGTTCCTCACGTTTATAGGTTTCCTGATCCGGGTACATCCGCTCAATCAATTCTGC
>Ga0187873_1003514_pt1 | contig 11277 bp, 7 predicted proteins | sample June2016WEW_16_1_2_FD_133012 | JGI IMG/M metagenome (GOLD analysis project Ga0187873, IMG submission 133012) | Peatland microbial communities from SPRUCE experiment site at the Marcell Experimental Forest, Minnesota, USA - June2016WEW_16_100 | ecosystem: Environmental > Terrestrial > Soil >... | reverse complement strand
GTATATTGAGATGCAAAATGAAAAGCCGCAAAATGATAACGAAGACTTTCAAGTTGGGGAGCTTTAGGCGGCTTTCAGCCGCTCACCAAAGCTACCGGCTTTCAGCCGGTAGTAATTTACTTTCCCACAACATGTTGATATTGTGTCCAGCCAAGTGCAGCAGCAAGATCTCTTTACCTATCTCATTGATCGGGCTGCTGAGTTCTAAAAGAATAATGAGCCCCTTTTTCCAAACTTAACCGTTTAATGAGCACCTCAACGAGTTGCGTATTGTGTTTATCATTACATTTGCTTATAGACAACGATCATAATTCAGTGTTGCCAAAAACATATTCTTACAAAAGTTCAGTTCTATTACAGGTGAGACGGTATTTCTAGGAGCAATTCGTTGACAGGGTGTGCTTTAATGGCAATTACCTGCCTTGCAGTAATCGAAATCGGTGTTCCCTTGCACCAACATTACGAAGACGATGTTTGGGTAGGCGAAAGCTTGCATGGAATTCCGTGGATGGGATGTAATTCCGCCTGGCATATGAGAAGCATTCCATGAAGATCACCCCTTCGAAAGCAAGGTAATCGCAAATTTATTTTACGAAAACCCCAATCTACGGCTTTTTCAGGTCTTCCTTTAACCCAAGGCTGCTTTCTCACATCCCAACATATGCAGAGCTTCCAGCCAGCCTTCTTTGGTCGCCTCTTCGGTTGTTTTCAAATCCGGCAAGGGATTCTCCAACCCGTAGCGCTCGTATTTTGCATTGCCGATATTGTGGTAAGCAATCAAGTCAATGCCAGCCAGGTCTGGGTAACGCTGATTCAGGCCGGCGATCCCTTCCATGTGCTCATGCGTATCGTTGATGCCAGGGATGAGAGGACAGCGCAGCCGGATTGATGCACCCTGCCTGACCAGGAAATTCAGGTTGGAAAGAATCAACTTGTTTGAAACGCCGGTCAATTTTTTATGGACGGTCGGGTCAGTGGCCTTGTAGTCGAACAAGAACAGGTCCACGAATGGCATGACTTGCTCGTAGAGACGTCGGCTGGCCCAGCCGCAGGTGTCCAGGCAGGTGTGAAGGCCCTCCGCCCGGGCCGCTTGCAGTAACGCCAGTGTAAATGCTGGCTGGAGCATCGGTTCGCCTCCAGTGATGGTCAACCCGCCACCGGATTGTTCATAGAAGAGCGTGTCGCGCAGGACAACTGCCATGACTTCATCCACGCTCTCGGCGTGGCCGGCCAGTTTGAGGGCTTCATACATGCAGGTCTCTATGCAATCTCCACTTTGCACACAAAGGGAGCGGTTAAGGAGATGGATACCCTCCACGGTCTGGTGTGCGCCGTGCCGGCAAGTTTTTACGCATTCCCCGCAGGCCGCACAGGATTCAGGGCGGAAAGAAATCTCGCTTGTATTTGCCTGCGATTCGGGGTTGTGGCACCAAATGCAGCGCAGCGGGCAGCCTTTCAGGAAAACGGCCGTACGGATGCCCGGGCCGTCATGGAAGGAAGCACGCTGGATGTCGAAGATCATACCGGTAATAGTCATGGGATGGAAATCCAAATTAATACGATAATGTTAATTATGGGCTATTATACGCGCTTTTGTCCATTTTCACCTGAAAATGGAGCTCAGATCTGTACTATCTGTGCGGCTGCAAACCGGGTATATATACACTGGTTGAAGGCATGCAGGCCTACCCATCATCTTAGTCAAATTAAAAATTGCCTATTGACTTTCAAAAAATAATTACTATAATAGAATCATCGAAGCGCTTCGACTATCCGCTTCGACAGTTCTGCAAAGTAATATTTCCCATTTAGTAGAGGTCACCTTTGTCAACAATGCTGGATGTGGCCAAGCGCGCAAACGTTGCTCTCAGTACTGTCTCGTATGCATTGAATAATACGAGGCCCGTTTCTGATGAAACACGGCAGCGCATCTTCAAGGCAATGGAAGACTTGGGGTATCGACCGCATGCCATGGCGCGTGGCCTGGCCAGCAAACGCAGCAGGATCATCGCCCTGCTCTTCCCTAATCCGGAACGTGGATTGGGCATCACGGAACTCGAGTTTGTTACCAACGCAGCCGACGCTGCCCGGGAGAATGGCTACAACTTGGTGCTGTGGCCATCCGAAATGCATGATCCAGAAGAATTACGACTGTTCGCTCAACAAGGGTTGGTGGATGGCGTAATAGTCATGGAAGTGCGTTCAAACGACGAACGGATAAACCTTCTGCGTGAAATTGATTTTCCCTTCAGTATGATCGGCCGGTGCGCGGATACAACCGGGATCGGCTTTGTGGATATTGATTTCGAGCGAACGATGCTAGAGGCGGTCGCCTACTTAGCCGGGTTGGGACACACAAAAATTGCTTTCCTAAACCAATCTCAATCTGCTTATGATAATGGATATGGTCCAGTTTTTCGCAGCCAGGCCGCATTCCCGAAGGCACTCCAAACTGCCGGAGTCAAAGGTATCGCCAGGTTCTGTCGTCCAGCCTCGCAGGCCGGGTATGAAACATGCAACGAAATGTTGGCTGAGTGTCCAGACCTGACAGCACTTATCACGATGAATGAACGGGCAGTTCCAGGAATCATGCGAGCTATTTCAGAGCGCGGCTGGAATATCCCGGAGGATTTTTCCCTGGTTGTTATTGTCTCTTCCCCTCGAATGGCTGAAATGATGACCCCCCCTCTCACAACATCGGATATTGCAGCGGCTGAGCTTAGTCGCTTAAGCGTAGAGTTACTGATCCAACAACTGGAAACAAAAGAACGCGAGCCAATCCAGAAATTAATCCCGTGCCGCCTGGTTGTGCGTGGCAGCACTGGCCCATGTCTCCGAAAAGCAGATAAGTCCAAGAGCAAGGTCCAGATCTTGGAAGTTGACAAAGTCCCGGAGGCTTGAAGCTATTCAGTCTCGTCAGTTACTTTATCTAAAGGAGTCTTCTCGAAGATAAATATAAAATAAGGAGATACTGCCTACCGCGAAGTGAGCCAGTATCTCCCAGGTGAGCAAAGCGCCTTGAGCAAACCCAGCATGGTTTTTGCCGGATTTGGCCATGTAACTCTGCCCGTTCGATTATACACGAAATTACCTAGCCTATTTCGGGCTGTTCGGGCAGTATCAATGGCGAGTGGATTGGAAAAGTGTCCACCATTCATGGTTGTTTTAGCCTCCTGAAAATCCGATCAGAAATTCTTCGAGTAAGAACCGTATTGGAAAGGAGGTGAAATTGAAAAACTGTATAAACCGAAATTCCAACTGTTTATCCAAAGTTGGAAAGTCCATCCACTATTTCTCTACCAACCACTAAATAGGAGAATGAGATGTCAACGAAAATATTCAAACTGTTGTCCTTGGTAATGGCAATCGCCATGTTAGTAGGAATGGTTGCCTGCCAATCAGCGACACCAACCGCCGCCCCTGCCCCGGCAACCCAAGCACCTGCTCCGGCAACCCAGGCACCTGCTCCGGCTGCCACGGCAGCTCCCGCTACGGCAGCACCCGTCGCAGCAGCTCCCACACCAGATAACCGTGTTCTAAATCTGTGGTACTACGAACCACCCGATGGCGCTTTGGGAAAAGCCTGGGCAGCGGCTCAGACACAATTCCTAGCGACGCACCCTGGTGACACGATCCATTATGAACTGCATACCTTCGAGCAGATGCAACAAACTGCCCAAATGGTGCTAAACTCGAGCAGTGCACCGGACCTGATTGAAATCAACAAAGGTGCAGGCAATGCCGGTACGTTTGCGGTAGACGGTTTGCTGACAGACATGACTGCCGAGGCTGCCAAGCGCGGTTGGGATAAAATCCTTTCCCCCAGCATCCAGACGACCTGCCTCTATGATCCCACCACTGGCATCATGGGCAGCGGCAATCTGTATGGCGTCACCGATTATGGTGAGTTTGTCATGCTCTATTACAACCAGGACATGTTCGACAAGAATAATATAAAAGTGCCGACTACGGTAGATGATCTATATGCCGCGGCGGATGCATTCGTTGCGAAAGGGATCACCCCCTTTGCCACAGCCGGTGCTGAGTATCCAGCGCAGCAAATCTTCTACATGCTGGCGCTCAGCAAGGCGGACCGGACCTTTGTCACCAACTATCAACTACTCAAAGGCATCGATTTCCATGGCCCGGAGTTCACCTACGGAGCCACAGAGCTGGCCACTTGGGTCCAGAAAGGCTATGTCAGCAAGAATGCTGTCAATATGAAGGCGCAGGATATGCAGAATGACTTCCAAGCCGGCAAGAACCCAATGATGATGGGCGGCAGCTGGTTGTTCGGCGGATTACAATCTGCCAATCTACCCTTCAAATGGAGCGTGGAACTCTGGCCAGGTAATAAGATCAGCCCAGGCTCCGGCGGCAACTTGTGGGCCATCCCGGCCGGCTCAAAAAACAAGGATCTGGCGTATGATTTCATCGACATTACTCTAAGCAAGCCAATTCAGACCCTGATGGGTAATGCCGGTGGCCTCCCGATCAATGCGGATACTACCCAGATCACCGACCCGGCAACGCAACAATTCAATGCACTCTTCGCCCAACTGGTTGCCTCCGACGGAATCGGGTTCTATCCTGATTGGCCCGTCGCTGGCTATTACCAGGACCTGGTCTCAGCCACCCAGGAACTGATGAATGGAACAAAGACCCCTTCGGCGTTCCTTGACGAAATTGCAGGACCTTACAATGCAGCGGTAAAGAAGTAAGATTGCGCGGCATGTAAAATAAATCCTAGGCAGTGCTCCGAACCTGGGGCACTGCTTTAGGGAAGGCGTGAGAAAAAAGGTATGAAACAAAAAACATCCTCTCTCGATAAGGGTTATGTTGTATTCTTAATCCCCGGAATTATTGCCTTCCTGGTCATTATCATTATTCCTTTTCTGACTAATATTGGGATCAGTTTTACCAAATGGGGGGGAGTACGCCCGCCGGTTTGGATCGGCCTGAGCAACTATCAGAGATTGATCGGTGATTCTGTCTTTTGGCTTTCGTTCAAGAACAACCTGATATTGTTGCTCGCCATGACCGTCATTCCAACCATCCTCGGTTTGCTGCTGGCAACCTTTCTCTTCGATTACATCAGCAATAACTTCGGCCAGGGAGTTTCGAGCTTCTTCCGGGCCGGTTTCTATTTACCCCAGATTTTACCTTCCGCAGTTATTGGCATCGTGTGGGCATGGATTTTGCAGCCAGATTGGGGGGTTGTGAACTTTGTACTTAAAGGCATCGGACTTTCTTCCCTGGCGCATGACTGGCTGGGGGATCCTTCGACGGCCCTGTTTGCGGTAATGTTTGTGCTGGTCTGGTTCCAGATCGGTTACCCGATCGTGATCTTCATGGCGGCCCTGCAGCGGGTTGACCCCGAATTATTGGAGGCCGCATCCATTGATGGGGCCTCCTGGTTTCAGAAGTTCTGGTACATTACAATTCATTTGATCCAACCGGAAATATTGGTGGTGGTTTTGACGACGACGATTTACACTCTTAAGATATTTGGCCAGGTCTACGTTCTTACAAGAGGCGGGCCGGGCAATGCCACATCGGTTCCCTCTTATTACGCCTATAAGCAATTCTTTGAAACGCAACAGGTGGGGTATGGGTCGACTGTTTCGCTTGCAATGGCTATTATTATTATCCTTCTTACCGTTCTTTTTATTAATATACAGTCACGACGAGAAAATGCGGAGAGTGCTTGATGGTAGTTAAAAGTTTTCGATCCACCAACCGGATGGTGAAATGGATCCCTTTGATACTTCTGGCAGTATTCCTGCTGGTCATGTTGATGCCATTTATATTGGTAACCATCAACGCAATTAAGACTGAACCCGAGTTTGCCCAATTTGGCCCGCTCAGCTTGCCGCACAGCATCAATCTTACCAGCCTAGAAAACTTCTGGGCCCGGGCAGATTTTTCTAGGGCACTCTTCAACAGCACTTTCATCAGCCTATCGGTGGCGATACTTGCTGCCATACTATCCTTGCTGAATGCGTTTTCCCTGGGAATAGGAAAGGTTAAAGGCAGGGCATGGTTGTTAGTATTTTTCTTAATGGCTAATTTCCTGCCCCAAGAGGCGTTGGCTTACCCGTTATACTATTTTGCCAAGTATTTACATATCTATGATACGCCCTACGCGGTTATTTTGGTACTTACGGTGATTCAAAGCGCTTTTGGCACCTACCTGTTATCATCGGTGTTTAGTTCTTTCCCGCGTGAAATCCTCGAAGCTGCCATGATGGATGGAGCGAATAAGATGAATCTATTATGGGATATTGTCACGCCGTTAAGTCTGCCGACCCTTTCTGTTCTATTCGTATTTTTCTTCATATGGACATGGAACGAATTCTTCCTTCCCTTGATCCTTCTACCGTCGAATACAAACATGACCGTTCCATTGGCCCTGGCTATTAACCAGGGACAATATGGCGTTAATATCACCGCCCAAAGCGCATCCGGGCTGCTGGGTATCCTACCCTGCTTTATTTTCTTCCTGATTTTCCAGCGGACGCTTACCAAGGGAATTACCGCCGGAGGCATCAAGTAGACCGGCGCAATGATAAGTAGAATAGTGAGAAATAAGCAGTTTTTCCTTTTTTCACTGTGCGACAGGGAAGTTGTGTGCCCAGAACTTACATTTTTACCCTGGATGGATTTTGTGCATAGATAAACCAGAATTGACCTAAATTTCTGTTAACAAGAGAAGAGTCTATGAAATTTACCGACGGAAACTGGCAAATACGTAAAGGGATGACATCCTATTTCCCTGCTGAGTTATACGAAGTTGCGTTGGAACCAAGAGCCATGACTATTTATGCTCCAACGACAAAAATCGTCACGCGTGCCGATACACATGATGTGCCCTTATTAAGCATCCGGTTCTCTGCGCCGATGGAAAACGTCATTCGCGTGCAGATTGTCCACCATAAAGGCGGGCAGCCGCGCACACCGGAGTTTATCCTTTACGAACAACCGGATCCGAAACCGTTAGTATCGGAAGATGAGCAATGCGCAACTCTGACGAGCGGTCAATTAAGTGCGTGTGTTCACAAGGGCGACACCTGGTTGGTGGAATACAAAGCCGGGGAGCGCCTCGTTACTTCCAGTTCCTGGCATGGCCTGGGCTTTGTGGATACACAGGATGGACGTTTCATTCACGAGCAGCTAAATATCGGAGTGGGGGAGTGCATTTATGGGATGGGAGAACGCTTTTCGGCTTTAGTTAAGAACGGCCAAATGGTTGACATCTGGAACGAGGACGGCGGCACCAGCAGTGAGCAGTCGTATAAGAATATACCATTTTATTTAACGAACCGCGGTTACGGTGTGTTCGTCAACCATCCAGAAAAGGTTTCCTTCGAAGTCGCCTCCGAAAAAGTCGAGCGGGTGCAGTTCAGTGTGCCCGGTGAAGCGCTTGATTATTTTGTTATTTATGGTCCCACACCCAAGGAAGTGCTCCAGCGTTACACTATTCTGACAGGCCGCCCGGCCCTGCCACCGGCGTGGTCGTTTGGGCTGTGGCTTTCCACCTCGTTTACCACCAATTACGATGAGGAAACCGTCACAGGATTCATCCGCGATATGGCTGCCTGTAATATCCCGTTACATGTCTTCCATTTCGATTGTTTCTGGATGAAAGAGTTCAACTGGTGCGATTTCAAATGGGATGAACGCTGTTTTCCAGATCCGGAAGGCATGCTCAAGCGCCTAAAAGAACACGGTCTGCACATTTGCCTGTGGATAAATCCATACATTGGGCAGCGCTCCGGGTTGTTCGACGAAGCAGCCGCGCGCGGCTATTTGCTCAAGAAACCGAACGGGGATGTCTGGCAGTGGGATAAATGGCAGTCCGGGATGGGAATAGTGGATTTCACCAACCCGGCAGCTTGTGAATGGTACCAGTCCAAGCTGCGGGTGTTACTGGACATGGGCGTGGATGCTTTTAAGACGGATTTCGGTGAACGCATCCCCACGGATGTGGTTTACTTTGACGGTTCCGACCCGGTGAAGATGCACAATTATTTTTCCTATCTATACAATAAAACTGTTTTTAGTTTGCTGAAGGAAGTACGCGGGGAAGGGGATGCGGTGGTTTTTGCCCGCTCGGCGACCGCGGGCGGGCAGCAATTCCCCGTGCATTGGGGCGGCGATAGTACTGCGACATTCGAGTCGATGGCCGAAAGCCTGCGTGGGGGTCTTTCGCTCGGTCTGTCCGGTTTCGGTTTCTGGAGCCATGATATCGGTGGATTCGAACAGACGGCTTCTGCCGATGTATATAAACGTTGGGCGGCTTTTGGCCTGCTCTCGTCGCACAGCCGGCTGCACGGCAGTTCTTCATATCGTGTCCCCTGGGCTTACGATGAAGAAGCTGTGGAAGTGCTGGCTAAGTTCACCAAACTTAAATGCAGCTTGATGCCATATCTCTATAATTCGGCCCGCCAGGCACACGAAAACGGTACTCCCATACTACGTGCCATGCTGCTGGAATTCCCGGAAGATCCCGGTTGTGACTATCTCGATCTGCAATACATGCTCGGTGATGGCCTTTTGGTGGCACCAGTCTTCAGTTATGACGGAGTTGTCAATTATTATCTGCCAGCCGGGCGATGGACAAACCTGTTGAATGGAAATGTTGTGGAGGGTGGGCGCTGGGTGCGAGAAACCCATGACTTTAAGAGCCTGCCCTTGATGGTACGGCCCAATTCTGTCATTGCCGTAGGGAACAATGAGGAACGACCTGACTATGATTATCTCGATGGAGTAACCTTGCAAGTGTATGAGCTCGAAGGTAGGAAACGTCTATGCGCGGAAATTCCTTCTTTAACTGGAGAAATACAGACAACCTTCACAGTGTGGCGAGAAGGCCGGACGATCAATGTGGAACGGAAAGGAAGATCCAAGGCCTGGCGGTTGTTACTGGTAGGCATTCCGGCGATAGCCTCCGTGGTAGGCGGTACGGCAGAGGATAGCCCCCAGGGCGTTCTGTTGACGTGCCAGGATGAAACAGACTCTTTGCAGATATTGCTTCCCTGATCATGGTTAATTCTGTTTAATAGTAGTTTTGCCTAGGTGGCTTGCCTTAGCATTCTTCTCCTTTTTTTACCGTGGGGCGGCGCACATCCCGAAACGGAATGCGCCGCCCCACTAAAGAAATTCAGGTTGAATTTGAACAATTTCCATGGTCTACCGACCGGCATCTTGAAGAATAGCCGCCTCCGGCTCGAATACCTCAAAACAGCCGGCCCGCGCATTGTGCGGTTAACATTGCCAGGCCGGCCAAATTTATTGGCAGAACTGCCGGAGGCAGCCATTGAGACCCCCCTTGGAACTTATAATTTCCGCGGTGGTCATAGGCTCTGGTGCGCCCCCGAGTCTCTGCCGGGCACTTATAGTCCTGATAACGATGGTTTGAGAGAGGAAGAAATCCATGAAGGTGTACGACTGACCGGAAAGGCTGAACCCGCCAACGGTATCGTGAAAGTGATCGAAATACGGCTGTCTCCAGAGTTGGCGAAGGTAACGCTGCGGCACGAACTGCGCAATACCGGGTTTCGACCGGTAAACTTGGCCCCCTGGACCCTGACCATGCTGCGGCTGGGAGGAACGGCAATTTTGCCGCAGTCAATTGGGATTGTGGATGCCTGCGGAATGCTTCCCAACCGCAATCTGGCTCTCTGGCCGTATACTCAAATTAACGACACTCGCCTGTTATTTGATGACGATTTCATACTAATTAATGCCGGTGCAAGCCTAGCACATGCTAAAATCGGTTATTACAATCCTTTTGGTTGGCTGGCCTATTGGCTGGAGGGAGTTCTCTTCCGAAAGACTTTCGATGTTAACCTGAATGCGACCTACACGGACAGCGGTTGTAATGCGGAAATTTATGTTGATAACAATGTAATTGAACTGGAAACGCTCGGTCCGTTGGGGCGACTCGAACCGGGTAAATCCTTCTTTCATACTGAAACGTGGGAGTTCTTCGACAGCCTGGAGCAGCCGTTTATTCCGTCCAATCTGCGGGAGCGATTGGAGAAAGAGGCCCGGTTTTCCTTAAAAAACACTGAGAGGACTGTCAGATAGGAATAGGGTAAACGTAGGGAGGCCGTCAAGCACATTTTTGACCGGGGTGATACGATAGGGGAGTAAGGCGATTTCTCTTCTCCTCCTTTCAAGAGAGCCGGGGTCGGCGTCCCCGGCTCTCGCGATTCTATTGGAAAGAATACCGATTGACCTTGACAAAACAGAAAATATGTTCTAATATGATTATAATCTGGAGCTACCATGCCGAACAAACTTGTAACAGAACCCGGGTTTGCCACTCTCCCTTATTCCCTTTACTCGTTTGGAAAAACCATACCAGCCTTTATTCTTTTTTTTCGATACGCGTATCGAATATCTTACCTGCAGGTTATGTCACCTTCTCTAATTATCTGTCCGAGTCCAAATCCGATCGTGTCCCCGAAGGCGAAGAATTTGGGGAGGAATATTCGTTCCTCCGTCGTTCCGAGGAACGAATATCCTTCTTTCTCACTTAATTGCCTTTATTTCAGATTAATATCCAGCACCGCCGCGCCGGTGAACTGGCCCTGGCGGAGCTGCTCGAGTGCCTGGCCGGCCTGCTCGAGGGTGAAAACCTTCACATCGGTTTTAACCGGCACCTGCGGTGCGAGCGCCAGGAATTCCTCTCCGTCCCGACGGGTCAGGTTGGCCACCGAGCGGATGACACGTTCCTCCCAGAGCAGGGAATAAGGGAAGGAAGGGATGGCGCTCATGTGGATGCCCCCGCAGACGACCACGCCGCCCTTATGGGTGGCCTGCAGGGCGGATACTACCAGCGGACCAACCGGGGCGAAGATCAGCGCGGCATCCAACTTTTCAGGCGGCATCTGTGTGGAATCCCCGGCCCAATCTGCACCCTGGCGCACGGCGAACGCCTGGGCATCCATGTCACCGGAACGGGTAAAAGCGTACACTTTTTTACCGGCATATTTGGCTACCTGGGTAATGATGTGGGCGGCTGCACCGAAGCCATAAATCCCGAGCGTTTCCACGTTTTCCCCGGCCATGCGGTAAGTGCGGTACCCGATCAGGCCGGCGCATAACAAGGGCGAAACGTCCACATCAGAATAGGCTGCTGGCAGGTTAAAACAGAAACGTTCGTCGGCGAGAGTGTATTCGGCAAAGCCACCATCGACGTGGTAGCCGGTAAAGGTGGGATGGTCGCACAGGTTTTCCTGCCCGCGCAAGCAATAGCGGCAGGTGCCG
>Ga0187873_1003509_pt1 | contig 11280 bp, 8 predicted proteins | sample June2016WEW_16_1_2_FD_133012 | JGI IMG/M metagenome (GOLD analysis project Ga0187873, IMG submission 133012) | Peatland microbial communities from SPRUCE experiment site at the Marcell Experimental Forest, Minnesota, USA - June2016WEW_16_100 | ecosystem: Environmental > Terrestrial > Soil >... | reverse complement strand
TACCAAAGCCAAGCGCAAGCTGCGGCGCCTGGATCGACGACTCCTCGCCGTCGCCTCACAACTGGGGCGGATCGCTATACCCAAAAAATGAGGAAACATTGGCCGGTCAACAGGCCGAATCCTTAACAGCGCCGGACCTTTCTGAGCGGCCGCAACTTGCAGTGAGACGCGCGAATAGGTCCTTCTGCGTCCGATAGTACGATCCAACACGATCTGCGAGCTGCCGAGGAGTTCGTCCGATATTTCGGGAAGCCCCCCGACCAGCTTGGTCTCGCCTCACTGCGCACTTATCAAGTCCACCAGGTCAAGGACCGGAAGTTGGCGTTCGGAAGCATCGTGAACCATGTCGCTGCTCTGCGGTTTTTCTTTGTCCACACGCTGAAGTGGCAAATGGCTACAGGCTTTTGACCACCAGACATGGATTGCTGCATGGCGGGCTATTTCTTACCCCCTAGTCGCCAAATGCTTCCATTTTGCTTGGGTTTCACTCCATTTCTTGGGCTAGAATCAAAGAAGCGGCCCGCCTTCTGTGATGTGACGGGCAAATCCATCTGGAAGGAGAAACTGCCGTGAACAACGACTTTTTTCTGCGAGCCCAGCGGCAAACGCCGCAGGGGGTTCCCATCCGAGACTAACGTCAAGCGCGGCTTTCCGCGTCGTGCATGGGGACAAAGAGATGCTGTCCGAGAAGCTCGGCAGAAATTACCTTTGTCCATGCGGCTCGGGCCGCCAATGGAGAGATGCCGCTGGGGCGAACTTCCGACCGGCACCGGGCACCCGAACCTCAATCCTTCCGGAAGGACTCTCTTCCGCGAAGCCGTTGAGGCTCTTGGAAGGGGAGGCGCCGACGCCAGCTATCGCTCCGGCAGTGGCTGTTTTCAAGAAGTCACATCGGGTGCGTGGTCGATGCGTTTGAACTACTTGCTTGCGTAAGCAGCTTACCTGTCCGCGTCCGCTGGCGCTCAGGCGCGCGTGTCCACGGCAGGAAAGCAATTGAAGGGTTCCTTGTCCACCTGCCAGTAGGGCATGAATTCGACGCCCGGATTATTCTCGACCAGATAGTGGAGCGGCTGGCCGGGTTTCGGTTGCAAATGCTTCAGCAGGTCTTCCGGCTGTCTCAGCTTCTCGATGCGCAGCCTGATTTCCGGCGCGCCCACGGCGGCCAGCAAGATGGGGCCGAAGCTCACCGCGTAACGCTCATGGTCAGGGATTTGATCCACTCCCGTGTATCGCTCTACCCAGAGCGCCGCGGGCAGCGTGAAGTTCGCAGTATCGCCCTCGGCCCAAGCGCGGTCGAGCACCACATAGCTGCCGGGCTGGCCCGTGGCCGCCGGCTTGCCATTGACGTACACGGCCATTTCGCGGCTGGCCCAGGAGGGCACACGGACACGAATTTTCGCCTGGGTCGGCCGGGCTGCCGAGAACTGCAAGCGAACCTCGGGGTCGAAGGGGAACCGGGTGACCATCTTCAGCCGCAGCGACGCTCCCCCCTCCGTCCATTGGAGCGTGGAAGGTTCAAAGAGGTTGATGTACAAGCCGTCGGAGGCAAGCGAGTAAATATGCTCCGGCAGCGAACCGATCAGCCGCGTTCCTTGCCCTTCGCAGCAAGTGTTCATCTGCGTGGGCTTCTCCTTGTGGTGCACCAGCAAGGCATGGTAACGGAAACCCTGCGAGCCCGCCTGATTGGCCATCGCCACGTTGTAGATGGACTTCTCAATTTCCGTGACGTACTTCTCGTTTTCCGGGTCCAGCAGATGGAAACGCTGGCTCAGAAAGGTCCAAAAGGCATTCCCGCATAGCTCTTCCAACTCGGCGTGCAGCATGTAGGACTTGGGTGGAGACACGACGAACTCGATAATGGAGATGGAACCGCCGGGGTTCTCCCACTTGTCGTGATAAAGCTCCCAGGCGCCTTCCACCGCTTGGAGGTAACGGGGATCGCCGGTGGCGCGATAGAGGTCGAGGTAGGCTTCCAGGTTGGTGAGCAAATAGCAATGGGGGCGATCATAAGGGTACTGCCAGATGGCGCGGTCTTCACGCGCGGCTAACTGATCCATCCAATAGTTCTCCTGGAAATATCGCTGAATGACCTGGATGTCGGCGGGCTTGCCCACGGGCGTGAAGTACATGCGCGTGTTGGCGATCATACCCTGGCCGCCTTGGACGGCGAAGCGCAGCAGTTGCGGCAAGTAGGAACATTGGTTAAACCAGTCCGAGTAACCCCGCAGCAATTCAAAAGCTTTCGGGTTTCCTGCGTAGCCTGCCTCGATCAAACCATGCACCAGCCAAGCGCGCGTGTAAGCACCTCGTTCCGAATAGAAAATGGTGTCCTCGGGGTAGGCCATGATGTAACCGTTCGGCTGGCGGCACTGCGCAATGCCATCCACCACGGCATTGAGGCGATGGCGAAGCTCCGGGTGATCGATCCAGCGCAGGGTGTTCCCCGCCGCCATGAGGAAGCGGCCGGCGTTCGAGCCGGCAAGGTCTTCCTCCCAAAACTGTACCCCCCATGGCCCGCCCGCGGGCTGTACAGGAGGCTTGGCCGTGCCCACTCGCTCGCGGAACTGGCGCAGGAGGTCATCAACAGAATAGGAGTTCAAGAGATAAAGAATGTTATTTTCCAGGGCAGTCTGGAAAACGCCGCCCTCTAACCCCACGCCGGTGAGCGGTACGCGGGCCTTGTGGACGGGAGGCTTCCAGGCGCTGGCATCGGTGACGTTCTCGGGATGATCCATGAAGGTGGTTTCTCCGCCCAGGCGCGCGGGCCGCGTCAACTGGGCAACGTCGGCGTCAACTCCGTTAGTCGAGTCCACCGTAACGGGGCATAACGTGGCGATTTCTTTTCCTCCGGAGTACACATCCATCTTCCCCAAAGCCAGGTAGTAACCACCACTCTGACCGCCGAAACCATCCCCTGCGACATTCATCAGACGCGTAGCCGTCAGGCGCACGTAACGGCCCGCCACACCTTGCGCCGTATATTGTTCAATTTGGCCCTTCGGGTTGGGATAGTCCGCATCGGTGTGGTCCACGATCAGCGCGGGGTTATGAAAGTCGGGATCGTTGGAGCTCTCGATCTTGAATCGGACCGGGAAACCCTCGCCCGCGTAATACTCATCGCGGCCGGGATAGCCCTTTTCATTCGCCGGGTAAACCTTGACGAAATGAATCGGCCGGCTTTCGCCCAGGTCGACCTGGACCCAGGTAGTGGCATCCGCGGTCTTGGCAGGTTTCGAACGGTAAGCCCGGTACGCGCTCGCAGGCGTGTTGGCCATCCACTCGCCCTTGGGGGCAGGAATAACCCGTTCATCCGCTGGTGAAGCCACGCCAGCATCCGCCGGCGCAACTACGCCAGCATCAGCTTTCATGATGCGGGCCGCAGCCATTCCCGCGCCCGCGCCTACCGAAGTTTCCAAAAATCTGCGCCTCGTGAGACCCATGTGCGAACCTCCCACCTTGTGTGCAAAGTTCAACAGGCCGAATGTGTGGCGGCTGAACTAATCCCCCTTAGGAAATCGAAGAGGATTGTTCCCTCCTGATCCGATCGATTCAGTTTGGATCGGCAGTGGAACAACACACCCCCCGCGAGAAATTACTGCTTTTCGCGAAAAAAGGAAAGGCTAATCAGGCAGGTGGAGTTGCTCTTTCGATGGTGCAAGCAACATCTTCACCTCAACACGCTGGGGAAAAACCGTCTGCGTGCCCGTCGCCATCGTGAAAAAACAACTGGGGCTGGATCTCAGCCTTTACCAAAATTCTCCAAGTTTTCGGCATCGCCCTCTTCGAAAAAACGCCGATTTTACAGGGATTTTCGAACTCCAACGACGGGTTTAAGCGTACTGCCGCGCAAAATTCACAAAAAGCGCGTCGTTGGGGTAGAGGCGATTCACGTTTTCAGGAGTTACCAATTGGTGGGTGGTGAATGTCGCCGGTGCTGCGCTCTTTCCCAACAGGATATCCGTGGCTATGCGGATGATTGCGTCTCCATACCTTTCCGGAAAATAGGCCACCGAGCCAATTAACCGGGTTCCGGTTTCGCGCATCTCAGCGCGCGCTTCCGGTTCGCCATTCTGTCCCACCACCGCACAATTGGCACTACGCCCACATTCTTGAAAGGCTCGAAGTGCGCCCAAAGCACTCGGATCGTTGGCTGCCCCAACCAGTATGTGTCTTGCGGTGCCCGCCGCGGAGGTGTTTCCTGACGCACTCCATAGACGCCCTGAACTGCCCTTTGCCATCCAGCCGGACGACTTGGCATTTCTCCGCCGCCGCAAAAACATCCTTGATCCCATCCAGGATTCCGTCCACCCTCGTGCGGACCAACGCGCCCGCTTGCGCAATCCCCAGCAGGAGTATCTGGTCTACGGAACCCTGCCATTGTTGCATGGCGTGATGGCCCAAGCAGCGACCGCCCAACAATCCTGCCAGATGGTTATCAGCCCCGAAATAGATTGCGGCGGGGTGGGGAATATCGACGGCGATAAGTGGTATCCCCGCATTCTGGAATTTCGAGGCAACCACCGGAGCCGCACTCTCATTGATTTGGAACTCGACCGCCAAGTCCACACGCTCGCGGATTAAATGCTCGGCATTCCGGATCCCCACCTTCGGGTCCAGGCGGTTGTCAACCATGATCAGTTCCATCTGCGACTTCTGGCATGCGCGAACGAGTCCGTCAAAGACTTGATGAGAAAACGAAGAAGAATGCTCTTCGCCGGCAAATCCGATGCGGAACCTGCGATGTCCGCCCAGTGGGAACGAGATCCGATATTGGTTCTCTCCCACCTTTTCCAGAAGCCCGCATTCGCGCATGGTGTAGACCAATCGGAAGCACATTCCTTTCCTAAACCCCGACCGGGACACAATGTCTCGCAGCCGGAGGACTTCACCTGGAGAACGGAATGCCCCCAAGATGGCCGACGCATGCACAATGGACTTGACGATGTATCAGCTGTGAGACGGTGGGGATTCGGATGGCATTTACCACCTCCGAAAGGCAGTGCTGACTGTTTGCAGCCTCTGTTTCGCATAGCAATACCATCGCTGTCAACCAATTTCTCAAAGGTGACGCGATTCAGCGCGGCTGGTTTGTAGAATCCCCTTTGATTTGAGCCGTTTATCGCCGAGAGGGTGGTCCCACTCTCGGTTTCGCATTGCAGAACTCCAGAGACGGGTTGAAAACTTCTTGACGGCCTTTGGGGCTTCAGCGTTAAATACGCAGTGGGGCGGAGCTCAGGACACTTGAAACAAGACCAAAAAGGGGTGGTGTCCAAGGAAGAGATCAAGGAGAGTAATCTGGCTCGGATCACATCGCGATTTTAAGAACTTGAGTACTTAGTGCTTGGAGTTTTTTTGTGCCTTGTTTGATGTAAGCGTCGGGTCTTGAATCTTAATCATGACCATTCGAATACGGAGGCGTTGAATATGAAAACTCGATATTGGACTTGGGGGGCAATCATCGTAATATTGTTCCCCTTTGTGTTCTGCCTTGATGTTCCAAAGGCGAACGCGCAGGATGTCACTTCGGGCGCGATCCTGGGTTCCGTGACGGACCCGAGTGGCGCGGCGATTCCGGATGCCGAAGTGACCATCACCAACATGGCGACGCAGGCGACGCGTGTGTTGCGCACCGACTCGACTGGGTCTTTCGATGTGGAGGGTTTGCCGGCGTCGGGGACCATCTATAACGTGACAGTGCAGAAGGAAGGCTTCCAGACCTTCGTTTCCACAGGCGTGAAACTCGATACAGGCATGAGAATCCCCGTGAACGCGCAGCTCAAGATCGGAGCGGCTTCTACCGAGATTACAGTTGCAGCCTTCGCAAACCAGGTGCAGACGGAGAGCGGAGCAGTGGGCGGTGTCATCGGCTCAACGCAGATCCAAGAGTTGCAACTCAACGGGCGGAATTTCCTCTCACTTCAGATGCTTACGCCGGGCGTGAATCCGACGGACAGCGCCCAGGAATCGGGAGGGGGAGGTCTTACCACCTTTAACAGTAACTCCATTAACGGATTGCCCATAGAATTTAGCACGGTGCTGATCGACGGGATCTACAACATGAACACGGGCGATATGAACCAGATTGATCTTACCCCGTCTATGGAGGCGATCGCGGAGTTTCGAGTTCTTACCAGCAGCTACAGCGCCAAGTATGGCCTCTCCGGTAATGGCATCGTAATGGTTGAATCCAAGTCTGGGACGAAAGACTTCCATGGTTCGGGTTACGAATTCTTGCGGAACGACGCCTTGGATGCCAGGAACTTCTATAGCGCGGGAGTTCCGCCGCTTAGGCAGAACATCTTCGGGTTTAGCATCGGCGGGCCGGTGTTCATTCCTCACAAGTACAACACGAGCAAGTCGAAAACGTTCTTCTTCGGCAGCGAGGAGTTTCGGCGGCGGCATGTGGGGGATGTTTTTCGAACGGCTCTGCCGACGGCTGACATGCGAAATGGCGACTTCAGCAGCGTCCCAGGTTCACCCGGATTATCTCTGTCGCTGGATCAGTCATCACAGGCGCTTCTGGCCCAGGAGCATCCAGGCGTCAATTGCCTGGTGGATCCGACCCATATCAACTCGCAGTGTTTTGACCCAAATTCAGCCCTGGAGGCGGGCAGATACTGGCCACCGCCCAATACTTCCTCTGGCTTCCTGAACTTCAACACAGCACCCCTGGAAGTGATTGACCAGCGTGAAGACCTCTGGCGGGTTGACCACCGCTTCAATGACAAGTACAGCCTGGTGGCACGTTACGGCAACGAGGTTATCCAGGATAACTCGCCCTATGGTTCACAGACTGTTGGTTGGACGAGGCCTGGAGCGGAGCCTGTAATAGGGGACCGTATTCAATCTCTGGACCGCAATAACATGATTCGGTTCAACATGCAGATGGCTCCGACCATCACCAACACAGCGACGTTCGCTCAAACCAGCGTCGTTGTCCACCTGAGGACTACGGCCGACGCAGAGCTGGTTCCCGGTTTCAACGCAAACTTTCCTTACGGATTCGCTGATCTCTACAAGCGGAGCCCCGTGGTAAGTTTCGCAGGAGGCTGGGCGCCGATGGGGGTTAGCAGCCTTCCCCTCGACGCGAGCGACCAAGAATTGTTTGCCGCCGACGATTTCACTGCGGTCAAAGGGCACCACGTCATCCAGGCGGGCATGCTCTGGATGAAAGGGGTAAAACGACAAAGCGAGCAAAGCCCCGTAAATGGATCTTACTATTTCAGCGGCTCCCACACTGGAAATCCCGTGGCAGACTTCCTGCTGGGGCTGGATAGCTCTTTCACCCAGTCCGATTTTGAACGCCGGGGGTACATGCACTACTGGCAAATCGAGGAGTACATTCAGGACGACTGGAAGGCCACGCCAAAGCTGACCATTAACATTGGACTGCGTAACCTTTATTACTCGCCCGACACGATGGAAGGAAATGGACTTACTGATTTCGATCCGGCCAAGTACAATCCTGCCGTGACGCCGGTAATTCAGCCCAATGGTCAGTTCGTATTTGATGCGCAAGGTCAGCCATTGACTGCCTCCGGCACAGTTGCGAATCCGCTCAACGGACTGATTTACAGAGGGCAGAATGGAGTTACGCCCGGACTCTATTCAGTACCTTCGTTTCTCCCGCAACCGCGTTTCGGTTTTGCCTATGACATCGGAGGAAATGGCAAAACGGTCGTCCGTGGTGGCGGTTCGTTAGGCTACAATCGTGTACCGTTGAACCACCTTTTGGGTATAATAGCAAATCCCCCGTTTGTCACTACTTCGACTTACATAAACGGCACAATGACCAATCCTACCGCGGGGGCTGCGGCGAACACGCTTACTCCGGTCTCGCTCACAGTGGATGGGCCTCCCGGACATGAGTTCAGCGCCCCCAGGATTGTGAATTGGAACCTCACGGTCGAACGCGAGATCGCCCGCAATGCGGTTCTGAGCGTGGGTTACGTAGGTTCCGCCGCTCGCGACCTCCGCTTGACCACGGACATGAATTTCCCGGTCCCGGTCAGTGCACCCAGCGTGAACAACCCAGGGTGTCTCCAGGCGGGCGAGTCGGCAAGTCCTGCCGGTGGCTTCAACTTCGACCCCTGCCTGAATCAGGGTGTAGTCTCATCAGAGTACACGCGACTGACATGGCCTGGCTGGTCTTCGCTGACGGCAAACGGCCAAGGTATATCATCAACTGGCAATCTTGCAACCGCCAATTACCATTCTCTCCAAGTGGGCTTTCGTTATCAGGCACACGGCTTAACCCTAACGTCTGCATATACCTATGGAAAATCCATGAGCGAGTTTTCAGGCACCGGCAGCGGTACCCAGAATCCACGCAACGCGCGAGCTGACTACGGGCCGGTGAGTTTTGACCGCACACAGATGTTGAACTTCAGCTACGTGTACGACCTGCCAGTTTTCAAGGGACGAAAGGACCTGGTGGGCAAAGGCTTAGGTGGCTGGACAGTCTCAGGGCTAACGACCATCGATAGCGGATTCCCCATCACAATGGGGGTCACAGGTAATACTGGGCTGGCCTCACGGCCCGATTGTGTTGGCAACGCCAATGGCTCGAAGACTCTCGACCAGTGGTTCAACACCTCTGCATTCGTGTTGCCGGCCTACGGCTACTTTGGGAACTGCGGAGTTGGGCTGGTGCGGGGCCCGGCACTGAACACCTGGAACGCCGCCTTATACAAGACATTCCCCATCGGCGAAAGGATCAAAACCCAATTCCGTGCCGAGTTCTTTAACTTCCCCAATCATCCTAGCTTCAGTGGTGTTTCTAATTATCTAGGAACTGGGAATTTCGGCCAGGTCACGAGTGCATTGCAACCTCGCATTCTGGAATTCGCTCTTCGTCTCGAATTCTAGGTCGTGGGGCCTGGCACTTGACCACAACCATGGTAGTAAGAAATGCAAGAGGAAGACCATAATCGGGTCGAGCGGCAGGCGGAGAGAGCAAGTGGGCGGTTGAGCGAAGTTTCAGAGTTCTTGTGGACCTTGCTCGGCTTGGCTCTCTTGATTGCTCTCCAGCCTGTCGCTGGTTATGGAAATTCTGAAGTCGCCCAGGAGCATTTTCGGCGCGGCACAAAATACTTTCAACTTAATCAACTCGACAAAGCGGAAAACGAATTCTTAGAGTGTTTGCGAATCGCCCCGAACTCTCCGCAAGTTTATAACAATCTCGGCACAATTTATTTCACGGAGAACAAACTTTCGGAGGCCGTCTCCGCCTTTACCAAGGCCTACCGCATGCAACCTCAAAACCCGGATTTCAGCTTTAACCTCGGATTGGCGCAATACAAGGCTGGCCACTGCCCGGAAGCCCTTCCTCCTTTGAAGCGGGCCGTCACGTCCAAACAGCACTCGACGGACGGGCACGTTCTTCTAGGGGCTTGCTATATGGAATCTAGACAATGGCAGCGAGCCGTTGAGCAACTCGAGGTTGCCCGCAGCGCCCGCCCTGACGACGCCCAGATTCTCTTCCTTTTGGCGGACGCTTACCGGAACAGCAAGGAGCCTAGGAAATTTCTCGATGCGGCCGTCCAGTTGATACAAAAGCATCCCGATTCCCCGTTGACGCACCAGATGCTCGGCGAAGCGTACGACTTCAATGAGCAGGACCATCAGGCTGAGGAGGAATTCAAAACAGCTATCGCCGCATCCCCACACGCCCCTTTGCTCCACTTCGAACTTGGTTACCTATACTGGCGGTGGAGGCACTACTCTGAGGCAGTCGCACCTTTCATGGCCGAACTGAAAGTCAATCCAACCTGCCCCGAGTGCTTTTACTGCTTAGGTGACATCAGCCTGAAACAGGGGCGTGGGGATCAGGCGCGCGATTATTTCCAGAGGGCTGTCAAGATGGACCCATCCTACGGCGAAGCCTACCTGGGAATCGGCAAATTGGACCTGGAATCAGGGCGCGCCAAGGAAGCACTTGTTTCCTTAGAGCGGGCAGTTCAACTCCTTCCGAATAAGCCGGAGCCGCATTATCTGCTTGGCCGGGCTCTGATCCAGAGCGGCCAAGCCGAAAAAGGGCAGGAAGAACTCGCCAAAGTTGAAAAGATCAGTTCGGCCAAACAACGAAGAGACGCTCAGGTCTTGGGCGGGGTAATGGAGCCGACCCAAAAGTGAATACCCGCCGGTCGCCCATTCATAGGAATCTGTCGGAAACAGATAATCTTCATGGCTCACGCGAGCAACGGCAATGCTACGGCTCGAAACAGATTTCGCGGATCGTGTCGCCACCTCCCCAGGGAGTTGGAAGCCTGGTGGCAATGCCGGTCGGGAAGCAGGTATGCGAAATGAGTCATCCGTGGAGGAGAAACGCAAATGGTTAAGCGGACGATGGTAATAACAGGGCTGCTCGGATTGTTTTGGAGCAGCGTGGCGATGGCGGCCGGTTGCGCAGTGAAGCCGGGTGAGGCGGAGCGGGTTGCCTTTCGAACGTGGACTGGCTACGAGGCGAAGCCCGCCGCCAGGGCCGATGAGGTTCGATGGGTCCAGGTGGACTTGGGTGCATCCCGGGCGATCGATGCGGTCAAGCTCTACCCGATGATGTCCGTTCCTTTTGCAAATGAACGGAGCGCGGGTTTTCCCGTTCGATTCCGCATCGAGGCCTCGGAGGACCCGGAGTTCAAGACGGCTGTCATGATCGCAGACTGCACTGGCGCTGATTACCTGGACCCCATCACTGAGATTGGGGTATTCTCCGCGCCTGGGGTCAAGGGCCGCTACGTGCGCCTGACGGCGACGCGGCTGAGGCCGCAGTTTGACAAGGCCAATGTGTATCTCTTTGCCTTGGCCAAGCTCGACGTCTTGTCCGGCGGTAAAGATGTTGCCGAGGGCAGACCGATCACGGACTCGATTAACGGAAATCTGGGCAAGCATCCGCTGACCCGTCCGCCTCGCCCCATGGGTGAAGCAGACATCACGAATAATCCCCACAATGTGATTCCAGCTCGTGACTGGAAGCCGGTCGCCTATCGGGCGAGTGCTCCGACAAAAGGGGTGAGTCTGGATGGTGGGTTGTTCAAGACGGCCGTCGAAAACATCATCAGCCACTTACTGAACTCCTTCACGGTGGACGAGTTGCTCAGGCAGTTCCGCCAGCGCGCAGGGAAGCCCAATCCTCCCGGCATGCGGAGACCTGACCCGTTCTGGGAAGAAGACCTGGCCGGTTCGAATGCCGGACGGTTTCTCATGGGGGCGGGCAATGCGCTACAGTGGGTTGATCATCCGGAACTGCGCCGCCGCATGAACCAGGTGGTCGATGGCATC